>Ga0255055_10001310_pt1 | contig 18452 bp, 16 predicted proteins | sample JV7_2_27_MG_FD_188633 | JGI IMG/M metagenome (GOLD analysis project Ga0255055, IMG submission 188633) | Seawater microbial communities from Jervis Inlet, British Columbia, Canada - JV7_2_27 | ecosystem: Environmental > Aquatic > Marine > Inlet | place: Canada: British Columbia | collected... | reverse complement strand
CTGGCACATCCCCCTTGGGAGGCGCTTCCGGTCGCTCAAGCTGTGGTTTGTGATCCGCCATTACGGTGTCGAAGGACTGCAGCAGTACATCCGACAGCACGTCGAACTCGCGCAGGAGTTTGCCAGTTGGGTGATGGCTGACACCCAGTATGAACTGGCTGCTCCCACGCCGCTCAACCTAGTTTGCTTCCGTCATGTCGATGGTGACATGATCAACGAGCAGATCATGACGAGGCTGAATCAGTCTGGGGCTGTGTTCCTCACGCACACCAGACTCGACGGTCACCTCGTCTTGCGCATGGCCATCGGGGGTACATACACCGAGCAGCGGCACGTCGCGCGCGCCTGGCGGCTCATTCGAGAGGCTGCCGAGGAAGAGTCCACGTGAGATCGATACGATGAGACGAACACCGTCACTCGCCACGCTGGCGCGCTGGTTGGTTGCCCTGGGTGTCGTCACCGTCCTCAGTGGTGGCGGATACACGTTTTTCGTTAAGGGATCGGTGCACAACCAGGGGGAGATTACAGAGAGCCTTACAGATCGACTCGAGTTCCTGGAAGCGGCGCTCGACAACGCCATTGCTGCCAAGGATTCCGTCGCAATCGTCGAGGAGGTCGAACGGACGAAAGACTCCTTGGCACGGGCGCACCGCCGGCTGGACCGCCGGCTGGCCGAGCTCGAAAGCATGTGGCATCTCAACGGTCGTGGTCCGATGCTGATCGTCGCCGGTTTGGTGCTGGTCGGTATCGGAGTCAGACTGCGACGCTTCGAGGCATACGGAGAGTGAGGATCATGCAGTTCAGTCTCAAAGACGCGATCCAACTCCTGAGAAGCACGCCGGACACCCTGCGGGTGATGCTGGCAGGCCTTCCCGAGGAGTGGACCTCGAGCAACGAGGGCCCGGGCACATGGAGCCCATTCGACGTCGTGGGGCATCTGATTCACGGCGAGAGGACCGACTGGATCACACGAGCCCGGGTCATTCTCGAGCACGGTGAGGCCCAAGTGTTCGAGCCGTTCGATCGATTTGCCCAGCTCGAGGAATCGAAGGGAAGGTCGTTGGGAGAGCTGCTCGATGAGTTTGCCGACATACGGGCAGAGAATCTCGAGGCACTCGAGGGCATGAAGCTGACCGAAGAGGACCTCGATCGCACCGGCCAGCATCCGGAGTTCGGCAAGGTGTCACTCGGCCAGCTACTGGCCACGTGGGTCGTGCACGACCTGGGGCATATCGCGCAGATCTCGCGAGTGATGTCAAAGCAGTACAAGGATGCGGTGGGTCCGTGGAGTGCCTACCTGCGAGTGATCAGAGAGTAGATGGGCGTGGCCGACCGTTGGACCGGATGGGCGTGGCTCTCACTGTGCGTTGCGCTCGCCCTTCACGTCGTCCTTGAGGCATTGGGCGATTTTCTATCCTTCTACAACCCGCTCGTCGAGTCGGTGCGTGCCCACGTGCCTTTCTTTCCTGTGCCTACCTTCGAGTTCCAGACGTGGATCACGGGCCTGGTCCTCGCCGTTCTCGGCCTGCTGTCGTTAACACCGTTGGCATTTCGGGGTGCGAACTGGATGCGCCTCCTGTGCTATGCATTCTCCATGATCATGATGTTCAACGGGTTGGGCCACATGGCCGCGTCCGCCATGCTGGGACGCCTTGTCCCGGGGACCATTTCGTCTCCCTTGCTCGTCGCCTCAGCTGCGTTCCTGTTTGCCAGCCTCCGCTGGCCGACGATACAGCCACCCTCAGAGACCAAACAATGACACAGAGAATTCGAAATCGGTTGAGGAGTGCATCCTTCGCACTCGCTGTGGCAGCTACTGCTTGCACCGCGTCGAGCGATGCGCAGGTTCGAGAGCCTGCTGAGGGCACGCAGGGAATGGTCAGTTCGGCACATCCCCTTGCCACGGAGGCTGGCCTTCGGATTCTTCGGGCAGGTGGATCGGCGTTCGACGCGGCGGTTGCGACGGCTGCAGCACTCAACGTCGTCGAGTCTGCGTTGTCCGGCATGGGTGGTTACGGGACGATACTGGTATACGACGCGCGGGAGGGCAGAACCCGGTTCCTGAATCCGAGCGGTCGGATGCCTGCCTCCCTGGACTCTGACGTGTTCCGCGCTCCGACACCGAACCACGAAGAAAACCGCCGCGGTGCCAAGGCAGTCTCGACCCCAGGCAACGTGAACGCCTGGGAGGCGATGTGGAAGGAGTACGGCCGCCTCGAGTGGGCCACATTGTTCGAGGACGCCATTCGCCTTGCTGAGGAAGGCTACCTGCTGTCCGCGCGCGATGCAGGCACGATCCGGTGGGCGTTCGAGAGCTTCCCGGACCACGCCAAGGCATTCTACGGCAGAGACGGGCAGCCGTTAGGTCCCGGCAATCGACTGGTGCAACAGGACCTTGCGAGTTCACTCCGTCAGATTGCTCAGCAGGGCGCAGGGGCGTTGCACGGTGGAAGCATCGGAGCGGCCATCGATGCAGCCATGCAAGACGCGGGTGGCTTCTTATCGCTCGAGGACCTCGCCAATAACGAGGCCGAGTGGTGGGATCCGGTGAGTATCATGTACCGGGGCCACGAGATCGTCGTTGCCCCACCGCCTGCCAATTCGTGGCCCGCGCTCGTCCGCCTCGGAATGATGAGCCAGTTCGACGTGGCGGCACTCGGTCACAATACCGTGGACTTTCTGCACCGCTACGCAGAGGTGACCAAGCATGGGTTCTGGACACGGTTGCGATGGGCTGGTGATCCGGATGTCATGCCCCCCCCATTGGAGATGCTTTTGTCGGAGGGATACTGGGCACGGCAGGTGGAGGCGATCGATCCCGATCGCGCTGAGCCTTTCGTACCGCCGACCGAGTTTGAGGGTGAGCAACACACGACGCATTTCGTCGTTGCGGATCAGTGGGGCAATGTAGTCTCTGCGACACAGACGTTGGGCAACGGGTTCGGCTCGAGGATCATGCCGGAGGGCACTGGCATTTGGCTCAACAACTCCCTCGCCTATTGCACCTTCGAGCCCAAGGGCAATCCCATGGACGCGTTTCCCGGTCGACACAAACTCTCGGGCGACGTACCACTGTTCGTGATGAAGGATGGCAGGCCGTGGATTGCCATCGGTACACCAGGTGGGCACACGATCGCGCAGACTGTGCCGCAGATGGTGATGAGCATCATCGACTTCGGCATGGACGTCCAGGCGGCGATCGCCGCACCGCGGATTGCCTTCCTCGAGCCCGACATCATGGGAGTGGATCGCAGGGTTCCGGAGTCGGTTCGCAATGCCCTCGCGGCTATGGGCCACCACGTCGAGACCACTGGTGGCTTCAGCAACGCGCATGGGTTGGTCATCGAGTACGATGCGAGTGGTCGGCCAGTGCGGTTTCTGGGTGGAGCTGAGGGTGGATTAGCGAGAGGATACTGACTGGCGTCAGTTATCAGCTGTCAGTTCTCAGTCATCAGAGATCAGATATCAACGGAGTAGCAATGTCCCGTCGAAGGCCAATCTACGCACGTACGACATCTGCGACTTGGCTTGTCACCAGTCTCCTCCTGCTTTCCGTTCTCGTCACGGGCGCGCACACCCAGGGCAGCGTGGACTTGGAGCGTTTGGACGCCTACTTCGCCGAGGCGAGAGTGGACTGGCAGGTACCCGGCTTTTCCATCGCGATCGTGAAGGACGATCAAGTGGTGTTCGCGAAGGGGTACGGCGTTAGGGAGCTGGGAAAGAACGAGCCCGTTGACGAGCACACGCTGTTCGCCATCGCATCAAACTCCAAAGCGTTTACGTCGGCAGCCCTCGCCCGGTTGGTGGACGAGGGCAAGATCACATGGACCGACCGGGTCATCGATCACATCCCATATTTCAAACTGTACTCGCCGTTTGTGACTCGAGAGATGCGGATTCGGGATCTCCTGAGTCACCGGAGCGGGCTGGGCACGTACAGCGGCGACATCGTGTGGTACGGCACGGACTATTCCCGTGAGGAGGTACTTCGCCGTATCAGCAACCTGGAGCCAGCGGGGGAGTTCCGGGCCGACTACGGCTACTCGAACGTCATGTTCTTGGCTGCCGGTCAGATCATTCCAGCCGTGACAGGCATGAGTTGGGACGAGTACCTGGAGACCGAGTTCTTCGACCCACTGGGAATGGAGCGCACGGTTACCTCGATCGACAGCTTGCCCAACCGCACGGACGTAGCGACGCCGCACGGCGAGCGTGATGGACAGGTTCGGACGTTCCCGTGGTACAGCTGGGACAACGTGGGGCCGGCCGCAAGCGTCATCTCGAGCGTGAGCGAAATGGCGAAGTGGATTCTGCTGCAGCTCAACCGCGGGACCTGGGACGGCAAGACGTATTTCAGCGAGAGCCAATCCCGCACCATGTGGACGCCACACATGTCCTTCGGCGTAAGTGCAGGCTATGCGGAGCGGTATCCATCGGTGAATTTTCGTGGTTATGGGCTCGCCTGGGGCCTCATGGACTACCGCGGCCGCGTGATCGCAAGCCACGGTGGCGCTGCTGACGGTATGTACTCACGTGTCGTGCTCGTGCCAGAGGAGAGCCTCGGCATCGTGATCCTCACTAACTCCATGACCAGCGTGCAGACAGCGTTGAGCTACCGGGTATTGGATGTGTACCTCGGTGGTGAGGAGCGTGACTGGAGCGCTGAGTTCCTGGTGGACCACAATCGCGGGAAGGAGCGTTGGGCCGAGCGCTGGGCGCAGTGGGAAGAGGGACGCGTGCCCAACACGACCCCATCGATGAAGCTGGAGACATACACCGGCACGTTCGGCGGCGCGCTCTATGGCGACGCCACCGTCGAGCTGGAAGACGGCGCCCTCGTCCTGCGCTTGCTACCCAATCCCGATCTTGTGGGCGACCTCACCCATTGGCACCACGACACATTCCTCATCCAGTGGCGCCACGAATTTCCCTGGTTCGACGACGGCTGGGCCCAGTTCGTTTTGAATAGGAACGGAAAGGTCGTCGAGATGAAGCTGGACGTTCCGAACGAGGACTTCTGGTTTGACGAGTTGGAGTTCAGGAGGAGAGAGTAGCTCTCACCTGTAAGACGTTACCACACAGAGTGTTACGCTGGCGTCCTCACTACCCGATCGTCACCCCGGGGCTTGACACCATGCTATCGACATGATATCATATCGATAGCCCAATTCCTATGGAGGAAACCGTGATCCGCGAAAACGAGAGGAGCGTTGCCTCAGGTTACCTCGCGCTCTTCACACTCATCGTCGCTACGCTCGTCGTCATCCTGTGGTTCATCAGCGCGGTGGAGTCCGAATCGGTTGCTCAGATCGTCGCTGCGTCGATCATCTTCACTATCCTGTCGTTCCTCTTCGCCGGCCTGTTCATGGTGAACCCCAACGAGGCACGTGTCCTTCAGCTATTTGGGAAGTACGTCGGAACCGTGAAGACACCTGGGCTCCGCTACGCGAACCCGTTCTACACGAAGAACAAGATCTCCGTGCGCGTCCGCAATTTCGAGACGGGCAAGCTCAAGGTGAACGACTGCAACAGTAATCCGATCGAAATCGCTGCTGTCGTGGTGTGGAAGGTAATCGATACGGCGGAAGCGCTATTCGAGGTCGATGATTACGAGCAGTACGTACAGGTCCAGAGCGAATCCGCAGTCCGTGGGCTTGCCACCAAGTACCCGTACGATGCACACGACACCGAGGAGGAGGCACTCACCAGCCACCTCAGCAAGATCGCGGAGGAACTCAAGATCCAGATCCAAGATCGACTGGACAAGGCCGGCGTCGAGGTGATCGAGGCGCGAATCAGCCACCTCGCGTACGCACCTGAGATCGCGCATGCGATGCTGCAGCGGCAGCAGGCCAGCGCTATCATTTCCGCTCGGCGCAAGATTGTGGACGGAGCGGTGGGAATGGTCGAAATGGCCCTCGAGCAACTCTCACAAAAGCAGATCATCGAACTGGACGAGGAGCGAAAGGCCTCGATGGTCAGCAACCTGCTCGTGGTCCTATGCTCCGACCGTGGCACGCAGCCCGTGGTGAACACCGGTTCACTCTATCAGTGACCGAATAGTGATAGACCGGAAAGCGTTTCTCCTCAGACTCGACCCACGAGTCCACGCGGCACTCGAACGCTGGTCGAAGGACGAGCTGCGGAGCATCAACGGACAGATAGAGTTCCTGTTGAGACGGGCACTACTGGATGCAGGTAGGGGGAAGGGGGAAGAGGACTGAGAGGCGTCAGCCTCTCAGTCCTCCGTCTACTGACAACTGGAGACCAAAGACGCTTCTAGACCAGCTCCTCCAGCTCCTTCACAGCCTTCTCCAGTGCGTCCACGACCTTGCCTCGCTTGTCCGCGTCGTCGCGGAGTTTCCAGGCCGCCTTGTAGGTCTGGGTCACCAAACGACCAACGAGCCTGGTCACATCGGGAATCGGATCGCTGAGTAGACTGTCGATGGTCTCCTCTACCCGCTCGAAGATCTCCTCCACCGTAGACTTGTTGTCGTCGAGGAATGCCAGTCCCTCGTCTGTGATGGAATAGATCTTCTTGCCGTCTTTCTCCTCGCACCGCACGAGTCCCTCGTCCTCCAGCCACTGCAGCGTGGGATAGACAGTGCCGGGAGACGGCTTGTAGCACCCGCGAGTCTGCTCCTCCAGCGCCTTCATGACTTCGTAGCCGTGTCGCGGTTTGTCCTTGAGAAGCTTCAAGATGACGTACTTCATGTCGCCTGGCTCGAACCACACTTTGCGCCGGCGCGGGCCCTTTCCACCACGGAACCCCCAGAATTCCGGGCCAAAACCCCAATCTCTCTGTTTCATGAGCCACCTTGCCTGTGATACTGCGCCAGATATGTCGTCACGTAGTTACGTACGTAATATCGGCCGATATATCTAGGACGTCAAGAGGGAAAAGCTAAGAGCAGGAAACCAAAGGCCAACACACCAAGGCGCGGTCTCGCGCTCGGCTGCCCTCCTGGATAGCTTTTCCGAGCACTTCACCCCTCCAAAAGGCACAACCATGAAGACCTGCACTGCTCGCGTTTTCCTCGCGCTCGCCGCCCTGACCATCGCCAGTCCGGTGACGGCGCAAGAAGAGTTCAGCTTCTTCAACCGTGGACCGTTCCGGTCGTCGGTCCCACGTCCGGACGATCTCCTTGGCTACTCGGCAGGGGCACGGCACACGCAGTTCGCGGAACAGCGCGCCGTGCTCGACGCACTCATTGCAGCGGCGCCAGACCGAGTACGGACCGAAGAACTTGGCGTGACCGAGGAAGGTCGGGTCCTGCGTGCATTGATCGTCTCCGCCCCCGACAACATCCAGCGCCTGGACGAGATTCGCGCCGACCTCGCGCGGCTGGCCGATCCACGCAACACGAGTCCAGATGAAGTGGCAGCCATAACGAGTAGGAGTCCTGCGGTGGTTGTGCTGTCCTTCTCAATCCACGGAAACGAACCTGGTGGGTTCGAGGCGGCTATGTGGGTCGCGTATCAGCTCCTCGCTTCTGAAGAGCCGGCAACGCTCGAGGCACTCCAGAACACCGTTGTGATCATCAATCCGTCGATGAACCCGGACGGGCACGAGCGGTTCGCTGTGTGGTACAACTCACTCTTCGTCGACACTGACGAGCCCTACGCCTACGAGTGGAGAGAGCCGTGGGGTATTCAGGGTCGCTACGGACACTACCGGTTCGACATGAATCGGGACTTCCTTTCGAACTCGCAGCAGCCGACGCAGGCGTTGATCAGGACGATCATGCGCTGGCATCCGCAGGTGTATGTGGACCTGCACAGCACCACAGAGCAGTACTTCTTCCCACCGCCAGCGCTACCCGTCAACCAGAATCTTCCGGGCCACGCGTCGGAATGGCTGGAGACGTTCGGCAGAGGGAACGCCGACGCGTTCGACCGCTACGGCTGGCAATATTTCACGCGAGCGACCTTCGATCTCTTCTACGTCGGGTACTTCGATGCCGGTCCGTCCCTGCACGGTGCCACCGGCATGACCTACGAGACGGATGGAGGAAAGGCCCTCAAGCGTCGGCGTGGCGACGGCACATACATCACGTTCTACGAAGGCATAGCGCATCATTACGTGGCATCCCTGGCGACCATCGAGACACTTGCCGCCAACCGCGAAGCTCGGTTGCGCGACTACTACGATTTCCACAAGTCCGCGATCGACGAAGCCGAACGCGCCACGATGAAACGCATCGTCGTCCTGCCAGACAACGACGCAACGCATGCCGCACGACTCACTTGGCTCCTGCTGCAGCACGACATCGAAGTGCATCAGCTTTCGGCGCCCTACACGTCATCGTCGGCTCATGCCTACATCGCTGGCCCTGAAGCTGAGGCCGAACGCAAGACGTTCCCGGCAGGAGCACTGGTCATCGACTTGGCGCAGGCACAGGGACGCATGGCCCGCACCATGCTCGAGCCACATGCCGAGATGGACCAGGCGTTCTTCGATCGACAGATAGAGAAATTCCGCCGCAACCAGAGGCGCGGACCGGGCTCAACCACAGAACGGTACGAGTTCTATGATGTCACGGCCTGGTCCCTACCGCTCACGCTAGGATTGGAGGCCTTCTGGACCGAAGACGCTGGGGCGGTCGAAGGGGCACTCCTTGCCAACCCGGAATCCAACGAGCCCATTCGGGCCCTCGCACCGTCTGGAAGCGTATCCGGACGCGGGCGTTCTGCGTATGCGTTCCCCAACGACCGTCAGGCCGCGGCCGAACTCGCAATGGCATTACTGCGAGAAGGCTTCATCCTGAACGTCGCCCAGGAGCACCTCCGCGCCGATGGACGATCTTTCCCCCGAGGTAGCTTCGTCATCCGGACCGAGCGCAACCCAGCCAGCCTGCACGATCGACTTCCCATTCTCGCAACTGAGATCGGCGTGACAGTGACGGCCATCCAGTCTGCTTTCCCAGATACGGGGCGGGTTGGCATCGGCTCAGGGGGCGTAGCCCCGGTGTTCCATCCCAAGGTTCTCGTTGCAGCCGGCGACGGCATCAACGTCACGAGCTACGGGACGCTGTGGCATTACTTCGAGACGGAGCTGCGGCACCCCTTCGTGCCGGTGCCGTTGGGCCGCATTGGTGGGATGCATACGATGTCCGAGTACAACGTGTTCATCATTCCGAGCGGCAGTGCCGGTGGGATCCGTAGCGCACTTGGCTCCGCGGGCATCGCACGCCTCAAGCAATGGGTGCAGGACGGTGGCGTACTGATCGCGTACGACAACTCAGCTCTGTTCCCCGGTCACGATGACGTGGGTCTCTCGACCGTCAAGGCGTTAGCAAGTGAGGAGGACGACAAGAAGGACAAGGACAGCCTACCGAGCGGGCCTGAGTACACGCCCCCCTTGGCATCGCCGTCCGCCGATCCAGACCAGCCGGCGTCTGTACCAGGGTCGATCTTTCGGGCGACGCTCGATCAGACCCACTGGCTCACCATGGGCTATCAGGGCACCGCTTTGCCGGTGATGGTCCAGCGCGGGCCGCTGCTGGCTCCAGCGACGAGAGGAGACAACCCGGTCGTGTTCGTCGGTGACGCACTCTTGCTGGCCGGCTTTGCCTGGCCCGAAAACACGGAGAAGGCGCTGAACGAGACTGCGTGGGCAACCGTGGAACGACGCGGTCGTGGCCACGTCGTACTGTTGGCAGATGATCCGTTGTTCAGGGCATTCTGGCGGGGACCGGCAAGGTTGCTAACGAACGCGATACTGTTTGGCAGCGGGAGGTAGAGAGCGTCCAACATCCAACACCCAACGTCCAACAGGGAATAGGGAAGAAAGGAAAACGTCGAAGTCAGATGCTGGCATTCGGAGACATCCGGCCAGCGTCAGACTTCGACGTTCCTTGTTGGGCGTTCGACGTTCTGAGTTCTACCGCCGTTCTCCCCAGAAGAACCCCCGGTCCCTCTCCGGTACGGTCACTTCGACCGTTTGCCGGGTCTTGTTGCGCATGATCTCGATGTGCATTGTCTCGCCGGCATCGTACGAACGCATGATCCGCATCGCATGCGGGGCACTCGTTGGCACCCGATCACCGATCTGCAGGATGACGTCACCGCTCCTGAGCTGCGTGCCCTCGGCCTTTGGCGCCCGAACGACCAGCAAACCTTCCGTCGTACCGAAGTAGTCGCCGAGGTTCTCGTCGAGCGTGACCAACTCCATCTGCGCCCAATCGAGGCCGAAGCTCCAAGCAAGCACCCCCCCCATGGACTCCCACGTTCCGTCGGGCTCGACAGCATACTCCAGGGGCTCACGCATCCGGAAACTGACCTCCGGCTCCGCGAACTGCTCGATGAACTGGTAGTTGAACGCCGAGTCCGGCGAGAAGTTGAATGAGTAGTTCGCCGACTCCAGCACTCGCACGACGACATCCGCCGTTTCGGTCTCGTCACCCCGACGGTAAACCACGCTCAGCGTCTCACCCTCTTCGAGCTCTCGGATCTTGGTCACCAGCTTGTCATCGGGAGCATCATCGCTCCGGCTGACGCGGCTGAGCTGTTCGCCGTTCGCCGTGACGATGATGTCACCAGCCTTGAGTCCCGCCTCCTCTGCTGGACCGCCGGGTGTCACAGCCTGCAGCACGACACCAATCGAATCGGTTCCTGAGCGTCTTGTGGACGACTCCAGAATCACGCCCATCCTGGGGCGGCCCGAGGTGCCCGCAATCATGATGTTGCGCTCGGGACTCGTTACGTAGATGCGGCTGTACAGATTGCGGATCTCGTCGGCCCGCATACCGCGCTGCGCCTGCCGTGCCGCTTCGATGGCTCGCCGGAGCGCTTCTTGTGTCTCCTCGGTCCGCGCCAGTTCGAGACCTTGGATCGCGGCCTCGAGGGCTTGCTGCGCCAGTTCCACCTGACGTCTAGCCTCTTCCATCTGACGTTGGCGCTCACGCTCGCGTTGCTCCTCCTGTGCCGTCAGGACTGCGGGAGCGGCGACCGCAATGGTGAGCAACGTGGTGATCAGTCTGTGCGTTCTCATGATTCGGTACTCCTTATTGTCGGAACCCGCTATTCGGATTCCAAAGTCCTCTCTGGTCCCAATGACTCAGATTCCCAACCACCACTCACCGTCGCAACCACTTCGATATTCCACATTCAACATTCGAAATTCGATATTCCTAGTATCCCACATACGTGACCGGCCGCACGTGCGTCGTGACCAATTGGTCCATTAATGCCACGCGTTCACGCCAGAGATCAGCCATGTCGTCCTGGGTCACGGTCGTGGCCTGGGCACGCTCAATTCCCAAATCGATGAGGGCAATACGGTCTTCGAGATCAGCGATCGCTGCGGCTGTGGCAACGTTCACTACCCGTCCCTCCCGGTAGTGCTCTTGGAGCAACACCTCGAGCTCCTGGGATTCCTCCACCAATGACTCGACTTCTTGCGCTGCCAACACGTCCGGACCGCTCCCAGGTATGCTCCTCACCCCAATGAGCAGGACAATCGCTGCCGCTGCAGCCAGCGATGTCCATCCGACGCGCGCAATGCGCTTGCGCCGCCGTGAAGCAACCACGGCACCTATCACAACCGGCCAGCGATCGCGGGGAGCCGTGAAGCTCGGCAGCGACTTGAGTGCCGCAACACGCTGGTGCAGTCGGTCGAGTTCCGCGCGGCATGCCTCACAGGAGCTCAGGTGAGAACGCGCGGCCGTAGACCCCTCGCCGTCCCGGAGCTCCAGTAGTTCTTCGATTGTGCAATGTCTCAACATCGCGCCTCCTCACCGAGCGCTGTCCTCAGCCGCGCGTGTGCGCGCGAAAGCTGCGACTTGGAGAAGCTCACCGTCTTCCCCATCAGCTCGGCTATTTCCTCGTGCGTGTAACCCTCTACGTCGTGCAACCACACGACTGCGCGCGAGGTGTCCGACAATTGCGAGAGGGCCGTCTCCAGATCCATCCTCAGCCCGACATCGCCATCCTGAGTCCCTGCCCACCCACCGTCTTCATCCAGCTCTTCCACATCCCGGTACTTCTCGTGGCGGATGCGGATCAGGGCCTTGCTGGCGGCGACTCGCTTAATCCAGGCCGTGAGCATTCCGGGAGCCGTCCCACGGAACTTGTGCATACTCTTGCACACCTCGAGGAAGGTCTCCTGGAGCACCTCCTCGGCCTCTTCTGCGGTACGGCACATCCGGCGGGCCAGCGAGTACACCGTGCTCACGTAGGCGCGATACACGCGCTCGAGCGCCTCGATGTCGCCCTTCTTTGCCCGCCGGATTGCGAGCTCATCCACCGCCGCTAGCGTGATCTCTGTCATGCCCAGTTAGATAGATGCATTGGGGGGGGTGGGCGTCGCAAAGGACCCTGCACGCTCACTCAGACTACGATATTCACCAGGCGGTTTGGCACGTAAATCGTGTTCCTGATTGCACTTCCGGACACAAACTGCTGGACCGAGCCTTCGGCGAGGGCCCGCTCGATCGCCTCCTCCTCAGAGATCCCAGCGCTGACCTGAAGCCGGCCGCGCACCTTGCCGTTGACTTGGATTACCAACTCGACCAGCTCCTCCTTCGCCAGCTCTTCGTCATGCGTCGGCCAGGAAGCGTTGTACACGCTAGTCTCATGTCCCAGCCGCTCCCAACACTCCTCACAGAAGTGGGGTGCAAACGGGGCCAACAGGATCACGAGGGGCTCCACCAGCTCAGCTGACAGTCCGTTCTGCCCCTCCTGCCCTTTTCTCAGAACAGTCACGTACTCCATGAGCTTCGAGATGGCCGTGTTGTACCGCAGCTCTTCGATATCGTCACCGACACCTCGAACTGTCTGGTGAAGCTTGCGAACGGCATCCTCAGGCAACCTCTCGCCGTTGGTCGGCCTCGTTCCTTCCACCACACCCCACACCTTGTCCAAGAACCTCCGAATACCGGAGATCCCCTCGTCCCGAAAGTCTCCGCCCTCCTGGTATGGCCCGAGGAACATCAGGTACATGCGGAACGTGTCGGCACCCCATTTCGTGATGTATTCGTCGGGGACCACGACGTTTCCCCGAGACTTCGACATCTTGGCACCTTCCCGCACGATGGTTCCGTGGGCCCTGAACCGTGGGAACGGCTCCTCGAACTGAATGTGACCGAGGTCGTATAGCACCATGGTGATGAACCGCGCATACATGAGGTGCAGGACCGCGTGTTCGTTTCCGCCGATATACGAACTCACCGGGAGCCACCGATTGGTCAGCGACTCATCGAACGCCCGGTCGTCGTACTCCGTAGACGGATACCGCAGGAAGTACCACGAGGAATCGAGGAACGTGTCAGACACATCTGTCTCGCGTCGCGCCTCCTTCCCGCAGGTAGGACACGGAACCTTGTACCACTCTTCACTCCGGGCCAACGGCGACACACCGCTTTCATCCGGGCGAAAGTCCTCGAGCGGAGGGAGAAGTACTGGAAGGTCTTCCTCCGGCACGGGGACCGTGCCACAGACCTCACAGTAGATCACCGGAATCGGTGGACCCCAGTATCGCTGACGAGAGATGCACCAGTCGTGCAGCCGGTATTGGATTTCGAGCCGTCCCGCCTCTTTCTCCTCGAGCCACCTCGTGATGGACGTAACCGCTTCTCGACACCCAATCCCGTCGAACTGTCCGGAGTTCATCATGACGCCCTCCCAGCTCGTGAGCGGGAGCTCAGCGGCTTCTTTGGCCTTCACGACCTGCCGGATCTCCAGACCGAATTTCGTGGCGAACTCAAAGTCCCGCTCATCGTGTGCAGGCACGGCCATGATGGCACCGGTTCCGTACTCCATGAGCACGTAATCGGCGATCCAGATTGGGACACGTTCTCCGGTTGCCGGATTCACGCAATAGGCGCCGATGAAGACCCCGGTCTTTTCCTTCTCGCCGATGCGCCGCGACACCACATCCATCGAAGCCGCACGCTTGCGGTACTCCTGGATTGCTTCCCGCTGCCCGTCGGTCGAAAGCTCATCGACCAGGGGGTGCTCAGGCGCCAGCACCATGTAGGTTGCGCCGAAGACGGTGTCCGGACGAGTAGTGAACACGCGGATCGGCGTACCAGACTCTGTCTCGAATACGAGTTCTGCGCCCTCTGAACGACCGATCCAGTTCGTCTGCATGAGACGAGTCGACTCGGACCAGTCAATGGTCTGGAGGTTGTCGAGGAGCCTGCCAGCGTACTCCGTGATCTTGAAGAACCACTGCTCCAAGTACCGCTGCGTGACCTCAGTTTCCGGGTGGCGCTCGCACTTGCCGTCGATCACCTGCTCGTTGGCCAGGACCGTCTTGCACTCCGGGCACCAGTTGACGGCGGCCTTCTTCTTCACTGCGAGGCCCGCCTCGAGGAGCTTGAGGAAGATCCACTGGGTCCACTTGTAATAGCCGGGATCCGTGGTCGATACCTCGTGTTCCCAATCGAACATGAGGCCGCAGTGTCGCAGTTGGTCGCGGAATCGAGCGATGTTGCGTGGGATCAGTTCCGCGGGATGCAGGTTGACCTTGAGCGCGAAGTTCTCGGAGTGAATGCCAAACGCATCGAAACCGATCGGTTCAAACACGTCCCACCCCTGTAAGCGCCGAAACCGCCCGTGGACATCAGCCCCCACAAAGGCAAACACGTTACCGACGTGTAACCCTTCAGCCGAGGGGTACGGATACATCATGAGATTGAAGTAGGGTCGGCTGGCACCATGGATGTCGGCAGCGTTCGTACGCCGGTCTCTCCACTGGGCCTGCCACTTGGCCTCTACGGTCTCGGGGTCGTATCGATTCTGGATTTCTGACATAGCGCTAGAATCTAATTGGTGATCTGTTGTCGGTGGGGAACAGTCATGTCACGGACACCGGACACGTGACTACTGAGAACTGACAAGCCCCTCCAGGGCCACAAGCATCTCTCGCACACTCTCCGGCGTATGGTCCCCCATGTGCCCAATGCGGATGGTGGACTGCTTGAGGGGCCCGTAGCCGGTCCCAATCCACCAACCGCGCTTGCCCAGAGCCTTCACAAGTGCCCTGCCGTTGGCCTTGCCGGGGACCTCGAGACATGAAACCGTCGGTGACCGGCGGCTGGCTTCCGGGAGGAATCCGAACCCGAGCTCACCCCCGCGTCCCTCCACCCATTCCTCCACCACTCGTCGCATCAGCTCATGCCTGGCCCACCGAGCCTCGATTCCGCCTTCCTGCTCGATGCGGTTGAGTTGTGCCTCGAGCGCATAGAGGAGCGGAATCGCCGGTGTGTTCGTCGGCTGATAGTCCATCGCAGCTTTTTCGAATGCCAACACGTCAAAGTAGGCACCGCGTTCAGGCACCGTCCTCGCCCTCTCGAGCATGCGGTCTGACGCGACACCAAGTGCCATCCCTGGTGGAAGGGCTAAGGCCTTCTGTGACCCCGTCAATACGAAGTCGAGCTGCCACATATCGGTCTCCACCGGGCAGCCGCCACAGGAACTCACTGCATCCACGAGCAGCACTACATCGTCAAACTCTCGGACGACGGCAGCGAGTTTATCCAAAGGCGCGAGCGACCCGGTTGACGTCTCCGAATGCACCATGGTGACCGCATCGACATCTGACCGCTTGAGCGCATCCCAAAGCATACTCGGTTCGATCGTCTTCCCCAGAGGTACATCGAGCCGAATAACATCCCTCCCGGCGGCCGCAACGATCCCGCCGAACCGCTCACCGAATGCTCCCCCTACCAGCGACAGCGCCCGGTTGCGCACGCCCGACCGCACGGCGAGTTCCATGAAACCCGTCGCTGAGCATGTCCCAATGAACACACGCCGCTCGGTGCGCCAGATGCGCTGGAGCGGTGCCTCCATGGCCTTGAACAGTTCCACCATTTCCGCACCGCGATGCGGGATCATGGGACGCTGCATGGCTGCAAGTACGTCCGGGTGGACCTCTGTGGGCCCAGGGAGGAGGAAGCGGCCGAACTCCGCCACCGTAGCACCGAGGTTTGTTTCGTCAGTTGTCACGATCTACCCTCGCCAGAGCCTGCTCGGTCGTGATCATCTCCACGCCGCGTTGTTCCCACTCTCCCATAAGCCGCTGGCCCTGCTCGGCAACGATGGGCTTTGCCGCGTCCGTCACGAGGGAGAGCTTGCTGCCTGGCCGGTGTCGGAGGAGTCCTTCAATGGCGTATCGGTCACACACATCCAGTGCCACTCCGTATACGATGATCACGGCGGGGTCCAGTTCATCGATGGCGGGCCGCACATTGGGATTGGTGAACACGTCGAACCAGTGTTTGTGGAACAGAATGTCTCCCGAGTGCCCCCTCACCAATCGGCGAAGTTCTTGCTCCTCCATCGGCTCAGGCTCGATGAGCAGCGGATTCATCAACGCCGTCTCTGCGATCTTCTCTTGACCAGACGTCCCCCTCATGCAATGAGGTGGGAACGTCTCCTTGAAATCCGGGGCATCCGAGATCTCTCCGTGTCCGAGTTCGTGGTCATCTGCACTCGCAATCACCCGGACACCTGCGGCGTGCGCACCCTCGGTGAGTCTCCGGAGGTTCGGTATGATGCTCTCCGATCCCGGAACGTAGAGCTTTCCATCGGAGTGCATGAAATCACACTGGGTATCGACGTCCCAGAAGACGAGACCCGCCATGGCTATTTCACCAACTCTAATCTCTCGTTAGGTCGGTACTCTCTGCCAACCTTGGCACACGGCGCTCCATCGACCACCACAACGTCGGCAGTGAAGTCGTACTTCCCGTGATCCCGGAACAGAGACGACCCAACTCCGTACGTATCCACTGGAACCCCGGCATCTTCAAACGCCCGGATCTTCTCCACCGTGAAGCCGCCGGATACGATGATCTTCACGTCGGAAAAGCCCTCTGAATCGAAGGCCTTACGAACATTCCAGACGAGTTGTGGATTGACCCCCCGAGGATCGAACGAACCCATCTGGGGACCTATCGACACGTCCACCATGGTTCCGGATGTATCCAGCCGCACCCCGTAGAGTTTTGGACCCAGCGCACCGGCCACCTCGAGTGCCGTCCGCACACTGTCGTTCTCGAAGTCAACCAGTGTAATGAGCTTCACATCAGCCGGCATAAACTCAGAGAACTTCTTCGCTGCCAGAACGGTATCACCGCCATATGCTGCAATCATCGCATGCGGCACGGTGCCGATTCCCCCACTTCCCCACCACGAGGCCTGTGCATCCGTCGACACACCGATAGCGCCTGCAATGTGTGCCGCGTATCCATCCCCCGTTTGCACCAGCCAGTGATCGTGTCTGGCCGGGAAGAACATGACGTCCTTGGGCTTCGCGGCTTCCACGACGAGACGCGTGTTCGTCCCCACTCGTGTCCTCCGCGCGAGGACACCCACGTAAAGGGTCTCCAGGTGAGCAAACGCATCGTAGGGACCCTCGATGGTCATCACGGTCTCCCATGGGACGATCTCGTCACCATCGTAGAGGGCTCGCACTGTGAGATCGTTCCAGCGGTGGGAGCAGAGCTTGAGGATCGCGATCGCTTCGTCCACACCGCCAAGGTAGGCGTGGGCCTTCGAGAAGACCTGCATCAGAACGCGCGGGTGGTTTCCATCCGCGAGCAAGACTTCGCGCGCACGCACGAAGTACTTATCGGTGTAGTACCCCTCCTGCATCTTCTCGACCGGCAGATGAAAGATGGATGGGTCGAGTCGCTTGCGTGGCGCCATTGTCAGCCTGTGTCCTCCTTGAGGGCGTAGCGGAGTGCGCGCCGACGATACCAGTTCACCGCCAGAGCGTCGACCAATCCACGGATGGCACGGTCCTGCATGCCATACTTGCTCCGGCCCACCAATCGTGGGCGGTGATGAACCGGGACCTGCCGTACATCACCGCCTTGAGCCTGAATCAGAGCCGGAAGAAAGCGGTGCATGCCATTGAAACGAGGGATCGTCCGCAAGACAGGAGCCCGCATCGCCTTGAGCGAGCACCCCGTGTCGCGCATACCGTCACGAGTGATCCAAGTCCGAACCGTGTTGGCTATCCGACTCTGAGTCCGTTTCCACCCTGAGTCGGCTCGCTGGAACCGGTATCCGACCACCGCCGCCAGTGACGGCTCGCGCGCCAGCACCTCTAGCAGTGTTGGGATGTCGGCGGGATCGTTCTGTCCGTCAGCGTCAATTGTGATGACTACATCGCCCAGAGCGGCGGCAAACCCAGCCGCTGTCGCGGCACTCTGCCCACTCTGCCGCTCGAGAGCCAACACACGCACTTGGGGGTACCGACCGCGAAGCCGATGCAGTTCACTCAGCGAGCCATCAGTCGAACCATCGTCCACCGCAACGATCTCGTGGGGTCGACCTTCGAGCGCGGTCTCGATCTCCTCGAAGAGGGGGGCGAGGTTCGGCTGCTCGTCACGGATCGGCAAGACTAAAGACACCACGAACTTAGGTCACCTCGTACAGGGAGATCGGGATGCCACACAGCCAACGAGGCTTTCGATCGGCAGCCCGAGCGAGAACGTACG
>Ga0255055_10001309_pt1 | contig 18464 bp, 10 predicted proteins | sample JV7_2_27_MG_FD_188633 | JGI IMG/M metagenome (GOLD analysis project Ga0255055, IMG submission 188633) | Seawater microbial communities from Jervis Inlet, British Columbia, Canada - JV7_2_27 | ecosystem: Environmental > Aquatic > Marine > Inlet | place: Canada: British Columbia | collected... | reverse complement strand
TGAACCTTCGGTGGCGCCCATTACAAGGCGCCACAACTCGGTGCCCGTCTGCTCGAACTTCTGGAGCCCCAGCGGGGTGGCCGTCGTCATCACGTCCACTTCGCGCGGGCTCATCAGCGGCAGCGCGAAGTTGTCGCCTCTCAGCTGCCACCAGTTCTCCCTGATCACGGGCCACGTGGTGAGCGCGACAGGGAATGCCGCTTGCAGGAACGCCCGGCCCAGCAGGGCCGGGTTGAAGATGTTCTGACCCAGGCCGCCGAAGATCAGCTTGCCGAAGCCGATCGAGAACACGCCGCCCACGAACGCCATCCAGAGCGGGATGCCGGCGGGGAGAATGAGCCCGAGCAGGAGCCCGGTGATCACCGCCGAGCCGTCGAGCAGCGTCTCCCTCTTGCCGAACAGCCACTCAGTCAGGAGGCAGCCGGCGATGCTGGCCACGATCACGAGCACCGCGCTCGGACCGAAGAAGTAGATCGACGCGGCGACGATCGGCACTAGGCTCAGCACCACGTGCCACATGATCCTGGGCGTGGAGTCCCGCTCGGCGAGGTGCGGCGAGGCCGTGACCAGGAAGCGCGGCGTCGTCATGCGGCCTTTACCTTACGCAGCGCCGCCTTGCCCATCGAGAACAGCTGCGATAGAGGAATGTTGGAGGGGCACGTGTAGCTGCAGCAGCCGCACAGCATGCAGTCGAGCAGGTTGTGCTCCTCCATCTCCTCCCAGCGCTCCGACTGGGCGAGCTGACCCAGGATCTGTGGATTGAGGAACACCGGGCAGGCGTCCACGCAGTGACCGCAGCGAATGCAGGGGTACGACCGCTGCGGCTTCACCTCCCGCTCGCTCAACACCACGACTCCCGTGGTGCCCTTCATCACCGGGGCGTCGAGGTCGGCCACGGCCGTGCCCATCATCGGGCCGCCGAAGACCACCTCGCGCGCGTCCGGCAGCATCCCGCCGCACGCGTCGATCAGGTCGCGCGTCTTGGTGCCGACGGGGACGATCAGGTTGGCCGGCTGCCGCACGCCGAGGCCGGTCACCGTCATTATGCGCTCGATGAGTGGGAGTCCGGTCTCGAACACCTCCGCTATCGTCGCCGCGGAGGCGACGTTCTGCACGATCACGCCCACGTGCATCGGGAGACCGCCCGACGGCACCTCTCGGTCGAGCAGCGACATGATCAACATCTTCTCAGCGCCCTGCGGGTACTTCACCCTGAGCGGCTGGACCGTGACGTCGATGTCGGTAGGTAGCGTCGCCCGCAGGCGCTCCACTGCATCCGGCTTGTTCTTCTCGATCCCGATCACCGCACGATCGACGCCGAGACACTTCATCATGATGCGGATTCCGAGGTGCACCCGCTCCGGATACTCCACCATCGTGCGATGGTCGGTCGTCAGGTACGGCTCGCACTCTGCGCCGTTGATGAGAATCGTGTCGACCGGAAAGTCCTTGGGCGGGTGGAGCTTCACGTGGGTCGGGAACGCGGCGCCGCCCAGTCCCACTACGCCGGCCTGGCGCACCGCGTCGACCAATTGGTCGCGGGAGAGTCCCTCCCAGTCGGGGATGATGCGCGGGCGCGGCGCCTGGGCGGAGAACTGCTCCACCTTGATGCGCACGGCCGTCTTGTAGTCGCCGGCTGGATGGGGCCACAGCCCCACTTCTTCGACCGTGCCGGCCGCCGACGCGTGGATCGGCGACGAGATGAACCCGTCCTCGGCGGCGATCTTGTCGCCGCGCTCCACCCGGTCGCCGACCCGGACGATCGGCTTCGCCGGCTTGCCGGTATGCTGCGACAGCGGCAGGACGATCTCGTCCGGGAAGGGCATCCGCCGAATTGGTGTCCCCGCCGTGAGCTGCTTGAGCTCCGGCGGGTGCACGCCATGGCGGAATTTCAGGCGGCCGGGCATCAGCGCCTCAACTCTAGTTGAAGGGCTCTGCCCGCTTCATCCACTTCTTGAGATCCTTTTCCTTCTTGTTGAGCGGTTGTCCCGGATGGATGATGCGCACCGGACACCGCTCTGCCGCCTGGACCAGCTCCTTGAACTTGCCGGCCTTTGCATCCTTGATGTATGCCTGCTTCTTGTCGTTGTACGCGAACAGGCGCTTGTTGAGCTTGGTGCATTCATCACAGGTCGTACACCGAGCAGTGTCGATGTACGGCTCCAATGCGAGCTCTTCCTCTTCCTCTACCGCCGGCGCGCCCGCGGCCGCCGGCGCCACCGCCACAGCGGTGGCGGTCCCTCCATCGCCCACTGCTGCTGTCGGCGCTGCAACCGCGCCAAACCCGGCCACGACGTCGGCAGTGACGGGCGTGAGGCCCTCCATCCCCTGCACCTTGCTGAGCAGGTCGGCTACGGTCTGCTGCCCGTTGCCCGCGCGCACCAGGCCCTCGGCGAGGCGCCGCGCCACGACCTGCGGGAACTTGATCTTGAGTTCTGTGATCTTGGCTTCGTACTCGGCCCTGATCTGAGCGACCTGTTCCTCGAAAGCGGCCTCCGCATCGGCTTCGACCGTCGTTTCGCCCGCCATCTCCTTGAGCAGGTTCCACACCTCGATGCGGTCCTCGGTTAGCTCGACCATCTCCGGGGACACTGTGAGCCGGCCCAACTTCTTGTCGCGCTCCAGCACGTAGATGAACGGCGTCGCGCCTTCCCGGTCCTCGGGCGGCCTGGCGATGTACTCGTGGAACGGTGACAGATCGCCGTCGGCGCCGTTCTGCACCTTCTTGAAGTGCTTCTTGAAGCGCACCTCGGTGGCAGCCCAGTCCGCGATCGTGAGCGGGAGGGCCAGCGTCTGCTCGTTGCCTTCGTCGTCCAGGTAGGTGAGGTCGTACTCGGGCCACGGCTCGTCGACGGACGGGTTGCCGTCCAGGCTGAGCCGCTCGGCGAGTGCCTTGCCCTCGGACGGATCGTACAGCATGAGCGGGTAGGCCCGGCTCTCGAGCGCGAGCTTGGCCGCGTCGGGCGCCTGGTCGTCGCCCACGCCGTGCTCCGGCGGGCACGGGCAGTGCAGAGCGAACACCGCCGGATACTTGGACTGCAGACCCCTCAGCACGCCTCCCAGCATGTGCGCCGGCGACGCCTGGGACGACTGCAGCACGAACACGTTGCGGTGCGCCATGGCGAGGAGCGCCATCTCTTTGCGCGTCTCCTCCTTGCCGTGCTGGTCCTTGCCGTAGGCGGCCATGTCGCTCACCTGTCCCAGGAACCCGCTGGTGCACGCCTGACCGCCGGTGTTCGAGTAGACCTGCGTGTCCAGTACGATCACGCGCACCGGCTTGCCCGACGCCAGCAGCCGCGACAGGTTTTGGAACCCGATGTCCAGCATTGCGCCGTCGCCGCCCGTCGCGAAAATCGGCGGGCAGAGCCCGAACTCCTCCTCGGTGAACTCGCGCCACTCGAACTTCTGGAAGAACGGCTCGTGCTCCGTCGGGTCGTACTCGCCGGCCAGCTCGAGCTCCGCGCGGCGGATCGCGATGAACCCGTCGCCCATCTTCCGCATATGGCCCTCGAAAATGCCGATTGCGATCGAGGGTGCGTCCTGGAACAGGTGGTTCACCCAGGGGAATGGGTAAGGGTTGTACGGATACGTGCTGGCCCAGACCGACGAGCACCCGGTCGCATTCGTCATGGCCAGGGTCGAGCGACCCTTGCCGGTGGGTCCCTCGACGTAGCGCCAGCGCAGGTCCTTCAGATCGTCGATCATCTTCGAGATCCGCGCGACCGCCTGCTGTTTCTGTTCCTCCAGTGGGAGGTCCACCTTGCCCTCTGCAACGCCGAGCTTGGAGAGATCGGCGTCCGAGGCCAGGGTCGTCCGTGCCTTCTCGTCGAGGTTCGCGATGAGGCCGTCCAGCTTCTCCACGTGCTTCCTCACGCGCGGCAGCATCAGCGCGTTGACCGCGGAGAGCACCAGGTGCATCTCCGTCTTCTCACCGCAGCCCATGCAGGCCCCGTCGCCGCCTGCCATGGACTTGTAGTTCTCCTTCTTGAGGAGCAGGGATGACAGGACGCCGATTCCCTCCTCCAGGTTGGAGACGTTCACGTAGCGGTCGTCGGTGTCGGGGAGGTTTTCCCACAGCTGCCAGTTGCGCCGCAGCTGATCGACGATCTCGTCGGTCTGCGCGACGGTGATCAGCGCGTTGTCGGGGCACACCTCCACGCAGATGTTGCAGCCCTTGCACGCCTCGGGGCTGACCGTGATGGACAACAGCCCGCCCGTGCCCTTCTCCTGCGATTCGGGCAGGTCGAAGAAGGGCGCCGCCTTGGCGAGTGGGAACTCGGCCAGCGCCGTGTAGACCGGCGCGAACTCCTCGTCCATCGCCTTGCGGCGGTCTGGGTCGAACTTGAGCTTCTCGACCACGTTCTTGTACGCCTGCGACAGCACGGCGCCGAACGTGGTGAAGGGCACGCCCTTCATGATCTTGCGCGACTCGTTGGAGAGGTGCTTCACGATCGTGCCGAGCCGGTCGAACGAGCGACCGTTGGAGGCCGTCTTGATCGCCGCCTGGATCACTTCGTCGATGGTGTTCACGACGCCGGGGATCGCGGCGTCGGGGCACTGCGTCCAGCACTGCGCGCACCCGGTGCACTTGTCGGCCACGAACTCCGGCACCTCGAAGCGCACGTCGGTCATGTCGCGGATGGTGCTGGTGGCGGCCGGGATGGCCGACAGCGCCGCGAACGGGTCGGCGATGCCCTCGTCGCCGGTCTTGTACAGGTAGCAGACCTGTTCCCAGAAGCGGCCCGGATTGCCGATGCCCTCGCGCACCCCGGTGCCGTCCAGGATGGCCGGCATCTGCGGCACCGCGCCGACCTCGTCCTCGCGCACCTCGAGGCTCTCGACGGGCAGCGTCTGTACCTCGTCGTAACCGCGCCGGATCACGCGGACGTTGTCCTCCACCACCTGCACTCCCAGGTGCCCGAACTTGTACTCGAGCTGCTTGCGGATGCCGTCGAACAGCTGTTCCTCGCTCGTGCCCTCACGCTCCGCCAGGCCGGATACCTTGAAGAACGCGCCCATGAAGGCCGCGCCCTGCATGCGGTAGCGCAGCTCGGGATCGCTCGCCTCATCGGTCGCGATCTTGAAGGCGTTGAGGAAGTGGATGCGGAGCTTCCGCTCCTTGATGGCCTTCTGTGCGGTGCCCGGCAGGCTCCCCCAGAGGTCCTCCGGCGTGGTGTCGTGCTGGATCACGAACACGCCCTGGTCCGAGAGGCCGGCCAGCGGGTCGGAGTGCCGGAAAACGTTGGGGTCGGGCGAGAGCACGACGTTCACGTGCTTGAGCTCGCAGTTGAGCCTGATCGGGGTGTGCGCCAGCGTTGCGTAGAACGTCGTGGGCTGGCCCTTCTTCTCCGAGCCGTACTTCGGGTTGGCCTTGATGTACATCCCGAACAGGTCGGCCGCGGTCAGAGCGACGTTCTTGCCCATCGTGATCGCGCCCCAACCGCCGATGGAGTGAATGCGGATGGAGGTCGAGCCCTCGGGCATGAGGTCGATGTCGACCGCGGACGGCAGGGACAAGTCCGCGATGTCGGGATACGCCGCGAGCAGCTCCTCCTGCCAGATCTGGAGCTTGGGCAGCTTGGTGCCCTCGCGCACGAAGTCGATGCCGAGGTAGAACTGGCGCGCCTGCTTGCCGTCGGGAAGCATGTTTTCCACCGCGGCGATCAGGTCGCCCGGCTGCAGGTCGCGGCTTCCGAGCCCGAAGGTGCCGCTGTAGAAGTCCGGCGCGTCGTCCGCCAGGTAGGTGGCGAGATCTGGATGCGGCAGCTTGCCTCTGGCGTGCCCGTTCTCCAGCGCCTTGTTCATGGCGGCGCGGATCTCGCGCAGCAGCGGCTGATCGACGGCGAGCGGCTGGTCCACGCGCTCGAGCACGGCCACCGCTTTCTTGCGGCGCAGCAGCTGCGTGATGAGGTCGGCCGGGAACGGCCGGAACATCGTCATGTTGAGCACGCCGACCTTGAGGCCGCGGGTCTCCCGCAGGTAATCCACCACCGCCTCGGCGTTCGACACGAGCGAGCCCTGCCCGGCGATCACGTACTCTGCGTCCTCGAGCCTGTAACCGATCGCGCGCGCGTAGCGGCGCCCGGTGAGCCGGTAGAACTCCTCCATCGCCTGGTCGGTGAACTCGGTCACGTGATCGAAGTAGAACGGCCGCTGCGATGCCACGCCCTGCATGTAGCTGTCCTGGTTCTGGACGGTGCCGAGCATGGCCGGGTAGTCGAGATCGAAGAGCTCGGGGATGCGGCGCCGCCTCTCGCCGAAAACCCACTTCTGTGCGGGCGTCGGAGACTCGATGATGTCCGAGGGGTCGCCCAGGAACTCCTTAACGAGCTCCTTCTCGGGCATGTTCATCGTCTCGATGACGTGCGTCGTGAGAAAGCCGTCCTGCGCCAGCGCCCCCGGGTTGAGCGAGAGCTCGGCGATCTTGTGCGCGATCAGGTTCAGGTCGGCTGACTCCTGGGCGTCCTTCGCGAACAGCTGGAAGAACCCCGTGTCGTCGATCGCGTGGTAGTCGTCATGGCCCGCGTGCACGTTCAGCGCGTGCTTGGTCATGGCGCGCGCGCCGATGTTCAGCACGTACGTGAGGCGCTTGCCGGCCGCCGCGTAGAGCGACTCGTGCATGTAGGCGATGCCCTGGCCGCTCGAGAAGTTCGTGGCCCTGAGGCCCACCATGCTCATGCCGGCCGTGACCGCCGCCGCCGCGTGCTCGCCCTCCGGCTCGAAGAAGATGAGCCGGCGATCGTTCACGTTGGTCTTGCCCGCCGCGACGGCAGCCGCCCATCCCTCACCCATCTGGGTGGAAGGCGTGATCGGGTAGGCGCCCGCGCCTTCGCTGGCGTCGGTCTCCATCTCGACCACAGCACCGGTACCGTCGGTCTGGGTCGGGATGCCCGGGTATTTCGGCTCGGGAGGTGTGTCTTGCTTCTTCTTGAACATCATGCCGCTACCTCTTCAGCGGGACGGGGCTCGAACCGCTGCGCGCCCTCGACCCACACGATGGCTTCGGTCGGACACCGTTCGATGGCCTCCGGCGTCGCCAACTCGTTGTTCTCGTAGTTCACCACCGCCAACCCATCCACCATCTCGATCACGCCCGGAGCGGCGTCGGCTGCACAGCGCCCGCACGCGTTGCACGCCACCTTGCACAACTCCTCGGCCTCATCGCCCGCGAGCAGGCTCTTGCACTGCACGATGAGCTTCTGCTCCAGCGGCATGATCGTGAACAGATCCTTGGGACACGCCTCGACGCAGTCGCCGCAGGCCGTGCACTTCTCTGGGATAACGACCGGGAGTCCGAAGGCGTTCATGTAGATCGCGTCGAGGTCGCAGGCCACTTCGCAGTCCGCCTGGCCGGTGCACCCCCAGGTGCATCCCTTACCGCCGCCCGCCACCGCGGCCGCCGCCTTGCAGGTTTCCAGGCCGACGTAGTCGGCCTGCTGCACGGCGACGTTCCAGCCACCGGCGCAGAGCAGCCGCGCCACACGCTTGTTGGCCTCGCCGGCCTCCACTCCCAGGAAGTTCGCCACGTCCAGGACGTCGTCTGCTCCCATCACCGTGCACGTGGCAGGCTGGACCTTGCCGTCCACGAGCGCCTCCGCGAACGCGCGGCAGCCGGCCTGGCCGCATGCGCCGCAATTGGTGCTGGGCAGGAGGTCTGCCACGGCGTCGATGCGCGGATCCTCCCACACGTGGAACTTGCGGTGCGTGAGCGCGATCAGAGCGGCGAAGGTGAGCCCCAGTCCGCCCAGGATCAGCACCGACAGGAGGATCGTTCCGGCGCCCATTGTCTAGTCCGAATCGCTCAGGTCGGCTTGTGTGAGCAGCCAGGCGGCCAGCTTGTCCACCGGGTCCGACAGCGGGGGACCCTTTTCCCCGTCGGTCGTCGCGGCGGCACCCGCGGCCGGCCGCAAGGCCAGCGCTGCGAGCTGCTTGAGCTCCTCCGCCTGCTGGAAGCCGCTGCGTCCGCCGACGGACAGCCTGGGCTTCTTCTCGGGGACGTGCGAAACCGTGAGCCGCTCCCAAGTCTCGCTCCCGGCGGCCGGGTCGTGCACGAACCGCGCCGCAGAGTTGGGCACCAGCGCTCCGACGCCGGGGCCCTCGAATGCCGCGAGGCGCCCGAAGTCAGCCGCTTCGGTGGTCTGCATGACGAACGTGCCGGGCGTGACGAGCCGGACCAGCGGGGCAGGGGCGCACTCGCCCTTCACCACCAGCACGATCTTCTGGCGCCCGTCCATGAACTCCGCCAGGGCCTCGCCCTGGAGGTCAGCGCCGTCCACCTGCACCACAAGCGGCGGCGCCAGGCGGCGCTCGCCGCGGCTCCATCGCTCGTAGGGGAAGGCGCCCAGCGATCGTGCGTGCTCGTTGCCCTTCATGCTGCCCGAGCGCGTGAGCTCGAACACCCGAACGGCTCCGAACGCCCTGCCGATGTTCTCGAGGGCCTTGCTGACCTCATCGTGCAGGCAGCCGCCCTTCTTGACCTTGACCCGGAACAGATCGGAGTCGCGGGACACGAGTTCCGACATCGTGTCGCGCGCCTTCTCGATGGTCTCGATAGTGAGCCGGTCGAGGTTGGCCTCGTTTGTGAACAGAGCCGAGAACCGGTTCGCGTTGATGTGTCCCGCCGCGAAGGGCCCCAGCTCAGCCTCGATGCGGCCGGCCTTGCCGTTCTCGCCCGTGTGCCGATCGGCGAGGAAGCTCCGCACCTGGTCCACCGTCGTCCCCAGCGCCGACCGGAACGCATCCTGCTGCTCGGCCAGCGCCTGCATCACCTTTTCCACCCGCTTGTCAGACGGCATGTCGGTCCAGCTCCCGATTCAGAATCTCGAGCTTCTCCTCCGCCGTCTTGAGTGGGACGGCGCGCACTTCCTCATAGACCGGCGCATCCTCGTTCTGGTAGAACAGGCCGAGCCTGAACTTGCCGTCCTCTTCGGCCAGGCGGTGGGCGTTCACTCGATCCGCAGGGTCGTGGTACGTGTGGTTCTTGTAGATCTGCTCGAGGTCCGGCACCGAGATCCCGTTGGGATGCAGGAGCAGCTCGACGCGGTTGGGATCGCGCATCGCGTCCGCGAAGAGGTTGTCGGTGTACGCCGGGCACCGCTGCAGGATGCGCACGAACGAGAAGCCCTTGTGGTCGAGCGCCTTCTTCAGCGTTGCGTAGATGTGGTCGGGCAGCCAGTCCCCGGTCTGCGCCACGAACGAGGCGTTGGTGACGCTGATCGTGGTCGAGATCGGGTTCATGCCCGCCAGTAAGGCGCCGCGCGGAGCCGTGTTGCTCTTGGTGCCCTTGGGGCTCGTCGGCGACGTCTGGTTCTTGGTGAGCCCGTACACGCCGTTGTCGAGCATGATGGCGACGATGTTCGGATTGTACCGGGTAGTGTGGATCCAGTGCCCGGCTCCGATGGAGCAGCAGTCGCCGTCGCCCATCACCGCGAACACATGAAGATCGGGCCGGCGCAGCTTCACACCGGTCGCCACCGGGAGCGCGCGACCGTGCAGGCCGTGGAACCCGTAGGTTTTCATGTAGTGCGGGAAGCGGCTGGAGCAGCCGATGCCCGATACGAACACCGTTTCCTCGGGCGGCAGCTGCTCGTCCTCGCAGAGGCGCTGCACCGCGGTCAGCACTGCGTGGTCGCCGCAGCCCGGGCACCATCTGGGTAGGGCGCCCTCGTAATCCTGCATGCTCCAGGAGCGGTCGTCGTCGGTCCCCGCTCCGAGCAGTGAACATCCACCACCGAACTGAATCATCACTTGTCTCCATTCGGCATGAAGCCGCGAATGGTCTCGTGAATCGCCGCGGGGCGCAGTGGCTCGCCCGGCACCCGCCCCCAGCAGTCTACGTCCACCAGGGTGTGGGCCCGGAGCAGCCAGGTCAGCTGTCCGCGCCGGCGATTGTCATCGGTGACGAACGGCGCGTCCTTGTCGTCGCTGTAACCGATCTCTATCGTCAGCACCTTCTTGAAGCGCTTGAAGATCTCCTTGAGCCCCGGCTCCAGCGGAGAGAGAAAGCGCAGATGCAGCGAGGAGACGGACAGCCCCTCGTCGCGCGCTCGATCCACAGCCTCTTCGATGGCGCCCTGGGTCGAGCCCCAGCCCACCACCAGCAGGTCACCCTTGTCGGGGCCGTAGACCTTGGGCGGCTGCAGGGTCTGCTGCAGCACCGCCATCTTGCGGCTGCGCATCTCGTGGCCGCGCTGGTTGATGTCTGGCTGATAGGCCACTTTGCTGTTCTCGTCGTGAGCGAGGCCCGTCACCGTGTACATGCCGCCCGGCTGCCCCGGGATGATGCGCTTCGAGAGCCCGGTCTTGGCGTCCCAGTCGTAGGGCAGGGCGCCCTCCGACACCGGCGAGAGATCCAGTGGGTGCGCGATCCAGTCGGCTGTCACCGCGGGGCGCGGGAAGGGCTGGACCCCGGTGGCGAGGTTCGCGTCAGTGAGCACGATGACCACGGTACGGAACGCCTCTGCGATGCGCCGCGCGGTGGTCATGCAGAGGAAGCACTCCTCCATCGTTGCCGGCGCCATCACCACGTGGGGTGCATCGCCCGGCTGGCCGAAGATTGTCGCCAGGAGGTCCGCCTGCTCGACCTTGGTGGGCAGCCCCGTGCTCGGGCCGCCGCGCTGCACGTCGACGACCACGAGGGGCATCTCGGTCATCACGGCGAGGCCGAGGAACTCGGACTTGAGCGCCAGCCCCGGCCCAGAGGTGATCGTGAACGCCACCTTGCCGGCGTACGAGGCGCCTATCGCAACTCCAACCGCGGCGATCTCATCCTCAGCCTGGTGCACTATGCCGCCGTAGTCCTCGAAGATGTCGCTGAGGTAGTGTGAGGCCGAGGTGGCCGGCGTGATGGGGTACATCGAGCACAGTTCCATGCCCGAGGCGATGCCCCCGATGGCGATCGCCTGGTTCCCGTTCATCACCACCATGGGCTTGGTGGGCTTCTCGATCGGCACCTCGATGCGGAAGTCGAGATGCTCCTCGGCCCACTTGTAGCCCAAATCCAGCAGCGCCACGTTCGCGTCGACCACTTCCTTGGACTTCTTGCGGAAGTCATGAGCGATCTGGTGGCGCGCCCGCTCGACGTCGCGGGAGTAGATGTAGGAGAGGATGCCCAGCACGAACATGTTCTTGCCGCGCCGCGGGTTCTCCACCAGCGTCAGACACTGTTCCTCCATGGGGACCTTGACGAACTTGTAGTTGTGTCCGTCGAGCTCCTCCATGGCGGTCGCCCATTCCTTCCGGATGTCCTCGTCCTCGTGGGTCTCCCACATGCTCTCGATCAGGATGGTGCATCCGTCGGCGAGCGCCCCTAGCCGGTGCCGGTGGAGCAGCACCTGCTCGTTGAACGCCATCACCAGGTTGGCGGCGTCGCCCCAGTTCGTGACCGGCTTGGTCCCGAGGCGGATGCGATTGCCGCTCGCGCTGGGCGGGGTGCGGGCCGGCGGCTGGATCTCCGCAGGGATGATCTCAACGGTCCAGGTGCCGTTGCCCATCTTGGCCGACACGCGGCCGAAGATCTGGGCGCAGCGCTGCGCGCCCTCACCTGCGTCGGAGACGATCTCGACCGTGTGCTCGGGGACCTTGATGACCTTCGGCCCCTTGGGCTTCCTGGCGGCCTTCTTCTTCTTGGCTGGGGCTTTGGTGGTTGAAGAGGGTGTCATCTAGCACTCTCGCTCTGATGCGTGCGTTGGGTTGCTGGTCTACACACTGAAGCGGAGTGACTGGCTGCGCCGCAGGCCCGCGGCGACAGCATCAGTTGAGCACTCCGCCCCCCCCGACTTTCACAGTTTGTAGGACCGACCACCATCTGCAAAGTACCGCTTTTCGGGTCGCAATTGCCAGATTCTCGGTCTGGATTCAACCGCCCTACAGCGAGGGAGTTTAAACCCTTATGGGAGAGGGGAATAGAAAGCAAGCGTGAAGATGTCTTTACCGGGTATGGGGGATCGGAATTGGCCCAAATCCGGGCTCCGGTGCTGCGTGCGGTTGGGCGGGACCGTCGGCCAGTCGCCAACCCCGGCAAGCTCGCCCGGGGATACGAAATGAGCCCGTCCACGCCCGGCGTTGAACCGCCGGGAAACTGACTCAAAAAGGGCGCCAGCTCCCGCACACCCACTCCCATCGAGTTGTCAGCGGACAGGGTGGGATTCGAACCCACGGAACGGAAACCGTTCACGCGCTCTCCAGGCGCGACCCTTCAACCGCTCGGGCACCTGTCCGAAAGGTCTTAAACCGTTGAAATGGAACTGGTTAGGTGGGTGGTGTCAAGGCGGGCACTTGCAGGGGTGTCCAATGCAAAGGGCTGAATGGGCACCTTAGGATCCCTTTCCTCACTTCCCAGTCACAAGCCCTCTCCGAAACCACTTTTCGGTGCCTACCACGCCGTAGATGACCACCCCTGTAGCCACGATGAGACCCCACGAGCGGAGCCCTATAGGCGCACTGTGGAACAGCCGGTTCATGGCACCGGAGTATGTGAAGAGCAGTTGAAGGACCGTCATGGTCCCGACGCCGGCAAGCAGCCAGCGATTACTCAATACGCCGACCGCGAACATCGATCGCGTGAGCGAGCGGCAGTTGAACAGGTAGAAGAGCTCCCCGACCACGAAGACATTGACGGCCACCGTTCTCGCTTCCGCCTCGCTCGCCCCGATGGACAATGTCCACTGGAACAGGCCGAACGCCCCCATGAGAAGCATTGCGCCAACGAGGAAGACCCGCAGCACCAAGACGCCGGAGAGAATCGGACTCGTTGGATTTCGAGGCGGCCGACTCATTATGCCTGGCTCCTTCGGCTCGAAAGCGAGCATGAGCCCCAGCAGCACGGCTGTCGTCATGTTGACCCACAGGATCTGCACCGGGAGGATCGGGAGGGTGGCGCCGGCGAACACCGCGGTCATGATGACCAGGCCCTCGCCGAGGTTGGTCGGTAGCGTCCAAGTAATGAACTTGGTGAGATTGTCGAAGACGCCGCGACCCTCCTCCACGGCTGCCTCGATGGATGAGAAATTGTCGTCGGTCAGGACCATCTCGGCGGCTTCCCTCGAAACTTCCGTACCTGTGATGCCCATCGCCACGCCAATGTTGGCGCGGCGCAGCGCGGGGGCATCGTTGACCCCGTCACCGGTCATGGCCACGACGTTTCCACGTGCCTGGAGTGCCTCCACCAGCCGGAGCTTCTGCTCCGGAGCGACACGCGCGAACACCGCGGGGTGCTCCACCGCTTCGATCAGCTCGGCGTCCGACAGCTCATCGATGGTCTTCCCGGTCATGACGGAGGGTCCGCCCTCCGCATTGCGTCTCCCGTCAAGGCCGAGCTTGCCGGCGATGGCTGCCGCCGTTCCGGCATGGTCCCCCGTGATCATGTTGACCCGGATTCCGGCAGCGTGACAGGCTCGCACCGCCGCTGCCGCTTCCGGCCGAGGCGGGTCAATCATGCCGTGGAGGCCCAGGAACGTCAGGCCGGACGTGACGTCGTTGTGGGCGAGAGAGGTCGTGTCCGCTGCCAAATCTCCGCGTGCGAAGGCGAGCACTCGCAGTCCCTCGGCAGCCATCTCTTCGACGCGGTCCAGTACAGCGCTCGCGCTCAGGTCCATTTGATCGCCAGCTGCATCGAGGGCTACTCGGCACCGCGGCAGAACGCTCTCCACCGAACCCTTCAGATATATCAGCCGGGGCCGATGCGGCCCCGCATCGTGCAGTGTCGCCATGTATTGCCGGTGCGATTCGAAGGGGATCTCATCGATGCGGGGGAGCTCCCGTGAGAGCAACACGGGGTCGAGACCCGCCTTCATGGCGGACACGATCAGGGCGCCCTCCGTGGGATCTCCTTCGACCCTCCATTGACCTTCCTGTTCGGACAACGCTGAATCGTTGCACAGGAGCCCTGCCCTTAGACATTCGACGAGTCCTCTGTTCATGTCCGGATCGGTCGTCTCCCCGGACCGGCTAAACCTCCCTTCGGGCGCATATCCGGTTCCGGATACGGAAAAGTCCTCGCCCCCCGCGGTAACCTCCTGAACGGTCATCTGATTCTCGGTGAGCGTGCCGGTCTTGTCGGAACAGATGACGGTCGTGCTGCCCAGCGTTTCCACCGCCGGTAGCTTGCGAATGATGGCGTGACGCTGTGCCATCCGCCCCACGCCGATGGCGAGGGTAATGGTCACGGCAGCCGGTAGCCCCTCCGGGATTGCGCCCACCGCCAGCGCTACGGCGGCCATGAACATATCGAACCACGACTCTCCGCGGAGCGTGCCCACCACGAGAGTCACCGCAGCCATACAGAGGATGACATAGAGGAGGATGCTGCTAAACTGAGCGATCTTCCGCGTCAATGGCGTGGCCATGACCTCCGCCGACGAGATCAATTCCGCGATACGGCCGATCTCGGTGCCGTCGCCCGTTGCCACGACGACTCCGGAGCTCGCGCCGTGGGTCACCAGCGTACTCGAGTACGCCATGTTGCTCCGGTCGGCCAAGACGGTGTCGTGGTTCAGAGTCTCGATGCACTTCCCCACTGGGACTGATTCACCCGTCAGGGCAGACTCGTCGATCTGGAGTTCGCGAGAGCGGAACAGCCGGAGATCGGCTGGAACCTTGTCACCGGACTGAAGCACTACGATGTCCCCAGGGACCAGCGCCGATGCAGGGACCCTCTCCTTCTCACCGGCCCGCCGGACAGTTGCTTCCACGGTCAAGGACCGGGCCAGCGCCTCGATGGCCTTGTGCGCCTTCGACTCCTGGAGGAATCCGATGATGGCGTTGATCAGCACGACGCCGAGGATCACCCCCGAGTCCGCCCATTCGCGTAGTACCGCAGTGATCAGCGCTGCGGCGAGCAGGATGTATATGAGTGGCTGACGAAATTGGATCAAGAACCGGACGAGCGGCCCCGGCCCCGGTCGCGCCGTCAGGACATTGGCTCCGAACCGCTCCTGGCGGTGGGCCACCTCGAAGGTGTCGAGTCCCCTGTGCGGGTCGGTCTCAAGAAGGTCTAGGACCTCGTGAGCCGGTAGGTGGTGCCAGTGCCTGCCAAGGAGGATCTGCATCGGTCAACCCCCTCGTCATGCTCCGATTCAACATCCTCGAGAGGCCTGCGGGGCCGGGACGTCAATGCCCAGTCCGGCATTGCACGGTCCCCCACTTACTCCGCAAGCTGCGGCAGTCACGCATCTTCCCGCTCCACCGGCGACACAAACCGTTTTGGCTTTACTGCCAGCACCGAGCAATCCACTTCCTGCAGCACGGTCTCGGCGGTGTTGCCAATGAACAATCCCGCGAGCCCGGTACGGGAAACCGTGCCCATGACAATGAGCTCGATCCGTTGCTGTGAGGCCACCTGGGGTATCACTCTTCCCGGGTCACCCTTCAGCAAGTAAAGCCGACACCTCAAAGCCTCGAGAGAATAGCTCTCCAGCAGTTCATCAACCTGCTTCTTGTGTGCCGCCCGGACCTCGCGAGCCATCTCTTCGACCGTTTCCTGTTTCCTGACGTACTTCGCCCCCCAAACCGACCACGCATGCACGACGTGGAGTTCGCTTTCTTCCGATCTCGCCAGCGACGTCGCCAGGTCCATGATCTCGGTGTTGACTTGGTTCCTCTCTTCATCGGACGTGTCGGGATCCACCGCAGCCATGATCCGGCTGTATCGCATGGTGCGACCGGGCTTCACTACCCAGACCGGACACGGGCACTTGCGCAACAGGTGCAGCGACGTACTACCGAGCAGTCGTGCCTTCACCCCTGTCGTGCCGTTCGCCGTCATCATCAGCAGGTCGTGCCCGTTGCGCAGCACCTCCCGGATGATCTGCACGAACGGCGGTCCGACAAGTACGTCGATATTGACGCGGACGCCTTCTCGCTGCACCGGCACGACGAATCGCCTCAATTCCTCTCGCCGGTTCTCGATGGCGAGATCCTGCAGATCCTGCGGGCTCATCACCGTCGCCAGCTTCCGTGTGTCCTTGGGCAGTGCTTCAATGACGTCCACCACCGTCAGCGAAGCCTGGTTCTTCGCCGCTAGTTCCATGGCACGTTCGAGCGTTGTCTTATCTCCCGCACCTTGGCGCGATAGCACGAGGATGTTCTTGAATCGCTTCATGGCGTATAGTCCATTCTACCGGCGCGCACTGGCCAGCGGCAACTCGAGCCCACCGCATGTGACGCAGGTGCTGGTTTCGGGAACCACCTGGAGACGGCTGTACGGAATCGGCTCGGTGCAGCAGGCACAGCGGCCGTACGTTCCATCCCGGACGCGATCCAAGGCGGCGAGGATCTGCGTGCACTGCACGTCCATCCTGTCGCACAGCTCGGCTTGCGAATCATCCGCACTCATGGATCGGCTTTGGCACGCCACCAACGCCTCACTGGGCCACTCTTGGAGTCTCCGTTGCAACTGAGCCAACTCACCCCGCAACTCGTCGCGAAGCTTCTCGATCCTGGCGGCGGTCAACCAGTCGCGGGTCGACGTCCCGGATTTCCTGGTGCGCTTCATGACCCACTCTCCTCACTGAGCCTTCTAGGACGCCGTCCGCGTCCGCGATGCCGGTCTGAGACTCGGGCCAGTTGGCGCGCGACCATCCGCCCGATGCGATCGGCAGCCTCGTTGATTGCGGTCGGGTAGTCCACCGCCAGGAACGTCACCACCAGCTCATCGATCCCGGCGCCCCATACTTGAATGCGACAGCGTACGTCGATGCCACCGCGGGGACCGTTGACGTCCGCCACTCTGACGCGCACGCGGGTTACCCGACTCGAGAAGCGACCTAGCGCAAAGCGCAAGCGACGCGCGGCATATGCTCGTAGGTCCTGCGTCACGGTGACCCCATTTCCCGAAACCTCGATCCGCACGGAATCCCCGCTTCGTTGATGCCGCTACCGTAAATGCTACCCGATGGCCGTACTTCGGACAATCCGAATTTTCATTGCATTATATTCCAGATAATCGAAACTCCGACGGACCGAGGATATCCTCATGAATTGGCTCAACTATCATCACCTGTTGTATTTCTGGACCGTAGCGCGTGAAGGCGGCCTCGTGCAGGGGAGCAGGAAGCTCCACCTGACACCCCAAACCGTCAGCACCCAACTGCGCACACTCGAGGAGGCGCTCGGCGAGAAGTTGTTCGACCGATCCGGACGGCGACTCGTTCTGACGGACGTCGGCCGCTCTGTATACGGCTATGCAGACGAGATCTTCACGCTGGGGAGAGAGCTGATCGACACACTGAAGGGACGGTTGGCCGGGCGCCCCCTGAGGCTCGTCATTGGCGTGGCTGACGTGTTGCCGAAACTCGTGGCCTACCGGCTAATCGAACCCGTATTCCGGCTGGAAGAGAGCGTGCGGTTGGAATGTATCGAGGACACGAGCGAGCAGCTGCTGGCGAGGCTGGCGGTACATGAACTCGACGTAGTCCTCTCCGATGCGCCGGTCCCCCCGACTGTCGCCGTGCGCGCCTTCAACCACCTCCTCGGTGAATGCGGCGTGACATTCATGGGCGCGGCGTCCGTTGCCGCTGCTCATCGCAGGGGCTTCCCCCAGTCCCTCAACGGAGCACCATTCCTCCTTCCGGCCGGTGGCACCACCCTGCGGCGCTCGCTCGAACAATGGTTCGACGGCCTGGGCGTACAACCGGTCGTGGTGGGAGAGTTCGCAGACAGCGCGCTCCTCAAGGTGTTCGGCCAGGCCGGCGCCGGCGTCTTCGCCGTGCCGACAGTAGTGGCGAACGACGTCCGGCAGCGGTACTCGGTGCGGAAGCTCGGCGCGACAGACGAGATCGTCGAGCGCTGCTACGCCATCTCCATCGAGCGCAGGATTCAGCATCCGGCAGTCGCGGCAATCTGCGACACTGCACGGGATCGTCTATTCGGGTGAAGGGGAGCCTGCGTGGCGACCTCCCAGTCAAGGGGTCACCGCAGATCGTCAGAAGCCTACTGGTAGAGCGGGAAGATCGCTGCCAGTGCCGCGAACTCTCCCACGCGGGGGAGAATGATGCGGATCCGATCGCGATGGCTGGCTAGCCCCGCTACCAGCTCACCCACCGCGCCGTCCTCCACGCCTGCCAGGCGGGCCAGGTCCAGCACTACTCGATCCTTACGGCGAGCCAGGGCAGCTTGGAGATCCGCAACGAACCGTCCGGCGGCCGCTGCCGTGAGCCGTCCGTCCAGGAACACCCACACCGTGGAGGCGGGTCGGCGCTCCACCTGGATCGAGTGCCCAGCGGGATCCTCACGGCGCAAGCGCCCCCAAGCCCGCCCGGGACGCGCGTCCGGCATCCTGAAAGTGTGCCTTACAAGCGGCGGGTGCTGGAAGAGGCCCAATCTGAGCGTAAGTCCCGTCCAGAGAGCCAAGCCTACAGCCGCAACCGACTGGAGACGCTCCTTCCAGGTGGGACTTCCCAGCGCCACGTGAATCCGCTGTTGGAGCCCGCCAATCCAACGCCGCACCGGCGCTGTCGGGCCGAACA
>Ga0255055_10001308_pt1 | contig 18473 bp, 10 predicted proteins | sample JV7_2_27_MG_FD_188633 | JGI IMG/M metagenome (GOLD analysis project Ga0255055, IMG submission 188633) | Seawater microbial communities from Jervis Inlet, British Columbia, Canada - JV7_2_27 | ecosystem: Environmental > Aquatic > Marine > Inlet | place: Canada: British Columbia | collected... | reverse complement strand
AAACTGAAGATCTTCCGCAGTCGAGAGTGGCGGTTCCGGTGGAAGTGTGGGGTCAGATGTCCCGCAGGCCGATGTGAGAAGCAGGAACACGAGTAGAGGGATTATTCCAGAGCTGGTTTTCATCACACGCTCCTCTCTCGATTTACAGTAATGTCCTTCTTCTGTTTGAAATCGGCGCTTCGCTCCCATGATATCACCCATCACAGGGAAAAACAGGCAGTGATCTGGTGCTGCCGAATCCTTTGCGGTTGCGTTATCAAACCATCTGCCGATGTTCACGCAGGATTCATGGATCGATTGTCGCTGGAATTATCGATCATTTAGTCAGATCGGAGATCTGGTTTTGCTGCTTGTTCAGAAATGGTGAGGGAGGTTTTTCTGAGAGCTCCCCTTGGATTTGAATACGGCAGGGCTCAGGGAGATGTACAAGAGCGAGGCTGGATACGTTTTCTGAGCTGCCAGGCTACGCTCCTCGCCAGCGTGAATCTGTTGAATAAATTCCACAGCTTCCGCATGAGTAGATTTCGGGTTGTTTATGATGGCGATAGATCATAGCATGTGCGAAATTAGGTACATAGGAAAGCGATGTTTATCAGATATTCTGGGTGTAGAATATTGTCATTCACCGGATCCATTCGGTCCACTTTACGATCTTTGTCGAGCCTTCTATTAGGAGACCTCAATGCCTGGAGTCATATGTCCAATTCGTGGCGGACCCAGCAGCCAGCCAACGGTTAAACGAGCGATCGCTCTCGCCATGGTGTGGCTGCTGATCCGATTTTTGTAATCAGGGCTCGTTGCCCGGGTATTTTGAGAGGGTAAGCGGGTTGATTTTCAGTAAAGGGGCACGGCACCCGATTACCGTACATCTGCTGTGCACCCCCTTCTTTTTTGGTGAGCGGGCGGACACATGGGTCGGCCCCTACGCGTAAAAGGGGTTGCTAGGTAAGCCCGTGTGAATAATAGTCGTCAGGTTGCCAATCTGATGATTGGAGATCCGTCCTAGAATATACAAGAGCCTTCCAACCGGAAGGCTCTCATAGGCTAGTCTGTTCTCAAACGTCATTCACATTTGCAATACGAGCCTCCGACATGTGTGAGCGACGATGTCCAAATTCCGCCCGCAGCAGCACACTGTTCTGAAGTCTTAAGATCGGAACTACACACTGGAGCTGTAGGCTCTTCCTTCACCTCTTCTGACGCGTTCCACATTGGTACACTGCTAGCGTCACCATGCGGCAGCATCCCCTCCTGCAGCGCCCAACAAAGCTCACCCGGGTTGTCCGGGTTTTCAACTACCCACCATTCGTGCTGAAGGTCCTGCGCGTGAATGGGTGACTCCTCCCCGTTCAGGAAGTAGACCAGGATCTCATACTGTAGTCCGGGACCGTAGCGGCAGGCAAGATCAACGAGAGCCTCTCCGAAAAGGTCTGGGATCATAGAAACCATGCAGGACCCAGCGAAGTTGGTATAGAACCATCGGGTCTCCGAGAAAGGTCCTTGGATGCCGTCCTGGATAGCGGCGACACGCCAGTAGTATCTAGTGCAATCTCCATTCAAATCTTTGAGGAGGTTTGTTACCGGGCTGTGCGATGTTCCATAAAGACTGGTCCCGCCGAAGGAAGAATCCGTCTGCAGGTCAATATAGTAGCTGTCAGGGATGCAGCCAGTAGCACTTGGAGAGAAGAACAACCAGGTGAATTCCAATTCAATTTCCGCGCCGATCGCAGGGAATACGAGTTCCGGCGGCGCTATCACGCTAGAAGACGTGCACTCTGGTCCTGTGAAGAAGGTGCTCTTCGGGAAGCTGAAAGGTCCTACAGTGAAGTCAACGCCGGGAGCTACTTCCCAGAAGTATTGCGTAGCTGGTTCGAGGGGATCCCCAGGACTCCATGAAGTCCCTGGGGTTCCAGTGGCGCCGAAGAGGCTGGTGTCGGACATGTCAAAAATGTCGGAGAGGTGGATGACGTAGCTCTCCGGCACGCAGTAGCCTGGATTCTCCCACTGAAGGGAGGGTATTAGCGTGCTCAGGACACTGTAGCTGATGGGCGCGGTCGGTTCGGGGGCGACCAGATCTTCAGTTCCACAAGGAAGAGGTGGGCATGCTCCCGCAACGTTGATGCGGAAACTCACCGGGTCGGACCAGGGTCCATCCGTGCCTCCGTTGATGGCGGCAACACGCCAATACCAGGCTAGGCAGTTCCCCAGGGATGTGCCTGCTGGTGGGTTCCAGAGCATCTCGGGATTTTCATCTCTCATGTCCAGCCCAATTGTTGTGAATGCGAGATCGCTGGATACCTGCAGATGGTAGCCTGCCGGTGCGCAGGAGGCATCAGGGTAGGTCCATTGGTAAGTGGGGGCGTCCAGCATGAATTCATACCCTTCTGATGGCCAGAGTGGGGTAGGGGTGGCGAGCGTCGAGAGCTCGCAGGTCGGTTTGGCGTTGAAGGACCAGGTAACGGACCAGGGCCCCTCGGTGGCGCCGACAGTAGCCCGCACACGCCAGTAGTAGGTTGTGTCGGAGGCTAAAGGAATCGGCCAGCCATATGAATTTGGCATGGTCGTGGATGCGCCGAGCATCGTCCCGCTGAAGTCGCTCGCAGTGTTGATTTCGACTCTATAGCCTTCAGGCTCGCAGGTGGCATCAGGATAGGCCCAATACAGATGAGAAGTGAAAAGCACGAAGTTTCCTCCGTCGTTTGGTTCGATTAGAACAGGCGCAACAAGCGCAGTGGGGCCGCAGTAGGGACCGGGCACTCCGCCGCCCGTTGGCCCAAGCGCACATGCACCCAGGAAGAGAGCAGAGAGTAATAGTGCGATAAGGATGATGAGATTGCGATGCAAGGGCAGCCTCCTTTAAAAGGCTTTTCGATTTTCGCGCGAGCGGTTGTGTTCAATGCCGCGGAAAATGTGCGGCTTCTATCCCTGAAACGTACATGGCATGTAATTCGTGACAGTTCTCACAACATGAGCACATATTTTGCGGGTAAATGAAATTCACGGCATGTGGAAAATAAACACCTCGTATTGAAATTTACACATATTAATTAGTCATAGTCTATTTGGCGTGGAGGTTTATTCTTCATTGGGTGTATCACGAAAAAGAGATCTCGGGATCGAATCTGTGAATTGGCATGAAATCTGCACCTTTCTCTATTAAGAAATGCAGACCTGAGATGGTCTACCGGATAAATTTCAATCAAAGTAATGGTTAGATGTAATTCTGGAGTGAAATTTAGCGCCAGGAATTTCGAAAGCAAGACCGATAAACCCGCAAGTGAGGTTTGAGATGGCTTTTGTTGGGAGAACTAAACAGGAAGAATCTGTCCTGGAATTCAGCCGGATGCCCGCCCGGAGGATTCTCATTGTCGAGGACGAGGAAGCCAATATCGCTGTCGTGCGCAATATTCTGGAAATCATGCTGGATCAGAAAGAAGTGATCGTCGCTCGTGATGGGCACGAGGGCATAAAGCAGGCGTATGAGCATGACCCCGAAATCATTTTAATGGACTTAAGCTTGCCCAAGCTTGATGGTTGGGAGGTTGTACGTTCCCTTAAAAGCAACCCTCGCTTTAAGAAGGTTCCGATTCTAGCTCTTACTGCTCATGCCATGGTCGGCGACCGCGAAAAGGCTCTCGAAGCCGGCTGTGACGATTATTACGCCAAACCTATCGAGGTTGACGAGTTCATACATTTCATGCGACCATATCTGACCGCGAGGTAATCCCGCCCGCGGCCAGAGGAGACGCGTGAGATTACTGAAGGCCTATTGGATTATCTTTAAAAGTGCCGGGTCAGCCATGAAGTCAGGTCGCCAGGGCGATCAAATCTTCCGGTACTTTGTTCTAGAGACATTAGACCAATTGGGTTTCTTCGAATACATAAAGCAGCCGAGAGCATACGGTGAAATCCTGGCTGAATTCGATTTCTACGATAGCGAGTATACACAGGAAGTCTTCAATACCCTACTGCATGACTCGAACAACATAATCGTTCAAAACAGTGGAGCCTACGCGTTGAATCCAGATGTCCCCCTACCTTCGCTTGAGAGCATCCTGTCTAGGACGGATTCCAGGGTGCGTGTCGCTTCGCGGATAGCGGAGCCGCTGTCCCATCTTATCCTTGATCGATTGCGGGATAAAGACCTCGGTGTGACAGATGTGTTTGAGAGGGACGATAATCGCGTTGTAAATATGTTTGATGATGTTCTGGACACTAGTATATACTCCGCGGTTCGAAAGGCATGTTTCGCTTATCTCACAAGCAAGGAAAGGAGGTGGTTGCGAGGTAAAGAATTGATCGAGATAGGTTGTGGAAGCGGTCGGGAAACCGCGGAAATATGGTTGCACCTCGGCGGTGATATCTCGATCACAGCAGTGGATCCTGTGCCAGGGATGTTGAAATTGGCTCGAAACAACTTCATGGATTTGCTGAAGGGATTGGACCCAACGCATCCGCCTGTAACGGAAAAAAACCTGCCAGTCTTCGAAGAAGGCAGTGCCACCCGGCTCCCCTTTGACGATAACAGCTTCGATGCCAGCTATTGGGCGTTCATGCTGCACTGGACCGCTGATCCAAAGAAGGCGATCAGTGAAGCCGTGAGGGTGGTCCGCCCGGGAGGGTTGATCTTTGGATCCCAGATCCTCAGACCTTATGTAAATCCATACTTGAATCTCGTCGTAAGAAGCAGCAGGAACTCCTACGGCTTCTTCTGGCGCGAAGATTATGTTAAGTGGTTTGCAGAAGAGGGTCTTGAAATAGATATAGCCACGCCGGCTGGCATAATTCGTGTAACTAACAAGGTGTGAGGGGACATCCAACAATCAAGTTGTGGATTGGAATTCTTAGAGAGTAATCATCAGGAAAGACCATGAAATTAATGAATCCGTTCAGAACCCAATCGCCATATGAGGAAATTGAAACTGCCCGCCGCGGGCGTATGGTGATCGCAGTTTGTAATGCGGGCATCCTATTTAGTATCCCTCTGATCATCGTATTGACTATCGTGATGCTTCCACAAATTTCTACTTCACTGGCGGTTGTGTATGCATTATGTGTGGGGATTATTCCAATAAACTTAATAGCGAAGCGGATCGCGATTTTGGGAAAACCCAATATTGGGAGTTACGTTTTCATTGTTTATTTTCTCCTCCTATTGGCGATCAACAGCATTATATTGGATGGCATCTCCCTGATGCTGATTCCTGGTTACATTCTCCTCATTGTTGTCACCGGCATGATCCTCCCACCAACCCGAGGCTATATCATCGCTGGACTGGCTTCGGTTACCTATTTGGCCGTAACCATTCTAAGGACGAATGTTGAGCCCCCGGTGAACTTACCCGTCCCGGCGATCGAATTGATAGTAACCTTCCTTGGTGTACTGACGTTCATCTTTGTGGTTTTTATCAACCAGCTCACCACGCGTGACCTGCGTAAGGCGCTTGACAGTGCGACGTACGATCTTGTCGATATGAATAAAAAACTGGAATTGGCGAGCGAGATGAAATCCCAATTCACTGCTCGCACCAGTCACGAACTGAGAACACCTCTGAGCGCAATCATCGTTTTCACCGACTTGGCCTTGAGGGATGCGTACGGACCGTTGAATGAAAAACTTCGGCAGGCATTTGAGCACGTGATCAACAGTGCCCGGCATCTGAAAACGATTATTAATGACATTCTAGACCTCTCCAAGATTGAAGCTGGTGAGCTAGAAATCTTTGAAGAGCCCTTTGTGTTGATGGAGCTTGTGCGTACACTCGAGAGCTCTTGCCTACAGATAGCCGAGGAGAAGAACCTCAGCAGCACTGTTTGGATATCACCAGATATGCCGAAACGACTGATTGGGGATCGTGATCGCCTGGCACAAATATTACTGAACATTACCGGTAACGCGATCAAGTTCACTGAAGAGGGCGAAGTGGAAGTACGGATCGAGCCGCAGGGGACATCTAATTGGCGGTTGATAGTACGCGATACTGGCCCGGGCATCCCCGAAGATCAATTCGCGACTGTCTTCAAAGCCTACCGCCAACTTGACCGAACCGCCTCGCCATCGAAAGTGAAGGGAACGGGGCTAGGATTGGCCATCGCTTCAAACCTGGTGCAGATGATGGGCGGGGATATCGAGGTGGAGAGTGAGTTGGGCGAGGGAACTACCTTTACAGTGACCCTGCCGCTCCGGCTGCCCGAAACGAGGGGAGTGGAAGTCGATAAAATATTTGCCTGATTTGGATGGGACGCAGCTGTTCATGAGATCGTGCTGATATTCATTCTCTACATCGATGAAATATTAGACGGCTCCACGGGAGGCTTTAGCTAGCTAAAGCCTCCCGGATTTCTTTTAGACCATCAAGCTCCAGAGTAGTCAATAAAACCCATCGTTTCGCAAATGGCGGGAGAGCTTCGCTGGAGTGGGGATCAAGACCCTTATCAGCTTGATTTAACCACCTGCTCTGCTATGATTTACCCCTTATGCTAAAGGCTCTTTCCAAAATTCCCCGCTGGCAGCGAACGCTCATTGTCCTTTTCTTTTCGCAGATGGCAACGGCGGTTGGCTTTTCCAGCATCTTCCCCTTCCTGCCGCTCTATGTGAAGAGCCTCGGTTCGTCGACCGGCATGAGTGTCGAGCTCTTGTCTGGTCTGGTGTTCTCCGCTCAAGCGTTCACCATGATGCTGGCAGCCCCTGTATGGGGTCGACTTGCGGACCGATATGGACGTAAGCTTATGGTGATCCGCGCCAGCTTTGGTGGAGCGATCGTTCTGTTGATGATGGCCTATGCTCAAACTGCAGAACAGTTGATTGCTCTTCGAGCCTTACAAGGTTTGATCAGTGGGACCGTCGCGGCGAACTCTGCTCTGCTGGCTGCGCAAGTTCCAAGAGAGCGCATGGGCTACGCTATGGGCATGCTTCAGGTGGGACTCGGAGCTGGTGTTGCCTTCGGCCCTCTCATCGGCGGGATCGTCGCTGATACCTTTGGCTACGCTTCTGCATTCTATGTAACAGCGGTGATGCTCTTTCTGGCCGGCGTGTTGGTATTCATCGGGGTCCAGGAGGATTTTCATCCGCAGATTTCGGAAGAGAGAGAAGGCCAGGGGATCTTCGCTTTTTGGGGCCAGCTCCTGAAATTTCCAGGCGTGAAACAGACATACAGCCTTCGCTTCCTTGTACAATTGGCGCGAAGCATGCTCATCCCGGTTATGCCACTTTTTGTGGTGCAACTCATGGCCGATGCGGCACGGGTGAATAGCTTCACCGGGCTCTTGATCGGCACCCGAGCAGCAGCTACCACAGTAAGCGCAATGTTCTTGGGTCGCTTAGCTGATCGTGTTGGCCATCGGAAAGTGGCTGTGGTAAGCGCGATATTAGCTGGGTTATTTTATATACCCCAGAGTCTGGTCACGTCAGAATGGCAGCTTCTTGTCCTGGCCACACTGGTCGGTGTGGCGCTCGGGGGCGTAATCCCAACCTTGAGCGCAATCCTGGCCCGATATACGGAAAGCGGCGCAGAAGGAGCTGTGTTTGGTTTGGACACCTCGATACGATCCGGGGCGAGATCGGTCGCGCCGCTCTTGGGATCGTGGATAGCCATTTCCTGGGATTTGAGGGGAACCTTCGTCGTGACCGGGCTCGTTCTCTTAGCCACAGGTTTTGCTGCCCGGATCATACTGCCGGAGCCAGCTCAACCTCGAAAACCTTCTATTCCAAGACCCCATCCATCAAATTTGTAATATCAACGATTGCGCAACTTATCCTGGTATCTGGGTTTACCGACGAAAGCGTGATCCTAATGGCGGTTGAGTCCCGATTTTGATTGTTCAACCACGATGTGCTGCACGAAGTGTGTTTTACTAGTTAAGTTTTCATCTCCGGGGGAGAGGCTCGTCCAGCCATGGGTGCATTCTCAGCAGGGGGGAACTCCATTGGACCTTAGTGTCTAAGAAAATCCCTTTTGCCCCTCCGGGCAATCCATCCTGTAGTGCCGCAATTGGCAGATTATTCACATGCCTTATCCCAGAAGTGGTCCGTGGTTATCTCGTCCTCCCCTTTTCACGATGCTCGTCGCAAGAAGTGGTGGATTTACAGAAGAGGGCTTTGCACCTGAACCAGACCCAGAGGAAGACTCAATAAACTCGAATGACAATGGATCCTGAAAGGGAATCCGACCTGATTATTTAAGATACGCCACATACACATCTGCTTCGATGATCTCATCGTCGATGATGTAGTGGTGGATGAAATACAGGTTGCCTTCGGCGTCAAGCGTGGGTTCACCCGCGAATTGTGAGAGGATGAGCTCGGGCTCAGACCATCCTTCCCCCATCCAGCGGGAGCGGAAAATACCGGGGGTTCCGAGGTAGGTTCGAGTAATCCACAGCTCGCTTCCATCCTGTGTGACGAAGGGCCGGCTGTCGTGTGCGTCACTGTTGACCTCCCGCACGTTCTCCGGTTGGGACCATTCCCCACCGACTAGATGAGTAATCCAAATATCATAATTGCCGGATCCGCCTTCGCCGTCGGAGTGGAAATACAGCGTTTTCCAGTCAGGGGAAAAGTGGAATTCACCCATCTCGTACTCGACGTTTAGCTGCTCTCCAGCATTCTCCCAGTCCAGCCAATTACCGCCACGATATTCGGCGCTCCAAACGTCTACGCCACGATAATTCCCCTCGCGCGCCGAGCAGAACCAGAGCTCATCTCCCTGCAGGAATTGACAGCCATCTAAGGAAACCTTCCCCGGCTCCTGGAGCATAATTCTTTCAGGTTCGGCCCAGACCCCATCAATTCTCCTCGTGAAGTAGATTCCAGAGACCCCGTCCAGGAGTTGTTTTTCATGGGGCACACGCACATCGGGGACAAATACGAAGGTAAAGATGTTTCCATCCGGGGAGATGAACGGGGAATCCTCGGCGCCTGCAGTGTTGATGGAGCCCTCCATGGGGATGGGGGGGTAATATTCGTCGGAGTGCAGGATGGGCGGGTGATGGTCGGTAGATGGTGTCATTTTCACGACATCATCAGGAATCGCTTCCAATCTTGTCGGAGGTTGGGTCGGCAGGAGCGGAGGTGCCTGAGTAAATTCAAAAGGTTGTGGACTTTCGCAGCCGGTGAGTGTGAAACTTAGCGAGATGACGATGAGACAGGTAAGAGCGATTGTTTTGATTAAACGCATGAACATCCTCCGAGAAGTGAATCCATGATCGATGCTGCCAGTCTTTGAGATATCCGGTATGGATGATTGCTTGGGTAGGCCATCTTCTATTGTTACACTATATATAATCTTCCATGAACATTTGTTGCATTCTGTTGACGATGGATTTTCTTTCGGATGTGTGGGAACCGTGCCGGGGGATGATAGATGCTCTTTTACTTCGAGATTTGGTCCTTATTCGAAAAAACATCATTATCTGTAAGCACAATTTCCTATAAGACTATTTGCAGAAGTGTGGTGAAATAATTTACTAGTTTATTACCAACAAGAGGTAATGAGTTCCACCCGCATCCAGGAAGGGGAAAACGCGATGCTTTCTTGCCAGCCACGTCGGTTCCCACGCCTGCTATTCGTAATTCTATTCGTATCCCTGCTGTTCCTCACAGCTGGCTGTGACCGTCTGGATGATCTCCAACCTCTTGTGCTTGATTTGATTGGCGGAGGGGCGACACCATCCGCGCCGGTTCCAGAATATGTCGTTGAAGCAGTAAAAAAGGTCCCAGATCAGGTTGTGGAGGCATCGCCTGTACAGCTTCGGAAGGAGGCGGCCGAGAAACTGCGTGTTCTCTCGATCTCAAGCCCATCCCAGGAGCTCACGGATGTCGAGACGCGTGTCCTGGAGGATATCAACATTTTCCTGGATGAAAGCAGGCTGGAGGATTCCTCGGTATTGCTGCGCCATGTGGACGTCGCCAACCGGCTGCTCAAGTTGGCCTCACAAAAGAATTTACAGCCCGAGATTCAAGAAGCATACCTTCAGGCGTTCACAACGCTTCTTGTGTCAGATTACCAGGTTGTTTCCCTCTCGGCCGCCGATGCGGAGGTCGTTGTGCGGTCCGCTCGGGTGGCAGGTGAGGTAATCTCGGATATCGGAGTGGAGGCAGCGGAGAACGAACTGGAGCGCACCCGAGCTCTGATGGTAGCCCTGGATGGCGCCTGGCGGCGTGGTGATGTGCGTGAGGGGATAAACCTACTTGTGCCTGCCTGGGAGTCGTCTGCCGCCGTGCGTTCGGTATGGGGCCTGCGATACGAAGGGGATTATGAAGAAGATGGCGTCATTGAATTATATGAATTGAGTCTTGGCTCAAGCCCATTTGACACGGACACCGATGACGATGGTTTGAGCGATTATTTTGAGATCATCGTGATGGGACATCGAACGATGCCTGGGTTGGCCGATACCGATGAAGATGGCGTACTCGATGGGGATGAAGACCTCGATCTCGACGGTGTATCCAATATCATGGAGCGCGACCTCGGGGCAGATCCGCTGAAGCTTGATTCAGATGGCAATGGCATAAGTGATCTAGCCCTGGTCTTGGGGGAGAACATGGGCACAATTACCGGTGACTCTGATGGGGATGGTTTGAGTGATACGAGCGAAGCGCGAATGGGAACCGACCCGACCCATATCGACAGCGATCGTGATGGGATCTCGGATGGGCAGGAATACCACATGCAGACCATCTCGAGAACGGACATAGGACTAACAATCGACATCATGGGGATGGGCGATCACAGTGAGACGATCACGGCTGATCGGATGGTTGGCGCACCAGGTTTCGCTGGAAACTTTGGCCAGGTCGGTGATTTCGTCATTATCTTGACTGACCTGCCGTTCCAACTGGTGACAATTCACATGACCTACGAAGAGTCACTTGTCCCCGCCGGCGATGAACTTAATCTGCGATTGTTCCTATACGACGAAGAGCTGGGGCAGATGGTGATGCTCGAGAACCCATCTGTCGATACGGAAGCCAATCAGATCCGTGGCGAAATCACTCAACTCGGTCCCATCGGCGTGCTTTATCTGCCGATCTGGCAGGCGGTAAATCCACAGCAATAAGTTGCTGGAATATATTGGCTCTCTTACGAATTCCTCCATTCAATTAACTTATTAACTTCCAAGAGCCGCAAGCAGAGATTGCGTTTGGAGCCCGTAACTATTTCTGCGCAATTGACCTCTTTGCTTGAACCCTGCAATCCATTTACAATGTGTAGAATAAAGCTTGAATATGAAGAAAATTGGGGGAGGATTATCCGCCGATATTGGGGCGCGTCTACATAATGGTTTTGAAAAAAAAGACCTTGTTTCGATTTCTTGGGTCTGCTGCCCTAATCCTGCTGCTTGGCTGGCTTATTTTCGGCTCCCCGTTTCTTGTCCATGCAGATGCCCTATTAACCACGGAGCCTATTACATGGAATGTCGTTGGCCTCGACAGCAACAATGTTAACGTTGGACCGAACAACTTCCCTGTGGGTGTGCGTGTCTGCAACACCGGTGATGACCCTGCCACCAACGTGTCCGCCGATTTTATCTGGGATAGCTCTGATCCCTATATATCTCTCCGCACTGGTTCATTGGATCCAATTACAACGAGCTCAATTGCGGCGAGCGATTGCTTTGATTTTTACTTTGAGGTTGAAATCTCACGCGATGCCAATGCCTATGACCACACTCGAGAGTATCACATCGAAGTTAGTTCAACCGAAACGAGTACTATAAGCACCCCTACTCCGCGGGAGATCTACGTCGAACATTTAATCTCACAGAGCCGCAATTCTACAACGGATGTGCTTCTAGATACCGTTTCTATCGCCCCCGGTGGGACGATGACACTCATGCTGGGGGAAACCTACGATATCGAATTAGTCGGCTCGACAGCCACCAATGGGTATGAACAGATCGAGAGCTATATCAATTTCCCGAATACCATCTTCCAAATCAATTCGGTCACGAGCACATATACCGCAAATGGCGGGACGGATCCGGATGCCGCCACGAAGGTTTATGCGGATGGCTGTAGTTGGGAGAATGACTCTAACTCTCCCAACTACCGATCCTGTCTGAGCACAGGGAAATATGGGGGGGACATCACGGTCACCTACAATGTGACCATCATTGGCGGCGCGGGGACGAGTGAAACTTTAAATACCCTCATTTACGATTTCTCCGGGAGCAGCTACCACTACAACAGCGATTTCTCCGTCGCTGGGCGCATCGCCGCGATTGTGGATCCTTCACTGGTCACGATCGACAAGAATTTCGCTCCGGATCCGACCAGCGTCACGGGCACATCGACATTAACCTTCACGCTGAGCAACCCGAATGACGTGGCAATCAGCGGCGCCAGCTTCACGGATACCTTTCAGACGAGCCCTGGCGCGATGACCGTTGCTAGCCCAGCAACGTATTCCACAAATAGCTGCGGTATCCCAACCTTCGCGCCCACAGCAGGTGCAGGTTCAATCTCGTTCTCCGATGGCACGATTCCGGCAAATGGAAGCTGCACGGTAAGTGTTCAGGTATCGACCACCGCTATCGGAACCTACAACAATGTCAGTAATAATCTTTTCATCGACACAACCGATACCGGCAACTCGGCCAGTGATAGCCTCGTCGTCAACGATGATCCTTCACCGCCACCCTGCACACCCGGGCTTGAATTGGCCACTTGGACTTTCCCGGGTTTATCAACAACCTATACATTCAAGTCGAATTTAGTTTCAAGCGCCACCGAAAACTATACGGGGACAGGGACACCATCCATTGACACAGCTATAGGGAATCCGGTGAACTCTTGGAAGACTACTGGTGGGTGGGCATCGAACAATACAGGGTTCCCGAACCCAGCTGCACCTTATTTTGAATTCGTGTTGGGCACAAGCAACTTCACCGGAGTCAGTATTGACTTTGACTATCACCTTTCGGGTAACTGGGCAAGCCCCAATAGTAATAATCTGTATCTTTATTCAAATGCAGATGGAGGCGCTTTTTCTCAAATCGGTCCAATTCCCAATCCCATATCCAGGAATACGTGGTATTTATATCCCACGACCGCTGCCGCCTCGACTGGCTCGAGTACGACTGCATTCAGAATTAATGCAGTTAGCCAACAGCAACCAACCGCAGCGCTTCATCTCGATAACGTTATTGTGACCGGTTGTGGCGTGCCCCAGCCGCCTGCAATCACCAAAGCCTTTTCTCCCGATCCAATCGCGGTCAATGGAATCTCCACACTCACGTTCACGATAACGAACGAGAATAATGTATCCCTGACAGGTCTCACGTTCACAGACGCGTTACCTTCTGGTGTTGAGGTCGCCGCGACCCCAGCCGCGAGCACAACGTGTGGTGGAAGCCCAACTTGGGCTCCGGCATCAGGCGGTGCCAACCTAGAGTTTGGAAATCCTGCAGGAGGGACGGTACCCGGAAGGGTTGGCACAACGAATGGATCTTGCACGGTACAAGTAGATGTCACGGCTACAACGAGTGGACCTCACTCGAATGTCAGTGGATTCATCTCATCTACTGAAACCGGTAAAAATACGGGTCCGGATGGCTCGGCGACCGACACGCTAACTGCAATCTCTCCTCCCTCGATCTCCAAGCAGTTCGCCCCCAATCCGATCCTCGTAAATGGAACTTCAACACTTACATTCACGATTACAAACCCCAATCCCGATGACCAGCTCACCAATGTAGCATTCTCCGATACTTACCCGACGAACGTCGTGAACGCTGCCGCACCCGCCACTTCATCCACTTGCGGCGGTGTCGTGACCGCTGCAGCTGGCCTCGACACCCTCGCATTTTCCGGTGGGACGATCGCAGGAGGAGGAACCTGCACGGTGCAGGTGGATGTCACCTCTGCCGTCGACGCAAGTTATGCCAACACAAGCGGGAATGTGTCTGCCGACCTCGTCGGGAATGGGAGCACAGCCAGCGACACACTCGTTGTCGAACCCATACGTCCATCGATTTCACTCTTGAAGCAAGTGTCTTCAACCGGGGCTGCTCCCTGGACGACTTTTATTGGTGTTAACGTTGGTGATTCTGTTTGGTATCAATTCACGGTCGAGAATACGGGCGATGTGGCTCTCACCGGAGTCAATGTCACCGATCCGACGTTGACGGGTCTGGGTGTCGACCTCTCTTCTTGCAGTTGGGCCAATCTGGCGCTGTATGAGACCCAAACCTGTCTAGTAGGACCCGTCATTGCCGTCTCAGGATCGAACTCGAACACGGCGACTGCGCACGGTACTTATAACCTCACAGATAACACGGATATTTCTACTGCAACTTACGCCACCACGGGTCTGACGCTCGTAAAAACTGCTGCTGAGAGCACATTTACAGCGGCAGGTGACGTGCTGCACTACAGCTATCTTGTGACGAACAGCGGCTTTGCGCCCCTCGCCGGTCCGGTGACGATCGATGATGATAAAGCGATCGACGAATCTTGCCCTGATGTAGACACAGTCGGTGATTTTGATGCCTTCCTTGACCCGGCGGATCATCCTAATCCTGGAGATCCAGCTGAGAGCCTTACATGTACTGCAACCTATACCATTACAGGTAGTGATGTATCTGCAGGCTCCGTAACCAACACGGCCACCGCCTCTGCAAATGGCGTGTATTCGAACGATGATAGCGAGACGGTGAATGTTGCGATCCCGGCGATTAATGTGATTAAGGAAGTGGGTGCGAGTGCGACGGGACCGTGGGATGACACGAGCATCACGGTGACGGTTGGGGGCGACGTGTATTACCGGATCACGGTGGAGAACACGGGGAATGTATCGCTGACGGGGATTACGGTGAGTGACCCGGATGTGGACACTAGCGGCTGCACCTGGACGGATCCGCTGGCGGTGAGTGCAACGACGAGCTGTGTGGCGGGGCCGGTGACGGCGTTGGCTGGAACGAACAATAACACGGCGACGGCGGATTCGTCTGAGACAGGGCCGGACACAGACGGGGCGCAGTATCTCGGACTTGTACTCCCCACCATCAGCAAGAGTTTTTCACCAGCTACAATCGCCGAGGGCGGCACATCACTGTTGACGATCACCCTGAGCAACAGCAATACAGTTGCTCTGACCGGTGCAAGCCTGACCGATACGTACCCATCGGGGGTGGTCAATGCCGCAGTCCCGAATCCAGCGACAACCTGCGCTGGAGGGACGGCATCGACGCCATCCGCCGACAGCGTGGCGATAAGCGGCGGGACCATCCCGGCCAGCGGCAGTTGCACGGTCACGGTGACCGTGACTGCTGCGGATCCTGGAAGCTACTTGAACACGATTGCGGCCGGTGACTTGAGCACAACCCAGGGTCTGACGAACGCATCTCCGGCTTCGGCGACGCTGACCGTGACCGACGTCCTGCCAGACATCAGCGTGAGCAAGACGGCAAACCCAGTGAGTGTGCCTGAGACCGGCGGCAGCGTGACCTTCACATTCGTAGTTACGAACAACGCCGCTGAAGACGCGGCCCTGACCGCACTCGATGACAGCGACTTCGGGGATCTCGACACGCAGGGTACCTGTGCCGTTCCGCAAACAATAGCGGCCAGCGGCGGCACCTACACCTGCGCCATCACGCAGACGATCTCCGGTGACTTCGGCGGACCGGATCATTCCAACACCGTGACGGCGACGGCCGAGGATGATGACGGCAACACCGACACGGCCACGGATTCAGCGACCGTCACCTTCTCAGATGTTTTACCCGACATCAGCGTGAGCAAGACGGCAAACCCAGTGAGCGTGCCCGAGACCGGCGGCAGCGTGACCTTCACGATCGTGGTGACGAACAACGCCGCTGAAGACGCGACCCTGACCGCACTCGATGACAGCGACTTCGGGGATCTCGACACCCAGGGTACCTGTGCCGTTCCGCAAACAATAGCGGCCAGCGGCGGCACCTACACCTGCGCCATCACACAACCGATTTCCGGCGATTTTGGTGGGCCGGATCACAGCAACACGGTGACGGCCACTGCGACTGATGATGACGGAAACACCGACACGGCCACGGATACAGCGACTGTCACCTTCACCGATGTCCTACCAGATATCAGCGTGAGCAAGACGGCAAACCCAGTGAGCGTACCCGAGACCGGCGGCAGCGTGACCTTCACGATCGTGGTGACGAACAACGCCGCTGAACAGGCGACGTTGACCAGCCTCTCCGCCGATCAATTTGGTGACCTGGATGGACAGGGGAGCTGCACAGTGACGCAAACCCTGGCCGCCAGCGGTGGAACGTACACCTGCAGTTTCACTGGTTTAGTGCCGGCGGGAGATGCGAGCGGTGCGGGGCACACAGATATGGTCACCGCGGTTGCTGCCGATGACGATGGGAACACCGATACGGCGACCGACTCGGCCACGGTGACCTATACGGATGTGGCCCCGACGACAGTAGTGACGAAGACGGCTAATCCGACAAACGTGACCGCCCCGGGTGGACTGGTGACCTTCAGTGTGGATGTTCAGAACACCAGTGGGGAGGCGGTCACGTTGACGAGTCTGGTGGATGATATCCACCTCGACTTGAATGGACAGGGTACGTGTGCGACAGGTGGCAGTATTGCTTCGGGTGCGACCTACAGCTGCACGTTCACGGCGACGGTATCAGGCAGCGCCGGGGATAGCGAGACGGACACGGTCACGGCAGTGGTGATGGACAATGAGGGATCGACGGGCACAGACAACGACAGCGCCACGGTGACGGTGACGGCACCGATTGTCATCGACCCCGGTGTGACAAAATCCGGGGATCCGTTAACGGCGCAGGTTGGGGATACGGTCACTTTCACTTTATTTGTGTTCAATATAGGAAACGCCGATGCGGATAACGTCATCGTGACTGATGTAATCCCCAGTTTCCTGGATGTTATCCCCCCGGTCGTTATATCGCCTCTCGGTCCAGGCGTGACAATCACAGGGAATACGATAGTGATGGACTTCGGAACGGTGGAACCAAGCGAATCTTGGACGGTCACAATTACGACGGTTGTCAACGCTCTTGGGGTACCGCCTGGCGACAGCAATGATGTGACTCTGGTGACAACTTCTGATGATGCCGACCTGGACAACAATGATGACTCTGTGTTCATCACCATCAGTGGGGATGGTCCGTTATTACCTGGAACAGGATTTGCTCCAAATCGGGTTACGGCTCTGCCCCAAATGCCCGCTGATTACGCTTATTTGAGCTATGGTGAGCTAAGGCTGGAGATTCCGAAGCTCGACGTGGATACTTCGATCGTGGGAGTTCCCCGTGATGGGGATGGTTGGGATGTGACCTGGTTATGGGATAAAGCGGGCTATCTGGGCGGAACAGCTTTCCCGACCTGGTCCGGGAACAGCGTCATCACGGGACATGTGGTTCTGGCCAATGGGTTAGAAGGTCCCTTCGCGGATTTGAAGGAATTGGAATACGGTGATGCCGTGATCGTCCATGGCTGGGGGGAGCAGTATATCTACGAGATCAGGGAAGTCGATATTGCATCTCCTTATGATCCATCGGTTCTACGGCATGAGGAGTATCCCTGGCTGACACTCGTCACCTGTGCTGGATTTGACGAGAAGTCCGATTCCTATCGCTGGCGAGTAGTAGCGCGCGCGGTGATGGTGTTGATTGATTCAGAAGTCGGCAGTTGGACATCATCGAGTTCTCTGGAGCAACACGATGTTCAAACCTTCGATAGGGTGGGATCAGGTGGGATTCAACAATAGAGCGCCTATCGTTGAGTTCGAGACATACACGCAAACGCCTGGCAACAGCCAGGCGTTTATTCTTCGCGAGGAGGACATTGATCCCCTGCCTGCTGTGAGCTAGGCGTTATTGATGCGGTTCGATGATAGCCAGCACCTCAGGCAGGTCGATCTCCAACTGGCGCAATTTCTCCAAGGTGGGGATGCCGCGCTCATTCCACCCGCGACGCCTGTAAACTGTGTCGACTAAGATCTCATATTGTTCTTCACGGTGTTTACGGATATGCGCCATCTTCTCTTCCGTTGTTAGGCCTTTCGGATCGATTTCGATCTGCTCTAATAATTGTGTGTCATAGCGCTCGGCGCGTGATTCGTATTCCTCAACGGTCACAGGACCGACGGCGCGGTAGGGAGGGTAATCGTGCTCGCGCGTTCCGAAGCCCATCTTCAAATTGAAGACTCGCTGGAAATTGTATACCCTCTCAGATTGTAGGACTAGACCCTGTGGGGTTATGGGTTGCCCCGTGATCCCCTCATATAGCCAAGTGTAGTTCTCCACGTGCTCAGGGACCTTCGCCGGTTCGTCGGTTTTATCATTATCCACAGGCAGGATGTCATTCCATGGAAGCTTGCATAGCCCATGAAGGCTGAACCATGTGCGCCACATGGGGAAGTAATGCAGGGCTTCCGCCTTGTCTTCGAAGGTCGGGAGCTGATTGTTCACCTGGTCCATGAAGATGAGCCAGGCTT
>Ga0255055_10001307_pt1 | contig 18491 bp, 15 predicted proteins | sample JV7_2_27_MG_FD_188633 | JGI IMG/M metagenome (GOLD analysis project Ga0255055, IMG submission 188633) | Seawater microbial communities from Jervis Inlet, British Columbia, Canada - JV7_2_27 | ecosystem: Environmental > Aquatic > Marine > Inlet | place: Canada: British Columbia | collected... | reverse complement strand
CACTCCTTCGCGAACGCCGCTTCTGGCATCAGGAAGTGGCTCGCGAAGGTGTCGGCCTCCCGCTCCGCCTGCACGGGGAGCTCGGTAGCGTCGCGCTGATACTCGTCGGGGTGGAGAAGCAGATGGCCGAGCTCGTGCGCCGCGGTGAAGATCCAGCGCTCCACCGAGATCCGATCCCAGGTGTTGACGACCACGGCAGGGCCGCCGTCACCCGCGCCGACGCTCAACCCGAAGAAGGAGTCGCTCTTCTTCTCCAGGAGCAGAAGCTTCACGCCGTTCTCCTCGAGGAGCCCGCAGATGTCGCGCACCGGCTCCGCGGCTCCGAGCCCGACGGCTTCGCGAGCGGCCTGTGCGGCCTCCACCGGGCTCCCGGGTTGAGTTCCGACGGGCTCGGCCTCGAACCGGAAGGGAAGGGGCTCGCCGAGGTCGGCCTCGAGCCCGGCATAGGCGTCCAGCCACTTCGCGATCTCGGCCAAGATCTGCTCCCGGGCGTGGACCCGCGCCTGGGCTCGGAACCGCACGGTCTCGAGAGGCCGGACAGGGATGACGAGTTCGCCGATCGGAACGCCTAGCGCCTTCGCCAGATCGGTGAGCGTCTGGGCGCGCGGGACGACGGCTCCTCGCTCGATCTTCCCGACCGCCACCCGTGAAACTCCTGCCTTCCGGGCGAGCTCCTCCTGGGTCAGCTGCCGGTCCAACCGCAGCCGGGCGACATTCGCGGCGATGCACTCTTCACCAGCCATTTGTCCTCCCTGGGGCCCTTGCGGAGCCTGAGGTCTAGAGTATCATTCCTACAAATATCGTCAACATGAGGATTTCTCTTGAGTCTGCCCCGTCGCCTCTGGCGCCGCGGCACAGGCAATGGGAGCTTCACCAATGAGCAAGACCAGGAATCTGAGGCCGGGTGCGAAGGTGCCATGCTCCGAGCAGTGTCAGCAGGCCGGACCCCGCAGAGGGCAGGGCAAGGAGGTCACCTCCGCGAAGCGCGAGCGCCTGCCTCCAACCCGAGGAAGGCGATGCCGTACAATTTGGTCGACCCGACCAAGAACAAGTTTGGCCGCCGCCGGTAGGGCTTCCCGAAGGCGGTCGAAGGCGCGGCCCGCAAGGCTAGGTCGCGCGAGGGAGAGGGCGTTGGCGCGGATCCCCGTCATGTGGGGCACTCGAATGTTCAGACGACCGCTCGGTACGATCGGCGCGATCGTCGGGCCCAGCGAAGTGCGGTGCGGAGGCTCGATGTTCCGTTGGAGTGAGAGCAAGCAACGCTGAGGCAACAGCTATGTGGTCAGACCGAGAGACCGAACAGGACTGCCTGGGCTACTTGAGTTATGTCGCTGTGCTCGCCGACGTGTGTACGCACGAGGGAATCGCCCCCCTCACACTTGGCATCTTCGGCTCGTGGGGCAGCGGTAAGACGAGTCTGATGCGGATGCTCGAAGAGCGGATCGCAGAGGCCAAGGCGGAAGGGACCATCAAGACCCTCTGGTTCAACGCCTGGCGATATGAAGGCCGAGAGGAGGCCCAATCGGCGCTGATCCACGCCATCATCGCCAAGCTGTCCGACGAGAAGACGCTCCTTGATGAAACCAAGGAGATCATCAATCGACTGAAGGATGGTGCAAGCGTTCTCAAGCTAGCGAAGTTCATCGGCAAGACAGCTGTTACGATGACCCCCAACATCGACGAGTTCGTTGACTGCTTCCGTCTCGAGTCAGAGAAAATCGCCGAGACGATGGAGCAGTTCGACAGCGACTTCAGGGAGCTCCTGCAGAAGGTAGGCATCGAACGGATCGTCGTCTTCATCGACGACCTCGATCGTTGCTCCAGCGAAAAGGTGATTGAGACGTTCGAAACGATCAAGCTCTTTCTGAACACTCCAGAGTGCACCTTTGTGATCGGAGCTGACTCGGCCAAGATCGAGCAAGCCGTCGGAGAGATCTACAACGTCGCAGACGACAAGCGAAGAAAGGACTACCTCGAGAAGATCGTCCAGATCCCCTTCAGCATCCCGGAGCAGAACCTACAGGACATCGCCTGCTACGTGGGAATGCTCATCATCGGGCAGCATCTGGACGAAACCGCCTGGCGGAGGCTCATCGAGGACCGGCCAAGCTTCTACGAAGCGGGTGAAAAGATCGGTGAGGCGCTCTCCGCCTGGCCGAAAGCGAACGAAGTGTTCTTCGGTGACGACCTCGACCGGGTCGTCAACGAGCTCGCGGACGTCCTGCCCTACGTGAACAGCCTCGCAAGAGGCCTTCGCGGAAACCCTCGCCAGATCAAGCGGTTTCTGAACATTCTCGCCCTGCGCCGCCGTCTCGCAGATGTGAACCGTCTGGATGTCAAGCCCGAACTACTGATCAAGCTCGGTGTTCTCGAGTACGTATGGGAGAGCTTCTTCAACACAGTTGCCGAGACCGTCGATCCGGAGACCGGCGGGTCGGAACTGATCGACGAGCTCGCCAAGGCAAGCGAGAGGGGCCTCTCTGCAACAAGCGACTCCGAGCTCCTCACGGAGGCGCTTCAAAGCCCCGGCCTTCTTGAGTACCTTGTCACAGAGCCGAGACTTTCGGGAGATATTGACCTTAGGCCCTACCTCTTCCTCGCCCAGACGTCTCTCAGCCGAGGGCGCGCTCCGACCATCGTGCCTGCAGATGAAGCTGCGCGCGAACTTGCCCAGCGCGTCGAAAGCAGCGACCGTCTTCGCTCGAAGACGGCCGCGAAACAAGCCGCCGCGCAGGAGGGTTCGGTCGCTTCTGCCGTGGTTCGTGTCCTCACGACGGACCTACCGGGGGCCGCCGATGTCCGCTCGATCACGAACATGATTACTGGACTCGGAGTGATCTGCACCCGGCACCCGGAGCAGTACGGTCCGGCGCTCACCGCGATCGAGAAGGTCGACGCGAAGCGAAGTGACGCAATCGCGGTTGCTGGCTTGGCCGTTCTGAACGACGCCGAATCCCGCGGTGTCGAGCTCCCGGAGGGGCTCAGGGAGCGCTTCAGCAAGGGATCGAAGATCGCCGAAGCCCTCGCGCCCTCGAGAAAAGGCCGCAAGCGACCACCGCGGAGCTAAGCGCCGATGGGAACCTCAAAGAGCATTCCTACCCCGAAGGGCGGCGCGTGGACGGGCGTCAAGACGGACGTCACGAGCTTTCTCGGAGGTGGTGACGTTTCAGCTGACGGGATCCTCGGCGGCGCAATCGCTGCCGGTGGGATCGCTTCGCCTCCTGCCTTTCCCTCCCGTTCCGGCGCACGCGGGGATCGCGGAGAGGGAGGTGGAGGCGGTGGCGCGGCCTCCACAGGAGGCCGCACTCGACGCGGCGGAACTGTGGCAAGCGGCGGGCGGGCGTCGGTCGGACGCGCCGCTTCTGGCCTCGGGAGCTTCGGTGCGGCAGTTGCAGACCGAGGCCTTGACGGCGGCCTCCAGCGGCTGGGCCTTGACGAACTTCGCGGCCACAGCGCCGTGGAAGTCGTCGCTCGGATCGCCGAGCACTTGGCCGACGGCGTTGACGGGATGCAGGGTGAGGGACTTCAAACAGCTCTTCGCGAGGCCATCCTCGAGTCCGCAGCACTGGCCGGCGACCCTGCCTATGAGAACCTGGACAGCTCACTCCAGGAGTTCCTCTCACGCGAAGGAGTGGAAGGCCTCGTTGAGTCCTTTCTTACTCACTATGTCTTTGACCGGGTGTGGTCACTTCTTGAATACCACGTTGACCGAAGGGCCGAGACCAACGGCGAGGCAGAGGCCCTCGCAACGGCGGTGCAGGACGCTTGCCGCTCGCACGTAAGCGCTCTCATCGGCGAACACCAAGAACGGGGAAACTTCGAGAGTCTCGACTGGTTCGGAACAGATGGCGAAGCACTCGGCCAGGAGATCGTCTCGGACCTTGAGACACGGCTGCAGGCGATTGGGTGACCGCGATGAAAGCCCTCCGATTCGTAGATAAGAAAGGATCGCGCGCGCCGTCGTACAAAGCAGCCCTCAGTGATCCCGACATGACCGTTGTTGACGCACTCACGAGCGCGGCAAATGTTTCGCTCCGCTTCCGCCTGGACGAGAAGCCACTGGAAATGCGGCTTCAGCCGGAGGTCAGAGATCTGCTCGACCTCGCCGTAGAGATCTACATCGTCGACGAGGTGTGCTCTCGAGAAGACACCCCAGATCGCTGGAGCCGAGAGTTTGATCTCCTAACACCGGTAGAGGACCCCCCACGCTGGGAAGCGGCAACGGAAGCGCTTCGCGCGGCTCTTTCCACGCTATCGGGCGACGATTTCGCGTTCGAGTGGTGCCAACGGCGGCCGCTCCGATCGATCGGAAGCCACCGAACTCGAATTTCGCGAGCATTCGACACAGTGTGTCTTTTCTCCGGGGGGCTGGATTCGCTCTTGGGAGCGATACGGCTGCTTGAGGAGGGCCGACGAGTCCTACTCGTCGGACACCAGGCCGATGGAGCAGCAGCTTCGGCCCAGACTACGCTTGCGACCTCCCTCCGAGCGAAGTATCCAAAGCGCGTTAGCTTGGTTCAATGTCGAGCCGCAAGAAGGTCGAGTGAGGCGGTTACCCACGATCTTCCTGAGAAGTGCGAAAATAGCCACCGTACGCGCTCTTTCCTGTTTCTTTCGCTCGCGGTTGTGATTGCGCGCGCGGCTCGGATCGATGAGATCGTCATCGCTGAAAACGGGTTGATTGCGCTCAATCCGCCGCTCCAGCCGTCTCGGATGGGAACGGCAACTACCCGAACGGCGCATCCGCGCTTTCTGCTTGAGCTTCGTGACTTTTTGCAGTCCGTCAAGCTGTTCGACGGCTCGATCACGAACCCGTTTCTTTATCAGAGCAAGACCGACATGCTTGGGGCTCTTGACCCGAAGCTTGCCAGCCTGGTGAAGCGCTCTGTCTCATGTGCCCGTCCTACTCGGTATCAGAACAAGGGAGTGCGTCACTGTGGCTATTGCGTCCCCTGCATCTATCGAAGGGCGGCTCTTCTCGAGGCTGCCCTGGACTCTCCACGTGACTACGCCTTCGATGTCTTTCGGGACCTCGCCGCGATGTCCGAGCACACCCAGGCGGACTTCCGCGCACTCGTCCGCTTCGCCCGACGAGTCGCCGGGAGTGCGCCAGCCGAACTCGAAAGCCTGGTCGTCTCCAATGGTGGCTTCGCCCCAGGCGAGGCGAGTGACCTCGGACCGGCCCCGACCGAGAACTACAGGCCGTGGTCAGAGATGCTTAAACGTTGGGCCGACGACTTCCTGGCAAAGGCCACTCGTCTTTCTAGCCCGAAGACCAAGCGGATTGTTGGGCTCCCGGCCTCCGCAGGGAAGAAGAAGTGAAGGCCCTCTCAGTAAAGCAACCCTGGGCGAACCTTATTGCCGCGGGCGAGAAGACGATTGAAACCAGGACTTGGGCTACCGACTACCGGGGAAAACTCCTGATTGTCTCATCGAAGAAGCCGCCGATCGAGCCAGCGGGATGTGCCGTCGCGATCGCGACGTTGGTGGACTCCCGACCGATGACCGTGGCTGATGAGGACGCCGCGGGGTGCCGGATCTACCCGCGGGCGGTGGCCTGGGTTTTCGAAGACGTCCAGCCCGTCCAGCCATTCCCCGTCCGCGGCCAACTGGGTATCTATGAAGTTGCATGTGCGCTGAACGTGCTCCGACGCGCGCCCGAGGTGGTACTTGCCTCAATCGGGGAGTTTATTCGTCGCTAGATCGAAGCGTGAAGTCGAAAGGCCGAGGACGGCGAACGGCTCCAGCAGTGCCGGACGCCGAGGGCGTCCAGGGGGTGGGGGTTTCAGGCCGACATGGCGCGGTTCGCCTGACCGCCTGTGCCAGTAACATGGGCCCGGGGGTTTCCTTCTGAGCTGCACTGCCTTTCGCGGCGTTTTGCCACGAGCCTGGTTGCGAATTACTTGTTTGTATCTATCTAGATTTTATTAGATATTTTGATACGCATAATGTATCTTATGCGAAGTCATGGATACCAAAACCACCCGACGGCCGAGCCGGCACACCAGGGCCAAGGACACGATCGAAGCCTTTACCCCGATCAAGCCGCGTCTCCGGATTGACCTCGCCTTCGACTACGAGTCCCAGGGCCTCCCCGTCCCCGCCCAGGCCTACCTGGAATCCTTCGAGTCCGACGACTCGCGGCGCACCATGGGCTATGCGCTCGACATCTTCGCAGCCTTCCTCTCGGGCGGGAGACTCGGCCGCGACGAGATCCCCTGGCACACGCTGACGGCGGAGCACCGGGACGCGGTCCGCGGGCATCTGATGGAGCGCTACGCGGACGGCGCTCGGAAACGGGGTCGGCGGCGCGCGAACCCCGAGAGCGTCAACAACCGGCTAACCGCCTGGCGCCAGGTACTCAGGCACGCCTGGGACAAGGGCCTGATGACCGCCGAGGACTACCAGCGGGCCGCCAACGTCCGCCAAGTAAAGGGCGAGCGCCAGAAGAAGAGGCGCTTCGTGCCTGAAGAAAACCTCGCCAAGGTCTTCCGCTGCTGCTCCCTCGATGAGAATCGAGCCGCCGGCGCGCGGGACGCAGCGCTTCTCTCTCTGCTCTTCGGCTGTGGTCTCCGGCGGTTCGAGGCGATCGGCCTGTTCCTCGACGACATCGACATGCGACCCGACGGCTGGCTCGTCACGGTCATCGGCAAGCGCAATAAGGAACGCACGGTTGGGGTTCCGATCGGCGCTGCGGCCTTCATCCGCGACTGGCTCGAACTCCGCGGCCGAGAGCCCGGTCCGCTCTTCTTCCCGGTCCGGAAGAACGGCGTGCTCGTCCCTCAACAGCAGCCGATGACGCCCAAGGTCGGCAACAACATTGTCGATCGACGGCTCCTTGCAGCGGGAGTGCCCAAATTCTCGCCCCACGACCTCCGCGCTACGAGCACCACCATCCTGGCAAGTCTCTTGGACCTCTTCCAGACGATGGACTGGGCGGGACACGAGGACGCGAACACCACGCGCGGCTACGTGGTTGCCGCAAACAACCTCGCTCAGGAGATCGCTTCGAAGCTCAACGTCCCGCACTTCCGCGGGGAAGGCCCCGCAAGCAGATTGTCCTGGGACGACCTGAAATAACCTGAGGTTCTCGCGAGTCGCGGGCCTCTCATCGAGGCCTCGCCCGGCCTGAGAGAATTGCGTATGAGAATAACTGTTTTCGATATCCGCGAGGTGCGCGCGACCCAACACTGACAGCTGCAGTGGAGCTTCAGGGGCTTAAGCCTCGCGTCGGCTGAAGTCCGGCAGGATGATGGTCGGCAGCGGATTTCCTCCGCCCGGGCCCGGCGAAAAGAGCGTGTCTGCCGTTCCCCCTCGGCGGATGTGGCCCCAGAAGTGCTGCACGAACCGTTGGCCACAGCCGAAGAGCCGCCGGGCCACCTCGTCCGGATCGAGCTGATACTCAAGCGCGGTCTCGGCCAGGTCCGCGTAGTCAGCATCGCTGACGCGAAACTTGATGAGGTGCCTTCGGGGTCGTAGGCGCTTGCGGTCAACGTCGGCGTCGGCTTCCGCTTCGACCTCAACAAAAGCTCGCGCGGCAGACACGGTCTCCTCTTCGGTGCCGCTTTCGACCGCTCTCTGTAGGGCTGCAAGCTGCTCACGAAGCTTCTTCCGGATCCTGGGGTTCAGCCTGAGCGCTCGCTCAAGTTCGGGTCGCATCGGCAGGGCCTCCAGCGGCTCACCCACCCCGCCACCCGGAAGGCTGCCCGACTGCCAGCCCCAGGCAACCCCTTCACCCCGAGGTACAAGTGGCCGCGCCTGCTGCAGTACTTTGACTGCCGACCGGCGATCCGCGGAGTTTGCACAGCGAAGATCAGATCAGAGCTGAATCCGCTCGATCTCGTCGAGCGTGAGTTCGTCATTGGTCCGGTCGTAGAGCTTCGTGGTGCGCGGGCTCTCGTGGGCCGCGATCTGCTGCGCGTGCCGGGGTTCCCAAAGCACCTCATCTTCTACCACGTCGGCGAGGACCCGGTGGAAGTCGTCCGCGTCGTGCACGGGGCGCGCGACCTCGCCCTGGCGCTGGAAGACGAGGATAGGCGACATTCCGCTACGCCCATCTAGCGGATGATCCGCTGCGCGAGACTACCGAGAAGATTGGCGCCCAAGTCGCGGCCGCTTTGTCAGGCCCGCGCGAAGTCGATGGTGCACAGTCTCCGGTTCCCTCTTCCGTGCCTGCAGGGCAGCGAATTCACTAACGCCATCGACCTTACCCTTTAGCGACGGTGACGTTTGCATTACTCACGATGTGCCCTCTTCAGGAAGCCGTGGTGAAAGGCCAAGCGAACGCGAGTCCCCGACTTGATGTCGTAGGGGAGCACTGCGCGAAACGTCCCAACTCGCATGGGCTTTCGCGGCCGGAACCTGAGCTCGTAGGGCACCTCGCGTGTGTCCACAAGCTTCTCGTCAGCGGCGATGATCGAAATGCTGATGTGCCCCGGAAACGTCATGCGAGGGGGAGGCTTGCTCCTAACTCGGCCAGTGATCTCAGTGGTGCCATCTATCCTTCGAACATGCACAGCGTCAATGTACGCGGAGTGCGATGCCTCGATCTCGACTTCGGCGGTACGATCCGTGATGAGATCTGGCCCCCCTTGCATGGCAGAGCACCCGAAAACGGCCAATATGACGGATACGAAGCGGATCACTCTAGTCACGGCGATCTTCTTCTCATGTGATGCTCTGGCTCTCGTAGCAGCCTACCTCGTTCACTCTTCAGAATCGCCGGGCGACCTGCTATCTCGGCACGTCACACGGCCTCTTCGCCGCGCTCCCAGAGCCGCTTGGCGCCTTCGCCGCCCGGTAGTACCACACGCTGCCGACGATCGTGCCGCGGCGGGCAAGCTCCTCGACCTCTGCGAAGCCGGCCTCGCGCAGGAGGTCGGCCAGCCGCCCCGCGATGTTGTCGCGAGCTTCGGGTCCGCGGAATAGCAGGTGGGTGACCGCGCGCTCCCAGGCGCTGACCGGTCTTCCGAAGTCGAGCAGGTGGAAGGCTCCGCCGGGGGCAAGGACGCGCAGGATCTCGGCGAGAGCGCGCTCCTTGTGCTCGCGGGTCAGGTGGTGGAAGACCAGTGAGGAGAAGACGCGGTCGGACGATCCATCGGGATACGGAAGCGCGTACGCGAATCCCTCGTCGAGCGCCACGTCGATTTCGGCTTCGGCCACCTTCCGGCGAGCGATCGCAAGCACCTTCGGGTCCCCGTCCACGCCCACGACCCGAGCCTCGGGGTGCTCGGTCTTGATCAGGATGGCGAGGGTCCCCGTGCCGCAGCCCACGTCGAGCACGCGATGCCCGGGGCGGACGTCCGCCTGCGCGAGAAGCTGGCGCTTGGCTTGCTCCTCGCGAAAGAGGACCCGCAGCACCGGGTCATAGAGGGGGAGCAGCCAGTCTTGTTCGGCCGCCGTGATGTAGCCGTCAGGCCGCCCCCTCATGACACGTTCGTCCGAGCCGCCTCCGCCCTGCTACGGCCGAAGAGCCAGTATAAGGCCGGCAGCACCACCATGTTGAGGGCGGTGGCGGAGAGCAGGCCGCCGAGCACGACCACCGCGCGCGGGTTCTGGATCTCCTTGCCGGCCTCGCCGGCACCGAGGGCCAGCGGGATGAGCGCGAGGCCTGCCGCGAGCCTGGCCGAGGCGTTGATCAAGCCCGTTCCACGCAGCGCCCGCAAAGGAATCCGCAATGTGCCCCAGAGAACAGCAGAGCACAGAATGGCCATGTCCCATTGCAGACCGTGTCTCCGCCTCAACGGGTTGTCCTTCGCTCCCATTAGATTCAAATCGAGGAAAGGCCGACAACCAATGTGATGGTGCGATGGCGCTGCGAGTATGACCTCGGTCATACCGTTGAGCAATGACGGTCCTATAGGAAGAAAGGTCCGAACCTCACGCGGAGCAACGTGCGGTTCCTGATGGGCAGAGCAATCACCGCAGGAGGGTGCAACCTATGAAATCGATCGAGAGCGTCAAGCTTGCTGATGTGAGAGAAGTTTACGACGGTGCCGAGGGAAATCTGTGGGAGCTTCTCATGGGTGAACAGATTCACATCGGCGGCTTCAAGTCATCGATGGAACTGGCAGATCGCGCGGGCATCGGGGCCGGACAGCGCGGTGTGGACCTCTGCTGCTGCAACGGCGCGGGGATGCGCTTTCTGGTCCGCTTCCGTGACGTCGCATCGATGATCGGAGTCGATGCAACGACGACCGTGGTCGAGCGCGGTCGGGCGCGATGTACGGAAGAGGGACTGGGGGACCGCATCGAGTTCAAGCTCGCCGATGTCTGTGCAAGCGGTCTCCCGGATGGCCAGGCCGACTTCGTATGGGCCGAGGACGCTTGGTGCTACGTCGAGGACAAGGCGAAGCTGGTCGCCGAGGCAGCGCGCGTCGTCAAGCCCGGCGGCACGATTGCCTTCACCGACTGGGTGGAGGGACCCGCCGGTCTGAGCGATGAAGAAGCGTTGGCGTTCCTACAGGGAATGAAGTTCCCGAGCGTGCAGGACATCGCGGGCTACCGCAGCCTACTGGAGAGGAACGGATGCGAGGTCGCAGTCGCGGAAGACACCGGGCGTTTCGCCCCCTACGTCGACCTCTACCTCCAGATGGTCGACATGCAGCTCACGTATGATGCACTGAAGATCCTGGGCTTCGATTCCGAGCAACTGGGGTCAGTGGCGAACGGATTCGGGATGTTCGGGAAGCTTGCTCACGCTGGAAAGATCGCGCAGGGCCGCTTCATCGCACGCAAACGCTAAGCTCGCTGCGGCCGGCGGACACCTGATCGGTCCCGGCCGGCCACAGGGAGAGGAATCGGCAATGAACGAGACCGACGAGGGCATTCGTGCCTCGGTGCGTGGCAGGTTTGCCGCTATCGCAGCCACACCCGGACAGGAGAAGAAGTTCCCTGTCGGCCCGGAGAGTGCCAAGCGCCTCGGATACGACCCTGAGGAGATCGACAGACTACCCCTGTCGGTGACGGAATCCTTTGCCGGCGTGGGCAACCCGACCGCTCTCGGCGAGATCCTACCCGGGCAAACCGTGCTCGACCTGGGGAGCGGTACTGGTCTGGACAGCATCCTTGCTGCAATGAGGGTTGGGCCTTCGGGCAAGGTCATCGGGGTGGACCTCACCGAGAAGATGGTCGAGAAAGCTCGCGGAAACGCGGGAGCGCTCGGGCTGGAGAACGTCGAGTTCTTCCATGGCGTGATTGAGGACCTGCCCGTGGCGGATGGGCTTGCGGACGTCGCCATTTCCAACGGCGTCTTCAACCTCTGCCCTGACAAGCCCAAGGCTCTTGCCGAGACCTACAGGGCTCTGCGCCCAGAGGGTCGACTTCTGATGGCGGATATTCTGCTGGAGGGCCACGTCACGGCCGAGGAGGTGGCCCGGTTAGGCACCTGGTCCGATTGAATTGCCGGTGCTGTGTGGGAACGGTCGTTCCTAGAGATTCTCGGCAAGGTCGGTTTTGTGGACGCGCAGGTTGTGGATCGCACCGGCTACAGGACCTCGGCGTACACCTACGGGGCCCGCATCACGGCGAGGAAATGATCTATGTGCGGACGACCTTCTTCGGGAGGCACAGGCATGAGAGGAAATGTCTACCTTCGGAGTGCAGCCACTGCACTGCTGGCTGTAGTGATGACGGGACCGCTTTCGGGCTGCGGATACAACACCCTGGGCAGCCAGGACGAGGCCGTGACCGCCGCCTGGGGCGAGGTAGACAACCAGCTCAAGCGGCGCAACGAGCTGGTGCCGCAGCTGGTGAACACGGTCAAGGGATTCGCGGCCAAGGAGAAGGAGGTACTGCTCAAGGTCAGCGAAGCTCGCAGTCGAGTCGCGGGAGCCGGCAGTCCCGCCCAGGCCATGCAGGCCTCCAACGAGCTCAGCTCCGCCCTCTCCCGCCTGCTGGTCGTGATGGACCGCTACCCCGAGATAGAATCCAACCAGAACTTCATCCGCCTACAGGACGAACTGGCCGGCACGGAAGACCGGCTTTCGGTGGCCCGCACGCGCTACAACGAGGCCGTGGCGGCTGCGGAGGCGCAGGCCTTCTTTGGCAGCTATGCGTCACTGTATCAGTTCGTCTTTCTCAAGCTGCTCCCCTATCAACGCGTTCTTCAGGCTGTCTTGCAGGAGCGGGATGTCTTGGCTTCCAATATGAAGATCATGGACGCCGGCACAGGTACGGGGGTTCTGATCCGCATTCTCTATCCTATGGCACGCGAAAAGGGGCTGTCGAACGTTGTTTTTCACGCGTTTGATATCACCCCGGCTATGCTGGATGTCTTCCATCGCTGGATCCGTGCAGAAGGGGCGCAGGATTCCGTATCAACCCGGGTACAGGACGTTCTCCATCTGGAGACACTGCCGGAGACGTGGAACGACTACGACCTCGTTGTAACTGCCGCGATGCTTGAATACGTCCCTCCCGAGTCTTTGCACACGGCCGTTGCTGGGCTGCTTGACCGTCTGAAGCCGGGGGGCAAGATGATCTGGGTTGTCTCCGGTCGTACACTCTCGATGAGGTTCTTTGTGGGTTGGATGTGGCGCGCCAACCTCTATACCAAGGGCGAGATTGATGCTGTGCTTGCAAAGGCCGGGGCGGAACATGTCGAGTATCTATCCTTTCCGCGCCCGTATCACGCTACGGACGGCCATATGCTGGCGGTGGAGATTACCCGGCCCTGAGGGAAGTGCGGCGGGTGACGGTTCTTCACCTGGTCAGTCACCGTCCGAGCCCGTCATGATGACCGGAATCGCGTCTTCATCAGCCCCTCTCTCCCCCAAATCTTCCCGCCTGATCTGGTCTGGGGCACGGTTGGAGGGTGTGCGGCGTGGTCGTTCCGCTCGACAACGCTGGCGCCCTTGAATATCAAACCCGGTGGCGAGGACCTGCGTGACAAATCACAGTGAAAGCTGTCCGTTGTCAGTGACGTGCCACCTGAGTGGCGTTAGGCCACTGAAGCGATGAAGGTGATCCTTTCTGCGATCGTGCCGATTCGGAAGGTCTGCGTGCCCATCAACGTTTGTCAGGTGCCTTGGCCGCCCGGTAGTACCAGAGGCTGCCGACTATGGTGCCGCGCCGGGCCAGCTCTTCGACGTGCTCGAATCCGGCCTCGCGCAGAAGCGCGGCCAACCGGCCGTCGATATTGTCGCGCGCCTCGGCTGACCGGAAGGCGATGCGGGCAAGCAGCCGCTCCCAGAGGCTGACCGGCGTTCCGAAGTCGAGGAGGTGGAAGGTTCCGCCGGGCACGAGGACGCGCAGGATCTCCGCCAAGCTGCGCTGCTTCTGCTCGCCCGTGAGGTGGTGCAGGACCAGAGAGGCGAAGACACGGTCGAAGCATGCGTCCGGGTAAGGCAGCTCGTAGGCGAGGCCCTCGTCCAGCGTCACGTCAGCGCCCGCCTCGGCCACCTTCCGCCGGGCCACAGCGAGCGCCTTCGGGTCACCGTCCAGGCCCACAACCTCGGCCTCGGGGCACTCGGTCTTGACCCGGAGGACGAGGGTCCCTGTTCCGCAGCCCACGTCGAGCAGGCGGTGGTCGGGGTGGACGTTCGCCTGCGCGAGGAGCTGGCGCTTGACCTCTTCCTCGTGGAAGAGCACCCGCAGCACCGGGTCGTAGAGGGGAAGCAGCCAGTCGCGTTCGGCCGCCGGGATGTAGCCTTCCGGTCGCAACGACCTTACGCCATCGCCTTTTCGTCTTCGGTGGGACATCGGATCACCTCCACCGTCATATGAGCAAGGCTGAACCGTTCAGAGACAACCGCCTTGTAGTATCCAGGGGGGTGCGGATCATGGGAAACGATCGAGACGATGGCAGCTAGATTCTTCGGTCCGACTGTCCAGAGATGGAGATCCGCCACCACGTCGTCGGAATCCCCTTCGAGCGCCGTTCGAATCTCCTCTACAGTCTTGGCCTCAACATCGCCATCGAGCAGAACGCGAGACGTATCTCGTAGCAGCCCAAAGGACCAACGTCCGATGATGATTGAGCCGACGATTCCCATCACCGCGTCCATCCACACCCAGCCGAAGAACTTTCCGCTGAGCAGCGCGAAAATGGCGAAGAACGAGGTTAGAGCGTCTGCCAGGACGTGAAGGTACGCAGCCCGGAGATTGTGGTCGTGCTGGTGGCCTCCGTGGTGCTCCTCGTGCTGGTCCCGGAGTATCCACGCAGACACCAGATTGACCACGAGACCGACGCAGGCAACGAAGATCGCTTCGTCGAAGCTGATGACGAGTGGATCGAGGAACCGGCCGAACGATTCCCAAGCAATGAGGATCGCGATTACGGCGAGTACGACAGCACTCGAAAAGCCGCCGAGCACCCCGACCTTCCACGTTCCGAACGAGTAGCGGGTGTCATTGGCGTGCCGTCGGGCATAGAAGTATGCGAACGCAGTAATGCTGAGCGCTGAGGCGTGGCTCGCCATGTGCCAGCCATCCGCAAGCAGCGCCATCGAGTTGAAGACGGAACCAGCCGCGATCTCGACGACCATCATCGTGGCGGTCAGGCCAATCACCCATCGGGTGTTCCGCTCGCTCTCCCGGAGGCTCGCCGGAAGATAGTTGTGCTCGTGCTTCCATTTTTCAGGCTGCTCTTTGTGCATTGCAGCTTTCCCTCAGTTAGTCAGCCCTGCGGTCGCCCGCCCCACCGAGGCGTGATCGAACGTACTGGACTCTCCGGCTGGTCGTCCACCCTTGAATCCCGCGCGAGCGACTAGAGTTGAGGTCCGGCTTCTCGATAGGCCGGGGGTTCACGCTCCCGCGCTCGAATCCCGGCGCCCTCATCAGCCCGTCTGCGCTCAAGCCCGCCCTGGGCAAGCCTCTCCTTCGCCACGCCCACGGCAGAATGCCTGGCTATGATGATGCCTTGCTTTTCTCCCTGTTCCTGCCCTCCACACAACCCGCGTCGCTCCGCTATTCGCGGAGTTCGTGGCCAGAACCCTCTCGAGGTCCCCAATGATGCTCCAAGCGGACCCGACCCCCGGGCGGAACCTCCACCGGAGCCAAGGCGTAAAAAGTTGCGGATCGAGGTGGCCTTCGCGGCCGTCGCTGGAGCATGTAACGAATCTCCTCTGTATGCAGCAGCTCTCCATCCGCGTCGCGAATCGTCAGACTGATGTGCCCAGGCCGGATGAGGCGGCCGCCGGTCCTGCTTCCAATACGCCCCCTGATGTTGGTAACGCCATTAGCACTCTGAACGCGCGCACTCGCGAAATATGCATAGGCCGACGCTTCGCCCTCGACCTCCCCGACGTTGGTGCTGATGCGGTCCGGCCTGGCCTCGGTCGACGCGCACCCCAAGGCGATCAACGTGACGAACAACGAGCTGATGATTCTCGTCACGAGAGATCCTCCCTTCGGCGATGATTCGCCCCCCTCTTGTTCGAGCCGCCTCGCTCTTGGTTCAGAATCGAAGGACGACTTGGCACCGCCCCACCTCAGATCGCGACCTCGCCGCGCTCGCCTGTCGCGATGCGAATCGCATCCTCCACACTGCTGACGTAGATCTTTCCGTCTCCCCGAAGACTCGTGAGCGCACTCTCCCCACGCCACGTCAAAGCGCCGTCCCGCGCCCTCACGACACCCCGGATGACCCGGGCAACATCCCGGAGGCGTGCTCACCCGCCCCGGCGGCTTCCAGCTTGTGCTTGACGGTACCGAAGCGCAGATAGAGGGCGGGCACGACGATCATGTTCAGAACGGTCGAGGACAACAGGCCGAAGAGGATGACGATCGCCATGGGGGTCTGGATCTCGCTGCCGGGCTCCCCGCCGGAGAGCGCCAGCGGAACCAGAGCCAGGCCAGCCGCGAGCGCGGTCATCAGGATCGGAGCGAGCCGCTCCATCGCGCCGCGCTTCACTGCCGTAACCAGGTCGCTCACGCCCTCGTCCTCTACCAGATGATGGATATGGGAGATCATCATGATGCCGTTCCGGGTGGCAATTCCGAAGACCGTGATGAAGCCGATGATAGACGCGAGCGACAGGATCCCACCCGAGAGGAACACGCCGGCTACGCCGCCGATAAGAGCCAATGGGAGGTTGACCATGACCAGAATGGCATCACGTGCAGAACCGAGGGCGATGAACAGGAGTAGGAAGATGCCGAACACCGCCGCCAGCCCGAGGAGAGCCAGGGTGCGGGAGGCCCCCTCGGCGCTCTCGAACTGTCCGCCGTACTCGACGTGATAGCCCCTCGGAAGCGAGACTGACTGCCGCACTCCACGACGGATCTCACCGACCACGCCGCTCAGGTCGCGTCCGGCTACGTTGCACATGACGACGATCTTCCGCTGCACGTTCTCTCGACTGATGGTGTTGGGTCCCCTGTCCTTGCGGATCTTCGCTACAGCGTGCAGAGGAACGCGTCCGCCTGAGGGCGTGGCGATGAGCGTCTCTCGCAGTGTCTCGAAGCTCTCCAGCGTCGAGACATCGTATCGAACAACGAGATCGAAGGCGGCCCGACCGTCTAGCACCTGGGACACCACACGACCGCGGAAGGCGGCCTCTATAGCTTGCGCCGCGTCCCCAACGCGCAGACCGTGTCGCGCAATGGCAGGTCGGTCAAAGAGCACGGTGACGAAGGGGATGTCCGTTTGCTGTTCGACAGACAAATCCACCACGCCATCCACCCCCTCCATCACGCTGCGCACGCTCTCCGCGATGCGCCGGAGCTCGTACAGATCGTCGCCGAAGATCTTCACCGCGATGTTGGCCCGCGTCCCGGAGAGCATATGATCGATGCGGTGGGAGATCGGCTGGCCGATCGTGATGTTCATGCCGGGAACGACCGACAGCTCCCGCCTCAGATCGACGAGGAACTCCTCCTTGCTGCGCTCCCGCAGGTCGATCTTGATGTCGATCTCTGCTGCGTTGACGCCCTGAGCGTGCTCGTCCAGCTCGGCTCGCCCGGTGCGGCGCGCCGTGGCGACGATCTCCGACTGACTCAGGAGGATCTCTTCGACCATTCGACCGAGGGCGTTTGATTCCTCGAGCGAGGTGCCGGGGAATGTCACGGCCCCGATGGTCAGAGCGCCTTCGTTGAAATCGGGAAGGAACGCCCGTCCTGCTTGCCCGAGCCCGAGTCCCGCGATGACGAGCCCTGCGATGGACACGAAGGCGACCGACTTCCAGCGGGCCATGGTCACTGACAAGATCGGCTCGTAGCCGGCCTTGAGCCAGCACACCACGATGGGCTCTACTCGGCGCCGCACCGTTCGCGATCGAGGGAGCAGGAACGAACATAGCGCCGGAGTCACGGTGAGCGCGACGATCAGCGAGGCAAACAGCGAAACGACGTACGCAAAACCGAGAGGCCGGAGCAGCCGGCCCTCGACCCCGGACAGGAAGAACAGCGGCAGAAACACTACGATGATGATGATCGTGGCGAAGACGATGGAGCTGCGTATCTCCTGGGTCGCATCGAAGATCACCCCGAGCACGGACCGCCGCTCACCCTCGGGTAGAGCCCCGTTCTGCCTCAAGCGCCGAACGACATTCTCGTTCACGATGATCGCATCGTCCACCAGCGCGCCGACGGCAATCGCCATGCCCCCCAATGTCATGGTGTTGATGGTGATCCCGAGAGCCTTCATGGCCAGGACGGCGGCGAGCAGTGAGAGCGGGATGGCGAGGACGGTGATCCCCGTCGCTCGCAGGCTCCCCAAGAACACCAGCATGATGATGACGACGAGGATGCCGCCATCGCGCAGGGCCGCCGCCACGTTGCCGATGGCCACCTCGATGAAGTCGGCCTGACGGAAGACGTGGCTATGGATCAGCATCCCCTCGGGCAGCGACGCCTGGATGTCGTCCAAGACCTCGTCGAGGCGGCTGGTGAGCTCGAGCGTGTTGGCGCCGGGCTGCTTCTGGATCCCCAGCACAACGGCGGGGCGACCATTGAACGACCCGTCGCCGCGTTTGAACGGCGGCCCTCCGAGGCGTACCTCGGCCAGATCCCGGACGAGTATCGGCTGGTCGTCTCGCATGGCCACCAGGGTCTGGCCGATGTCCTCCGGACGGACCACCCTTCCCAGGCCCTGAATGAGGTACTCCTGCCCTCCTTCGAGGTAGAAGCCCGCCGATGTGTTCTCGTTCGTTGCCGCGAGAGCGGCTATGACCTCGGTGATCGCGATCCCGTACGCGGTGAGGCGTTCCGGGCTGAGAATGACCTGGAACTGCTTCTCCTCGCCGCCGATGGGCGTTACCTGGGATACCCCCGGCACGGCGAGCAATCGGCGGCGAATGACCCAGTCGGCGACTGTGCGAACCTCCATCGGTGAGTGCGCGTCGGACGTCAGTGCCATGAACATGACCTCCCCCATGATGGAGGAGACCGGTGCCATGAGGGGGGAATCGATTTCAGGGGGTAGAGATCCCCGGACGTCTTGAAGCTTCTCGGACACGATCTGGCGCGCGCGGTAGATGTCGATCCCCCAATTGAACTCGACCCAGATAACGGCGATCCCAACCGCCGTGGAGGAGCGAACGCGGCGAACA
>Ga0255055_10001306_pt1 | contig 18494 bp, 11 predicted proteins | sample JV7_2_27_MG_FD_188633 | JGI IMG/M metagenome (GOLD analysis project Ga0255055, IMG submission 188633) | Seawater microbial communities from Jervis Inlet, British Columbia, Canada - JV7_2_27 | ecosystem: Environmental > Aquatic > Marine > Inlet | place: Canada: British Columbia | collected... | reverse complement strand
GAGCCAGCGATGACGGGATAACTGAAGTCTCGTGGGCCACGGGCACCTTCCTCGGCCATCCGGCCGACGCCTACGCGATCGCCGAGCTCATGACCGCTCCCTCCCGGTCGGCCGAGACCAGGGCAACCGGTTACGTATCGCTTGCGTTCAGGGATCTGGCGCAGGGCAAGGTGAGCCTCGCCAGGGAGCGGCTCGACCGCCTCCGCCAGCTGGATCCGGCGAAGGCGGTCGAGGTCGAGGCGCTCGTCGCCGCCACTCCGTTCCTGCCGGTTGAACGCGCCGAGCTCGAAGACCTGCGTCAGCGGCTGCTGGATTTCGATGCAAACGCGGTCGGGCCGAGCTCCGGGGAGGGGGTGTGGTTCGCGGCGCACAACGGGCTCCACCCCATGCTCAGGGCGTATCTGCTCGGGGTGCTGAACGCGCGGTTGGGACAGGGGGATGCGGCGCGGCGTCATGCCGCTGAGGTCGAGGGCATGGAGGTACCGTCCATGGCGGGCTCCCTGCGTGAGGACATGGTGCGCCGCGTGCTGGCGACCGATGCTCTCGTCGCGGGCGATACCGCTGCCGCGCTGGAGCTGCTCGAGGGGATACGGCTGGAGGCGTGGCACCAGCTGAGCGTGGCGTCCGCATTCTACTCGGGAGGCCTCGAGCGGTATCTGCTGGCCCGAATTCTGGAGCAGGAGGGCAGGTTTGAAGAGGCCCTCAGATGGTACCGGTCGTTCGAGGGCGCGTCGGTGCACGACCGCGTCTTCGAAGCGCCGGCGCACTGGCGCCGCGGCAGGATCTACGAGGCCACCGGCGACAGGGAGCGCGCGGCGCTGCACTACGAGCGCTTCGTCGAGCTGTGGAGTGATGCCGACCCTGAGCTGCAGGTACTGGTAGACGAAGCCCGAATGCGGCAGGCCGAGCTGCTGCACTGACCGCGCGCGGCCCCGAAACTTTCGGGGCCCTTTCCACGTCTTTCATAATGAAACGACAGCTCGCTATCTGTCACCACTAGAGCACCGAGAAAATGGCACTCATAGACTGCCCCGAGTGCGGGGCCGAGATATCATCCAGCGCCCAGGCCTGCCCGTCCTGCGCCTTCCCCATCAGCCGGCGCCGGGGGCAGCACACGGGCCAGCCCGAGCGGACGGCTCAGAGGACCTGGGAGCTCGGCAAGCAGATCCTTGCCCGGGTGGTGCTGGGCGGTGTGTTGTTTGCGAGCGGGGCCGCGTGGGAAGCGCCGCCCGTGATCATCTCGGCGCTCGTGGTGTTCGGCTCCACCGTTCCCCTCTGGCTCAAGGCGAGGAAAGCGGCACTCATGGGTGGGAGCGGAGACGGTTCACAGCTAGAGGCAAGGATGCGGCAGTACGTGGCCGAGGCCGAGGAACGGCAGATGCGGCTCGCCGACCTCGAGGAGGAGAACTCACGCCGCGTGGTGGAGCTGGAGGAGCGGGTGGACTTTGCCGAGCGTCTACTGGCGCGGCAGGGAGACTCGTCCGGCAACCGGGAGCCCGCCGTGCAGCAGCTCCCGCCGTCTCGTATGTGAGGCCCGAGACCCCCGAATCCCGGCCCGCCAACACCGAGAAAACCGCCCCGCCGGCACCTCCACGGAGGCCTGCCCGGCGGGGTATCTTTACGGCGGTCAATTCACTTCTGAATATTCGGTTTTCGCCCTGCGGAGACGACTCATGCAACTCATTCGCCGTGCCACGTCCCGGTCCCTGCTGCTCGCAGCCGGGCTGCTCGTCGCGCTTTCAACCCAGGCCGCCGCCCAGGCGGGGCAGACTTCACTCGATGACGTTCGCGCGGGCCGATTCGACTTCGGCAAGATGTGGACCTTCGAGTACGCGCCTGGAGACTACTTCACCGAGACATACGGCTTCGAGGCCGACGATGCCTGGTTCGAGCGCGCGCGGCTGTCCGTACTTCGGATCCCGGGCTGCTCGGCGTCGTTCGTTTCGGCCAACGGACTCGTGGCCACCAACCACCACTGCGTGCGCGGCGCGATCGTCCGCGTGACTGAGGAGGGCGAGAGCCTGCTGGACGACGGGTTCTACGCCCCCACGTTGGCCGACGAGCGCAGGATCCCCAACTACTACGCCGACAACCTGATCGCCGTCGCGGACGTGAGTGACGAGGTGTTTGCCGCGATCGACCAGGCTGTGGAGGCCGACCGGGGCGATGTCGAACAGCAGACGCTCGATGCGATCGGCGCCCGCCTCAAGGCGCAGCACTCGTCGCCGGGAGACTCCATCTGGGTCCAGATGATCCCGCTATATCACGGCGGCCGCTACTCGGCGTACGTATTCAAGCGCTACACCGACGTGCGGCTGGTGGTGGCGGCGGAGCTGCAGATGGGCTTCTTCGGGGGCGACGCGGACAACTTCACCTATCCGCGCTACGACCTCGACTTCGCCTTCCTGAGGATTTACGACGCGGACGGCAACCCCCATCAACCGCAGCACTACCTGGGGTGGCCGGAGCGCGGCGTCGAGGAGGGTGACGTGGTCTTCGTGATCGGTAATCCGGGGTCGACCAACCGCCTGCGCGCCGTGTCGCAGCTCGAGTACCAGCGCGACGTGCAGGTGCCGGCGTTGGTCCGGTTCATGAGCAGCCGCCTTGACGTACTGCGGCGCTTCTCGGCTGCCGAGCCCGAACTGGCCGAGGCGATGGGCATGGTCAACCGGACGTTTGGGCTGTCCAACTCGCTCAAGGCCTCGACCGGGCGGCTCGCAGCGCTGCGCGATCCGATGATCCTGGCCAAGAAGAAGGATTCCGAGCGCCAGTTGGTCGACTCGATCAGGGCCAACCCGGAACTCAGGGCCCGCTACGGAACGCTGTTCCAGCAGTTTGCGGAAATCCAGCATGCCAGGCGGGAGCAGGGTCAGTACTACGGCGCGTTCCTCGCCCTTGGGAACCGTGCTTTCAGCTCGGCTACCGTGCGGCGCGCCATGGCGGCGCACACCTACCTCCAGGCTCAGATGAGGGGCGCGCCGGCCGACTCCGTCGAGGCTCTGCGTCAGCGCGTTCTCGCGGTGGGTGATTTTCCGAGCCTGATCGAGGTAGGCTTCCTCACGGTTCGCTTCGAGGATTTCGAGCGCTACTTCGGTCCCGGCGACGAGATCGCGCGTGCGGCACTTCGTGGCCAGGCGCCTGCAGTGGCGGCGGCCACGCTGCTCGAGGAGTCGGTGCTGGGCGACTCAGCGCGCGCGGCAGCCGCTGTGGCGAGCGGCGCTCTCACCACGGACGACCCGGCGGTGTGGCTCGCCGCTGCGCTGATGCCGGTGGTGGCCCGCGCACGCGCGGGCCAGGGCCAGCTCGGGGCGCCGGAGGACCAACTCGAGAGCGATCTCGGCCGGGTGCGCTTCGAGGTTTATGGCCGCGCAATCCCACCCGACGGGACGTTCTCGCCGCGCATCACCGACGGCGTTGTGCAGGGCTACGATTACAACGGCACTCTGGCGCCGCCCTACACCACGTTCTTCGGGCTGTACGACCGTTACCGGTCGCACGGGCCGGATTCGGAGTGGGATCTCCCCGAGCGGTGGCGCACGCCGCCGGAGGGGCTGGACCTCAGCACACCGCTCAACTTCTGTTCGACGGCAGATACCTACGGCGGGAACTCGGGTTCACCTGCCGTGACGCCGGCGCTCGAGTTGGTGGGGCTCAACTTCGATCGCAACATCGAAGGCCTCTCGCGCGACTTCATCTACCTGCCGCAGCAGGGGCGCAACGTGATGGTGGATGTGCGCGCCATCCACGCCGCGCTCCAGTATGGTTACGGCGCAGACAGGATCGTGGTGGAGTTGACGACCGGCGGCATGTAATAGACGGAAACCGAGGCGCCTGGGCGTTGATTGACGAGCGGCCGGTCGAGAGACCGGCCGCTTTGTCATCTGAGTTGTGAGGGCTCAGACCAGCTGCGCGTCCGTGATCACCTCGACGAGGCTCGGTCCGTCGTGCTGCAGGCCCCGCACTAGTGCGTCGTCCAGGTCCGCGGCATCGGTCACGCGAATACCCAGTGCTCCGCACAGCTCGGCGTACTTCGCGAAGTCCGGATTGCGAAGCGACGTCTCCCACACGTCCCAGTGCCCGTCGCGCTGCTCCTTGGAGATCTTCCCCAGCTCATCGTTGTTCAGTAGCACGTGCGTGATGTTCATGCCGTATTTCACGGCTGTGGTCAGCTCGCCCATGTACTGGCCGAAGCCGCCGTCTCCCGTCACCGCGACGACTTTGCGCCCCGAGAAAGGAGTGCCTTCCTCCTGGGTGGCGGCCCAGGCTCCCAGCGCCGCAGGGTAACCGAAGCCGATCGACCCGAGGTATCCGGACATCAGAACGGCCTGACGGGTGCACTCGAAGTAGCGGCCGAACGAGTACGTGTTGTTCCCCACGTCCACCGTGATTATCGCGTCTTCCGGTACGTGCCGGTTCATCGCGGCGAACACGGCTGCCGAGCTTACGCCCTGGCCCCCCGTCTCACCGGCACGCTTGACCTTTTCCGCACGCCAGATTGCCCAGCGCTCGGCCACGTCGGCTCGCCGATCCTCGGGGTGCGCGTCCTTCAGCCGCTCGCGCAGCAGGGCAACCGTCACCCCGATCTCGCTCCACACGGGAACCTGCACCGGGTGGAACTTGCCCAGGATCATCGGATCGAAGTCCACCTGGATGGTGGGGATCTTGGGCGTGATGCCGGTGTGGTTGCTGAAGCTCGCTCCCAGAACGAGCAGACAGTCCGACTCGTTCATGAACCAGGAAGCGATTGGCGTCCCGCTACGGCCCAGCACGCCCGCCGCCAGCGGGTGCCGATCCGAGATCAGTCCCTTGCCTTTGAAGGTGGTGAGCACCGGGGAGCCCAGCGACTCGGCCAGCGCGACCACGCTGTCCATATGGAACCGGGCGCCGTGTCCGACGATTAGCGCCGGCCGCTTGGCGCTCTTCAGGAGCGTCACGGCCTGCTCGAGCGACTCCTCGGGCGGAGCGATCGTGCGCGCGGTGACGCGCCCCTCGGGACTGCCGGGCTTCGCGCCATCTGGAGCGGGCAGGTTCTGTACCTCGTCTGGCAGGATCAGGTGCGAGACGCCGCGGTTCAGGATGGCGCTCTTCGCGGCCAGGTTCACCAGCTCCGCGTGCCGGCTCGTGTGGAGCACCGGCTGGGTCCACTGCGCCACCTTGCCGTACGCCGCGGCGAGGTCCACCTCCTGGAACGCTCCGGGGCCCAGCACCTGGGTGTCCACCTGTCCGGTCACGGCCAATACGGGTGAGCGGTCCACATTGGCATCCCACAGCCCGGTGAGCAGGTTGATGGCCCCAGGGCCGGCGATGGCGAAGCACGCTGCCGGCCGCCCGGTGAGCTTGCCGTAGGCCGACGCCGCGAACGCCGCGGCGCCCTCGTGCCGGATTCCGAAGTAGCGCAGCTTGCCCGCCACGGCCTGGCGGCGCAGCGCATCGGCGAAGCCGAGGTTGGAATGCCCGACCATCCCCCACACGGTCTTGATGCCCCAGGCCACCATCGTCTCGGCCATCACGTCGCTCACCGTACGGACGTGCGTCTCCTCGGACTCGAGACACACGTAGACGCCGTCGTCTCGCACCTCTACCTCGAACGTGTCCACGCCGTCGTCGAATCCGCCCGGCGGCTTGCCGGTCGCCGGGTGGAAGTCCCAGCCGTGCCAGGGGCAACGCAGCCAGCCGTTCTCGATCGAGCCCTCGCCCAGCGGGCCACCCTGGTGCGGGCACTCGTTGTCGAGGGCGTGGTAGCCGCCCTCGAAGTGCGTCATGCACATGGTCTTGTGATGACAGGTGACTGGCTTCACGCGGCCTTCGGCGAGCTCGTCGAGGTCGAGGGCCTTGAACCACTGCTTTGCCATCTTGGGTCTCCGGGAGGAGGGACTCTCTCATTTACAGGCTGGTCCGGGTCCACGCAACGGTGCAACCCTGGCTAGCGAAGCCACGTAGCCAAAGTTATTTTCTTGAGCCGCAAGAAGTCGCCGCACCCCTCCGTGTGACTGCGACTGTGCGTGGGGCGATTCTCCACACTTGCGTTGAGAGCCAATTAACCTAGGTAACTGATCCCGTGAACCCACGGGCTGGCCCAACTGGTTCCTCCTCCCCCCTGCGAGGGATCATAGGAGACATTTCCAATGAGACGTTCCGCCATTCTCATTCTCGGACTGACCGTGGTACTCGGCGTCGTGTTCCTGGCCCGAGCCGAGCAGACAGAAACGGGGTTGACCACGGCTACGCCGGTGGTGATCTCAGCCGCCACGATCCAGTCTCCGGCGGAGCCTGCGCCCACACCCTCCGTCGCTGAACCCGCGCCCGCCCAGGACGCGGCTCCCGATCCCGCGAAGCGCCAGGTCTACTTCGGCGAGCAGCACCTGCACTCGCAGTGGTCCCCGGACGCCTACGCGGCGGGCACGCGGCAGAAGCCGGAAGATGCCTACCGCTGGGCGATGGGCGAGGAGATCACGCTCTCGACCACCGGCGAGAAGCTCAGAAAGGCGACGCCCTACGATTTCGTCGCCCTGACAGACCATGCCGAGTACTTGGGCGTGTTCCCCCAGCTGGCGGATCCGAACGGGCCGTTTGCCGGTAACCCGCTCGCCGCGCTGATCAACAGCCCGAATCAGGCGGACCAGAACAAGGGCGCCTCGGAGGTGATCGCGTCCATCACGAGTGGGGTTCCGGCGGGGCCCTTCAAGGATTTCGTGAGCCCGGCCATTATCCAGTCCAACTGGAAGCGCCATGTGGACATCGCCAATCAGTACAACGATCCGGGCAAGTTCACGGCGCTGATCGCCTTCGAATGGACCTCGATCCCGAGCAGCCAGAACATGCACCGCAACGTGTTCTTCCGGGATGACGTCGGCCCGGAGGTGCCTTTCTCGTCCTTCGATTCAGTGGACCCGGAGGATCTGTGGACCTACCTCGAGATCCAGCGCACCGCCGGGCACGAGACCTTCGCGATCCCTCACAACGGCAACGTGTCCAACGGGCTGATGTACGCGCCCACCAACTACCGCGGCGACCCGATCGACGCTCGCTATGCCGAACGCCGAGCCCTCAACGAACCCGCGACGGAAATAATTCAGACCAAGGGCGGGTCGGAAACCCATCCACTGCTGTCTCCCAACGACGAGTTTAGGGAATTCGACCCGTTCCGGAACCTCATCGGCACCTCCATTGTCAGCAAGATCAAGTACGGGTACGTCCGCCAGGCGCTGACCGATGGCCTGATCCACGAAGCGCAGCTCGGCACGAATCCCTTCAAGTTCGGCATCGTGGCCGGCGCGGACGTCCACTCGGGTATATCCGCCAACGAAGAGTTCAACTGGCACGGCGCCCACGGTGCGACCGACGACACGCCCGAGAAGCGGCTCGACCCGACGCCCAACGCAAGTGGCGAAGCGGGTTACGCGGTCGGATCCGCCGGAGCCACAGGGGTATGGGCCGACGAAAACACCCGTGCGGGCATCTTCGACGCCATGCGGCGCAAGGAGACCTACGGCACGTCCGGCACCCTGATCCGCCTGCGGTTCTTCGGCGGCTGGTCGTACGCGGACGACATCATAGACATTGAAGACTTCGCCTCGGCGGCCTACTCGGGTGGAGTGCCCATGGGGGGAGACCTGAGGGCACGTCCGGCGGGCGACGGAGCGCCGCGTTTCATCGTGTGGGCCATGAAGGACCCGCAGAGCGGGAACCTGGACCGGATCCAGATCATCAAGGGCTGGGTCGATCAGGGTATTCCGCAGGAGAAGATCTACGACGTGGCGCTGTCGGACGGCCGGCAGGTCGATCCGAACTCGGGCTGGGTGGCCCCGGTGGGGAACACCGTGGACGCCTCGACGGCGAGTTACACGAACAGCATCGGCGACGCGGGGCTCGCCGTCGTGTGGGAGGACCCCGACTTCGATCCCGATGAGAGCGCCGTGTACTACGTCCGCGTCATCGAGATTCCGACGCCGCGCTGGTCCACGTACGACGCCGTGAGGAATGGCATTCCATTGCCGGACGGGGTTCCGGTCTCGATCCAGGAGCGGGCGTGGAGCTCGCCGATCTGGTACACGCCGGCCGCCAGGAATTGAGGCGCAAGTCTCAGTGGGTGGACGCAGCACTGACAAACGGATGGAGGGAAAGATGAAGATGCAGCTTGCAGGCCTCGCGCAGTAGGCGCCGAGCTATCCGCATCTGCGCCAGGTCTTTCAGTGAGACACGGAATGGCTCACAGGCAAGAGTTCATAGACTGAAACAGGAGGAGCATACGGTGTCCTGGATGAAGCGTTTCTCGTACGTGTTGGCGGCTGGACTGGCCGTCGCGGCCTGTGCCGGCGAAGGCGCCCCCGACTCGAGCGCCGAAGGCCTCCCCCCGGGGATCGTGCCGAAGGCAGACCCAACCACGTTCATGGAGGCCGTCGGGAAGATCAACGCGACGCCCGCGTTCTTCGAGGCACTCGCCGAGCAGCCCGACCCCGGCCCGACCATCAACCTCAACTTCCTGCGCTATCGGCCCAGGGGAGACGGCACGCGATATGGTCTCTACGGTGCCGCGGCCGGTGCCGGCATCATCGGCGTCGGTGGGGACATCATCTATCACGCCGAAGGCATCACCGACATGAACAAGGCCTTCGAGCTCAGCGACGAGTGGGATGGGGTGGCATACGCCATGTATCCCAGGCGGGCGTCCTACCTGCAGCTGCAGCGCGACACGGACTACCAGGCCGCCATCCCCGACCGGGTCGCCGGTAACTACGAGAGGATGCTGTACGTGCTCAGTGATGGTGAGGCGATCTACGACGCCACGGGCTCGATCACGAACTTTCACGAGACGTGCACGCGCGTGGCGGCCACGCCCGACAACGTGGTGATTTCCGAATTCCTGCGGTTCAAGGAAGATGGTGGACGGGAATCGTACGAGCAGTTCGCTGCGGCGTTTCAGCCGATGCTGGAGGCGGCTGGGGGTGAGGTCACCCTTTCGGTGCGGGCAGAGATGCCGATCGTGTCCGAGGAGTACTGGGATCACTTCGTGAGCTTCACGTTTCCGTCGAAGGAAGTCATGACCCACCTGTATCAGAGCGGCGAGTTCAACGAAATCAACGCGAACCGCATCGCCGGGCTCGACGCCTCATTGGCCGTGCTGTCGACCCCTCAAGTGATGCCGGCAAAGGACTGCAACTAAGATCGGCGCTCCAATGACTCCGATGCACGCCGAAGGCGTGTCCCTTTAATCCCAAGGGAGAAACACTGAGACGCTTCGGCACGGCGCTGCTCCTGCTTCTGCTCATGAGTGCCTGCACCGACCGGCCGCCGGGGCGCGACGCTGCGCCGGAGGCCCAAGCGCCGACCGTCGAGATCTCCTACGTTGCGGCTCGTGCTCACGAACCGGGGAGCGTCATTCTGCGCTGCCTCCTTCGTGACCCCGACGGGGATCTACTGACGGCAACGCTGGCCGGGCTCGGTGTAGATACGGCCAGCTCGGTTGCCGGGAGCGTCGACACGGTGACCGCCGCAGTTCACGAGCTCGCCGCAGGAGAGTACGAGTTCATCTGCACGGCGACCGACGCCGGAGATCTCACCAGCGCCGATACCGTCACGGTCGGCGTAGACGCCAGCCGGCCTCCGGCTGCAGCTATGTCATTCACTCACGCGGGTCTGGTCTGGACGTTGACCCAGGGGGCCGTCGTCGATCCCCACGGTGACACGCTCCAGTACACAATTGTCCTGCAGGGGCCGGCGGGAACGATAACCATCGGCCCCCGCAGAGCGCCCATCGACACCACTCTCACTCTCCCCGAGGGGAGCTACCGCGTTTTCAGCATCGTCAACGACGGGTTCGTTGCGGACACGACCGTGCAGGGTATCAAGAGCAGCCGGGGCCCGCCCGTGGTTGCACAATCGGTCGTGCGGGACGGCGTCGCGCTCAATTTCACGGCCAGCGTCGCCGCCACCTCGTCGAAGCTCACCGTCCACAGGTACCCGCACGACACGATCTATGTCGGACCGGTCCCGTCAGACACGACGTTCGCGGGCGCCGCGCCGGGGGACGAGGGCGGCTTGCTCAAGGGCGAGTATCGGTTCGCTCTGCAAGCGGAGCGGGCCGCAAGGACCGTCGGGAGTGTCATCTTCACCGACATCGTCGATCTGGATCCCGCCGTGGATCTCACTGGTGTCGATGCGACGGTCCCGGCGGGTGGTCAGCTCGAGCTCTCCCTGCCAGCGCCCACCGATCCCAATCCCGAGGACGGCCCGACGTACGCCAGCGCCACTTCACTCGATGGCAAGGTGGCTGTCGAGTTGTCCGGTGCGGACCTTGCCGTAACCGCAGCGCCCGACTCCCTCGGGGAGTTTCGGGTGGAGTTGGTTGTCGGAGGGCCCGAGACCGGGACGGCTGTGGACACGCTCGAAGGGATCATCGATACGCTGGCCGTGCAAGCTCAGGCCGGAGAGACCGGGCCGGACAGCCTGCGGTTCAAGTCGGGATACGACGACGTGGCCCGCACGGGAGGGGCCACTTCGGTCGGCTCGGACCTCGTGGATGACGACGTGGAGAAGAACCCGCTGCTCGGTGTCAACTTCGAGAGGCAGTTTCTCGGCTGGTTCTATCGTCTGAAGCGCAACATCAACACCAAGTTTCGGGTCGCCCTCGGCGTCGACTATACGTGGGTGAATCAATTCTCCAGTTTCAGCACCACCGACAGGCAGGCAATGAGTGGCATATTCCGCGTGTACGGCACGTGGAGAGCGTTCGGGTCCAAGGCGACGACGTCCGGAACCCTGGTGGGCCGCTTGGAGAACCGGCACGTCATCGGATCCGGGGTCACGCCGCGCGACCTGGGGTTCGATGGCGGCTCGTCGCTCAGCACGGCGACGTTCAAGGATTTCGGGTGGGGCATCACGATCATGAAATTTCAGCTGACGTTCAATGACGAGCGGTACGGGTTGTTCGTCGGCAATATGGACGCGGGGGACTATTCCGACGTTTACCCATTGTTGACCGCATACAAGGCGTTCATGAACGACGGGACTTTCAACAACCCCACGGTGGCCCTTCCGCAGCAGGGGTTTGGCGTGGTGGGCAAGGCGGCGTTTCTCGAGAACTGGTACGTGTCGGGCGGGCTGCACGATGCCAACGGGTCTCCCACCGAATTTGGGCTCGACACGTTCTTCAAGACGCGCGAGTACTACACCTGGATCGAGGGAGGTTGGATCCCGGGTGACCACGCCCTGGCCGGTGAAGGTGTCCACGTGAACGTCTGGCACAAGGATGCCCGTGAGGAAGAAGGGACAGAGGAGACCTGGGGGGTGACGGCTTCGGCGAACTTGGTCATCCACCGGCGGTGGAGTCCGTTCTTGCGAGTCGGCTATTCCCAAGGGGACGGCGGCGAGCTCGTGCGATTCATTCTGGCGGGAGGCGTTGGCGCGCTGGTGCGCGGGAGCGATTTCTTCGGGGTCGCCACGAGCTTGAGCGGTCCACCCGATAGTGCACTTCGCAATCAGGTGACGACGGAGTTGATCTACCGGCTTCAGCTCACGGAGAACCTGCAGGTGTCACCGAACATCCAGTTCACCATCAATCCGTCGCAGACCCTCGAAACGGATGCGCTCTGGGTCGTCGGCGTGCTGCGCTTGCGGCTTGCCCTTTGATGCGAGTTGACGCCGACGCACTGGGCGGGCAGTATGAGATTCGGGTGTCGCGAAGGAGAAATTGATGAGGAATTCTCTGAGCGCCAAGGCCAAGTCCTGGGCCAAGGGCGCGTGGCAGTGGATAAGGAGGCGGAGACGGATGCTGACCGTTACTGCGATGATCGTGTTCCACGTGCTCGGGTTTATCTCGTCGATCCATGCCGTCATGGCCACGCGCACCTCCCAGGGTGCCATCGCATGGGTCATATCCCTAAACACCTTCCCGTATGTCACCGTGCCTGCGTACTGGATCCTCGGGCGGAGCCGCTTCAAGGGATACGTCACCGCGCGTCAGGAAGGCGACAACGAGATCAGGGACGTCGCGCGCGATGCGGGTGAGCTGGTAGCCCCCTATCGTGTGCCGGCTTCCGAGATGCGCGATGCCGGGGCCGGGCAGGCGGCGGAGCGTCTGACTGGCATACCGTATCTAAAAGGCAACTCCGTGGAGCTCCTCATTGACGGCGATGCCACCTTCGGCAGCATTCTCGATGGAATCGACGAGGCCAGCGAGTACGTCCTGTTCCAGTTCTTCATCGTGCACGACGACGATCTGGGTCGCGAGGTCAAGTCGCACTTGATTGCGAAGGCGAAGGAGGGTGTCCGGGTCTACTTCCTGTACGATGAGGTTGGGAGCCACGATCTGCCCAAGCAGTACAAGAACGAGTTGCGCGAGGCCGGAGTGGAGGTGTACGACTTCCACACCCGGAAGGGACCGGGGAACCGGTTTCAGATCAATTTCCGCAACCACCGCAAGATCGTCGTGGTCGATGGCCGGGTCGCCTGGATCGGCGGTCACAACGTCGGCGACGAGTACATGGGGAAGGACCCGAAGTTCGGGCACTGGCGGGACACGCACATGCGGATCGAGGGCCCCGCCGTACTGGCCGCCCAACTCTCCTTCGTCGAGGACTGGTACTGGGCCACGGGTTCGGTGCCGGAGTCGGACTGGACGCCCAAGCCCCCGCCGGACGGGTCCGTGCGTGTCCTGGTTCTCCCCACGGGCCCGGCCGACGAACTCGAGAGCGCCAGCCTGATGTTCACTCAGGCCATCAACACCGCGCGGAAGCGGATCTGGATTGCCAGTCCGTACTTCGTGCCCGACGAGGCCGTGACCACGGCACTGCAACTCGCCGGCCTGAAGGGCGTGGACGTCCGCATCCTGATTCCCGACAAGCCGGATCACTACCTCATATACCTGGCCGCGTACTCGTACTTCGATAATGCGGGCGCCACTGGGGCGCAGTTCTATCGCTACACGGACGGGTTCCTGCACGAGAAGGTGATGCTGATCGACGATGACATCGCCACTATCGGCACGGCCAACTTCGATAACCGGTCGTTCCGACTCAACTTCGAGATCACAGCGGTCGTGTTCGACACGGCGTTCGCGTCCCAAGTGGAGGAGATGTTCGAGGAGGACTTCGCCCACTCACGGAGGATGGAGCCGGGCGAGTACGACGAGAAGCCGTTCCTGTTCAGACTGGGCGTGCGCCTGGCACGGCTCACGGCGCCGGTGCAGTAGGAACCACCACGTCGCGTGAGCGCACGTTGTGCCCGAGGCCGTCGTGTGCGCCAAGTGCGCGAGGGAGATGACGTAACGGCCTGCCGGCGGCCTCCGGAACCGGTAACGCGCCTCGCGCGTTGAGGATGAACCACCACCGCAATCGCAGACCACCACGCCAAGGAGGACACCATGGCTGACGAGCCACTGTACGGCAGCTTCGTGTGGTACGACCTGATGACCCCCGACCCCGACGCGGCACAGGGCTTCTACACCAAGCTGATTGGGTGGGGCACCAAACCCTGGGAAGGGCCGATGCCCTACACGATGTGGACCAACAAGGAAGCTCCGGTGGGCGGGGTCATGGACCTGCCGGAGGACGCGCGGAAGGCGGGCGCGCCACCCCACTGGCTGGCGTACATCGCGGTGACCGATGTGGACGCAACCGTGAGCCAGGCGCAGGAGCTGGGCGCCAACGTGCTGGTGCCCGGTACCGAGATCCCGAACGCCGGCAAGTTCGCCGTATTGCAGGACCCGCAGGGGGCTGTGTTCGCGGTCTTCTCGTCGTCCGAGGCGCCGGCGACGGAGCATTCGCCCAAGGTCGGGGAATTTTCCTGGCACGAGCTCGCCACCACCGACCACGAGGGCGCCTACGACTTCTACTCCAAGCTGTTCGGGTGGAAGCAGACCGAGGCGATGGACCTGGGGGAGATGGGCACCTATCAGATGTACGGACTGTCCGACAAAACGCTCGGCGGGATGTTCAACAAGCCGGCTGAGATGCCGGGACCACCGTTCTGGCTCTACTACATCAAGGTGCCCGACGCGGAGTCCGCGGCCGAACAGGTGAAGGAGATGGGTGGCCAGATCCTGAGAGGCCCCATGGATGTTCCGGGCGGCGACAAGGTCGTGCAGTGCCTGGACCCACAGGGTGCAGCGTTCGCGCTGCACTCCACGGCGCCGCAGGGGAACTGACGGCGGTCGGCCTACAGGAGACCGGCTTCTGGAACACAGCAAGGGCGCCCCATGGGGCGCCCTTCTGCGTTATGGGACGTCATGGTACAATCCGTCTGTCGTGACCGATGGGATTGGGCCCGTCGGTCGTGAACGGCGGAACGTCAAGGCAACTACGGCAGGGTACATCCATGACAACGGCAGTCGCATACGACTTTCTGGGGAAGCTGGGGATCGAGGACACGAACCTCGGCGGCTTTTGTGGTGAGTGGCTGGGCTCGGGCCCCGATCTCGAGGTCTTCACCCCGATCGACGGCTCCCGCATCGGCACCGTCAAGCAGGTCACTGAGGACGAGTACGATCAGATCGTGGCGCGGGCACACGCTGCATTCCTGGAATGGCGCAAGGTACCGGCGCCCCGGCGCGGCGAGATCGTGCGGCTGCTGGGCAACAAGCTGCGCGAGTACAAGAGTGAGCTGGGCCAGCTCGTCTCGCTCGAGATGGCCAAGATCCGGACGGAGGGCGAGGGCGAAGTACAGGAGATGATCGACATCTGCGACTTCTCCGTCGGGCTCTCGCGCCAGCTATACGGGATCACGACGCAGTCCGAGCGGCCCGACCACCGCATGTTCGAGCAGTGGCACCCCCTCGGCGTGGTGGGCGTGATCAGCGCGTTCAACTTCCCCGTGGCGGTGTGGAGCTGGAACACCGCGATCGCCGCCGTCTGCGGTGACAGCGTGGTGTGGAAGCCGTCGAGCCAGACCCCGCTCACGGCCATCGCCTGCACCAAGATCGCCGAGCAGGTGTGCCGCGAGAACGACGTGGACCCGACGATCTTCTCGCTCACCATCGGCAAGGGCTCCACGGTCGGTGACCGGCTGCTGCACGACACGCGCATCCCGCTGGTATCCGCTACCGGAAGCTGCACCATGGGATACCGCGTGGCGCAGGTCGTGGGCAAGCGGCTGGGTCGGACGATTCTGGAGCTGGGCGGCAACAACGCCATCATCGTTACGCCGAGCGCCAACCTGGACATGGCGCTGCGCGCCACCCTGTTCGGCGCGGTGGGCACGGCGGGGCAGCGCTGCACCTCCACGCGCCGCATCATCGTGCACGAGTCGGTCAGGGAGGAGTTCGTGCGCCGCCTGGTGAAGGCGTACGAGGGCATCCGGATCGGCAACCCGCTCGAGGAAGGCACCCTGATGGGGCCGCTGGTCACCAAGGACGCGGTGCAGGACCTGCAGAATGCCATCGAGCGCGTGAAGAAGGAGGGCGGCGAGATCCTGTACGGCGGCGAGCCGCTGGACGGACCCGACTATCCCGGCGGGTATTACGTGAAGCCGTGCGTCGCGGCCGCCAAGAACGAGTACGACATCGTGCAGGAGGAGACGTTCGCGCCGATCCTCTACATCATCGGTTACGGCAACAAGAAGTCGTCGCCGCAACAGGCCATCGACGAGGTCGAAGAGGCGATCGCGCTGCACAACGGCGTACCGCAGGGGCTCTCCTCAGCGATCTTCACCGACAGCGTGCGCGAGGCGGAGCTGTTCCTGTCGCCGCGCGGCTCGGACTGCGGCATCGCCAACGTGAACATCGGCACCAGCGGGGCCGAGATCGGAGGTGCGTTCGGCGGTGAAAAGGAGACCGGCGGCGGGCGCGAGTCCGGCTCCGACGCGTGGAAGGCCTACATGCGGCGCCAGACGAACACGGTGAACTGGAGCACCGAGTTGGCCCTGGCGCAGGGGGTCAAGTTCGGCGACTGAGCGGTCTTGCCGAGTAGTGAAAGGCCCGGTTCGGCGATTGCCGAGCCGGGCCTCTTCCCTTGCAGGCTCATAGCCTTGGTGTAGCTTCCCGATTCTGAGGCGCGGGCGCAATGCCCGACGCCGACGCTTCGACCCAATCGATTTCCCTCCAAGGAGAATCCAATGACCAGGACCCTGGGTGTCTGCATGGGTCTCCTGCTGGTTGGTGCGTGGGCCATGGCTCCCGCTGCAACCGCCCAGCAGCGCTCGCAGTTCGTGCACGACGCCGAGTACTACATCATCGAGGCCCAGAACAGTCAGCAGTGGGCGGTCGAGGATGACGCGCTCGATGCCAGGCTGGCCGAGCTACGGCAGCAGTACGGCACACCGCCCAACATCATTCACCTGATGTTTGATGACCAACCCGTGATGTCTTTCGGCGACCCGATCTACCAGAAGATCCGGGGCTACGAGACGCCGAACATGAACACGCTGGCGCAGGAGGGCATGCTCTTCGCCCGCATGTACTCCGAGCCCGGATGCACGCCGACCCGCTCGGCCGTGACAACGGGACAGCATCCGGTGCGCAACGGCGTGTACGAGATCGGCTTCCCGATCGAGTATCGCGGCATGGCGGCGAAGAACGTAACGCTCGCAGAGGTCATGTCGGAGGCTGGTTACGCCACGGCTTTCTACGGCAAGCTGCACCTGGGAGACGTGGAGCAGTCCTATCCCCACAACCAGGGATACGACGAGGCGCTCTGGGCCGTTTACAACCAGGTTTTCAGTCTCTGGATTCCGCAGGGCGAGGCCGCCAACGCCGTCATCGGGTTACACGAAGAGTTGCTTGCCGACAATCCCTACAAGCTCGACAACTCATTCGTCCAGAAGGGGTACGTGGGATACCTGGAAGGTGAGAAGGGCGAGCAGGCCAGGGAGTGGTGCGGGACGGCAAGAGAGTGCTACGACCGATTCGACCTGGAGGCGCAGGAACGAGCGCTCGCCTTCATCCGGCGGAACGCCGAAGCCGAGAGACCCTTCTTCGTTTCCTGGTGGCCGCAGTGGGTCAGCTTCATTCCCCAGCCGATGAAGACCTCTCTCCAGCGCGGTATCGCCGGCGACGGCTATGAGACTTTCCTCGATCCCGCGGTCGGGGCGTTGCTACAGATGCTCCGCGATCTCGGCATCGCCGAGAACACGCTCGTCGTTCTGATGGCGGACAACGGCCCCATGGTCCACGACCCGCCGCCCGGACTCGGTATGGGCGAAGGCATCTTCCGGGGCGGCAAAGGCGACTTCCTCGAGGGCGGTGTGCGGGTGAGCGCTGCGGCCTGGTGGCCGGGCACGATCGAGCCGGGTCAGGTCCCCGGTGACATGATCCACGTGACCGACCTGTACACGACGTTTGCGCGGTTGGCCGGCGCCACGCAGCACATTCCCACCGATCGCGTGATCGACGGCATCGACCAGACGTCGCTACTGCTGAACGGAGACAGCTACGGGCGCCGCGACTACGTGTTCATCTACGCCGGACCGGAGCTAGCCGCCACGGTGAAGGACCACTACAAGAAGCATTGGTTCGCAGATCCCTTGCAGGCGGCAAGCGGAATCGCGGCGGCGTATTACGACCTCTACAACGATCCCCGCGAGGAGGTCCCGCTCCTGGTCAACATGCTCCACTTCAAGGAGTCGTTCAACCGCATGCGGGCGCGCCACGAGCTGTGGATCCAGAAGTACCCGCATTTCGAGGAAGTCCGCGGCCCGGCTTACACCGGCATCTCGAACGCGCGGCCGGAAACCGTCGCGCTGTCCAACCCGCCGGCGTGGTTGAGGAACCTACCGTTCGACCCGCTCCAGTTCATCGAGCATCTGGACGAGCTGCCGTTCGACCCGACGGGCGAGCCGGACATCGGGGGAGGGCGCGAGTAGAGCGCGGCGTCCCGCCGCCGAGTGCGGCGGCGGGACGCCATGCCGGAGAGCCTATTCTTTCAGTTTGAAACGCTCAGCGCTCGGCCGTCGCGCCGCCGATCACCGCCCCGAAGACGAGCGGGATCACGTTCATGAACGAGATGGCCCACACGCCGAGGCCGGCCACCATCGCCCAGAGCTGCCCGATTATCGGGATCCAACCGAGCAGCGCCCCCACCAGGGTGGAAATCAGCAACAGGACGATCCCCGGCAGGAAGACGGCCATCACAGCCGGGCCAATGCCGCCCGCCTTGCGGCCGCCCACGTAGCCCGCAATGAGGCCCCCGAAAAACGGTAGCCAGAAGAGCCCTGCAGACAGGCCGATCATCCAGCCCATCCCGCTCCAGATGCTGCCGCGTCGTGTCGTCAAGTGAAACACTCGGTCCTCTGAGGGGTTGGGGTCCTAAATCACTACGGGAAGGGGCCAGGGGAGTTTCGGGCGGGATGACGGGGGTTGTCAGGCCGGATTCGGCTCCCCCGGGGCCCTCTTACGGTCCCCAATTCTGGGCGGTATTCTGCGGAAGATCGTTGGGTAGGCGCGGCTCTGACCGCTGCAGCCTGACAGACATGCGAACTGGACGGAGGATTCACTGATATGCCGACACGTCTTGTGAAGATCCTGGCAGTGATGGTCGTGGTCGCAGTGGTAGCGGCTTTCGGCT
>Ga0255055_10001304_pt1 | contig 18520 bp, 8 predicted proteins | sample JV7_2_27_MG_FD_188633 | JGI IMG/M metagenome (GOLD analysis project Ga0255055, IMG submission 188633) | Seawater microbial communities from Jervis Inlet, British Columbia, Canada - JV7_2_27 | ecosystem: Environmental > Aquatic > Marine > Inlet | place: Canada: British Columbia | collected... | reverse complement strand
GGTGTTTCTTCACGGATAAGCACCCTACTTTCAACATCATCTGCTAGATCACTAACAAGTCTTTTGAAAGCCAAGCTTTTCGCTGTTTCCTGAGTAACCAAAGATTGTTGGTTTCCAACTTTGTGTTTGATTTCTTCGGGTTTATCCCCATCAAAGTCTGGATAATCTCCTTCTGGTATATTTATATCCCAATCTTTGACCTCTTCTTGTAGCTCTGCTATAACTGAATCGCCAGAAAGACTTTCATAAGAAGATGTAACTGTTATCTCTCCTTCATCTGTGTCTGGTAGATCTAAACCACCCTTATCGTTAACCATATCTTCAAAAACTTGGAATCGTTTAGTATTCCTATTAATTCTGATATAATTACTAATGATTAGATCTATTTCTATATCGTTTGTTCTTTCTGCGTTCTTATCACGCAGATTAAATTTAAAGTTACCCTTACCTTTCCCAGCTTTCATAGTAAGAATAAAACTGCTTCCCAATAGCATAAATACAAAACCTATCATACCTAGAAAGAATATCATAGCTACTATTTCGCCTATAGACCACCCAAAAATTGGTGTGGGTTCTGTAAACGTAGTATTTAAAGCAAATACTATCATTAGACCAACTAGTAATACTGGTATTATCAGTTTGTCATATCGTCTAGCTATCCACCTCTTAGCCGATTCTAACGTGGTAAAATCTTGTGCTTCAGATGTAAGCATTGATAGAATCGAGTCGGGTGGAACATCTCTTATTTCATCCACTGTTCTTCCTTTAAAACTCATTTTTGCACCTCATTATTGACTCCAAGTAGTGAAGTAATCCTTTTTCTTCTTATCTTTTTTCTGTTGTTTCTGTTCCTTTTTAATTGACTTTCTACCAAACTTCTTATCCCAATTTTCATTCTCTTTTTTGATGGTTTGTTTGGGTGTCTCTGGTTGTGGTTGACCCCATCCTCTGAAAACTCTCCACACTACTGCAACCACTATAACAATAATTACTATACCAAGAAGGATCATAGGCCAGTTGCTTGGGGTGAAAACACTATCAATCAATGCCAACCCTTCATTTTCTACTGGTGGTCTTGCTTTGGTGTAGGTCGATGGTTCGTATGAACCCACATTTACAAAATTATCTGTATTTTCAACATCGTAGACTTCTACATCATATTCACCATACGCTAGCAATGCTGAATTAATAGTGAAACTACTCCCAGTTTGTGATGTTAATTTTGTTCCTCCTCCAACTTTAACCTTATATCTAAAGTTATCTACTGCTTCATCTGTATAAGTGCTATTGAAATATACTGTGAATGTTGGCCCCGAACCAAACACTGAGCCATACAATTTATCATAGATAACTGTGATCGTTTCAGAAACGTAGCCTCTGGATTTGGCAGTTAGATCTTGTACCGATGTGACATTGTAAAGTTCGGATGTTACTGCGTCATTATCTATTATGAAAGACCCTGCTCCGTTTACAATGGTATATTTTGTGCTATTTATGTATACATAACCAGAGAATTGTTCTCCATCTGATCGTGTTACAGTAATATCTACTGTATGTCTCTTTGGTAGAGAAGTAGATGTTACTGATACTGTGGGTGTTTCTGAATCATAAATAGTCATAACAATAGCAACAGTCCAATCTGCAATCGTATAGTTTGCATAATAGGAGAACACCTTTGTTTCCACTGTAATGTTGAATATCAGCTGATGAAGTCCTATTGATGAACTCTTCTCTAATAGAGAGTTCCCTTCAAGTGCATTCGTCTGTACTAGGGATGAATTATCTTGAGTGGTCATTGACCCAGTTCCCTTATTGGTATTCCATGATATATAGATTTCATCCGATGTAGACTCTAACCCAGACAGTACAAAATTAGTAATCTCAGCATTGGACTCTACAGTGATAAATTGTTGATAAGTGTCATTGTAGTTCTGCCATTCACCAAATATGGTCAGGTTGTAGTAGCCCACTTGGGGTCTGGACAGCACAATAGTACCGGGGTTGAAATTGCCAGTACCCTGACTACTATCATTCAAATAGATGTCGAAAGACGGAAGATTTGTTTTGTAATCCTTATTAGAGAATATGTTGAACTGCCAGATCTCAGAGATTATCATATCCACTGTAAAACGCAAGTTAGCGTCTATAAACATAGCATAATCCCCATCTGTTAGAGTTATAGTATAATTATTTAGTTCATTATTTGATTCATCATAAGCATACTCGATTGTACCATGAATAATAACTGAAACATTGTATGAACCAATATACATTTGCCAACCAAAGATTTCATACGGCATGATTTGTTCAGTATATACCCTAGACGATGCAGCTTTAGTAATGGTCATGTTCATTACTTCATCATGGATATTGGATACCTTAAATGTATAGACATCAAGTATCAAGAACAGAGTTCTTGTAGTAAGATCAGTCGTTTCATTATAAATTACATCGTTAAAAACAGACCGAGTGATAATTCTTACACTAGAGGTAATATTGGTATAAAATTCGTTATTCAGCATGGGCTGTTCGGTGTAGTTTCTATAACTTTCATCTATAACATAACTGCTGTTAAACGTGTTCCATTCGATTAAGAATCCTTCATTATCATAATAATTGAACAGTACCCAATCTTCGATTTTAAACCCACTCATTCCAGATTCCAATTGTATTGGGGCTTCTGTTCCAATTAAAGTGGTGTCTTCGTTACCAGCATTATCTCTAATGCGTATTGCTACTGAGTAAGAACCATCCGCTTCACCTGTTATTGTAAGATTGATATATGATACTCCTCCACTGGGAGAATTATCATCAGTGTGAGATAATGTGCAGGTTGCGTCAACATCGAATGGATAATTATCAACCCAATAAATTTGTGCTTGAGCTACATTTGATATTGATTGATCGTACCAGTTGGGTGCGAATGTCTCGTTTAGAGTAAGCCAACCTAGTACTGGGGCTATGGTATCTACTATAACCCATGTTTCATTAACAGTTGATTCCCAACCCATATTATCACGAGCTTTGGCATAAAGTGTGACATTTGTTTGATCGTTGCCTGTCCATGATTGAACTGTAACATCTGTATAGATAGACCAACCAAAGCCCTCTTTTCGATAAGAGTATTGTGTTGCTGGAGCTCCAGAACCATTTACTCCATCGGAGTAAGCACTAGTTGTGGTATAAACCAATATTGCAGAATAGTAGTTATCTACAAGTCTCTGTGCATCTTGGTTAAGATTGAAATTAATAGTTGGAGCAGTATTATCAATATAGAGCGTAGTGTTGCCAGTTGCAGTGTAGACATCACGATTACCAGCATTATCAAACATAGTTACTGTAATGTTATAATAACCGTCAGACTTACCTGTAATGGTAACTGTGAAATCACTAACCGATCCAGATGGATTGCTATCAGATTCTGTATAACCAAGAGGAGTGTTAGTAGCATTTACAAGATAGGGGTTAGCCTCTGTCCATGTAAAATTCCAATTGGCTTCATTATCAATAGCTCGATAGAAATTTTCACTAAAAGTGGGGTCTTTCCAGTCCATAACACCTAGCGAGGGATTGGTGAGGTCAACATAAACAGTCACATTATACTCTCTAGTGTTGTTAAGTATATCTCGGACTTTTACCCACATCCACCAAGTTCCAGCAGTAGATACATCTTCTTGATTTGTTACTGATGATTTCCATGAACCATAAGCATTATCTCCACCTGAATTATTAAATTTGTATTGGTATCGAGTTGCTGGTAACCCCACGTTTGGAGGGTGATCGCCATCAGCAGGACTATTTACAGTTACATCAACTGTAGTATCGTTGTACCAACCATAGTAAGAGCCTAGATCGAGTAGAGCATGTGGATCGTTATCTATGGTAAGATCAAGCGTTGGTGCATCTAAATCTCTATAGAAATAAATGGTCACAGTTGCAGTTAATCCTACATTATCAACCGCAGTGGCTATAACAGTGGTAGAGTTACTACCATCTTCGGGGCTATGATCTATTGGGATAGTATAGGTAGCGTTATACCAGATATAGTTTCCAGTATCGTTTGTTGGGCTATCACCAAATCTTGCATTATATGTAACATTAACTATACTACCTCCTCCGACATCCCAAGCAGTAAAATTTAGAAATACACTGAAAGTATAAATTGAAGGATTATAATAGATGTAAACTACTGTTTGATCTGTATTATTGGTAGTTTCTAGATAGAAAGCAGTAGTATTATCAGTAGTTAAATAAGTCCAGTAAATTTCTGGTGCAGTGAAATCTACAATCGTGAAATCTATTGTAGCATTCTGCCAATTACCAACATAATCGTAGGCAGCTGCATAGAAAGTATGATTGGCTTCAGGTAATCCCTGAAATTCGTATGAACCAGAGTTAGTCCAGTTGCCTGAACCAAAGTCTCTTGTTGAATTAACCCACCATTCATAAGCATTAGAGGTTCGCATACCAGAATCATCATCAGTAGTGCTACCAGTAACAGTTACATTCCCATCACCGTCATAAGTGGGAGAAGATAGAGAATAGGGATTTGGATCAGTAGTATCTCTACTAATGGTTATAGTATCCGTGCCATTCTTACCCGTATTATTCCATACGATAATAGTCATAGTGCCTGAGTCAGTATCTGTATTTTCTACGGTGAATACAAGATCATAAGTATCAGTAGAATCTGAGGGTGAATCTCCAAACCATACAGCAGTTGAATTAACATGAGATATTCCATCTACACCAGCATAGTTAACAGTTCCAGTTATAGTGACTGATTGTGCTGAAGACATATCATCCCCATACCAGAATTGTGTTAGAGATTCTGCGTATAACCACTCTGATGATTCTGCAACAGTAGTAATCTCAACTGTTGGGGCATCTGTTAGTCTGGTCATTGTAATTGTAAGAGTTGATTCTAAATTGCCTACATTGTCATACATTTTAACGATAATAGATCCACTAGAATCATCACCATCTAGGGTGTAATCACGTTCCCAATATGCTCCACCTGTATCATTAGAAGGATTTTGTTCATCCCATGTTCCAAACAAGACTTTATAAACACCACTTGGGTTTCCACCAGTATCATTGGCTTTTACTCTAAGAGTGATTGTTTCACCACTGAAAGATTCATCTGAGTAATAAACAGTAGAACCCGAAGTGGAAATATAGAAACTTGATTCTACAAAATACCAGAAAGATGTTGTACCTTTGGTAGTATCCTTATAAGCCGTGAAAGAAATGGTATTCTCATTTCCTACATTATCGAAAGATGTCATAGTAATAGAGCCAGTATCAGAATCGGCAGATGTTAGATCAAAAGTACTACTGTAACTTGGAGATCCATCATCATACTGAGATTCTCCAAACTTGGCAGGAAATCTAACCCTAAGCACTCCTGAGCCACCTGAATCAGTAGCTCCAATTGTAACTGTCAATTGTTGAACAGTAGTTCCCATTACTTCTGAGTACCAGAAAGTTGTTGTACCAGATGTGTGTAGAGACTCACTACTTTCACTTAGAGAGCTAATAGTGGGTGCGTCAACTGTAGTATCTCTATGAACTGTTATCGTATCAATAACTCGACTATTACTAACATAATCATAAGCAGTGATAGTGATAGCAGTTGTATCTGTATCGCCCGAAGTGGGTGTCCATGTGAAAGTATAATCACCAGTGGTATCTGTCTTAGCTCCTTCTCCTAGATTATCTGAAGAAACCATTTTCCAAATTCCAGATTTATCATCTCCATAAGTACCAACTGTGACTGTAAATGATACTCCACTCGGCATATCATTACCATACCAGATGTCTGTAAGTCCACCTACATCATATAGATAAACAGATGATTCTGCTATGTCAGTAACATCGTTATCTCCATCAGCTGGGGCATCTGTATCCTTTTCAAGTACGATTGTTTCGACTGCCGAGTTTCCACCATTATTAAAGAAAACAAGATATAAAACTGTGTCTGTATCAGCTGGGTCAATCTGAAAAATATTTTCATAAGCTGAAGCGGTATCAGTATTGTTTGCACCCAAATCGAAAGCTATTGTGAATCTTACTGCATATTCGCCAGAACCACCATTTGATGAGAATGATCCTGTAACCTTAAATTGACTACCTGTGTCTGTATAGTATAAATAACTCCCATTTGGAGCATAAATATAATCGTTTCCACTTATTTCATCAATAACTGGTGTATTAGAGACTGGAACACCAGTTTCAACGTGTACAACAACAGAATCTAAATCGGTAGCTACATTTCCTACTTTATCCACAACTTTAACATAAATAGTTTGAGCTCCTTCTGGAACTGATATAACTGTGCCACCAGCACCTGTGTAAGAGCCATACGATCCACCATTGTATTTGTATGAGTAGGGGTTGGTATTTAAACTGCTCCCAGATTCAGTAACAGAGCCAGTGAAACTAATATCTACAGAATCGTCATCATAATAGCCTGTTTGGGGAGTTATATCATTATATCTATCGTGGTCGTCAGAGTCGGGGTCAAGAGTTAAATCAAAAGAACCAATAGTAGGGGCACTAGTATCTGCTGTGGTTGTTAAGGTGCGTTGTAAAGCAACCCCATTTCGATTGACTATATCCACAGTAATGTCTGCTTCTGCTCCCGTATTTGAGTGATAGGTATTGCTAGTATAAGTTCCATCATCATCTGTTTTCAATGCTCCTCCCCATCCAGCTTCAAAGGCAACTTTCCATTCTCCACCTGCATTCCAAGTACCAGATTTATCCATATTTATACTCCATGTTGTATCACCAACATCTCCCAAATAGAGAGTGCCTGAAGTAATATCAGTTGCATCAGTTATCCAAGCATACGAAGGAGCTCCACTAGTCCACTCTGCTGTTCCTATAATATCAATATCGAAAGTAACAGGAGCTGTTGTGGAGTAATAGACATCTATAGCAGTATCTACATCAGCAACCTCGTTTCCTACTACATCAGTTACCTTATAGTAAATATCATTTGCATTGGCAGTAAGAGTACAACCTACCGCAGTTCCATCTCCATCCTTAGATCCATAACTACCACCGTTTCGCTTAATATAATAACCATCTATTCCAGAGCCACTATCAACCCAGCTAGATGCGTCAGCAGTATAGCTAGCTTCGTCATAGAATGCTTCATACCCGCCATAAGACCCACCATACGGAGTATAACCATCTGCTGTGTCATCGTCACCATCATAATCAGTAGACCAACTACCACCCGAAGGGGCGGTTCTATCAAGCTTAGTGTATAGCTGAGAACCACCGTAGTTTCCAACCATATCCCAAGATCCAACGTACATATAATCTTGACTAGCATCGTATTCATCGTCTAAATAACTACCTCCTGTTTCGCCATCATCAGTATAATAACGGTATTCGTTTAAATAAGCTTTCTCACTATTATCTCCAGCTAAACCCGAAGCAATATATCTAGTCGTTCCCCAAGCAGTAGCAGAATGGTCATATATGTTTATTCTTACACTCTCTAGACCAGCACCAGTGTCTTGAGTGCTAGTGACATCAACATCAGTATAACCAAAATTAGTGCTAGCTTTAGTTGCGTAATCATTAGTATTGAAATTAAAAGTGACTGAAATAGCAGGAGCAAGAATATCTTCATCCATTGTTACATCGACAGCAGATGCATCAAAATTACCAACTTGATCGTATGCAGTAAAAGAAATTGTTCCAGCCCCTTCACCACTATCTGTAGTATATTCAAGAGTATAAGGAGAAGCTGCTGTATCATAAGTTCCTCCTACACCATCCCATGCAGATTGAAGAACTCCATATAATCCTGCTCCACCTGTATCACCTGCGGTAACTGATATAGTAAATTTTTGGTCAGTAGCACCCATTAAATTTGAATGATAGACTGTAACTGATCCATCATAATAGATATAAGTATTAGGAGATCCTTCTGTAACCAATGGAGAGCTAGCTGTCGTTGTTGGAGCGGTCTGGTCATCATCTGTAGTATAAGTGAATGTTTGGTAATTTCCTGCATTGTTGATTACTCTTACAAGAAAACCTGTTCCACCCACATCATTTTGATAATCAAAAGCTTTACTAGCGGATGCAACTCCATCCCATGATACTCTACCATAACTTTCACCAAAGACATCACTTACATCCCAATCTATTTGCCAATAATCGCTATTTCCAATTGTACCATCATTATTAACTTGAATGGTGAATGTCTGAGAACCTGCATTATTTTTGAAATTAATATCAGAACCAGATAAATAAGCGTAATCAGAACTACCCCAACCCAATAAATCCGATTCAGTCACAGAAAAACCCGTTGGAGTAGAAATATCCACAGTAGCCGTTGTTGATTGACTAATACCAATATTACCGACATTATCAACAACCCTGACATAGAAAGTCCAGTCTCCATCGCTAGTTGAAGTAAAACTGTAAGTATCACTTGCTTGATAACCTGACCATCCTTCAGAGGCTCTTTGGAAACCATAATGATTTGTTGGGAGACCTGACCCTGTTTCTGTAGGGCTATCAGTGGCATCTACGTCAACAGAATTGTCATCATAGAAACCTGTATTTGGAGTATAACCAATAGTAGCTCCATCAGCAGTTAAAGCTAGAGAATAAGTAGGAGGTGTATTATCTAAGTTTATTTCACTTATTCCAGCAAAAGTACTATCTGTGTGTCCAGCTGCATCAGTAATAATAACAGTAATACCAGCAGCTGCAACATCAGTACGTCCAGTGATAGTTATACTTGATTTAAACGGTGTAGCACCACTTGACCAATCTGCAGCTCTATCAGCTGCATCTAATGTACAAACAACTGCAATAGAAGATACAGTTCCAGCTTCAGTAAACGGAATGTTAAAAATTGCTGTAGCCGTGTCACCCTGATCGAACCAATCACCATCATAATCTTCGTTATCAAATGAAGTAGTTCCCAGAACGGGTGCAACATTATCAAAACGAGTGTACCTGCCTACACCAGCCCTATTACCAACCATATCATCAGCAAAACCGTACACGTAGTCATCATTTTCGTCATATTCAACACCTAGATAACTACCACCCACTAAACCATTATTGGTATAATAACGCACTTTATCGTTGTATGTCTTTGCAGCTGTATCTCCTGCAAGACCAGAAGCTATTGTCTGAGATGTTTGCCAAGCAGTAGCAGAATCATCGTACATATTTAGATAAACTGCCGTTAATCCTGACACAGCATCCTGAACCGAATCGAAATCAATATCATTATAGAAGTAATGACCTCCAGAGAGAGGGGCATAAGTATTAGCTGCAAAATTCCAATCCATTGTTACAACAGGCCCATCTGCGTCTTCAGTCATTGTGATGGTATCACTACCACTGTTACCAACATTATCATAAACAATAACTGTTATTGTTCCAGTAGTATCATCGGTATTAATAGTGTAAGACCCAGAATAAGGTGTGTGAGATGTATCTTCTACTGGGTTATCAGCTCCAAAAGCACCATAATCAACTCCACGCACACCAGAATTTGCATCATAGACATCTGCTTCAAATATAATTGTTCCAGCAGTATCAAACGAGTTAGAAAAAAATACCTTATCACTAGCTTCAATTGCATACATTTCACCAGTGTCTCCACCAAGCGTAGCGTCATCGTAACAATCTGTCATAGTTGGGGCTATATTATCCCTGAGTCCATTATACAGGTTTCCTGTGGATACATCAGAACCTGCTGTCATAGATATTACCACTTCCCAGTCGCAGTCAGCATCATATGTACCAGCAGTGTAATCATCACCTGCTGTTGGAGTCCATGAAATAGAGAACTCTCCAGCTGGCATTCCACTATCGTACTCTCCCGAATCAGCACCATTCCAATTTAGTACAATTGTAACCCCATTTCCAGCTTGGGTATTTGTTGAGAATGTCTGAGATGAACCTTCATAATCTATATTACCTGTGGTAACGGTTAGATGACCTCCAGAAAAGTAGTCACCATTATTAATCCAACTATTTAGTCCACCATACTCGTATGCTCCATCAATAGATATTGCCCAGTCTGTGATCTCTAAGTCGTCTTCGATCTCGGTGTTATCAGCTACTGCAACCCATCCAGAATTGGCAGAAGAGTCATCATAACATATAGCTCTAGTATCCATAGTTGCAGAATCGTCATAATAAGCATAGCCAAACTTCCAGATAACAGTCCATGTAACATGATAGCCAGTTGCAGTGTTGCCTAGAACCACTTCTGCTGAATAAAGGTAGTTATCGGCTGTGTTATCAACATCACTGGGTGTATAAGTACCAGCTCCTACATCTGAGTCAATATATAATCGTAGATCGTTTGTGCCAGTATTACCAGCTCCAAAGGTGCAGTAGATTGTATCTAAATCTGTTCTACCGTTAACATCTGTATAATCAATTTCTGCTACCATTTCTATACCTGCGAAATGGTCGGCAGAACCAATTGATGTATCAATGCTGGTTACTGGAGCAGTATTGAGATCGTAGGTGAAAGTGATTCGTGCTTCATTCGTTCCTGAGTGGTCGTCAGCTGCGTTAATTCTGTCATCAGTGTCAAACTCACACGCATAAGGAGTAAACTGAAAACTAATGTATTCGTCATCATTATCCCTATTCGCTCCCCAATAATCAGTAAGGGCTTCCGATTTAGTGGTATCCATAGTCCGATAAGCACCTGAGGATGGATTGATTATTATACCACTCTCTATATCAGTATATGCAGTATAAGACCTACTTAAAGAATTTTCTCTTGCTTGATTGCTATCCGTATTCCCTTTTACATTATATACTCTACCACTCCATCCATCTCCCGATTCCATCGTTTCCGAAACAACATAAATTTCTATCGCAACAGTATATGTACCTACTACTTTTACCTCTATTCCAGTATTCCATGCAATATACCCCTCGTATGTCTCTTCACCAGTATAAGCCCCAGCTCTTACATAGGTAGATGTAGTGACCCATGTATCAGGAAAGGGTTCTCCATGATAATATAAATCATAGTTATCTGTAACTTCATAATCTGTTATAGTAGGATCAATTGTAACCCAAGTTTGATTGGTATAACTCCCATATCCATACATTCCAGCTAGGAGGGTTTTTCTGGTTGACCCATCAGGCATAAGCTGATTATGTAACTCTAAATATTTTTGTGTAAATCCAGCGTCTTCCATGTCAGTAAAAGTAAAAGGAAATGATTCGGTTTCATTAACCCAGTGACCAGCTACGTAGGGTTGTGATTGGTAAACCCCATCAACCGTTGCATTCCAAGCTAACACCTCTTCATCCCAATGACGTTCATTAAGAGTAGAAATAATATCAATTTGTGAATAAAAATCCTCTAAATATGTTCCAGCTTGCCACGCTTCACTCATACTAACAGTAATGGCGTAGGTATCATTTTTGATAACAATATGATCTGGTTCATACTGTGTACCATCTGATTGTGGTGAGCTAGTTATCTCATATCCAAATCCAATATCCTGAAAATCTCTATCTACACATTCAAACTCATTAATCATGTGGAATAGTCGATCAGTGGAATTATATTTGAATCCATGACGAAAATTCCAATTGGAACTAAGGATCGTGATGTTTGGTGTATCAAAAAATAATCCAATTGTATCACCATCACTAAAGAATTGGAGTGTATTACGTGGGTTCTTATTTGGTTGATCGTACAAAGAACGATCATTCAATAATTTATCATACCATTGATCGTTAAACTTAGCAAAAAGGTGAGGATATAAACCGTATTGGGGTTTATTATATGCAGGAAGAGAACCATCTCTAAGACGAGAATACCAAAGATATTGGCCATGACCCCAATCTGTGTCAGCAAAGTTAAGATAAAAAGCCATAACACCAGAAAGACTTTCATAACCAACAGCCCAGATGGTAGAATTGGTAATAGAGGAAATTAGAGTATTCATTTCAACAGGGGTTTCCCTGAAATAGATAGAACCATTAGTAAGTCTAATTATATATCTAAAAATAAATTCTTCCTCTAAAACCCAATCGGTATCTGATAGTGTATCTGTTTGATTGTAAAGAGAATCAGAACTAAATGTGTATGATCCATTGACGGAATTATAGAAATGACGGTATGTTTGACCTCGTGAAGCATTAAGCTCTGTAGATTCAACATCTATTGCTAGATAATAGCCATCGGTTTGATTAGTAGGGTCTTCAATAAAATTATGGGTAGCATTATCGTTGATATGATATTTTATGTTTGGCAGTTCGCTACCAAGACCTGCAAGTTCTTCTGGGGGTGCAAAATCTTCAATAGTCTTATCAAAAGTTTCTTGAGTTAAAACAGATAGATCCTGTACACTTTCTTGAACAAGTGGGGCTGTTTGTTCTATTGCTGAAATTGTTTCTGTACCAATAATACTAACCATATCATAGAAAGGAGAGACCAAAAGAGCAAATGGAAAGGTTATCAAATTTAAGAAGAGTTCTGAAGTTTTTCTGAAAGACTCTGCATTTTTCTTATCTCTATCGTGTTTGGCTTTGCGTTTCATATAGTCTCTGTAGTTTTTTACCCATTCGTCTTCCACAAAGGATTCTAACTCAGTGGTCTCACCATTTGTGGTCTCATAGATACCTGTTGAATTTTTGAATTTTAGATAAATAGTGTCATTCGTTCCTAGTTTTGGGGTGTAAGATTCTAAGATTATCGTTTGGGTTGACTCTTGGTTTCTTGCTATTACTAGGGACGCACTAGAGAAGACCATTCCAAAAAGAATGGCAATAATCACTATGTTTGCCAATTTGTATCGGTTCAATTGATATTCTCCGTTAACAGGGTTAATCTTCACGTTTGGTTAAAGATAAGACCATTATTGCTATAAATATTACTAAGGGTGTTCCAAAGGGTACTGGAGCTCCAGTTGTTGATTTTCCATCTGGGGGCATGTCAGTTCTATCCGATGATATATCTGTGCTTGTTGTTTGACCAACAGCTGAATATGCACTAAATACAGCACTAATCCAACCACTTGTAGCTGATTTTATTGGTTCTCCTGAACTAACACTAGCATAACTACTCGCACCAAATCCTGCTGATTCGTTGTACGTTGCTTGTGTAGTCGTCTCTTCAATAATAAATCGAATTTGAGAAGTGTCCTGCACAGATCTTGCTCCCATTCCAATACTTTCCACAGCTTCTGTAAGGTTAAACTCAAATGAGAAGAGGGCTGGGGCAGACTTCTGCCACATTTTAAATGCAGAGTTATAATACCACTTACTCTCTTTCCACATAACTGTATGAGTATATTTAGTAATTGGTGACCATTCCTCTTTTACCAACGTAGGAGACAGTATATCTGTCTCGTAGTAAACATTGAATCTATAATCTGAATAGTTCCACCAGCCACCATTTAGCGTATCAAGACTCCAGATCAAAGGAATTATACCAGCTTTTCCTGTATCATTTGTTGGATAGTCTAAATTCACTTGGGGAATAATATGGTCATAAGTGTAACCAAGTCTAAACTCTGGAGTCCATACAGAAGAACCCCAAAAAGAAGATCCTCCAGAAGCAGTGTAGTTCTCTACTTTTAACCAATAAGAGATATATCTAGGCCCTGCATAAGAACTATTCCAAATAGGCAGTCTGAATCTATCTCCTGATAATGTGTGGTTTCCTTCACCATCATTAAGGTTGTAAATCGCCTCTTTTATTATATCCTTACCATCACTGGTATGATTTTGTAAAATAATGGTTCTGTTGCCAGTTAAATAGAACATATCTCCTTCTTCTGCGTCTGACCAGAAATACCAATGATCGTAATCGAATATAGACTCTGTTAATGTATATACGAATGTATGATTTTCTGAGTGTGTATCGTTTGCAATTCTAACAGTAAGAGTATGTAATCCTTCACTTAATTGTAAATCTTTCCCCTTCATTACGAATACATTATGTTCATAGTAGAAATCAGATTTAGTGGTGAGATTATTCCATGTGTCACCGTCATCCCAAACATACTCGGCATTTACAGGCCTTCCAATTGGAATGTCATCCCAATTAGAGTCCATAAATGGAATGTCAGACATCTCTCCAGTAGTCCACCCTGTAGCTTTAAACATAGGTAAGCTTCCTCTTTCTTTAGACGTGATATTTGCTAGTGGAATGATAGAATTATTGGGATAATTAATCGGTTCAAATGAGAGTGGTTCGTCAAAAAAATACGGATCAGCGAATATTGTAATATTAGAGTGTGAAGAATATATAAGTTCACCAGTAGAACCATTACTCCAAATCATATCGGCATTCAGAGTATGCCACTGGTTCAAAGCTATATTTTTCGTATTAGACGGATGTATTGACCAAGTACCATATCCTTCATGGTAATTTGTTGAAAAATCCATATCATCATCAAACCACATCTTCAACCAAAAGGTAGTATCATCATTACCAAACAGGGTTAGATTACCAGTCATAGTAAAGTAAATGTATTCTCCTACTGGGAAAGAACTGCCGTTCTCAATACCAGAGGGGTATAGAAATACTATCTCAGGAGATGGTACTTCTTCTTCAATTGCTTCAATTACTTCTGTTTCTGCACTAACAGATTTATTCGCCATAAATAACAATAAGAAAAGCCCTGCAAACAAAAATTTCCTTCTAATCATGCTTAAACACCAGAAAACATTATAAATACGTATTTTTTTATTAACTCTTAAACAAGAGCTAGCCGTCTTATCTAATATAATATAGCATTTATAAAGCTTTACTACAACTAGCGTTTTACATTAGATAAATAATCTAATCTAATCAAAATAGAAAGAAAAAGGGGAGAGTGCTTTTTTGAAAAAATAAAGCTTCTCTACAGAGTTATATCAGTTCCAGAAACTTATTGCTTCTATGAAATTCTCCAGTATCTCTGGATTAAAGTATAATAATGGTAGAATTATGAAGCCACCGAATAATGATAAAACAAAGATCACTTTGATAAGGTTTAGTCCATTAAAAACAGACCATGTTAGTAAGAATTTTATTAAAGGTAATCCAAACCATCCTACCAAAAATGGAGCAAATAAAACTATGAGTATTATTGGGAGAGCTGCTATACCAACTAACATAGCAAATAACCCACCTGATACTAACATAGACGTACTTAACCTTCCTAGAAAGGGTATTGGAACAAAGTAACCAAGAAATAGGTCTATATTTGCAATTATGTCAATTCCACCGAATAAGAATGCTGGAATATAAATCATTAAATCCACCAATACAAATTCAAAAGGTAGAAACATCGGATTTAAGGGGCCATTAAGACCTCGTTTCTGCCCAGCTGCAGCTGCAAGATCTGTTTTATACACTACGAATAATATACCATCTGGGTTTTTTTCATAGCCCGGGGGCTGTCCTCTAAACTCCCAGATTGTATCCCATATACCACCACTGTATCCTGCTTTTAATTCTTGAACACCAAATTCATCATAAATAGAGAAGGATTGACCACCCACTAATCTAAAAAATACACCCGTTCCAATTGGTATAGTAAAAAATAACAATATAGATAGCTTCCAGTGTCTTCTAAACCAACCCAAATATCTTTTGTAAGTATCAATTCCTCTTTTCATTGGACTTCCTTGCGATGCAGGGGGTCTTTGGAACTTAACTGGTCTCCAGCGGTAAGTGAACATCCATCTAACTGTTCTCTGAACTATACTCATTATTTTTTATCTCCTTTGCGTTTGAATATTACTAAAATAAACATAATAGGTATTAAATAAAGTAGGTCTATACTAGACGTGAAATAAGGACTGAAGCCAGAGTCTGAAGTTTCAGTTATTTCTTCTGTGGTTGTTTCTGGTAAATCTCCGATATAAGAGAATCCTAGCGAATAGAATGTGGTAATAAAGACGTTTTTACTTTGTGAATCCAAATATCCTTTAAATTGGAGCATTAGAGACGGAATGCCTCGTTCTAACTCTGCTTGGTACATGATGATAAAGAAGTTTCCAGCTGTTATTTGGGGTGGAGGTTGAAATACTTTCAATTGTTTTCCAGTTCCAGAGTAAACTGTAACCTGTTGCCATTCTACACCACCAATATCAACAAGAACACTAAAATAGAGTACCTCTTCTGTAGCTGCATTATTATCGAAAACAAACAACACATCATGTCCCGACTGCATTCCAATTGGTAAATTGGCCGCATCCATCTCTGTAAAGGATGAGACGGGAGTTACACTTGCTCCAGATGATAATGTATAACTGGTATAATATAACCCATCATGTGTTTCTGCCCGTTGGATGATATAGCTTTCTTGAGTAATACCAGCATTCTGAGTCAATTCTAATGTACCGTACTCTGTAGGAATCTTAACAATAGATAGTTCATTATTAGCTACCCTAGCAAATCCAACAGCCATAAGTAGAGCTATCACTCCAATTGGAACGACATACCATCGTTCACGGATAACCCTCTTCTGATTGCGTGATAAACGCGGTAACTTGAACTTTACCATTTAGATCTCAAACTCAATCGGTAAGTAAATCGTTTTCTCCAATTCTGATCCTTCACCATTCCAAAAGAGATAACCAGTGATTGTGATCTTAATATCGGTATCTGGTATTTCATCTATTAGAATATTGAAAGGTAGTTTATGTTTTACAACATCTGATGGATTTAGTACGCCCCCATTATCTCTATACGAGTAAAACACCTTACCAGTCTTGGGGTTGACCAAATCTATCTCTACATTCGTGAAGGAAACATCAAAGTCGTTGGTATTAGTTATTTTAAGTGATACTGTGCCCCACACACTATTTGAGTTATATCCAAACGTACCGGGCTCAATCATCGCTTCATATTTAATTCCCGACTCTTCATACACGAATGTTACCAACCCGAAGGACGATAACAATAGTATGAGTGGTAGGGTTACTATTAAACTTTGTTTTCCATCAATTCTCATTTTTTTCACCTTTTATTATATTGGTATTGCTAACAGTCTCATATATATTAACACAATTATAACTATTAACGTATCTACCGCTATTAGTATGAAGAATAAGCCCCACATCACTATGGGTGCTTCCTTCAGTCTATTAAGGATAAATGACATCAAAAGTACTTCAAATAACAATAAAGCAGTAACAATTAACGCAGACCAGAACAATACATTGGTCATCCAATCAATATAGCCCCTGTCAATTTCTGCTGTGCTTAACCGAAGCATAAGAAATCCTACTAAAATTACATCTAATACTGCGATTATCTGTTTCCACACAGGAATTTTCTGGATAATACGAGTGTTCACTGTTCCTGCTATTTCTTCTTTTGTTTGCACCTTACTTTAACTCCTATTTATTTCTTTGTTTGTTAAGATTGACATTCTTATTTAAATAACCTTCTTCATCTAATTCTATTTCCTGTAAATACCCCAAATACTCTTCTAAGCACTCTGTGAGCTCCACCAGTGAATAAGACACCAGCAACAAGTATTCCAAAGATTATTATTACTATTGATTGGAAAAGTGGATCTGAAGCCACATCCCTACCAACAATATTCTTGAAAATGTCTTCTACCACCTGACCAACTGGGTTGGGAGACGGAATGACAGTAACCGTCTCCTCTATTCCCGATGTTGTGACAGAAGGTAGCGGAAGAAAGACTATTTCAGAACTAGGGTCTGCTTGGGAGAAAAGGTAATCTTCTTCGCCTGTGGTGGTGTCTCTAAGTCTTATGTAAAAGAACAGAGTACCATCACCATAATCGTATAGATGGTTATCAGAACCATCTTGGGCTGGTATTGTAGCCCTATACTTGTTATTACCTGAAATTAAAGCCATAGTTATAACATGCCATGTTGATAAGTCTCTAGACCAAAAGAGTTGTACTGATAACGTACCAACTAATGATGACACATCTCCAATTTCAGGTAATAAGAAATTAAATGTAACTGTAACAGTTGTTGATTCATCAACAAAAGGGGTGTTGTATCCTACTTCATGTGAACTGAATAAAGGTAAAACAGCACCTGCCAATGAAACATTAGAAATTAACATCAATAATAAAAAAAAAAGGGGGGTTAGAGTGTGTTTGATTCTCAAAAAGAGAATCTCCTTATGCTCCGCCTCTAGAAAGGAATCCTCTTCCTGCAAACGCACCAACTACTAGTCCGAATACCACTACAATTAGTACTGGTAAAAGGAACGCTCCACCTGCGAGAGCTCCGACAGCTGATATGAGTCCAGTAATTAAATCATCCTTTAGAGTTTGCCAGAACTGTGGCCACACTATTATAGCTCCAACGATAGAACCAATCAACATAAACACGAATAACAGAGCCATAACTGTCTTGTTTCTAAATCTTGGGAATAACCAGTAAAAGAGAAACATACCAGAGAATCCCAAAAGGAAGAAGAATGCTATAGCACCCATCATGTTATCTTCAATTGCGTTAACTATCGTATAAGTCGCTTCTTGCAATATCATTTTGTTTTCACCTTATATAA
>Ga0255055_10001303_pt1 | contig 18523 bp, 13 predicted proteins | sample JV7_2_27_MG_FD_188633 | JGI IMG/M metagenome (GOLD analysis project Ga0255055, IMG submission 188633) | Seawater microbial communities from Jervis Inlet, British Columbia, Canada - JV7_2_27 | ecosystem: Environmental > Aquatic > Marine > Inlet | place: Canada: British Columbia | collected... | reverse complement strand
AAGGTGATCCGCAACCTCCTCGACGAAGTAGTCAAGGCTGCCGGGGAGGAGCAGCTCGAGCTCCGCATCCTGCAACGGGTCCGGCAGGGCACAGTAACCGGGGGCGGCCCCATCCAGGAGAGCGCCAAGTCCGACTGCCTCGCCACGGCCCTGGCCGCGGGTCAGGTCGACGTCGCCGCGGGTACCGTCTGGGCCTGGGCTCGGGAGGATACCGAGGGACTCGTCGACACCCTCGTCATCGACGAAGCCGGCCAGCTCTCCCTTGCGAACGCGCTGGCCGCCGCAACCGCTGCGCGAAACGTGCTCCTCCTCGGCGACCCGCAGCAGCTCGAGCAACCCATCCAGGGCAACCACCCGGAGGGCTGCGACACCTCGGCTCTCGAGCACCTGCTCGGCAAGCACGACACCGTTCCGCCCGACCGAGGCCTCTTCCTCGGCACCACGTGGCGCCTCCACCCGACGATCTGCGCCTTCACCAGCGAGCTCTTCTACGAGGGCCGCCTTGGACACGAACAGCGGTGCGAAGGCCAAGCCCTGACGGGACCCACCCCGTTCGCGGGCGCAGGTCTCTGGCTCCACCTGGTCGAGCACGAGGGCAACACCAACTTCTCACTGGAGGAGGTCGAGCGCATCGCCGAGCTCGTGCGGGGCCTCGTGCAGCCGGACATCGGCTGGATCGACTTCGACGGCACCGAGCGCCCCCTCGCCCATGAGGGCCTCCGCATCGTCTCCCCCTACAATGCCCAGGTCGCCGCATTGAAGACCGCGATCCCGGAAGCTGCCGACCAGATTGGCACAGTCGACCGCTTCCAGGGCCAGGAAGCCCCGATCATCATCTACTCAATGACCACCAGCTCCACCGACGAAGCCCCCCGTGGTCTTGAGTTCCTCTTCAGCTTGAACCGCCTGAACGTGGCGACGTCGCGGGCGCGGTGTGTGGTCATCCTGGTGGCCAGCCCGGCGCTGTTGGAGGCAGAGTGCAAGACACCACGGCAGATGAAGTTGGTCAATGCCCTGTGTCGGTATCGCGAGATGGCGCGGATGGGGTAGGTCAGAATTCAAATGTGACCCAATACGTCATTCAACGAGCGGGCAACGATGTACTCGGCTGGTGACTCGCCCACCTTCAGCGCCGCGAAGTGTTCCTTGCCGCATGCGATCTTGGCACCTTCGACATCCCGCAGATCGTCGGTGAACAGAGTGTCTTTCGTCTCCGCGACGAAGTACAGCCGCTCGCCTTCTTCGGATTCGACCAGCACCGCCCAGTCCGGGTTGTAGCTCCCTAGCGGGGTCGGCACCTGGAACCATCCCGGGAGCTTGGCGTACACCTTGACGGCACCGTTCTTCTCGAGCTGATCTGCGAAGGCCGCCTCGGGGCCGGAGTCGTACACGACCTGCTCATATACGGACTTCTTTGTCTCAAGGAGCATGTTCTTCAGGTAGCCGGTTAGCTCTTCTTTCTCGAAGAGCTCCTGCGCGTAGTAGTGCTCGTCTCCCAGGCGCTGGTACTTGATGCCGTCCACCAGAGCGAGATGCTTCCGGCGGTTGATGGCCTGCGAGGCGAGCTCTATGAATTGCTGCGGATTGCGCTTGAAATCGTCGAGGCGTCCGCTTCCGGAGAGGATGCGCTGGATGCTCCGCCGCGTGAGCTGCGTCCGGTCCTGAAGCTCTGTGAGCACGTCGGGGAGCTCAATGTCTGCCTCGTCCAGCACCACGGTCGCCGCACCGTCCCTCTCGGTCGCCTCCACGCCGGCCTTGCCGATGGCGATGTCGGCCTTGCGCCACTGGAGCCGGGTTTTCGGGATCGCCGGCGCGTCACGAAGCGCTCGGATGCACTGCGCGAGCAGCTCCTCGTTGTCGAACTGCACGCGGTAGGTGGTCTTGTGCTTGATGCGGTCCCAGAGGGCCTTGAACTCGGCGCTGTGGAGCACCGCCTGGCGCGGGCGTACCTGGCGGCGCTCGTCAGCGTTCTTGATCTCCAGACGCCCGGCGAGCTTGCGCAGCACCTCGGTGATCTCCCCGAGCTGGGCTGTGAACTCCACGGGCAGGCTGAGGGTCTCGTCCTTGAGCGCCTTCCTGAGAGAGTCCTGAACCCTGCCCTTCGCGTCGATGTGCCCCTCCGCCTTCAAGTGCTCCCACAGGTCCTTCGACCTCTCGACGCCGAGCGGCGTCACCCCGCCGTCTTCGCCTGCGACGGGAATCGCCGCGAACTGATGGGCCTCCACGATGCCGAAGCGGATGCCCGTGTCGGCCTCGATCTCCTGCTGGAGGTTCTCAGCGAACTCTTCGTAGCTCTCCGTCGCAACGACCGTGAGAGTGTTGACTTCGAAGCCGCGCAGGCGCTCGCCGTTCTGGTTGACGCACAGGCGAAGGCCGCGGCCGATGGTCTGCCTCCGCTCCCGCTCGGACTGGATGTCGCGGAGCGTGCAGATCTGGAAGACGTTGGGGTTGTCCCAGCCCTCGCGGAGAGCCGAGTGGGAGAAGATGAACTTGAGCGGTGTCTCGAAGCCGAGGAGCTTCTCCTTCTCCTTCATGATCAGGTTGTAGGCCCGCTCGGCGTTGTCCCGGTTGGCCTGGTTGTTCTCGGCGGTGTCCGTCCAGCCACCTTTCCTGTCAATGGAGAAGTAGCCGTTGTGGACCTCTTCGGCGGCCGAGTCGAGATCCACTTCCTGGAAGAGCGTGTGGTAGTCCGGATGCTTGGCGAGGCGTCGATACTCCTCCTCGAAGATCCGCGCGTAGTCGCCCTTGATGGAATTGCCGTCCTCGTCACGCTGTCGGTAGCGGTTCACGGCATCGATGAAGAAGAGGCTGAGGACCTTGATCCCCTGCGGACGGAGCCGCTTCTCCTTGTCGAGATGCTCCTTGATGGTGCGGCGTATCATCTCGCGCTGTACGGCCAGGGCATCCACGTCACCCCAGGCTTCCCCCAGCCGGAGATAGTGCTCACCGCCCGGTACGCGAAGCTCGAGAAACTCGTTGCCCTTTTCGACCCGGATCTCGCCGACCCGGCAGTCGTGATAAATTGCGCGTCCGGCGGTCTGCTCGAGATCGTCGCCATCCTGGACGAAGACCTCCCGACGCCGGACCCCGCCGGACGCCTCGACGTCTAGCGCGACCTTGGCGCCGATGACACCTCGTTTGTTGCTCGTCGATACAAGACGAACGTAGGGTCTGTTGTGGGCGTCCTCGACCGTGGCCGACGCCACCTCGATCTGCTTGACCAGCTTCCGTTCGTAGGCGTCCACCGCATCGAGCCGGTAGACCATATGGTGTTTCTCCACGTGCGTCGCTGAATAGCGCAGCGTGCAGAGCGGATTCATGGCCCCGAGGGCCTCCTTCCCGCGCCCCGCCAGCCCGCCATCCACGCTCTGGGGCTCGTCCACGATCACGATGGGACAGGTGGCCTGTATGAGATCGATGGGTTTCTCGCCGCCGGTCTTCTCGCTGTCCTTGTAGAGGTTGTTGACGTCCTTCTTGTTGATGGCGCCAACCGTCACCACCATGATCTCGATCTGCGGGCTCGTGGCGAAGTTCCGGACCTGCCCCAGCTTTGCGGAGTCGTAGAGGAAGTACTCGAAGGGCGTGCCCGAGTAGAGGGCCCGGAAGTGGTCCTCAGTCATCTGGAGCGACTTGTAGACGCCCTCCTTGATCGCGATCGACGGCACGACGATGACGAACTTGGTGAAGCCGTAGCGCTTGTTCAGCTCGAAGACCGTGCGCAGGTAGACGTAGGTCTTGCCGGTCCCCGTCTCCATCTCCACGGTGAAATCGCCCGAGGTCAGGGGAGCCGAGGGAGGCAACCCGTTCCGAAGCTGAATATCGTTCACGTTCCTGAGGATCTCGTCATCAAGCAGGGTCAGCCGGTTGCCGATTCCGAGATCGTTCTCCGCGAAGGCGAGGCGACCCTGGGGATCCCCCAGATCACGCGTCACGGTGAACTCGGTGCGGCAGATCTCCTGGCCGCTAAACAGGTCGCAGACGGCTTCGATGGCCTGAAGCTGGTAATCGAGGTTGGGTTCAAAGTGGAGCTTCATCACGGTCTTTTACAGGCTCCGCACGTTCTCGAGCCCGTGCTGCTGGAGGATGGCCGCGAGGTTCGTCTTGCCCACATCGTCAGGGAAGGCGCTGTCGCGGAAGACGACAGTGCTGTCACCCGCAGGCGCGAGCTCATCGCGCCACCCGGCGATTCCGAGGGCCAGCGGCTCGATCTCACCGCGGGCCATCTTCTCGTCGAGGCAAGTGATCAACGTCCCGGCGCCAATGGAGTACACTATCTTGCCCGCAATCGTCCGAGTCTCAATGGGCACACAGAGATCGATGCCGAGCTTGAGCAGCAGTTCGTAGAGGACGTCCTGCTCGCTCCTATCGCCCTTGATATGCTCGATGCTGTCGAGCAGGCTCCGGTCCAAATCTCCACGGTCCGGCTCCCAAGCGCGGATGTTTGAAGTGTCGAGCCTAAAGACGCGGAAACCCAAGTCTCCCGGAAACATCGGGCTTTCTTCCCGGATCTTGCTCCGGGCTCTTCGGAGACGCTCCTTTGTAAGCTCCGCGATACTCAACGGCAAGCCAATCTCGTCGCAATAGTCCGCCGCAGCCTTCTGATCTCTGTTCTGAGGATCGAGCACCTCTGGCAACTGTATGAGGACCCATCTTCGCGCACAGTTGTCCGCAGTGTTCTGAATCCACGTTGCATGGCCTGTAGTTCCTGAACCAGCGAAGAAGTCGACAACTATGTCCCCCGGCCCCGTAGCCTGCTCGACGATTTGCCTAATCAGCTGCGTAGGCTTCGGGAAGGAGAATACTTCGGCACCAAACAGCTCTCTGATCTCTTGCGTTCCATCTGCTGTATGCACATCCTCGATAATACTCCGGAAGGCAATGAACTCAGACTGCATATCCTTTCTGAATTTCTTCTCACGAGGTCTTCCGTCATCCTTCTTGGGGAACAGGACGCAACCGTCGGCTATGAGTTGGTCCATTCTCTCCGGTGAGTATCTCCAACCCGTCGCCGGATTGGGCGGGAACCTGCGACCTGTTTCGGGTTCGATGATGTCATAGTGCAAGTTTGGACGTTGATCTCGGGTGGCAAGTCCAAGCATGCTTCGGCTCATCCACGACCCACGGGGATCGTCGTCTGGGTTCGAGAACTTCTTCTCGTCCCTGCCAACTCCGCGAACGGAATACCCAGAGTTCTTGGCGTACGCAAGCAGGTACTCATGATCCGTAGATACATTGGTAACCGCACGGGCATCGGTGAACTGTCGTGATTTCCAAACGAACTGGGCGACGAAGTTCTCCGGTCCGAACAACTCGTCAAGAACAGCCCGCAGGTTGTTGACCTCCACATCGTCGCAGGAAACGAACAGGATACCTTCGTCGCTTAGGAGATGACGGCCAACTCGCAGCCGCGGATACATCATGTTCAGCCAGTCGGTATGGAATCTGCCTGAAGCCTCGGTGTTGGAGGAGAGCTTGCGCCCATCTCCACTGGCCTGCCCAGTAAGTTCCAGGTAATTCTTGATGCTGTCTTGGAAGTCGTCTGGGTAAACGAAGTCCTTTCCTGTATTGTAGGGCGGATCGATGTAAATCAGCTTCACCTTCCCGGCGTAGCTCTTTTGCAGGAGCTTCAGTACCTCGAGGTTGTCCCCCTCGATCATCAGGTTCTGCGTCGTGCCCCAGTCGACGCTCTCCTCTGCGCAGGGGCGCAGGGTTCCCGTGCTCGGCGTGAGCGCCAGCTGGCGCGCCCGCCGCTTTCCGTGCCAGTGGAGGCCGTACTTCTCCTCGCGCTCGTCGACTTCGCCGCCGAGAAGCTGCTTGAGCACCTCGAAGTCGACCTTCCCCTCCGTGAAGGCCTCGGGAAACAGGGCCTTCAGGTGTTCTACGTTCTCGGCCACGGCGTCCTCCGAGCGGGTCTCCGGGTCGTTGACGGTGAGCTTCTTCACGCGATTCTCCGTGTTCACAGTCTGGCGCGAGCGGCGTCCCGGGCCGCCTGCAGGCGCTTGAGTTCCAGGTTCATCTCCACCTGGCGCGGGAGCTGCTTCTCCTTGCCGGCGGCGGTCCGTAGTCCTGCGACCTGGGCCTCGAGCCGGCTGTACTCCCGCAGGGCTTCCTCGCGGGCCGCGGCCTCCGCCGCCGAGGTGGGCACCGAGAAGACTCCCGTTACCCGTGCGGCCCGAAGAGCCTGCGCCGCGTCGATCCAACCCTGGTAAAGGGCGTAGAGCGTGGTCCGAGGCTGGCGGGAGATGGCGAGCGCGTCGCAGAACGTGTTCGTCAACTCATCGACGCGCTCTTCCCAGAGCCGGGCTGCGATGACTTCACCGTCGAGCACGGTCTTGCCCTCCTCGCCCTGCGACCAGCGCTTGTGGGCCAGGGAGAGCACCGGGGAGGCCCCGTGCCAGGTGAAGAGGAGCACCGGATACGGCACCGCGCGATGCACCAGCTCCGTGAGGCGCTCGAGACTCGCGCTGGGGCGAAGCATAAGGGTCAGCACTGCGATCTCGAGATACTCGCGCATCGGGTCACGGTACTCCGGCACGCCGATCGTCGTGGGCTTGAGCGCGGCCAGCCACCGGACTTCCTCGATCCCCTCCTGGATCCGACGCTTGTCGCCCACCGTGGGCGCGCCGTTCTCCACCAGCAGCTTCTTCGGCACCCGCTGGTCGACGCGCGCACCGGCGGGGAGCGCAAGAGCCGCGATGGGATCCACCCTGTTCACTCCGCATCTCGCGCTAGCACGACGAGGAAGGCCACCACCTCGAAGTCATTGATGCCTGCGAACTCACCCTTCATCGCGTGTGTCCCGCCCGGCGAGAAGAGGCTGGCGACGGCGCGCTCCTCGCTCCTCCCAATGATGGAGGCGACTGCGGTGGCCAGGAGGCCCCTTGCGGCCCGCATGTCCTCGCCCTGGCGCGTGACCTTGTCGAAGCGGGCACAGGCGCCGGCGTCGGGCAGGTCTCGGCCCAGACAAAGGCGCTTGAGCCGGTCGAGGACTTGCTTGGCCAGGGTGAACGGCAGGAGCACCGTGCCGTCCTCACCCACGTGGACCAGGTAGTGCGGAGCGAGCGGGTAGCCCGGCTCGAGCGGCCGCGTCGCCGCCTCCCCTTCGGCTCGTAGGCAGAAGACGACGCCTGGCGGAATCTCCGCCTCGGTCGTGGTCATGACGGCGCACGCTCCGAGCGGCAGCGCTTCCAATACACCGGGATGGGCCCTCAGGTACTCGGCGAGGTCGATGCGGAAGTCAGTCAGCGTGAGGTCGGCGATGGAGACGCCCGTCGAGAGGTCTTCCAGGTCGATGACCGCGTCCTGCAGCTTGAGGAGCTGCCGGCGGCGATACTCCAGGTCGTTCATCGGATCGCCGGACTGCTGCTCGATCAGATTCTCCTCGCCCGTCGCGGATATATCGAGAAGGACCATGCGACCGCTCACGCGCTGCTCGAGGTCGAGGTACTCCTCGAGCTCCATGTTCGGCCAGAAGTTCACGAGCTGGATGCGCTCGTTGGGCGAGCCGATGCGGTCGATGCGGCCGAAGCGCTGGATTATCCGCACCGGATTCCAGTGGATGTCATAGTTAATGAGCCAGTCGCAGTCTTGGAGATTCTGGCCTTCGGAGATGCAGTCGGTCGCGATGAGCAGATCCAGATCACCCTCGCCCGAGAACTCGTCCGGGCGCTCCTTCGAGCGCGGAGCAAAGGCCGTCAGGATGGAAGCGAGGTCCCTGCGCAGGCCCGGCAGCGTCGTCTGATTGCGTCCCGCACCCGTCACGAGAGCGGTCTCCAGTTCCAGAGTGCGTCGGGCCCAGGGCGCCAGCTCGTCGTAGAGATACCGCGCGGTGTCCGCGAAGGCGGTGAAGACGAGTACCTTGCGGTTCCCGGGGTTGATGGGATCCCGACACTTCCGCTCGATGACATCGCGCAGCTCGGCGAGCTTGGCGTCGCGCGCTGCGGTGACTTCCCTCGCCGCCGCGTGAAGAGTCGCCAGGCGGTTGCGATCCTCGATGAGGTCCTGCTTCCAGCGGATCAGGTCGACGTCCTGAAGCAGGACCTTGACCTTCCGGCCGACCAGAAGGCTCTCGAACGCCGGATCGTCGATGTCGACATCGGCGATGTCGAGCTCCTCCAGCTCGTCGGCTTGCTCTTCGATGCGCGCGAGCGTCGCCTCCACGTGGTCGAGCTGGCGCTTCACGGTGAGTGCGAACGAGGTCACCGCGCTCTCCATGCGCTTGAGCACGTTCACGCGGAGCAGGTGGATCAGACTCTCCTCGCGGTCCACCTGGCGGAAGAATCCTTCACCGCCGCGGATTTCGGTGCTGTACTTCGCGTCGTACGCGGCCTGCTTATGAGGCAGCACGTATCGGAGCGGTGCGTACGCGGCGAGATTCAGCCGCCTGATCTCGAGATTGATGTCGCGAACCGAGCGAAACTCGCCCGCGAGGTCGACGTCGGGCTTGACGTTGATGGGCTTGAGACGTTCCGGGAATTGGCCCGTCTCTGCCGTGCCGTAGTACTTCTCGATGTGCCGGCGCGACCTCGCGATCGTGAGCAGGTCGAGAAGAGTGAAGTAGTCGAACCCCAGCACCTCGATCAGCCGGGACGGGGTTCGCTGAGCGTCGTCCAGATCAAGCCATCGGTTGAACTGCTTCTGCGCGAGGCGGGTGGTGCCGTTGATGCTCGCGATGCCGTGGTCCACGAGCGCCGTGTCATCTCCTTCGGTGGCGAAGGCAATCTGATTGCGGAGGTCGGCCAGCCGGTTGTTGACAGGCGTGGCAGAGAGCATGAGTACGCGCGTCTTGACACCCTCGCGGATGATCCTTCGCATCAGTCGGTCGTAACGCGTCTCTCCACCCTGGCGCGGCGTTCGCTTGTTGCGGAAGTTGTGCGACTCGTCGATCACGATGAGGTCGTAGTTTCCCCAGTTGACGTGAGACAGGTCGATGTCCCCAGAGAGGCCGCTGTCGCGCGAGAGATCCGTGTGGTTGAGGATGTCGTAGTTGAAGCGATCGTCAGCCAGCACGTTGCGCCGGTCGTTGGCCCGGTAGAGGCTCCAGTTGTCCCGCAGGCGCTTGGGGCACAGAACGAGGGCCCGATCGTTGCGCAGCTCGTGGTATTTGATGATCGCCAACGCCTCGAAGGTCTTCCCGAGGCCGACGCTATCGGCGATGATGCAGCCGCCGAAGCGATTCAGCTTGTCGATCGCGCCCACTACGCCGTCACGTTGGAATTTGAAGAGCTTCTTCCAGACTTGCGTGTCGCGAATGCCCGTGGCGGACTTGACGACCCGCTCCTCGTCCAAGTCATCGCCCGGGTCCCGAAAGAGATGGTAAAGAACCAAGGCGTAGATGCTGAGCGGATCGCGATGGGCCCCGAGTGACCGAAGTAGCGCGACGACTCCGCTTTTCGCGTCGGGATCCGCCTGAAGCGAGGCCCACTGCGCGTCGAACCAATTGCAGAGGAGGCTGCTCTCCTCGAGAGTTTCGGATGCTTGGATTAGGCTGAGCGGGTTACCCGGAGTGATGCCGAGGCCATCGGTGCTGAACGAGAACGAGCCAAGAACGGCCTGCTGCGGCCGTGCCTCTGCGTCCCGGAGGACCACAGCGCCTTGGGGAATAGGTCCGTTGGCCCGCCGGAGTTCGGCGGTTCCCTCGATCCACTCCGCGCACCGTCTCGCAAGCCAGCGGGCCTGTAGACGGTTGCGCGCGGCCCGGTCCGCATCCGTCCCGAGGAGTGTTAGTCCTGTGTCTTCGGTCGGCAGGACGAGCCGCGCATGCGCCACACACGACAGCTCTTCGACGAGCTCGCCGAAGGCGAGGAGAGAGAGAACAGGCGTGACCATGTCGAGCTGGTGGCCAGGCTCAAGCCACGGTCGGACGAGATCGACAACCCGATCGGTTCCCGTGTTGCGAACGATCCTCATCCCGCCGACCTCACCTCAATCTCCCGCCTCGCTTTGAGGCCTAGCCCGCCGCGAGGACGGTGAGCCTCCTCCATCAGAAGCGTTCTTCTGGAACTCGATCCACTTGTCGATGTCGGCTCTTCGGAACCTCCACGCCCCCGCAACCTTGAATCCGGGGAGTTCCCGCCGCTGTGCCAGCCGGTAAACGGTCTTCTCGTTCACGTTCAGATAGTCCGCGACGTCTCTGACGGTCATTGCCCGCGTCTGGGAGGCTTCCCGCATCCACCCGCCCTTGGGAATTCAGTCCAAACGGGTCCAGTCTAGCCCACGTGACCCACTGCCGCGCAAGGGACCTTGGGTGGCGGTGAATCTGCTCCCGCCCCGTCCGCCCGGATTGGGTCCGGGTTCGCAGAGGGCAATACTCGCCGATCGCCGCTCACGGCGCCCGGGTCTCGCAGGCCGCGGGAGGAGCGTGATCAGGAGCCAATGCCGTTCTCGTCAGTCCCTGGCAGCTGGTCCCGGCGAATCACCATCCAGCTTCGGCGCCGGAGCAGATCGACGACGCGCCGGACGTAGGCTCGCGTCTCCGGGTAAGGGGGAATCTTCCGCTGGAAGCGCTCGACGGCGTCCTCGCCGGCGTTGTAGGCGGCCAGGATGAGGCGAAGGTCGTCGCCGAACTGTGATTTCAGATCGCGGAGATAGGCGGTGCCACCCGCAAGGTTCTGGCGGGGATCGGTCGGGTCGCCGACCCCGTATCGAGCCGCGGTCGGCGGCATGAGCTGCATGAGGCCCACCGCGCCAGCCGGCGAGACAGCCGTGGGGTCGTAGGCGGACTCGACCTCGATGATTGCGTGGAGAAGCTCAGCGCGGACCCGGTGGCGGCGGGCCGCCTCGTTGACGAGTGCTTCGCACTGAGCGCGTCGCGCACGGATGAGACTCGTACGTCGGTGGAGGGCCTGCGTCGCGTCTCGCTCCAGCGCCTGGTGCCCAGCCTCCTGGGCCGGATCGGCTGACGCTGCGCGGGCGATTACAAGGGTGACCGCCGCGATGGCGATGGCCCACCGGTGTAGCGTCACGCCGAGGCCTCCGGCCGCGCGCTGACGCCGGCTGTCATCGAATCGGTGGCATCCTCCTTCCCGACATCCCGAATCAGCGCAAGGAACGTGTCGGTGGACCCGTCGGCGAGGCGTCGCGCGAGCTCCGTCCGCCACTTCCGGTGGCCTTCCGTCGCGTCGGCGATCCGCGCCTCGAGCTTCTCAGCTTCCGGTTTCTCGAGGCGGATCAGAAGTCCCTGGTACATGAGGTCGAGCATCGCGACGAGGAGCTGTCGCTCGGCCGAGGCCTCGGCCAGCGCGGCTCGCAGCTGCTCGACGGTCGCCTGCCGCGTCGGCTCGTAGTGCCGTGTGACGATGCGCCGAAGCAGCTGCGCGACTGTGACGTCCTCGGCCGCGGCCTCTCGGTGCAGGGCGCGGTAGAGATCCGGAGTGATCTTGGCCCGCATCTCCGGAGCGTTCCTGCGAATCGCGTAGCGCGCTTCGACTGTCTTTCCGTCGTCCACTGAAGACTCCTCGATCGGCTGCTATGCAAGCGCCGCGGCGGCGCTCGCGTCTTCCTCGTCCTGGTCGTCGGGGAGGAGATCGTCGTGCCCGTGCTCCCCACCCGAGGATCGCGCTGCAAGCTCGGCGTCGACGTCGCGTTCTTCGGGGGCCGCTGCCGGAGCCTCTTCTTCGCGGCCGATGGGCTCCGCGTGCGACCAGGTGTCCCACGGATGCTGGATCGGCTCGCAGTGGCTCGGCGCCGGTAGCCCGGTGCGGCTCTCGAGGCGCGGGTCCTCGAAGTAGCGGGCCTTCATGGCCCAGATGGGTCGTTCGCCAGCGACGAACACCAGGGCGTTGTCCTCGGGAAGCCGCATCACCTCGTCCGGCGTGATGAGCGGCCGTTGCATCTCCTCCTCGGACTCCATGACGTGCGAGAGCCACGGCGCGAGGCGGTTGCCGGAGTACATGCGCCGGCCCTTCCGCACGGTGGCGAGGCCGGCCATGGTGGAGAGGAGCTGCGCCGTCTCGACCTTGTTCGGGGCGAATGCCACGCGCACGTGGCAGTTCGACACGATGCTCTCCGTCTGACCGTACGCGGCGTAGAGCTGCGAGAGGTCCTGAATGACCAGGAACGCCTTGATGCCGTAACCGGCCAGGTAGGAGAGCTGCGACTGGAAGAAGTCGAGCCTTCCGAGCGCGGGGAACTCGTCCATCATGAGCAGGAGCTGGTGCCGCTTCGCGCCCTCCCCTTCTCGCGGATGCAGCGACTCGGTGAGCCGCCGCCCGATCTGGTTGATGAGCAGCCGCATCAAGGGTCTCGTGCGACTGAGGTCCGAGGGTGGCACCACGAGGTAGAGGCTCACGGGCTCCCGGTGCGCCACCAGGTCCTCGATCGCGAAGTCCGAAGCGACCGTGTTCTGAGCCACGATGTCGTCGCGCAGGAGTGAGAGGCATTTCACCGCCGAGGAGACCACCGAGGATCGTTCGTTGTCGCTCTTGTTGAGCAGCGACTGCGCCGTCCCGGCGACCACCGGGTGGGTCCTCGTGGGCTCCTCGGTCACGGGGTCGCGCCAGTCGAACTCCCCTTCGGGATCGTGCACGGTCGTCTTCATCCGCGATAGCGTGTTCTTGATGTCGGTCTGCGGATCGGTCAGGAGATCGAGGCATCCGCGGAGCGTCTTGTTCCGGCCGGCGTAGAGGACATGGAGGATCGTCGCAACCAGGACTTCCGCAGCCGTGAGGTCCCAGTGGTCCTTCACCCCGCGGCCATCGGGGTCGACGAGCATGTCGGCAATGTTCTGGGCGTCGCGGATCTCGAGCACGCCACGGCGCACCTCGAGAAGCGGGTTGTAACGGGCGCCGCTTCCGTCCACGCAGGTCGGATCGAACTTGAGACACCGGTTCCCCATCTGCGTCGCGCGCCAGCCGGCCGTGAGCGCCCAGTTCTCGCCCTTGATGTCGTGGACCAGCACGCTCTCCCGCCAGGTCAGAAGCGTCGGAATGACCCACCCCACGCCCTTTCCAGAGCGCGTGGGCGCAAATCCCAGGACGTGCTGCGGATCGCTGTGCCGGAGGTAGGTGCCCTTGTCTCGGGCCCGCTCGCGCACGACCCCGAGGAAGACGCCGTCGCCGTTCAGAAGCCCCGTCTTGTCGATCTCGGGCGCCGTCGCCCAGCGCGCCGAGCCGTAGGCGTCGGTGTTCTTCGCGTTCCGGCGCGCCCGCCGCCACGCCACGTACATGCCGACGAGGAAGAGGAAGTGCGCGGGGATCGCAATCGCGTGCCAGGCGGTTCCGAAGATGGCCTCGGCTCCGGGGGCGTCGCCGAAGCGCAGTGCCCAGGCGAAGACGGACCACGGCGCGTAGAGCGGCAGAACCGCGGCGGCGCTCGCGAGCGCTCCGAAGCAGAGGAGCGCGCCGAGGCCCCGGCGGAGGCGTTCGACGCGGATGCTCAGAACCGCGAGACCGAAGCAGACGAACGCGAGCGCGAGGCCTGCGAGCCGGACCGCGACACTGGGCTCGAGGAGCGGCGGCCCGAGGTTCGCATGGAAGCCGAACTTCCAGGCGACCCACTCGGTCACGGCCCAGAGCAGTAGGACAATCGCCCCGACGACGGCGAGGATCGGCGTGACGTAGATACCGATCCGGGCGTTCGGGTGATCCTCACCGAGATTGTAGATCGGAGCGTGTGAGGACAATGCCGGTCTTCCTAGGCGGGAACACCGGGCATCCAGGTGGCAATCCAGAAACTACTCGACTTCCGGCGGCCCGCGCAAGCCTCGCCCCCTCCTCGCGAGCGCGATCGCAAGCAGGGGGGAAGGGTCGCTACACAAGCGCTGAGGCGCTCAAGTTCAATTCAAGCTCTGCAAAAGGTCGATCGGAACGCGCAGCTGCAGTGTTGTTAGAAGGCGCCAGGTCGGAAATTCGAGTTCTCAACAAGCACCTGTGTGAAGCGCTCGGCAATGCCGCGAAGCTCATCGAGTCTCAGGTCAGCTTCCCACGTCTTGTCGCGGCGTCGCATGTTCCAGACGCGGATACCGGAGATACGATTCTGCGAATCGCCTTGGAACTCGATATTGAAGTGAGAGATTGCGTTTCGCAGATATCGCACGAGTTCTGCAAGATCTCGTGCCTGAGCGAAGCCGGGGCGAACTCTCGGGAGGGGCCAGCCCTGCTTGCGCAAGTCAGCCAAGGGTGTGCGTGGAATCCGGTCGACAAACTCCTCCCGTGGGAAGACGAGGAGCCCCAGCATGGAGTTGATGAGCTGCGTAGTCTCGAAGACGCCAGGACCCTGGCCGGCCGCTAGCTCGATGGCATGGAGATTCTCGTGTGTCCGCCAAGCGAACTCGGCGACGACGTCTTCGTACATCATAGGTGCAGCTCCTTCCGCCTAAGAAGGCGGCGGCGCGTTCTAAGGATCAGGACTTGCCACAGAGTCTATCCGCGGTCACGCCGAGCCATTTTTCGGCCTCGCAGGGGTCGGGCCAATCGGTGCCGTACGTGTAGCTCCGGCCTGAGGAATCCTCTGCAACGATGTCGCCGTCGCGGGCGACAATCAAGATCTTCTCCTGCACCCGCTGGAAAGACTCCGGCGTTAGCAGATGCTCGCGGATCTCTCGGATGTAGTCCTCAGGGAGTGAAATGCGGGTAGGCCAAGCTCCATGCGCTTGCCTAAAGCCCGCAAGCGCGAAGCAGAAGCGCGACCAGTTCTTTTCGTCTCCGTTGGGCATCTTGATCGCTGCCGCGTAACTATCAGTTTAGCCGGAGCCGACGGGCCGCCGCCGCCCCGAGGAAGTTTCTACCGCCCGCGGTCGTGCTCGCGCACCCTCTCGATGTCGTCGAGCTGCCACGCGACCAGGCGTCGGCGCTCCGCGCTCCGCTCGGCGCGCGACTGTGCCTCGTACTCGTGGCCGAGCTGGAGGCCGTTCTGGTCGGTGCGGATGGTGGTGAGCTCGCGGCCGGTGTCGAGGACGGCGTGCTGGCGGTTCTCTCGGTCGTAGGTCACCGCCTCCAAGCGACCGGAGAGATGCTGGCCCGGGACATCGGGCGCGGCCCGCACGGGCTTCCGGGAGTGCTTCTGCATCTCCTCCAGGTTCAGCGGCGTTCGCTCGTGGCCTCGGTTCTCCATCATCGCCTCCGCCTTCCGGGAAAGGCGGAGCGCCCTCCCCTGCTCGCGTTCCTCCTCGAGCAGCAGCCCCGCGCGGAGCAGCCTCTCGCCCCGCTCGCGCACGGCGTCGTCCCACTGCCGCCCGAACTGCGAGACCGCGGGCGTTTCCGGGGCCGTGGTCCCATGGTCCCAAACGCGCCGGAGGGCCTCTCGATCGAGCGGCGTCGTGGGCTCCGCCTCGGAGCGCAGCGTTTCGAGGCTCCCGTGGTCGCGGGAGAGAACCCACGGTCTCGAGATGCCATCGGCCTCGAACGCTCGGCCTTCGAGGGTCGCGATCGTCCCCTGGCGAAGCCCGCCCTCCACACGCTCTCGCTCCAGCCGCGGCGTCTGGCGCACGGCGTGCACCACGCCGTCCGGGGCCTCGAGGATCAGGTGGACTTGGTCCGTGGACTCGTCGTGGACCGTTCCGGCCAGCCGCCCCGTGAGCGTCTGCCCGGGCTGAAGCTCCGTGATCGCCACCTTCCGCGCCGGCTCGCTGAGCGACACGGCTCGGTCGTGGATGGCCCGCTGGATGTCCTCCAAGCGCTGGAGGGCGCGCAGGTCGGCGCGGAAATTCTCGGGGACCCGCCAGCTGTGCGCCCCCTCGCGGAAGGCGACACCCAGCGACTCGAGGTGCTCGAGGCGCCGCCAGACACGGTGGCGGGGAGACCCCGGCGAAGGCTCCCGCCGGAACCGGAGCGACCGACTCGCGCCGGCCCGCCGTTCGATCTCGAAGTCGAGGGCGCCTACGTAGCGGGCCTTCACGCCGGCCTCGCGGGCTCGCTCGACGTCGCGGAGCGTCCGCGGCCCGAGCTCGCGCGTCGCGAGCTCCTGACTCCGGTGCCGGATCCCGTGGCGGATGGTGTCGCGCGGGATCCGCAGCTCCGCCCCGTTCTGCCGCAGGCCGCGGAGCGCGATGTGAAGGTGCGGGCGGTCGTTGTGGTCGTGCTCGACGGCGACCCACGTGAGCTTTGTTCCGAGGTCCGCTCCGAGAGCGCCCATGAGGTCGCGCGCGTGCTGCTGGAGGTTCATCCGGTCGCCGTTCTCGGGCGAGACGACGAGCTTCCAGAGGCGTCCGTCGCCGGCCTTCTCCCAGGCCGCGAGCGTGTCGGCGACGGGGACGTCCTCGCGCTTGCATCGAATCCGAGGCCTCGGTTCTCGGGATCCGGGCGCCCCTTCTCGCGGGCGATGTAGCGGCCGTGCGCGCGCCACTTCCCGCTTCCCTCGTTGCGCCGGTACGAGACCTTGACGGTGCTCCGCTGGGAGAAGCGGTGGACCTGGGGACGGCCCGAACGCGCCCTCCCCTTTCGGGCGTAGCGGAGGAACCGCCGCTGGAGTCGGCGTGCTTTGCGCGCCGCTACCTGCTCGGACTCCGAGCGGCGCGGCGGGGGTCGGACCTCGTACGGATCGGCCACGGATCAGAACTCCTGCAGCGTGTCCGAGAGCGCCTGGGGAAGCACCGTCCGCTCGCTTGGAACGGGCGCGCCGAGCCGTCGCAGGAGCCCGCGGATTTGGTCGCTGGTCAGGTGAACATTGTGCAGATCGAGCGCCGCCTGTCGCGCACTCCATGCCCGCTTGCTGGTGCCGCGCTCGTCAAGCGCCGCGGCACCTCGCTGCCGTAGATTCTCGAGCCGCGCGCGCTTCATCTTGGGCAGTCGATCGGCCACCTCGAGGAGGGCTCCGAGCAGGAGATCCGGCTCGACTCGTTCCATGCCCGCGATCGCGACGAGCCCGCCCAGGTTGGCCAGGATGTGGACGCGCTTCCCCTGTTCTCGCGTGTGAAGAACGCTCGCTTCTGCTGCGCTCACCGCCGTCCCCCCAGCCGGCTCAGCCGCCGATTCAGACCCCCGCCAAGGTCAGGTTTTCCGCCGCCTCAGAACATCCACAAGGGCCTCGCACCGGCGACGATTTGGTTCGCCGAAACCGCGCCGAAATAGCGGCTGTCCCAGCTCCGCGATGGGTTCATTCCCATGACGAAATATCGGCCTTCCGAGAGCACGAGCTCCCCCTGCGCGGTGTGTTCGAGCGACCGCCCGCGTGAGTCCACTTCCTTCAATTCACTGTCCGGGAGCGGTGTTCCGTTCACGGCGACCCCGTAGATCGCCAGATCGATTCGATCTCCTGGAACGCCGACGAGGCGCTTGAAAATCGGTGTGAGACCGCTTGGGCAGGAGCCATCGATGACGTAGCCGCGCTCTCGCGCGAGCTCCGCCGCGTGGCCTTCGAGGCAGAGCGCAACCCATGCACCGCGTTCGAGTGCCGGCTCCATGCGTTGGTAGATGCCACGCGGCATCGATTCCGTCCAGTTCACGCGCAGGCCGAAGACGCCCGCCGCACCGATGAGGACGGCGCTCAACGCGAAGATACCGAGGACGATTCGCACGCGTTTGGGCCTCCCCGGATCGCGGGAAATCCAGTTGGAGTCGATCACGCGGGGCGGGGGAGGTCTCCACCCCATAAGTGCAGCGCCCACAAGGGGAACTCAGCGAAGACTCCAACTCCTTTATCTTGCATTACGATTTTTCGACTCCAACCCGGTGCTCCCCTGCAAGCAACCTGACCCGCCATCCGTACACACCGAACCGGGTCACACGACACCTGTCGGTGGCGCCCGCCTGTCCGGTGCTTTGCCAAGGGGGACCGGCTGGCTGATCGCGGCCACGCTACTGAGCGAGCTCAAAGTCCTCGATGTCTCCTACACATGGCAGCCAGAGGCGCTTAGTCGCTCCCTCTGCGGCGTTCGCGGCTTCGACTGGCTCCGGGGACGGCCGAGCCGCCTGGTGGGCCTTGGTGGCCCGTGAGGCGTTCCGGGTGGTTTCCCCCACTGGCCGAGCGGTCCGCCCTCCCCTGCCGAACGCCTCCTGGCGGTCGATGCAGAACACGGCGAGTCGCTGGCGAGAGGCCGGAGGCCGCGACTCCCGGGCGTCACGGCCGCCGGGTCTCGCCCTGGTGGCGGGTGATGACGACGCCCCGCTCCTTGGCCATCGCCATGAGCTTGGTCGTGAGCCAGGCGCCCGGGTTCTTGATGGAGCCCTGGCTTCCCGGCCGCCGCTGCAGCTGCTCTGCGCGCAGGTCGGCGAGCGCGAAGCGCACCGCCTCCTCTCCGAGGCCGCGAATCGCACGAACCCACATCGGGATGCTGCCCGGGTCCTGCGTCTGCGCAACAATGTCCTCGACCAGCGGCCGGAAGCGGTCGGGAAGACTCTCCATCGAGGGCACCCTCACGGGGGCCTCCTGCGCAACCTTACGGGTGCGATAGAAGCTTGCGAACCAGCGGCCCGTTTTCCGTGACCTCTGGAGGTCGAAACGCGCGAGGTTGGGGAAACCCTTCTGGAGCAGCCCGTTCGCCGCCTCGCGGAGCGTCTGGCGCCGCTTGTTGGCAGCCGCTCCCTCGATCGGAAGCGCCCCGTAGATATCGTCCTCGTAGCGGCGGTGGACCTTCTGCGAGGCAAAC
>Ga0255055_10001302_pt1 | contig 18524 bp, 12 predicted proteins | sample JV7_2_27_MG_FD_188633 | JGI IMG/M metagenome (GOLD analysis project Ga0255055, IMG submission 188633) | Seawater microbial communities from Jervis Inlet, British Columbia, Canada - JV7_2_27 | ecosystem: Environmental > Aquatic > Marine > Inlet | place: Canada: British Columbia | collected... | reverse complement strand
ATTGACGGGGTTTGCGGATCAGTTTTTCGATCCCGGTTAGTACTTTTGTCATGCGATTAATTGAATACATTTAAGATTTTATGACTTACTAAAAAGCATCTAATTTTGTAACCGTTCACAGGTTCAGGGTTAAGGACAAAGAAGGCATTAAAGACCTGAAGTTCTCGTTAAAAATGCTTAGTTCTCAAGTAATTGCCAGTTTGGCTCCAAATTTTGGATTAGCCCTGACGAAGCTGACGCTTTTCTCGCAAATACGCATCCCAAATGCAGTCCAGGGATGAGAATGCAACCTTGAACCCCTGAACCTTTGAACCCGTGAACCTCTACCTAATTTTTATTAGCATACTGCCGGCCGAATCGAAAGGAGAAAAAGGATGGTGCCTATAAAATCCAGGTTTATAGAGTCCCGAAAACGCTTGACATAAAATAAAATTCCCCTTAAATTACCAGATTCGCTTGCACCCCTGCGTCATGGGTCTCATTATTCCAATTGGGGCGAAGCCCCTAGCTTGTAAGTTCGGGTGCCACAAAGGATATAGTTTGGAAATCAGTTTAAACGGAATCGTTGCTATTGTTGGAAACTACGGCAGCGGCAAGACGGAAGTTGCCATAAATCTGGCGGTCCACCGTAAACGCAAGGGGTTGGACGTTCGCATTGCCGATCTGGATTTGGTAAATCCTTATTTTAGAACCCGGGAGGCCCGCAAAGCGCTAGAAGCATTCGGTATCGAGGTGGTATTACCCCCCCAGGAGTATCTGCAGGCCGATCTTCCGATCCTCAGCCCGACCATTGCCGGTATGATTCGACAGCCCGATGGCCTGGTGATATTGGATGTCGGGGGCGATGATGCCGGAGCAATGGTTCTGGCCGCCCTTGGTGATGCATTTTCGGGTTTAGATGTTCACATGCTGCAGGTGGTTAATCCATTGCGCCCCCAGACGACCACCGTTGACGGTTGCTTGAAAATAAGGAATGAAATTGAAAAAGCGGCTCATTTGACCATTTCGGGGTTGATCGGCAATGCGAACCTGATTGACGAGACCGGCACCCAGGAAATCTATGACGGTTATGATTTTCTTCAAAAAATATCAACCGCAAGCGGCCTGCCACTGGAATTTATCACCATCGCCCAGGAATTGCGGCCGGATATCGAAATTCAACGATTTACCTGTCCGGTTTTGACCATCGCCAGGCAACTGGTTCCACCCTGGAAAGAGGCCGGAGAATTTGGGGACTCATTTAGTTAAAAATATTTTTGTGTATTTTGTGACAAATTAATATATTAAACGGAAATTTAATTACTTCTAACGATTGATTATTTATTATTGAATAATGACTATTGAAGGAACCCTACCCGTCGGGAGCCTGGGGGTTGAACGATCGATTCTAGCTAATCTTCAATCTTCAATCTTCAATCTTCAATTCCAAGGGGAGTTTATCTAAATGGCATACCAACATATAATTGACAGAGACCGCTGCAAAGGATGCGGGATATGCGTTGACGCATGTCCCAAAAATGTTCTGGAGATTTCAGACGAGTTAAATACCAAAGGCTATTTTCCGGCCTACCAGGCACGCCCGGAAGATTGCATATTCTGCGCCATTTGTTGTACGATGTGCCCGGATGTGGCCATAGCGATCAGCGAAATCGAAGAAAAAAAGGCGGCACAAAAATAAACGGAGGATGAAGATGAGTAAAGTTTTGATGAAAGGCAATGAGGCCATAGCCGAGGCTGCCATTCGGGCCGGATGCCTGAATTACTTTGCCTATCCCATTACACCGCAAACTGAAGTGGCTGAGTATCTTTCCAAACGCATGTCTGAGGTTGACGGCTTATTTTTGCAGGGTGAAAGTGAGGTGGCGGTATCGTATATGATCTTTGGTGCGTCGGCATGCGGAGAAAGAGTGTTTACCACCTCTTCCAGTCCGGGCGTCAGTCTGATGAGTGAAGGCATCAGCTATATTACGGCTGCCGAGTGCCCGGCCGTATTTGTCAATATTATGCGGGGCGGACCCGGATTGGGCGGAATTCTTCCCTCCCAGGCGGATTATTTTCAGGCCACCAAAGGCGGCGGCCACGGCGATTATCGATTGCTGGTTATGGCACCGGCCAGTGTCCAGGAAACGGTTGAAATGGTTATGGAAGCCTTTCCCCTGGCAGAGAAATATCGTAACCCGGTGATGATTCTGGGCGACGGTTTAATCGGCCAGATGATGGAGCCGGTTGAATTTCCGGAACACCTTAAAACAGAACCGTCCAATAAAGATGATTGGGCCACCAGCGGAATGGATACCCGCAAAAGTAACCAACGCAATCTGGTGAAAACCCTCTATTTGGATCCCGCGGAACTTAACGCTCATAATCTGAAGCTGAAGGCCAAATACGATCAAATGGAGCAGGAGGAGACGCGTTTTGAGAAATATAACTTCGATGGGGATTATAAGGCCTTAGTCGTAAGTTACGGGACGATGAGCCGGGTTTGCCGCACGGCTATTGATCGACTGAAGGCAAACGGGTTAGAGGTTGCCATGCTGCGGCCCCAGTTTCTTTACCCGTTTCCACGCAAGGCTATCTATGAAGCCGCCCGAAAAGAAGGCTGCCAGGCCGTGTTCAGCATCGAGATGAGTATGGGGCAGATGATGGAGGACGTGGAGCGCAGTGTTGCTGGAAAGACTCCCGTTTACTGGTACGGCAAATGCGGCGGTGAAGTTCCGACACCCGAAGAAGTGATGGATGAAGTTCAGAAAATAGTCAAATAGGAGTACCGAAAATGGGAAAAACATTTCAGAAACCGGAAGCCCTGGCAGACACGATTTCGCATTACTGTCCGGGTTGTACCCATGGAATAGCGCACCGGCTGGTAGCAGAGGTGATCGACGAACTCGGTATCCGGGGGCGCACCGTAGGCATCGCGCCGGTCGGCTGTGCCGTCTTGATGTACAACTATTTCACCTTTGACTTTCAGGAGGCCGCCCATGGCCGGGCACCCGCCATGGCTACCGGGATTAAGCGGGTTCGACCGGATCTGATGGTTTTCACCTATCAAGGCGACGGCGATCTGGCCAGTATCGGAATGGGCGAAATCGTGCACGCCGCCAATCGGGGTGAAAAGTTTACGACCATTTTTATCAACAATGCCGTATATGGGATGACCGGCGGCCAGATGGCCCCTACGACAATGCCCGGCCAGCGGACGACAACATCTCCCTTCGGACGGAAAACCGTCAACACCGGTATGCCGATCAAGGTATCCGAAATGCTGGCAACTTTAGAGACGCCCGCCTATATTACCCGGCAAACCCTGACCAGGCCCAAATACGTCAAAAAAGCCAAAAAAGCTATCAAGCAAGCCTTTACGTATCAAATGGAGGATCGTTGTTTTAGTCTGGTGGAGCTGATCAGCACCTGCCCTACAAACTGGGGAATGACGCCCCTTGATGCCCTAACATGGGCGGAAGAGAAAATGCTGCCTTATTTCCCGCTGGGTGTTTTTAAAACCCCGGAGGATAGTTGAATTCGGAAGTGGGAATGCGGAATACTGAAGTTGGAAGGCGGAATGTTTCGATTTGGGATTTGGGATTGCGGATTTCGGACTTAATGGCAAAGCGCGTGGCGCAGAGGGCATAGCGTTAGAGGCCTCTGAAATTCCAGAATTATCAACCTGTACGCTATGCGCCATGCGCTATGCTCTTAGCGCTATAGCATCGAGCATCGAGTATCGAGTATCCAGCATCGAGTATCGAGTATCGAGGAACCAGAAGCCGGGGGTAGGTGTACAGTGTAAAGTTGAAGGTTGATTCAGTTGATTATGTTGAATGGTTGACTGGTAGATCCAAATGGCTAAATATTCCTAATCAACTCAATCAACTTAATCAACTCAATCAACCATGGTCAGAGGAGGAGTCATGCAGAGTGAAATTCAATTCGCCGGTTTCGGCGGTCAGGGGATTATGGTAATGGGACAAATTCTGGCCCAGGCCGCCATGGATGGGGGATTTGAAGTTGTCTGGATCCCCTCCTATGGTCCGGAGATGAGGGGCGGAACTGCCTATTGTACCGTGGTTATCAGCGATCAACTCATCGGTTCCCCAATCATTCGGAACCCCAAGCATCTGGTTGCCATGAACCGTCCGTCTTTGGAAAAATTTATCGCAAGTGTGAAAGCCGGCGGCGTGGTATTTATCAACAGCTCCATGATACCCATTGACGCCGGCCGCGATGATGTGGATGTTATCAGGGTGCCGATTATCGAGATCGCCAAAGATTTGGGAAATATCAAAGCCGCTAATATCGTCGCTCTGGCGGCCTTCGTTGCCCGCAGCAAGGTTGTTGATTTTGAATTGTTGCAACAAGCCGTAAAAGCTAAATTTGCCCAGAAGGAAAAACTCATCCCGCTCAATATGAAAGCGCTTGAGGAAGGTAGAAAGGCGGCCCTCACACAGTGAAACTTTGCGTGCCCGATTATATCCTGTCACTCAAACCTTATGTTGCGGGTAAGCCGCTGGAGGAGCTTGAACGTGAATACGGCATCACCAATGCCATAAAACTGGCCTCCAATGAAAACCCGCTGGGACCCTCTCCCAAGGCTATGAAAGCCATTAGACAGGCGGTCGAAGACCTGCATCGATATCCCAATGGCGGAAGCTATCATCTGCATGAAAGCATCTCGAAGCGCTTTGATGTAAAAAGCGAAAACATCGTTCTCGGCAACGGATCAGACGATATTATTGCCATGCTGGCCAGAGTACTTCTGCAACCCGGAGACGAGGCCGTTTTGCCCCGGCCGTCATTTTTGTTTTACGAGATTATGATCCGCTGCTCGGGTGCCGTGCCGGTTGAGGTGCCGTTAAAAGGTACCTCCATCAACCTGGATGGTATGCTCGAATGCATCAGTCCCAAGACACGCCTGGTATTTATTACCAATCCCCATAACCCCACCGGGTCACTGATTTCAAAGAAAGCACTGGATAACTTTGTCACGGCGCTGCCGGCAGACGTCGTTTTAGTGCTCGATGAAGCCTACATTGAATTCGTAAGGGATCAAGACTGCCCCAACAGTATTGACTATCTGGATTCAGGTAAGATTGTTGTGGGCTTGCGCACATTTTCCAAGGCTTACGGACTCGCCGGACTTCGTATCGGCTTTGGACTCATGCCATCATCCATAGCTGATATTCTCAACCGTGTCAGACAGCCATTCAATGTGAATTCTCTTGCCCAGGATGCGGCCATCGCGGCCCTCGAAGACGAGAGCTTTCTTGAAGAGACCGTAAAACTGGTCTCTGATGAGCTGGACTTTATATACGCCGCTCTGGATGATCTCGGTATGGAATACTTTAAATCCCAGGCCAATTTCTTGCTGATTAAGGTGGGCAAAGATGCCAATGAAGTTTTCGAGGATCTTTTGAAACAGGGGGTCATTGTGCGCTCCATGACATCTTACGGATATCCGGACTGCATCCGGGTAAACGTTGGCCTGCATGATGAGAATGTTCGCTTTCTGGAAGCGCTGGGGAAAGTTGTTTGAAGTCGGAAGTCGGAATGGGGAATGCGGAATGCGGAATGGGGAGTGCGGAATGCGGAATGTAAAGAATGGCGTAAGGCTCAGGGCTCAGGGTAAGGAAGCAGACATCAGGAACTATGAATTATGTACCAGCCGCCAGAGAACAGATGACAGAGGCTTTCGATTTGGGATTTGGGATTGCGGATTTCGGACTTAATGGCAAAGCGCATGGGGCAGAGGGCATAGCGTTAGAGGTCTCTGAAATTTCAGAATTATCAACCTGTAGGCTATGCGCTATAGCATCCAGCATCGAGTATCCAGCGACCAGTTACCAGTCACAAGAGATTAGTAACCATCTAAACGAACATAACGATCCAAACGAACTGAACCATCAAGGTTATGGAGAAACTACTTATCACCATCGATGGGCCGGCGGGGGCCGGTAAAACAACCGTCAGTCGCGCTCTGGCGGACCGGCTGGGGTATCGATATATTGATACCGGGGCACTCTACAGAGGGGTGGCCCTGGCCGTTCAAAGCCGGGGTATCGATCCGGAAAATGATGATGATTTGAAACGCCTTTGCAGTGACCTTAATCTGACCTTTGTCAGAAATAATGAGGATTTGAGTCTGTATTTAAACGGGGAAAATATCTCCGATCGTATTCGCACACCGGAGATTACCATGCTGGCCTCGGCTGTTTCGGCCAGGCCGGTGGTGAGGGAATTTCTTCTGGAGGTTCAAAAAAATCTGGGTCGGCAAAAAGCCGCCGTGTTTGAAGGCAGAGATATGGGCACCGTGGTTTTTCCGGATGCCGATGTGAAATTCTTTCTGGATGCATCTACCCATACCAGAGCCTTGAGACGTTTTGAGGAACAAAAGCTGCAAAGCTCCCAGACTTTGGATGAGGTGGAACGGAATATACAGCGACGTGATCGAAATGACAGCACCCGGGAGGTGGCGCCGTTGAAGCCGGCTCCGGATGCAATTATTATTGATTCCACAGAGTTGAGCGCCGTAGCGGTGGTTGATTTGATGGTATCTCATCTGGAGGAATAATCATTTTTAAAATTAATTAAGAAGTCTGGACAATATTTCAAATTAATCATTGCTTTTTTCAGCAAGTCTGCTAAAAATAGCAGATTGTACTACAGGCTCAGGGTACACGATAAAAATGGCTAAGGGGGTATTTTTTTTTATGGTTGACGCGTACAACAAAGACGAAAACGAAAACACAGATCAGACTGATTTTTCAGACGAAGGTGCGTTGAATCCATCAGAAGGCGGGAAGAAACCTGAAGATGATGAATTAAATGCCGAAACAGGCGGGGAGAAACCTGAAGGTGATGAATTAAATGCCGAAACAGGCGGGGAGAAACTTGAAGATGATGAATTAAATGCCGAAACTGCAGCATCTTCGACGGAGCGGCCTGCTGAAACCAGTCAGGAATCCGGCGACAGCATGGAAAATGTGATGAATCTGTATGAAGAAAGCTTCAAGCGTTTTGCCGAGGGGGAGGTTGTCACCGGCCGGATAATTTCAATCGACAAAGACCATGTTCTTGTAGACATCGGCTACAAATCCGAGGGACAAATCCGATTGTCTGAATTTAAAGGCGAAGATGGCAATATCACCGCCAACATGGGAGACACCGTAGAAGTAATGGTCGAGTGGTGGGATGACGAGGAAGAGCGTGTGGTCCTGTCCAAGGAAAAGGCTGCCAATATCAAAACCTGGGATGCAATTAAAAAATCCTATGATGAGGATGGTGTTGTTGAGGGTGTCATATCCAACCGGGTGAAAGGCGGTTTTTCGGTGGATATAGGTGTTCAGGCCTTCTTACCCGGTTCCCAGGCGGACCTGCGTCCCATCCGCAACCTCGACGAGCTTGTCGGCAAAACTTTTGAATTTAAGATCCTGAAATACAATCGAAAGCGCAGTAACATTGTTTTGTCCCGGCGAGCTATTTTAGAAAAGGAACGTGAAGAACAGCGATCCACAACCCTCACATCAATTTATGAAGGCAAGATTGTCGAAGGCATCGTGAAAAATATCACTGATTACGGGGTGTTCATCGATCTCGGCGGCGTAGATGGACTGCTCCATATCACCGACATGTCCTGGGGACGGGTCAAGCATCCATCAGAGCTTTTTTCCGTTGGTGATACGATTACCGTAAAAATATTGAGTTATGATCTGGAAAAGGAGCGGGTCTCTCTGGGGATGAAGCAGCTCGCTGCTGACCCCTGGTCGGTTGCGGCGGAGAAATATGCCTTGGGCTCACGGGTTACCGGCGTGGTTGTCAGCCTGACTGATTATGGCGCGTTTGTGGAATTGGAGGAAGGAATCGAGGGATTGATCCATGTATCCGAGATGTCCTGGACCCGCAAAGTTCGCCATCCTTCCAAGGTTGTATCTGTCGGAGAAGAAGTTGAGGCCGTGGTACTCGACATCAAACCTGAAAGTCGGAGGATTTCTCTGGGAATGAAGCAGGTAGTTCCCAATCCCTGGGACGTTATCGCCGAAAAATATCCCGTCGGCACCACCATTGAGGGGAAGATAAAAAATATTACCGATTTCGGCCTGTTTATCGGCATTGACGAGGGAATCGACGGCCTGGTTCACATATCGGATATATCCTGGATCAAGCGTATTAAGCATCCCTCCGAGCTTTATAAGAAAGGAGACATGCTCCAGGCCATCGTGCTGGATATTGAAAAGGAAAGCGAACGATTTTCCCTCGGAATAAAACAGCTGCAGGAAGATCCCTGGAAAACGGTGGCTGAGCGCTATCAGGTCGGCAAAGAGATTACCGGCACCGTAACCAATCTAACGGATTTCGGGGTCTTTGTAGAGCTTGAGGAAGGCATTGAAGGCCTTGTTCATGTATCGGAGATCAGTAAGGAAAAGATCAAAACACCGGTCGGAAAATATAATGTCGGCGAAGTCATCACCGCCAGGGTGATGAACATCAACAGTGAAGAACGAAGGATCGGACTTTCCATTAAACGCATGGAAATTGAAGACGAACAGAATCTGCTCAGCGAATACGTCAACAATATAGGCCCGGCGACATCCTCATTTGGTGAAATTTTACGGGAGAATCTCCAGGAAAAATTAAATGAGGACTAAATTTTTAAAAGCAAAATTGATTTAAAAATAAAAAATGTTTAAAAGCGCCTGTCCCGTCGCTGCTCCAACGATGAGACGGGCGTTTACATTCTAACACTGAAAACCAGGTTCCTTGGGCTGGCCGGGTCAGTCCGGCCACCGGCGGGATTGCCGTAATCGAATGCCATCATTTCATTGGTTGTCTAACGGCAAGCACCACCCTTCTACGGTGAAATCAAAGCCTGGTCTGCCCTCTCTCCGAGCTGTAGCTCTACGAGCAGGAAGCCAGGCTGTAGTCCCTACTCTCCGACCCGTAGGGCTCGGGTCTACGAGCCGGAGGCGGGGCTGGAAGCTGGGACCGAATTCTTTACTGAGTTCAGCAGGACACCTCCTGCTCATTCAAAAATACTGACATCTCCCATGCCTTTGCGAATTACCTCAGGAATATCATCAATCAATAAGATGACACTTGACGGTTGACCGGGCACAATGCTGCCGTCAACAACGGCATCGATGCGGTTGCCAAAATAATCATGAATCAGGGATGCATCATGGAAAATTGTTCCATCCGGCCAGGTGGCACTGGTGGTTATCACCGGATTTCCCAATTCTTTTACCAGGGCCAGACAAATTGGGTTATCCGGTACCCGAATGCCGGCAGTTCTGCGTTTGGTCAGCATGATTTTGGGAACCAGCTTTGATCCTTCCAGAATGAAGGTGTAAGGGCCCGGTAAAAGTCGTTTCATGGTTTTATAGGCATAATTCGAAACCTTGGCATAATGGCTGATGTTTTTCAGACCGGAACAGATAAAGCTAAAGGGCTTGCTATTATTTCGCTGTTTTATCTGGTAGATCCTTTCAATGGCTTTTTTGTTCATAATATCGCATCCGATCCCGTAATAGGTATCGGTTGGATAAACGACTACCCCCCCGTTTTTAAGGATATCCACGACCTTCTGGATGAGCCGCGGCTGGGGATTTTGCTGGTTAATATTGATAAGCATGGGGATAATCTACCGTTTTGATGTCGAATTTCTAAGACTCTAACTGTCTTTATTCTCCAGGAAAGGCTTTTTTATTACGGGTTCACGCATAATGTCAAGGTTACAATTAAAGATTGCCAAAGGCGCGACCATTTGCTATTCGATGCCCATCTCTATTGACGAATGAATATTGATCCGCCTCAGGCGGAAATATTGAATAATTGTTGATTAAGCTAAAAGGATTGGGGAAATGGTTGATTAAGTTGATAGGTTGAATGGTTGATTTAGTTGAAAGGATTGGGGATTGTCTCGATATCGGATTTTAGATTTCGGATTTCGGATTGATGAAAGGAATGTTAGCCATTTTATTTTTTAACTATCAGTTATTGCTGAATGTTCCTTAACGCAGAACCCGTAACGCGCAACACGCAACCCGAATCCTGTCCGTGAGGTCTTTTAAATCCGAAATCAGAAATCCAAAATCCACAATCGAAAAACCCGTAACGCAGAACCCGTAACCCACAACTCGCAACCCGAAAGAGGATTCCAATGCCAAAAATTCCACCTGAAGAAGCCTATTCATTTGATGATGTGTTGTTGATTCCCAATTATTCGGATGTCTTGCCCAAAGATGTCAATATCAGCACCCGTCTGACCAGAAATATAAGCCTCAACATTCCAATTGTCACGGCCGCAATGGACACCGTCACCGAAGCGGATGCGGCTATTACCATGGCCAGGGAAGGTGGCATGGGGTTTATCCACCGCAACCTGAGTGTTGAAAGCCAGGCCGTTGAGGTAGACAAAGTTAAAAAGTCTGAGAGCGGAATGATTGTTGATCCGGTTACCATCCGCCCGCAACAGAAGGTCAATGAAGTCCTGGCACTAATGGAAAAATACCGCATTTCCGGGGTGCCCGTGACCAGCGGGGATCAACTTATCGGGATCGTAACCAACCGGGACCTGAGATTTGAAACCGATTTGGACAAAACGGTCGCCGAAGTCATGACCAAGGACAATTTGATAACCGTCTCCGAGGGAATTTCGTTGGAGGATTCCAAGAAATTGCTGCACCAGCACCGGATTGAGAAGCTTCTGGTGGTTGACGAACAGGGCCGCCTGACGGGATTAATTACCACCAAGGACATTGAAAAAATAAAAAAATATCCGAATGCGTGCAAGGATGGCATGGGGCGTCTGCGGGTGGGGGCTGCTGTTGGTGTGGGTCCCGATATGCTGGAGCGTGCTGAAGCCCTTCTGAATGCCGGCGCGGACGTTATTTTGATTGACACCTCCCATGGTCATTCAGAAAATGTCATCAGGGCCGTCAAAACCTTAAAAAGCACATTTAACGATCTTGAGTTGATTGCCGGTAACGTGGGCACATCCAAGGGCGCAGAAGACTTGATCAAGGCCGGCGTAGACGGTGCAAAAATCGGTATCGGTGGCGGTTCGATCTGTACCACACGCGTTGTGGCCGGTATCGGGATCCCGCAGATGACCGCGATTATGAACTGCCGTTCAGTTACCAGTAAAACCGGGGTGCCGCTGATTGCCGACGGGGGTATTCGATTTTCCGGTGATATCACCAAAGCGATTGGCGCCGGTGCTCACTGTATCATGGTCGGCGGACTTTTAGCCGGGACCGAGGAAAGCCCGGGTGAGGTGGTCTTTTACCAGGGTCGCAGCTACAAAATGTATCGCGGAATGGGCTCGATTGAGGCCATGAAAAAAGGCAGCAAGGATCGCTATTATCAGAGTGAACAGGCTGAGGACGACAAGCTGGTCCCCGAGGGAATTGTCGGCCGTGTGCCCTATAGGGGGTCGCTGTCTGCCAATATTTTTCAGCTGATCGGCGGTTTGAAGGCCGGTATGGGATATTGCGGTTGCCGGACACTGGATGAATTGAGGGAAAAAGCGCGATTCGTCAAAATCAGCGCCGCCGGCATGCGCGAAAGCCATGTTCACGACGTCATTATCACCAAAGAGGCGCCCAATTATCGCCTCGAATAGTTGATTAAGTTGAAAGGATTGGGGAAATGGTTGATTAAGTTGATTGAGTTGATTAGGTTAGTCGATTTCAGCCTATTTGACTAACCGACACCCTTGCAATCAACTCAATCAACTTAATCAACTTAATCTACTTTATATAATCGAGAAAGTACTATACCCCATGACAACTTCTAATCCCCCCGATTTCGTCCACTTGCATGTTCATACCCAGTACAGCTTATTAGATGGTGCCATCCGGATCGACAATCTGCTGCAGCGGGCATCGGAATTCGGCATGCATTCGGTGGCCACCACCGATCACGGCACGATGTTCGGGGCCGTCGAGTTTTATGAAAAAGCCACCAAAGCCGGTATCAAACCTGTTATCGGAATTGAAATTTACGTTGCGCCTCGAACCCGTTTTGATAAGACCCCGCTGGATAATAAGGACCTGTCGCATTTAATCCTGCTGGCTGAAAATCAGGAGGGATATCGCAATCTTTGCAAATTGGCTTCCGCTGCTCAGCTTGAAGGATTTTATTACAAACCCCGCATTGACAAACAGATTCTCAGAGAACACAGCAGCGGATTGATCGGTATGACGGCCTGCCTGCACGGTGAGGTCCCGCGACGGATTCTGGACGGTAAAATGGAGCTTGCTGACGCGGCCGCGCAAGAGTACCTGGAGATTTTTGGGGAAAACCATTTTTATCTGGAAGTACAAAATAACGGTATTGATATTCAGGACCGTGTCAATGAGGCGCTATTAGACATGAGTCAGCGACTGTCGATACCGCTGGTGGCCAGCAATGACTGCCATTACCTGGACAGAGAGGATGTACGTGCCCATGACGTTTTGTTGTGCATCCAGACCGGTAAAACCATTCATGATGCCGACCGCCTGAAATTCAGAACCGATCAACTATATTTTAAAACCAAAGACGAGATGCATGCCTTTTTTGGCTCCTACCCGGATGCTATCAGCAATACGGTGGACATCGCCCGTCGCTGCAACCTGGAATTTGATTTTAATACCTACCACTTTCCTAAGTTTGATACCGGCTCAGAGCAGACGGTGGATGAGATGTTTGAAGAAATGGTATGGGAGGGATTTGGTCGTGTTCTTGAGCGGGTAAAAAGCAGACATTCACAGATAGATGAGACCGTGTATCGCCAACGTCTCGAATATGAAATCTCGGTTATTAAGAAAATGGAATATGCGGGCTACTTTTTGGTCGTTTCCGATTTCATATCCTACGCCAAAAAATCCGGTGTGCCGGTAGGACCCGGCCGGGGGTCTGCCGCCGGCAGCCTTGTGGCCTACAGTCTGGGCATCACCGATCTTGATCCCATCAGCCATGGACTAATTTTTGAACGCTTCCTCAACCCGGCCCGTAAAAGCATGCCGGACATCGATGTGGATTTTTGCATAGACGGCCGGGAAGATGTGTATAAGTACGTGGTCGATAAATACGGCGGCGGTGATTATGTGGCCCAGATCATTACGTTCGGAAAACTCAAAACCCGGGCTGTTATCCGCGATGTGGGCCGAGCACTGGACATCCCCCTGCGGGAAGTGGATGCGATTGCCAAAATGGTGCCGGATGTAGTGAATATCAGCCTCGATGGCGCTCTGAAGCAGGAACCGCGGTTGGCGGAGCTGGCTGAAAAAGACCCCAAAGTGGCCGATCTGATACAGATCTGTCGGGTGCTCGAGGGCCTGCCGCGCCATGCCTCCACCCATGCTGCCGGAGTGGTAATTGCCGACAGACCTTTGATTGACTATCTGCCACTTTATAGAGGGAAAAAGGGGGAAGTGGTGACCCAGTTCGACATGAATATTGTCGAAAAGATCGGTCTGGTCAAATTTGATTTTCTGGGTTTGCGCAACCTGACGGTCATTGCCAAAACCCTTGAATTGATCGGGCGACAAGGGAAAACGCCACCGAAGCTGGCAGAAATCGAATTAACCGATCCGGACACCTACCGGCTTCTGGCCACCGGGGATACCACCGGTGTCTTTCAGCTCGAAAGCTCGGGTATGAAGGATTTGCTCGTGCGGTTAAAACCGGAATCCTTTGATGACATTATTGCGCTGGTGGCCCTTTATCGTCCCGGGCCCATGGAAAGCGGCATGATTGACGATTATGTGGCTCGCAAACACGGGAAAAAAACCGTGCAATACCTGGTCCCCGAGCTTGAACCCATTTTGAAAGAAACCTATGGGGTGATCGTTTATCAGGAGCAGGTCATGAAAATCGCCGGCGTTCTGGCGAAATACTCCATGGCCGAGGCCGACGATCTGCGCAAAGCCATGGGCAAAAAGATTCCTGAAATTTTGGCCAAACATCGGCAACGGTTTGTGCAGGGGGCCGTAGACAATAAAATTCCTGAGAAGAGGGCCCAGAATCTGTTTGATCTGATCGAAAAATTCGGTGGATACGGCTTCAACAAATCACACAGCGCCGCCTATGCCCTGATTGCTTACCAGACCGGTTACCTTAAAGCCCATTATCCGGTGGAATTTATGGCCTCTTTGTTGACCAGTGAAATGCATTCCACAGATGGTGTGGTCAAATTTATTGCCGAATGTCGTAATCACGACATACCCATTCTGCCGCCTGATATAAATGAAAGTGAGATAGAATTCACAGTGGACGGATCCCAGATCCGCTACGGGCTGGTGGCCGTCAAAAATGTCGGTGAAAGCGCCATCGAATCCATTATCGCCTGCCGCAGGGAACAACGCTTTGAATCGTTCTTCGATTTTTGCGAACGGGTTGATTTGAAAAAGGTAAACAAGCGGGTTATTGAGAGCCTGGTTAAATGCGGCGCCTTCGATGTGACCGCTGCCAAACGATCCCAGTTGATGGCAGCCATCGAAAGTGCGCTTGAATATGGCCAGCGGGTTCAAAAAGAGCGCAACGACCCCCAGATGGGCCTGTTTGGCAGTGGAGAAAACCAACCCAGTATCAACGCACCCGCTTTGCCGGAAATTGGTGAATGGGATGAAAAACAGTATCTGACTTTCGAGAAAGAATCCCTCGGTTTCTATCTGACCGGTCACCCGTTGACGCGGTATAAAGATTTACTGGATAAGTTTACCAACGCCGATGCCGTATCCATCAAGGACCTGAGGGACGGGGGCGTTGTGCGAATTGGCGGACTTATTCAAAATACCAAGACCATCAACACCAAAAAAGGGGACCTGATGGCCTTTGTGACCATCGAGGATATGCACGGGGCAGTGGAGGTTATCGTCTTTTCGCGTGTATTTGCCAATACGAGGGATCTGTTGGTGGAAGACCGTGCCCTGCTGGTCCAAGGGCAGGTTCAAAAGGACGAACAGGCGGTTAAAATTCTGGCCGATGAGGTAATCCCCATAGAAAAAGCCGAAGAAACCTGGGCGGCCAGCGTCCATTTTAATCTGGAAATAAGCCGTACGAATCGTGAGACCCTTTCGGATTTGCACGCCATACTTAAACGCCATCCAGGATCGTGTCCGGGATTCCTTCATTTGCGAAGCCCTGATAAAACGGATTCCATCATTTCTCTGCCGGAGGTACTGAAATTAAAAGCCGGCGGATCACTGGCCCGGGAGGTGCACAGCTTCCTTGGTTACCAGGCCGTGGAAACGCGCTGTCGTGCGGTGACTTCTTCGGCAGGCAATAACAGGGTTAACAGAAACGGTAGAAAGGGGAGACCACCGAATGGGGGATTTGGCAGGTAACGTTTATGCAATTTTGCTGGCCGGCGGTACCGGCACCCGGTTGTGGCCCGTGTCTCGCCAGCTTTATCCCAAGCAGCTGGTAAAATTCATCGGGAATGATTCGCTGGTACAAAGCACCATAAAGCGATTGTCGCCTGTGCTGGATGCGGACAGCGTCAGGATCGTTTGCGGTGAACAGCATTTTCATGAGACAGCGCGGCACATGCAGGACATCGGATTGCAGGCCGAAGGTAAAATTATCTGTGAGCCCAGCGGCCGGAATACTGCCCCGGCCATTTTGCTGGCCGTATTACAGACCCTGTCTGCCGACCGGGATGCGGTCTTATGTGTTTTTCCGGCCGATCATGTCATTGGTGATATTGAAAGTTTTCACGAGCGGTTAAAGGCGGCCATCCGGCTGGCGGATCAAGGCAATATCGTTACCTTTGGCATCAAACCCCACTATCCTGAAACGGGCTATGGCTATGTTGAAGGCGGCCGGGAGGTATCTGAAGGTGCTTTGACAATCAAGCGGTTTGTTGAAAAGCCGGATAAAAAGACGGCCCAGCAATACATTGCAGCCGGTAATTTTTTCTGGAATAGCGGTATGTTTGCTTTTAAGGCCTCGGTTATTTTAGAAGAGTTTCGTACTTACCAATCGGATCTGTTGGAAAAATTGAATGCGATATCGGACGGCATCCATCCCATCGCCAAAGAAGATTATGATCAGCTGCCCGACATATCTTTTGATTACGCTGTTATGGAAAAAACCGCCAGGGGAGTGGTTCTGCCTTCGGATTTCGGGTGGAGCGATATCGGCTCCTGGAAATCTCTATATGATTTTTTACCCAAAGATGACGAACTCAATGTAATTGACGGCGACGTCATCACCAATGACACCCAAGGCTGTTTTATTATGGGCCGCGATCGATTAATTGCCACCAATCATCTCGAAAACATGGTGGTCGTGGAAACCCCCGACTCCATATTTGTATCCGACATCGATCGCAGCCGGGATGTTAAGTCCATTGTCGCCCGCCTGAAAGAAAAAGGCCGCCAAGAATATCGTCAGCATCGCACCATTCATTTTCCCTGGGGAAGCAGAACGCTGCTTGAGAAAAAAGACGGCTATACGGTTTACAGACTGTTGGTTTATCCATCATCAAGCTTGCAGGTGGAGGTGAATGCCGCCGCATGCTTGCACCTGGTTGTTGTAAAAGGTCCTGTCAGGGTCCAAGCCAACGGGAAAAAACAAAGCTTGAAAAAGGGTAAGGCCCTGACCGTCGCCAGGCCCGGGGTTGTGAGCATCGAAAATAAATCTGCAGAACCCATTTACCTGATTCAGATTCAATTGGGGGAGTGACGGTTACGGGTCTTTCGATCTCGGATTTGTGATTTGGGATTTCGGATTGGAAAGAGCTGGACTGAGAGTTGCGGGTTACGCGTTACGGGTTTTTCGATTGCGGATTTTGGATTTCGGATGTCGGATTTAAAAGATCTCACGGACAGGGTTCGGGTTGCGAGTTGCGGGATACGCGGTACGTGTTACGCGTTAAGGAACATTCAGAGATAACTGATAGTTAAAAATAAAATCGATAACATTCCTTTCATCAATCCGAAATCCGAAATCTAAAATCCGATATCGAGACAATCCAAAATCGAGACAACCCTGAACCCAGAACCTTGCGATTTGGAGATCTTTATGCCGCACATATTCGGATCCGCAGAGCTGCTGGAGGATGTCCATAAGCGGGATTTATGTATCGGCTGTGGCGCCTGCGTGGATCTTTGCCCGTATTTTAAAAATTACAAGGGCAAAACGTCTCAGCTGTTTCCCTGTAATTTGGAGCAGGGGCGTTGTTTTGCTTATTGCCCCAAGGCCGAAGTCGACTTGAACGAACTTACCCATAAAATCCGGCGGGTCGACTACGATGGCAGTCCCCTGGGGCCTTGTCGAGAGGTGTTGGCATCCCGGGCCGGAAATCAAATGGTAAAGGGCGCTTTTCAGGCCGGCGGTACGGTTTCTTCATTGATGGCCTTCGCTTTGAAAAATAGGCTGATTGATGCTGCCGTATTAACCGACCGCAATGGCTTGACCCCGATTTCCCGGCTGGCCACGAACTGGAAGAATGTTGCCGACTGCGCCTCGTCCAAGTTTATGGCCTCCCCGACCTTATCGGCCTTAAATATGGCGGTGCGGGAAGGTTACAAGCGCATCGGTGTTGTCGGCACACCCTGCCAGATGACGGCTGTGGCCCAGATGCGCAACAACCCGCTGCAAAAGGAGGAACATGTTCCGGTTGAGCTGAGCGTGGGTCTGTTTTGCAACTGGTCGGTTGACACCCGGCAGCTGATGGACCTGCTGGCCCAAAGGTTGGAAATCTCCGATATTCGGCGTATGGACATACCGCCACCGCCGGCCAATATCTTAACCTTGGAAACGGTCAACGGGTCGGTAGAAGTTTCGCTGTCAGATATTAAACCTTTGATCCCGCACACCTGTTTTGTCTGTCCGGACATGACCGCGGAGTTTGCCGATCTCTCGGCCGGTATGCTCGAAGGCCGACCGGGTTGGAACACGCTGATTATACGTTCGGATATGGGTGCTGAGATTGTTGATCAAGCCCGCCGAGAGGGCTTCATCGAAACAGAGCCGTTTCCGGAAGATAACCTCCAGCATTTGTCCAAAGCAGCGGCGGAAAAGAAAGAACGGTCTGTGCGAACATTGATCCGCAGGGGGCTTCTTAATAATGAAAAAGGTGAACGAGCGGCTATCCGGATACCTCAGGGAATCGTGGACAAAATTCTTCGTTCTCCCCGGGACTGAGAACAGAGCACGTGGACGTCTTTAAGTAAAAGAAAAGCCTGGTTATAGGTGTCAGTGTCCAGAAGACAGAAGACAGAAAACAGAGGACAGAAGACAGAAAGCAGAGACCGGTAGGACGGACCTCCGTGCCCGCCGGAGTCATTTCATAGTGCCTCTGCGAGTATGGTCGGCACAGAGGCCGACCCTACTTGCTGGTTGCTGGGTGCTCGATGGCGAGTTTGACAGGTAGGTGGTCAGAACCGGCGGTATCTGTCGTCTGTTTTCTGTCTTCTGCCATCTAAAACATTGAAATTGTCAAAGAACACCCCTATGGCTTCCACCATACAATGGAGGAAATATGTCAGCAATCATAGATGGCAAAGCGGGAACCCGACACCTGCTTATGGGCAACGAAG
>Ga0255055_10001301_pt1 | contig 18539 bp, 20 predicted proteins | sample JV7_2_27_MG_FD_188633 | JGI IMG/M metagenome (GOLD analysis project Ga0255055, IMG submission 188633) | Seawater microbial communities from Jervis Inlet, British Columbia, Canada - JV7_2_27 | ecosystem: Environmental > Aquatic > Marine > Inlet | place: Canada: British Columbia | collected... | reverse complement strand
AGGTGGTGGAAAATACTAAGCAACTCACCCAAAGCTCCCTGGATAGTTGGCGTTCCGGCATCCAGGTTGTTGGAATTCAGCTTTTGCAGGCAAATCCTCCATCGGAAGTCATGGAGGCCTTTCGGGATGTAGCCAGTGCCCGAGAAGATCGAGAAACCTATATCAATAAAGCATTGGGTTATCGGGATTCCACAATTCCTGAGGCCAGAGGTAAAGCTGAAGAGATTGTCCTGGCAGCTGAAGGGCTCCGGGCTGAACGTATTAATTATGCCCTGGGCGAAGCCTCTCGATTTCGGCTCCAGCATAGCGAACACGATAAAGCCCGACAAGTCACCGAGACCCGACTTTATGTTGAAACCATGGAGAAGGTTCTTTCCCCGGTGGAAAAAATCCTTATTAATCCTGAGGTCAAGCAGGGAATAATGGACCTTTGGTTTTTCAACGAAGATACGAAAAGAACTATCATCGAATAGTAAAGGAGAAAATAAAATGAAAGCAAAAATACTGACGATCGTAATCGCCGTTTTGGTGGTCGCCGCCAGCGGTCTGATCTTTTATCAGGTCGATGAGCGTGAGTATGTTGTTATTACTCAATTCGGTGAACCCATCAAAGCCATCAGAGAAGCGGGATTAAATTGGAAATGGCCCGATCCCATTCAGAGTGTCAACCGTTACAATAAACGCTTGATGACTTATGAAATGGGTGAAACAGAATACCTCACCGAGGATAAGAAAAATGTAATGGTGGATGCCTATATTGTCTGGAAGATAGACGACCCGATCAAATACATGAAAACGGTAAAAAACCGAATGGGTGCCGAAACCCGGTTGGCCGACATTCTTTCTTCGGAAATCGGAATCAGTCTGGGTGAATTTGACCTTTCATCTCTTATTTCAACAGAGCTTGAAAAAATCAAATTCGGTCAAATGATGCAAGAGGTCAAAAGTAAAATTTCTCAAAAGGCAGTCGACTATGGCACCGCGATCGCCGATGTAAAAGTTACACTGCTAAACTTTCCCGAAAGAAATAAGCTGAGCGTTTTCAGGCGCATGCGAGCTGAGCGCGAAAGAATCGCAAAAGGGTACCGTTCGGAAGGTACTGAAAAAGCGCTCAAGATCAGAGCCGATGCGGATAAACAAAAACAAATTATTCTTTCGAAAGCCTATGAAAGTTCCCAGAAAATAAAGGGGGAAGCCGAAGCCAGGGCGATTAAAATCTATGCCGAAGCTTATCAGAAGGATATTAAGTTTTACGAGCTGATTCGAACGCTGGAGTCTTATGAAAAATTTATTGACGGAAAAACAACTGTGGTTCTGTCCGCTGATTCCGAGTTGCTCAAATTCATCAATACTTCCAATCCTGAACTTCTAAAATCAACAAAAGAATCTGAATCCGCGGGCTCTCCGAGGACAAAGACAAATAAGGAGGGATGATGGTTATGGATAGGCACGACATACCAAAAGATCGCCTAAGTGAAACCGAAGCAACGGCCGCCGAAGATCGTCTCGATGAATCGAAAAAAACCAACCGAAACTCCCGGAAACAGCGTTTTAAGGAAGTTTTGCCGGCAATGATCACTTTCGTATTTACCCTGGTAAAAAAGATTAAGGCTGCCTTTACCCAAATCTTTAAAGATGATGAGGATATTCGCCTTATAGACGACATCAAGGGTGCATTTAGACACATCCCCTTGAAAAAAAGAGGGGTGGTCATTCTCTTTGCAGGGTTTCTACTTGCAGTTTATCTGATCTCAGGTGTTTACACGGTAAAACCCGGCGAAGAGGCTGTCTCGACAATTTTCGGCAAACAGATCCGTCAATCAATCAATGAGGGTTTACACTATCATCTCCCCTGGCCCTTTGAAAGGATTGAAAAGGTAAACGTTTCAGAGATCAGGCGGGTGGATGTAGGCGTGACTCAAACAGAAACACCGCTTTTGTTTCCCAAAAAGAGCCTGGCCGATGCCCAGATCAAAAGCGGTGCCCACGGCGGTCATGGCGGACAAGGCAATTTTACGAAAGCGTCAGAGACAGTTGGAACGCCAACACGTTCATCAAGAAACCAATTTTTTACAGGAGATGAGAATATTTTGCAGACCAGGATGACCATCCAGTATCAAATCAAGGACGCATCCGACTACCTTTTTCAGACCAGCGCTCCTGACTTTCTGGTTCCTTCTGCTGTACGCGCAGCTATCACCGAGTTTTTTGGACAGATGCCGGTAGAAGATCTTTTGACCGTTGCCAAATCGCAGATCCAGAAGCGAATCGCCCGGAAAGCGCAGAACATGCTGGATGAATATGGCTCCGGGCTCTACATCGTCAATGTCAATTTGCAGGAGGTCAACCCACCCAAAGAAGTGGCCGAGGCTTTTCGAGACGTCGCCAGCGCTAGAGAAGAGAGAGAAGAAAAGATTAATAAAGCGCAAGGGTACCGGAACACCGTCATTCCGGAAGCCAGAGGAAAAGCCCATAAATTGATCAGCGATGCAGAAGGATACCGGGAAGAAATCGTCAACCGGGCAAACGGTGAGACTGATAAATTTTTATCCATGCTCAATGAATACCGCGGAGCAAAGGATGTCACTAAATACCGCCTGTATCTCGAGACCATAGAAGAGGTATTGGCGAAAACTAAAAAATTTGTTGTCGATTCGAAAAAAGAACGGGTCAACCTCAAATTCGTTAAGTAAAATCAATGGGGGAGGTGCTGCTATGTTCATGAGACGGGTAATACCTGTTTTGATCCTATCCGGATTGATAATTGCCGGATGTAGCCGGGATGATGAAAAAATGGCCCCGCCCGATCCCAATGTGGTGGCGTCATTCAACAGCGGTATAATTACGAAAGATCAAATTCAGGCCAAGTTTGAGAGTTTGATGTCTTGCTGTAAAGATCGATATGAAGGTGAGGACGGGCGTCGAACGCTTGTTAAAGAAATGGTGCTGCCCGTGGTGATTTCACAGGCCATCAAGCACAAAAAGATCGACCTTCGAAAAAACATCAGAAAAGAGTTGGGTGATTTAAAAGAAGAGTTGAATATGTCCTTACTCCATATAAAATTTCATGAAAAAATACTGAACAGCAGCGAAGCTAAGGGTGATTTGAAAGAAGCCTATGCTTTTCAGAAAAGACTGCTGGAAGGCTTACCATGGTCTGAGCGCTATGGAAAGCTGATTGAAATTCATGAACAAATACACCCCAAAATAGCCAAGGATGTGGAAAAAATGGCTGAAAGCTACATCCAAAAATTGCGCCGGGAAGCATCCATCACAAAATACTACGAACGATTAAAAGTCCAAGTCACCAAAGAAGAATTAAAGGATTTTTATCAAAGCCATATTGATGGGCTCCATGGAGACGAATATCGGGTTCCTGAAAGGGCCAGGATCCAGCAGATCGTGATCAAAGTCGATAAAGAAAGCCAGGGTTGCTCAGCTTGCGCAGTGGAGAAAAAACAAAAGGCAAGAGAAAAGGCAGCATCGGCATCGTTAGAATTAAGATCCGGGGCTGATTTCCAAACGGTTTCTCAAAAATATCTTGCTGAATCCTCTGATTCAAGTCTGCCGCAATGGATTGCCCGGGGCAGTAAGGTGAAATCTTTCGAAGAATCTATATTTTCTTTAGAGATGGGGGAAGTCAGTGAGGTGCTTGAAGAAAATGATACCTTTTATATCGTCAAGCTTTTAGAAAAACAACCTGGCCGGTTAAAATCCTTTAGGGAGATTTTGGAACCGCTTGAAAGGGAATACCGCTGGCAGAAGGGAGAAGCGCATCTTAAAACAAGCCGCGATAGAATTCTATTTAGCATTGATGGCCGTCCTTTTACCATCGGTGATTTTTTAGATGAATACGCCCGTTATAATCCGCCGCACCAATGTCATCATGAAAAAGGACAGCAGCGACCCGAACCCCAAAAGGATGATCCACTGCTCTGTGACTTTTCCCATAACAACCTCGAAGATCAGAAGCTGTTTGTGGACCGCATGATCGACAAGGAATTGATCACCGAAGATACCTATAATCAGATGATTCATGTTGAACATCAAAAGGAGATCGAATTTGTCACGATGGCCAGCCTTTATCCCATTTTTCACCAGGAGGAAATGGAAAATCTGGTCCAAATCAGCGACGAGATGATCAAAGAATATTACCAGAAAGAAAAGGAAAACTACAGGTACCCTGCGAAAGCCAAACTCAACATGCTCGTGGTCAAAGGTGGTGATACCGAGGAAAATAAGAAAAAAGCCTTCGAAAAAGTACAAACAGCTTACAAGGAACTAAAGCCCTCTTACTTCTCGTTTAAAAAGCAAAAGGATTTTGCCGAAGTTGTACGCAAATATTCGGAGGATAAGGAAACGGCCTCCAAAGGAGGGCGTTTAGACGTTGATGTCTATGAGTGCCGCAACGCCATCGAATATATGGTTATGCACGGATTCCACGATGAAATATTTGCACTGGAACCGGGGGACATCAGCGACATATTCGAATTTGAAAATGATTACTACATTGTTCAGATTCGGGAAATGGAAAGCAGAAAGCAATTGAATTTTGAAGATGTCCGGGAGCAGGTGAAACAGGATCTTTACACTAAAGAACACGAAGGAGTTATGAACAACTGGGAAGATAACCTTCTAAAGTCCGCCGGGTTAGTGATTTATGACCGCCCACTGCAGGAAATGCTGGCGGAAACTAAAACGCCCGAAAACATTGAAGGTTCTTAAAATAATAACCGGGCAAATATCTGATCGATCAAAAGGAGGATGAAAACATGCAAAATTTACTACCACTCATTTTGATAGGGTTCTTTATTTATCTTATTTTTTTTCGCAAAGGCGGAATGGGCTGCTGCGGCGGCCACGGGTCGCACGAACCGAAACGGCATCAGGATGGGCGCTCGGACGACCTCAAACAAGAAAATCGTATGGAACAAGTGATTGATCTTCGTAGGGATGAATACGCCATCCTTCCATCCAGGAATGATCAGGATCATACTGGAACATAAAAATTTGAATGTGGGGATCAAATTTTTTAACCTAAAACCTTGGATCTGCTGGAGGTATAAAACATGTGTCACTTGATATTCTTTCTGCCGGTTTTCGGGTTACCTGTCTTTTGGATTTTTCCTTTTAACACAGCCTTGCCTGTATATCTTTTTATTGTGGGGGTCTCCATGGTACTTTATTGGAAAATCTACCAGGCGATGAAGTCGCAGGTTCTTACAGGTCAGGAAGCCATGTTAAGAAAGACCGGGATGGTGATCCAAAACATCGACCCGGAGGGCAAAATTAAATATGCCACTGAAATTTGGAATGCAGTTGCCGAAGGGAAAAAGTTTTTGGAAGGGGAAAAAGTTGTTATCAGCGGCTTTTCTTATGGCCTGCGAGTCATAGTGGAAGAACCGTCTGTTGAAAGGAATTTATTGAACAGAGAGGATTACACATGCATCCAATATTAATCCAAATCGGTTCGTTGGAGATTCGCTGGTATGGCGCCATGATTGCTCTGGCCTGTCTGGTCGGTTATTGGCTGGCGGGTCGGGAAGCTGAACGCAAAGGCATTGGCAAAGAAAAATTTCAAGAGTTTTTTCTTTATGCCGTCATTGGGGCTGTTATTGGTGCCAGGCTTTATTATGTTGCCTTTACCGAGCTGGCAATGTTCTGGGAAAATCCGCTTTCCGTTTTCGCCATATGGAAAGGCGGGCTGGCCATTCACGGTGCCTTATTGGGCGGGCTTCTGGTAAGCATTTTTTATACCTGGAAGCAAAATATAAATTTAGCCGCATTTTTAGATACACTCACCCCCCCGCTTATTTTGGGGCAGGCCATCGGACGTATCGGATGTTTTTTAAACGGAGACGCGCATGGATATCCGACGCGTATGCCCTGGGGGTTGGTGTACTCGCCCGAAAGCCTCGCAGGCCAGATGTTTCCGGGACAGCCGCTTCATCCTACCCAACTCTATGAGATGATCTTGAACCTCATCATTTTTGGTATCCTTTGGAAAATCCGAACAAAACTGAAATTAGATGGACAGCTTTTTTTAGCCTATGTAATTCTGTATTCAGCTGCTCGGATTTTGGTAGAGCATTTCCGCGCCGACAAACTGACGTATTTAGGAAATATCTCCACTGCTCAATCCATCGGTATTATCGGAATTCTGCTAAGTGTTGTTCTGATGATCGGCCTCAAAAGAAAGAGGTCCATCCGGATAAAGTCTGAACATCACAATAAAAGGTAACACTTCTTAATAAATTAGCGATTATGTTAAATCAAGTATAGGTCAGGGCACATGCGAGGCCGCGCTTTTATAAAATTCTTGACCTCATACCACAATGTGGGTATAATTAAAATTTAATTAATTAATTCAATTGGCTATTTTAGATGAAATTCACCCGAAAAAACCTCATTCTATTCATCATAATAGGAATTGTAGCTTACAGTATTCCTGTGATCTCATTGTGCTCTTCTCACTGCGTTACGGATAACCCCGACATCAATTCTTCTATAAATGCAAGTTGCTCAATTTCGTCCCATTCTTTTGTGGCATATCGCATCGAGCTGTCAATTCTATTGATCTTACCCCTGGCGGGTTTATGTCTCAGCAGGCAGAAACTTTTGATACCGACCGGATTCTCTTTGCCCCTCTTTAGACCACCTAAACCTCTTTACTAAAAAATCAAATCAATTGATACGCACTTTTAGTGGGTTTTGTTCTTACAAATGGCCTGTACATTATTGCTGCAAGGAGTAAAAAATGAAACAGCTTTGCATGTGGTTTACTTTTTTGACGATTTTTTTGTTAATATTTGCGTTTTGGAATCCAAGCGCGGCAGTGCAGGATCCCATGACGACTGTCGGCGCTTTTAAATTTAAGGAGGGCACGGTTGCCCCTGATTTTGTTATAGAGAATCTGGCCGGGGATCGGGTAAAGCTTGAAGACTTCCGCGGCAAAGTTGTTTTGCTTGATTTTTGGGCAACCTGGTGAACGTGGTGTCGGAAGGAGATGCCTTCCCTGGTAAAGCTGTACAATGAGTTTCAAGACAAAAAATTTGTGGTTTTAGCCATCGATATTCAGGAGAAGCGAAAAATTGTTAAAAAATATGTCAAGCAGGAAAAATTGCCCTTTCCGGTCCTGATGGACTTCACAGGACAGGTTGCTTTTAAATATGGTGTCCGCGCCCATCCTGCGCATTATCTGATAAATGGAAAAGGAGAGCTGGTTGCTTCGGTCCTGGGTGCCAGAGACTGGGCCAGCACAGAAACCCGTAATCTTATCCGTTTTCTTTTAGATCAAGACCAGGAAGGGTAAAAACGTGAAATTAAGGAATGCGCCTGATCAGAAAAGCAAAACGACTAACTATCGGGCCGTTGTTCTCGTCTTTCTGGCAGTAGCTGGATTATTGATCTTGTTTTCGCTGAAGCAAAATAATTTATATTTAAATTATTCGCCCCTGAAGACCGGCCTCTCTGCTCCTAATTTCACGTTTCCCGGGCGCGATGGTAAAATGGTCAGTCTCTCCGACTATAGGGGAAACGTTGTACTGGTGAATATTTGGGCAACCTGGTGCCCTCCATGTGTCGATGAAATGCCTTCTATGGAAAGACTCTATAAAGAACTTAAAGGTGAAGATTTCGAAATTCTGGCAGTCAGTATAGACTCACTGGGCCCAAAAGCGGTTGCCCCGTTTATGAAAAAATACAATCTGAGCTTTCCGGCTTTAATGGATCCGGATGCAACCATCCAAACTTTGTATCAGACGATCGGCATCCCAGAGAGCTTTATTGTCGACCAGGAAGGAATTCTCATCAAGAAAATTATTGGCCCCAGAGACTGGGCTACGCCTGAGGTTATTGGTTTCTTCCGTGATCTGATTCAAAAACCGCGCATGCGAAAAGGTATTTGATTTCAACTTTTTTTAAAAAATAATATGGGTTCTAAGAAAAATAACGCACACATCCTGCTATCATTTCTGTTATGGCTGATATTTATACCCCAACTCGTGCTGGCCTCCAATGAGGTGTTGATAGGGGATTATCAAATTCAGATTTTTACAGAACCTGACCCCCCGGTTGTAGAAAATGAGGCAAACTTAATCATAAAAATCCTGCGATCGCGGGATCATATGCCGGTGAGAAATGGACAAATATATTTAAGTACCAGACCTAATTTTCAGACTGCAAAGACAAGCGGGCACGATCTTAAAATCATATCAGAATACAAAGCAGCCACCGAAGCGGACGAATTTGGCAACTATGAGCTGCGAACAAACTTCAAAGAGGCGGGTGATTATTATATCAAAGTCGCCCTAAAAGGGCTGGAAGGAAAAACATTTAATGAGCCGTTGACAGCCGGTTTTAGCGTTAGGGTCAAGGCATCTGCTAGTTCAGGGTTGACGCTGTTATTTATCATATCCACAGTTTTTATCATAACTCTAGCCGGAGTTTACCTGATTTATAGCCAGAACCGGGTAGCACCTGTTAAGTCAACGACCACCCGCATAGCGGGTGGTTTGGGTTTTAGCGCCATAGGCGGGAAAAGACAGGGGCGCGAAGTGCCCCAATCGTTGCGGGTGGGACCGGGTGCGAAGCACCCGGTTTCGAAAACCCAATCATCAGGCTTCAACTTGCTTGAAATTGCGTGGATAAAACGACTTTTGCAGTCAAAATACATCCAGCCTGTCTTTCAAATTCCTTTGCTGGCTGTGTTTATTATCCTTTTAATTTTAGCCTTTGTCGATATTCAAGATTCAGGCAGAAATTTATCCGTAATCGTCATATGGACCCTGTGGTGGACCGGCATCATCTTTACTTTCGTGCTTGTCGGAAGACTTTGGTGCTTCATGTGCCCGGTTGGAGCCCTATCTGAATGGACTTCCAGAATTTTTAAACCGCGGCGACAGTTTCCATCCAAACTACAGAATTTGTGGCTTGCAAATTTGTTCTTTGTCCTGTTGACATGGCTGGATATTCAGATCGGCGTGGTGCGAAATCCAGTGGTCACCGGATCACTGCTGATTGGAATTACAGCAGCGGCAATCGGAATCGGCATGCGATTTCAAAGAAGGACTTTTTGCAGGTACCTCTGCCCGATAGGAGGGCTGATAGGTATTTACGCCATGTTTTCCGCGGTGGAGCTGCGGTCCAAGGACGGTGAGGTCTGCAGAAACCATAAAAGAAAGGATTGCTATCTGGGCAATAAAAGGGGGTACGGGTGTCCAATGTTTGAGACCATACCCAATATGGACAGCAATAAGGTATGCAACTTCTGTGGCGAATGCATCAAATCCTGCCCCAAAAACAATATTACGATTAGAGTCCGATCTTTTTTCAAGGATGCCTGGGCAACCCCTAAAAAATCTCTCGATGAAGCGGCCCTTGCGGTTGTGCTTGTCGGGGTGGCCATATTTGTAACCGGAGATATGCTCGAGCCATGGGCAGGCTGGATAGATTCTGCAATGAAATTATTTCCTGCTGATTTGCTCGGCATCGAGTATACATACACAGTTGAAGTTATAACGAAGTCTATCCTTTATTTTTCGATTTCGCTGCTTTTGATTCCTGGGTTAATTCTGCTGGCTTCAGCCCTTTCGAACAGAGTCGTCGGTGAAGAAAACCACAATGGCCTTAGACGGACCTTTATAAAATTTGGCTACATGTTTATTCCGATCGGGCTTTCCATGCACCTGGCACATAATACGGGGCACCTTTTGAATGAATCGGGAGGAATAATCCCTGCGTTGCAGCGGGTTCTAAATAAATACACATCGTTACATACCGGTGAGCCCAACTGGAATCTGGCCATATCGCCCCTAATTGACCCGCTGTATTTATACTGGATTCAGATGGGTCTTTTGCTAATTTTGTACGTTTTTGCTCTTTACGCAGGATACAGACTGGCAATAGTTCACTATAAGGATCATGCTACGTCATTTAAGGCAGTTCTGCCGATGATCGTCGTTTCTTTTGTGCTGATGGCGGCCAATGTTTATCTTCTTAATTTGCCAATGGCACCCAGGCACGTTCATTAATACACAGCGTCATAATAAATTGCGTATTCACTCTTTGGATCGTTGATTTTAAAACTACCGTATAGGATCAAACATGCAGAACGCTGTGTATGTATGCGCAATGATTTATGTCCTTCTGTATAAATGACAATGCTTCTGCGGTAGGATTTACAAAGCAATTTATTCAAGCAAAAGAAGTTCAAGGTTCTAAAACAAAAAAGGGAGAGTAACAATGAGTAAAAAATCTAAGAGAAAAAAGACTTCAAGAAAAAAGCAGGTGAAGTCATCAAATTCAAAAAAACTGCGCCTCATTATGTTAGCGGTTATTCTGGTTGCAGTTGGCGGTTACCTCTTTTACAACAAGAGTAATCGAATCCAGGCCGCAAAGGGTTTGAATAGCACGCCGATAGATATCGAAGCGCTGAAGGGTGGTGAAACTCGACCGACACTTTCACCGGTATTATTTGTCGGGAATGTTGCTAAAGCGTACAACCTGGCCGGACAAAATAGGGAATTACTCGACAGCATGTATTGTTACTGTAACTGTAAAGAAAATTTCGGGCATAAAAGCCTTTTGAGTTGCTATGTTGACAAGCACGCGGCTGACTGCAAAATTTGCATGGACCAGGCTTTTTACGCCGATTCTCGTTTCAAAGAAGGAATGGACATCGCCCAGGTAAGGCTTGCCGTCGATAAAAAGTTCTGGAAACCTTTAAGATAAAATGTGGGATTTTGATCAAAAAATTATCCTATCCTTTTCCATTTTCAAAGTCCCCAAACCGGCCTGAATAATATTTGTGTGCTTAATTTAAGATTGTATCACCTCGCATTTTAGGAATACTAAAAGCCGGCGTCTTGGCTTTAATGAATGGCGACTGCCCCGCTCATTGGTTTGGAGGAACATATCATGAAAAAACCCAAAAGAATTTTTTACATATTCTCAATTGCACTGATTCTCTTTCTTTTTAGTCATCCTATTTTTCAGAATCGTGCCTTTGGAGATACCCATTACATGAATGCCCTTGCCATGATCAAGTTCGATGAGAAGATCAAGGCCCCAAACTTTATTATAAAGGACTTAAATGGCAACGCGATAAGCCTGGAAGATTATCGTGGAAAGATTGTTTTCTTAAATTTTTGGGCAACCTGGTGCCCACCCTGTCGGGCTGAAATGCCCTCAATGGAAAAGCTCTACGCTCAATTTAAAAATGAGGATTTTGCCATACTGGCCGTTGATCTTCAGGAAGATGCCGGCAAAGTGAGGGCTTTCAAGGAACAATTTAAGTTAAATTTTCCCATCCTTTTAGACCCCGACGGCAGCGGAAGCACGGCCTTTGGGGTTATGTCTATTCCAACCACTTACCTGGTGGACCGCAACGGCTACTTGCTGGGAGGCGCCCTGGGACCCCGTGATTGGGCAAATGAAGATGCCTTCGTACTGATCAATCATTTATTAAAAATTTCACCCAAATCTTAATATTGATGGTATTTTAATCTTTACCGGATTTTCAAGGTCTTGAATTCCCTCTTTATCGGAATAACACCCTCGTGGCTTTTACAAAAAATTTAGATCCAGAGGCCTCCTTGATGCCATTTGCCTGCAATTCCGTCATTGGGTGTTTTCAAACCGGGTGCAAAGCACCCGGTTACACCCGCACCGATTAAGGCACTGCCGTGCCTTTGGATTTTCCCGCCTATGGCGGAAAAATCCAAGCCACCCGCTCTGCGTGTGGTCGGTGACTCGGAACGTTATTATGAAAAGCGGTATAAATTTCTTTTGATAAATTTCAACTCTGAATTACTTTTTGCGGGTGAACTGGATTTTCTCTCTCATCTCGATATCCTTCAATTTGAAATAGCTTGCCTTTTAATAGGCTTTCAATATCATCAACATTTTTGGGACGGTTTTCGGTGTAGGGGAAAACAAATGAAACCTCTGAAAGAGATTGCAAGGCTTTGGCAATTTTCTCGCTCGGGTTTTGCACCTTTTCAGATACGGTTCGTCCTTGTGTTTGCTGCGATGCAATCCAGTCCAAAATTTGAGAATTATGGGTCGCTATATGTTCAGCGAGCATTCCGGTTATGTGCTGCATGGATTTGAGGACATCGCCCACCTTTTCACTTTGAATCTCTTTTTGATGCGCGAGCAGTAAGGCCTTTTTCATTTTCCCCCACAAGAAATAGATTCCTAGTGTAAATAGACCATAGGCCGCCATCATTGGAATCATGGGTCCTGAAAAAATACTGCCCGTAAAGTTCTCATGCAGATTCAGGTAGAGTGGCTGGGTCATAAAAGAGTAGTCAAGAAACATTATTAATAAATGAATCAAGATACCGCCTGAAATAAAAGCGATGACCAATTTTCCTAAATAAATAGTGTTATGAACAGGCGCTCGATTTTGAGATTTCATTTCACCTCCGCAAAAATAGCGACAAACCTCCGAATATTTCAGCGCCGTTATACTGCCGGTAGATAATATTTGAGGCCGATTCCGTAATAAGAATCCGCTGCCCTGGTTAATTCCTTGCACCATTTTACTTCGGCAATACCGATTGTGCGAATTCCTCCGCAACGGCAAGCTCCAGCGCGCAAACCCTCATGGGAATAATTCTCGACACGGATATAAATACTGGCACCCGGTTTTACCGGAAAATTCGACTCAAAATAAATCCCGGCGTCACTGTGATTTATTGTTTTCCCTCGATAAAAGCGGTCTGAGTTAAAAAAAGCGCATGTAACCTGAACTTCATACCTGCATCGCCGGCAAGCCCTTTTCTCTGCAAAATCATTCATTGCAAACCTTCCTAATTGGCGTTGTTTATAATAAAAAATTTTGCAAGAGTGGTGCCAATGCCGGGAAAAATGTCTAACCATTTAAATTTTATAATTTTATTGAATTTGTAAGCAATACAATACGCCGACTTGTTTCTGAAAAGCCCAAAATTGTGGATCAGAAATATCCACTCTTTAGGAAGAATGGCTCAAAGGTGGTTAAAAAGTTTGCATTGGTTTGAAAATGGCTGGAAAGACTCGGGGAGCAAAGAAAAATTGATAACACGTATGGGAGAAGTGACAGGATACCGGGCCGCCAAATGGATTGAAGAGCTAAACAAGGTGTCGCAGCGATCGCCTAAAGATCAATTGCTCGAAAGATTAGAGGAAGCTTCTGAAATCTTAAGCCAGGCAAATAAATCCTTGTGTTAAGGGCAAGCGGTGATGGTATGCACAAAATTATACCGGGGGTACCGTTTATTGGGTCCCCCCGGCTTGTTTGAATGCGTCACCGACCACCCGCGGAGCGGGTGGTTTGGATTTTTCCGCCATAGGCGGGAAAAAACAAAGGCACGGTAGTGCCTTAATCGGTGCGGGTGTAACCGGGTGCAAGGCACCCGGTTTGGAAACACCCAATTACATATGACCCCCACCCATTCCGTCTCCGCCACCGCCGGAACCACCGCCCATTCCGTCTCCGGAATCACCGCCATGGTCACCCATGCCCCCCATAGCTGACTGTCCGCCATGTTGACCGAAATCAGAATTTTGGCCTCTGGCGTTGGCCATGATGGTGTTGCGCATGCGATTCATTTCTTGCACGCTGTATCCCTGTTGCAGCGCCCGGCATACGGAATCGCCGACCGACTGCGATTGTATCCCGAGGCGCGCTATCATGCGGGTGGTCATAAGGGTTTGCATGGCCAAATCTTCCGCATGTGCACGGGTCATATTCCGGGTCCTTTCATGTAAGGCCTGCATAATGCGTTCAGCATCTTCATGATTCATTCCCGCGGCCATGCTTCCGGCCAGAATGGTTGCCATCTGATTTATTTTGGCTTTGTCATTTGTAATGGCTTTTGCCTGCTTCGAGGCGAAGGCCTGACGGGATCGCACCTGCTCCATTGCGTGTACGACAGCCCGGGCCTGAACCTGTTTGGCCAAGCCCTCCTGGGCTTTGTTCATAATCGACTCTGTCTGCAGACCCTGTTGCCGGGCATTCATGAGGATAGCGTGCGCCTGCAAGATCTGTTGCTGTTTGAAGTTGTTTGCGAGCATCTGCCGGGTCATATCTATCACATTTTCAGTGTTGAAACCCTGGTTTACCATTTGCCTCGTACTGTTTATTACCTTCTCGTCTGCTGTTTCGGGCAGTCCCTGTTCCACAGGATCTGCCGATGCAACGCCCGCACAAAAAAAGATAGCCATGCAAATAATAAATATCTTCTTCATTTCCATTCTCCTTCCTTCTAATTTGTATTTTTGATCTAAACGCATAATATGGAAAAAGGTTACAATTCCGGAATATATATACAGATCTGGGATCCAAAATCGTCCTGTTCTTTTAGCCGGCAGGCCGGCAGGTACACAGCTCCATCCACATTGTAAAAATATCTAAACTCGGTTTTAGCAGGCGTGTTGATTTGCCAGGTCTTGCTGTTAATGCGAGCCGCTTTTCGTGGTTTATAGCCATCCAGGGACGACAAAAAATAAACCCGCTTGGCATCGGGCTTCTTAAGAAAGATGCTCACCGTGTCATTATTTTTCTGGTAATAATGGCTGGCGCAGCCTGAGAAAACCAACATAGAAATTATTAAGAACACAAGATTTCGTTTCATGTTTTTGACTCCACTGAAATAATTGAATTTCTGCCGCCGAAATCATCGAGTTCTCTGGCCGGAACCGTTGGGTCCGCGAATCTTTTTTCACCATCAAGAATATACGTGAATCGATGCTCACCCAATGGAAGGTTTATGGTGGTTTCCCAGTATCCGCTGGATCCGCTTCGTTTCATCGCTATCCGCTGCCAGCCGGTAAAGGTACCCGCAATTTCTGCCTTGGTCACATCCGGCCGATAGATGACAAATCTATGTGAGGTGGTTGGGTTTTGCCGGGGATGGTATAGAATGAAGAAAACAATGAGAGCCACCGCAGCAGCGGAGGCCAAGAAACCCATCGGGCGTAAGCCAAAGGAAAACCGATTTTTCTTTATTTTTACGTTAAGGGGCGGGATACGATCGACAACATCGGCGCGGATGAGTTTTTCCATCTCCAAAAGCTCGACGGACTCATCCTTAAAGATCCTGTCTTCATGAACCCGATCTACGAACCTGATCTTTTCATCAAGAACCAATTCGTTGTCAATAAACTTACTGATCAAATAATTCATGATTTGTCTCCCCTCTATTGAGGATTTTTTTCAGTTTAAGGCGGGTCCGGTGGACCTTGACTTTCACATTTTCCACGCTGATGCCGACAATCGAGGCAATATCCCGATAAGAGAGGCCGTCGCTTATCGCCAGCGCCAGAATATCTCTTTCATTATCCTTGAGTCTCTGCATGGCCGCAATCACCTGACGATACTCCTGCTTGACCATAAGGCCGTATTCCTGGTTGCCGGCGCCGTCAATAGGATCATCCTTTAAACGGGCGTTGCGTCCCTGAGTGCGCGAATGGTCCCAAAGGGCATTGCGTGCGATGGTGAATAATAGCGCGCCATTGGGAATTTGCCCGGTATAACGCTCAAGGTAACGGGTGAAACTTTCCTGCATGATGTCGCTGGCCAAGTAATAGTCTCCCGTCATACGCATTAGATATGCAAACAGCATTTTTTTATAATCCTGGTAAAATGATCCGAACTTTTCCATTTTGTGTACCTAACGATTAAAAGATTGAAAGGTTACAATTTTTTTTAAAATGTCCTCAGGGAGTGGTTTAAAAACAGGCGGGAAAAGAGCTTAATTGGAAAAGTAGAAGCTGTCACTAAATGTTTTAAATCGTTGCAAACAGAGCCTCATACGTAGTTGAATTACCGATTTTCATCCTTTTCAAATTAATAAGATTCATTCAGATAGTCGGTGACTGAGCGGCTCGCCCGATTCCAAAATATTTCGATCATTCCCGATACAGCCGCTCCACTTTTTCTCCTCGTATTACCGTTTCAATTGGATCCACGGCTAGCGGCTTTCCCGAGTAATCGCGTGGAATAACTAATGTAAATGCGGCACCCTCGCCCCACTTGCTATCAACCTTAATATCGCCTCCTAAGTCACTTAAAATTTTCCGGCATCCGGCCAATGCCAATCCTTGCCCTGTTTCCTTGGTTGTAAAAAATGGTTTAAAGATGTTGCGTAGATGCTCCGGTTTAATTCCAGGTCCTTCATCTGCTATAATCACTTCGCAATGGTCACCTTTCCGGCATGAACGGATGTTAATTGATTTTCCTTGTGACGAAACTTCCAACGCATTTTTGATAATTTGATCGAACACCCATCCAATTGTTTCCATATTCACCTGTGAGGGGCATCCTTTTTCGTCAAGATTTTCTTTCAAATTTACCCCGGATCTATTAACAGCCTTTCTATGAGACGCGAGCTTCTCGCGAATTATTATATTCAGGTCATTGGAAAACAACTGCATGGGGCCAACGGTATCAAAAGAAGAAAGAATTTTGACCATTCGTTCCAAACGAGACATTTCTTTTTCGAAATCCTTATCTAACTCCGTGGATTTTAATCTTTTTACTTGGCTGGCTATCTGTTTAATTGCGTCAAGCAAGTCCTTCATTTCATGACCGACGGCAGTTGCCGCACGCCCCAGAACAGCCAACTTCTCGATATCGATCATCTGATTGTGCTGGCGCTTTCTGCGCTCAACTAACCAGCCCAGCATGAGAGCCACCAGGTTAAATACCAAAATTTGAAAGCTTACCGGCAAAAGGTTGTTTTGCAATTCAGCGTGAATAAAAACATGGGGAGCGTAGATAAGGCTGACTGTTAAAGACGTGATGAGTCCAAAACTGAGGCCATACCAGAAACTAGCTAACAGAATCGGAACAAAATAAAGTTCTCGATGGGGAATATGTTGTCCTAATTGCCCATGAATGGTGCCATAGTGAAGGATAGTAATTATCGTTATAAAAATGACAATCAATCCAACTTTAATGGGTTTTATAAGTGAGTCCATAAATATCTCCTATTTTATTTCCAGACATCTCATTCCGCATTAATAATAAGAATAAGCAATCAGTGTGCCATAAGATAAAAATCGTGCATATGAATTGCCGTCATCTGCTTAAAATCTAACTTACTGAAATTAAATTGTTTTTATCTGAATCTAAACGCCATTGAACGCGCTCTTTCAGAGAAAAATTGTTTTTAGAAGTCCGTTATCATCGAGTGGGTAAAAAATACGCACATCATCGTACCCCAAAAATATACAAAGACAATTAATCGAACAATTGAATATCAACTAGTGGAGACGGTTGGAGTTGAAGTTTTAATTGTGGAAAACGATGGTGACAAGATCTTTCAGACCGCGCTCGAGCTCAGGCTGAAAGCGGAAAAGGAGCCCGACTTTCCATCGGTGCACATTGGAATTCAGGCCGGCTATGTTTTGCAACAGGAAGGACAGTACTTTGGTTCCAAATTTGCAGTATTTGGATAGCTGATTGCTGAACAAAGGGGGTCTCATAATTTTAATTCATCTAAGTTATTAGGAATGTTAAGAAAAACAAAAACGGTTGGGTCGCATGGGTGCGGTTTGTATCCATTGTATCGATCCAGGTGCGCAATTGTTATACATCCCGCCGGCATCACCCGCTCTAAAAACGCATAAATGTGAAGCGCTGTCTGCAGAATAGTTTAAAATAACTTGCAAGGTGCTGAATTAGAATATAAATTCTACAGGATACCCTGGGAAAAAATTAAAGTTACCACCGTTTAGATAAATTTATGCAAATCCTGCATCTTAAAAAGCTTTATCTGCCGGCATTATCAATCGTGGCGATTATCTTCCTGCTGCTTGTTTTGATCAGTATTTCGACCTATCGTAATCTGGACCGCGAAAAAACCCAGGCTTTACACTTTCTGCATCGTCAGGGCGTTACATTACTGCGGTCAATTGAGGCCAGTGCACGGACCGGAATGAAATCATTGATGTGGCAGGAAGTCTCCTTGGGAAAACTCATGCAGGAGACGGCTAAGGACGACGAAATCGCTTATGTATATCTTATTGACGGACATGGACTTACTCTTCATCACTCGGATCCGTCAAAAGAAGGTGAGCAAGCACGCTGGAAACCGGATTTAATCGATAAAGATCAGATCATCAACCGGATTAGAATACTGCCTGGGGACGTTCGGATATATGAGCTCGCCAAATACTTTTCACCCATGTATGAACCGTCTATAATACATTCTGACGATCGCATCATCGACCATGGGCAACCGCACGCTCAGCACTCGCACCGCGGCGATGCCATTGTGCTGGGTATGACCATGACAGCATTTGCAGATGCACGTCATGCCGATATTCAACACGCCTTAATTATGGCCGGCATTATTTTGGTGCTGGGGTCCGGTGCACTTTTTTTTATTTTTGTCATCCAAAATTACTACCTGGTAAATCGTACCCTCAAACAAACACAGGATTACACGCGGCAGGTGGTTGCCAGTATGGCAAATGGCCTGCTGAGTGTAGACACCCATGGCAAAGTCATATCGTACAATCTGTTAGCCTTAGAACTGCTTGGTTTG
>Ga0255055_10001300_pt1 | contig 18540 bp, 15 predicted proteins | sample JV7_2_27_MG_FD_188633 | JGI IMG/M metagenome (GOLD analysis project Ga0255055, IMG submission 188633) | Seawater microbial communities from Jervis Inlet, British Columbia, Canada - JV7_2_27 | ecosystem: Environmental > Aquatic > Marine > Inlet | place: Canada: British Columbia | collected... | reverse complement strand
AGCCGAGATCGTATCTGTTCCAAAGGGGACGGTGTAGGTATCGTAACCTAGCTCGACACCTTCCTCCATGAGTTGGTGGATGATACTGCGTCCATTAACATTGCCCACCAGGAAGGTAAGGATATTGCGGCGCTGAAGCTCGCGGATGATTTTTACCGCGATTTCATTGGATTTTGCACAGCCCACGATAGCGGCAAAGCCGGGCATGCGTCCATCCACAAGCTGGATCCCCCACGATCGAAGCTGAATATCGTCGATGGGACCATTAAGGTGACCATCGAGTGTTGGCTCCTTCCCGTTGTCCGGGCTGGTGAAGGAGGTTCCACCGGCGAGTTGGAGCCCGGGGAGTGGTTCTGGTTCCAAGTCATACACAAAGCGGATAGCTTCAATGACCTCCTCGGCAAAAAGGGTGGCCATGCCGCAGTCAAGTGTTTCACCGAGGTAGGGGGTCCAATGCTTATCGGGTGGTATGGGGTGCAGCAAACTTTTTGCCTGCTCAAGTGCAGGTACCAATCCGCTGAGGGTATCCACCTCCTGCCCCGTCATACCAAGGATGAATGGCATGTAATATGCGGTGTTCGGAAATGCAACCGGAGTGTCAGCGCCCTTCTCCGCGATGGCCCGGTTGAGTAATATCTCAGCCTCGTGGACGATGGCGTTTGCGCCCCGGATTGCTCTTGTTGCGATATATCGAGACATAGCTTAGCTCCTCTTTAGACTTCACTACATGATCCAAAGCATTTCGGATTTACGGTTGTGATTGATCCTCGGTTTCACTCTCTCCAAAGCGTCTTGAAAAGAGCGCTATTGCAATGATGAGAATGGAAATGAGACTTACGACGGCGACAAATCCAATAGACTTCGTAATAGCGTCGTTCTGCCGTTGTTCAGCCGCTTCAACTTCTGTGTTCGCAGCCTCTATTTTCGTGTCAGCGATCTCGACCGCTTCCTTGGCAGCCTCCACCGCGACGAGATCGCCTCTAACGGCTTCCTGGATGAGGTGATTCATATGTTCAATATGTTCGTCGTCGGTGATCATTAAGCCGTATTTGACGACTACCTCTTCAGTCCAGAATTCCTCATCGGCCATATTCTGGTGACATCCCATGCAGACACCTGTGCGTTCCATGCGTTCACGTTGATCCTGATCCAGGGGTCGTGAGTCTGGCCAATGGGAGCCGACGATCTGTTGCTGTTCTCCATCCCGAGTGACGATCTGGCTCCAATCGATTGACATTTCTGGGATCGCCGGGATCTGGATTTGGTTCTCCTCTGGCCAGATACTTCCGTCAGCTAATTCAAGATCGACGATAATGTCTTCAGGGTAGCGCTGTTGATAGCGACCATCCTGAATCCCGTATCCAAGCGCCTTGGGATCGCTATGACAGCTTTCGCAGGTGCGGGCATGACGAGTGGATGTGTGAGGTTGTACGGGAGCCATATCGATGGCCCGTTGGCCGGTCTCAGATCCCTCTGTGCCAGGAGCGGTTGTACCAATGACGTTGTGGAGTAGCAACTCACCATCGGGGCCGACGACAGTCTTAACCACCTGGCAGCCAGGCATCAGGGGCGTCACTCTTCCCTCGCCGTTGATGCCCAGAATGGGTTCTTCCCAGCGAAGATAGGAGCGGGATTCGTTGACCTCGCCCGGAGATTCTCCTGCGGATGTTCCGAACACCGTTCCGGGAGAGGTGATAGCCTCATCAGCGAGGTCTGGGTGTTCGGCGATTGTCAAACCATCCTCGAAACGCGTGTTCCCTATTTGAACCCAATCAGTGGCTTCTTTGCCGCCTGAATAATCTGTCTTTACGTGGCAGCCATAGCATTGAGGTGCCCAGTCAGAGTGGCAGGCGTAGCACTCGAGCTCTTCCATATGTGCCCCTACACTGGACATTGCAACCTCGGCAGCTTGACTCTTCCATGTACTTGTATCGTTGAGGGTTTTTAACAGAGGCACCTTGAAGTCGGTACCAGTGGCGGAGTGCAGGAGGACATCATCTCCGTTTCGAACAACATTACCAAACGGATTTCCTCGAGTGGTTAAAAGATACCCCTCCATGCCATCATAGGTGGTCCCAAAAGACTGGAAAGGTAATAGATCATCTGTGGTACCTCTCGCAGTTACGGTCAAATCCTGACTGAATTCTTCCATATAACCGAGAGGGAGATCCCAGGGGAAGTTTTCGGCTGTACCGTGGCAATCCGCACATTCGATTTCTACCTGTGCGAGGGTCGTTCCAAAAATGTTGCCATCGCCATGGATGTCGATACTGGTATGACAGTCCTGACACAGCATACGCCCTTCTGGATTTTCTGGCCTGCTCTCCTCTTGATGATGAAGATCATCCTTGATGAAGAGATATTTTTTGGTATGCAGCGGAGGTTGCGCCATCCCTTCAGCGTTGAATGGTGAACCATAGGGGAATTCCATCAAACCCTGGAAGGTAACACCGATGCGTTTACCTCGATTGTGACAAGAATTGCACGTTTCTGTGGGGATTCCCTGGTTTGTCTTCCGGGTTCCCTGTAGCTGATGAACGAGGAGGTGACCCGGTTCATCGGTGGGGATTGTGGGATCGCTGCCTTCATACAATCCTTCGTTGCTGTATGGAATATGACATGAGGAGCATCCCATCCCCCGGTAGTCACCTCGTTTTTGACGACCTCGAATGCCCACGTGGCAACGCTGGCACTGCTGTCTCTGGTAAGTGAAACCAGCGAGGAACGGATTCTCAACGACATCTTCAACGCTGGGGTTCGGGAGCTGTCCAAGACTCGAAGGGTATTGGTCTGGGTGGGCAGCACTCATCGCCTCCATATAGGCCAGGTATTCTTCGCTACCATAGATAGGTACTGATCCATCTGGGTCGTCCAGATCATAGTTTCCCCAGATAACCTTGTAGTCCTCCTGTACAGTGTAGGTAAACATGTTGCCCTGGATTTTCCCGGCCTCAGTTTGCATGAGCGAGCGTTCTAGCGCGTAAGGACGATCTGGATGGCATTGTCCACAAGTCTCTTCGGCAATCCAGATACTACCCGGATCGGGATAAAAATTGCTCACCACAAGTTCATCTGGCGCTCCGACATGAGCATCCTCGATCGATGTCGCCAGAGGATCCCCACCATGACAGACAGTGCAACCAGCGGGATCATCCACACCAGCCCCGAGACCCTGGATGGCTGCAAGCATGGCGCTTCCATCCTCACGGATGGATTCAATCCCCTCATGACAGGAAAGACATCCGGATTCGGAGGCTTGTGCATAGGTGGTAGAAGGCGAAGAAAAAGGTAACGTTACAGCAAGGGTGAACAGGAGTAATCCTGAGAAAATCGCGATTATAGATACTCTTCGCATGGCGTTCTCTTTTCTCCCTCCCTGAATGCTAGGAGGGAAAAACTCATATACGCTGTGGGTCAGTCGCCTGCTGGCTGGCCGTAGAGCGCTTCAGCGCGTGCTTCAGGAGCTAACTGCATCAACTCCTCCATACGCCAATCTCCACTGCGGCCGAATTTCTCGGGATCGTAGGCAGGGAGTCCAAGGGCCTCACGTTTCTTGTCGATATGCTCGAGGATGTGAGTGACCATGTCCTCTCCCTCTACGTAAAACTCGATCTTTCCGCCAACTTTCTCTTCCCATCCTTTTGAAAGTATGTTCGTCACTACCTCGCTCCCGGAAAGAGGATTACTACCTCCGAGAATGACGTAGGCACCAGAAGCCGCGCAGTAGGAAGCTATTGCGAGTGCTTTTTCACTCATCCATTCTGGTGCAATTCCAACGGCTGGTACATCACTAATGTCGTCTCCCAGACCACCTTCATTAACGACCTGGGAGAGCACGGTGAGGATGCGGGTATTATCCACGCATGAGCCCATGTGGAGCACGGGCGGCATCCCCGTGGCCTCACAAACCTCCCGCAGACCAGGGCCTGCCATCTCGAGAGCGGTCTCGGGGAGTAAGTATCCTGCTTTTCCGCTGGCGATGGCGCCACATCCCGTCTCGACGAAAAGGATGTCGTATTTTAATAATTCACGTACCAGGTAGTCATGGAGCGCATCCTGGGTGCTCCGGGGATTGTTGCAGCCCACGTTAGCGACAACACCTCGAATACGGCCTGACATGATGGCATCATTCAACGGGCGGAAAGATGCCCGGTAGGATCCGCCAAGCATGTAATTGATGTATTCATGTGAGAAACCTGGTACGACTTCGCTCGTGTAATCAGGGATTTTTATATCTCCCCGATTGGGGTAGTTGTCGATGGCCGTTCGGACGATATCCTTGGCGATGTCGTAGGCATGGTGTTCGTCGAATTCCATATGATCAGCCCCGGTAATTTTCACCTTAGGTGAAGTCGTGATGATCTTGGTATGGAAATTTTCGGCAAGATTTGGTAAGGCTTGCATGATGCACTGGACATCCACAACCATGGCCTCCACCGCGCCGGTGAGAATGGCCAATTCCTGATGGAGGAAGTTGCCTGCTGAAGCGACTCCCTGGCGCACGAGTGTCTCGTTGCTTGTGCAGCAGATACCAGCGAGAGTGATACCATCAGCGCCCTTCTCCTTGGCGTAGTCCAGGAGTTCGGGATCGCTCGAGGCTGCGAGGATCATCTCAGACAAGGTTGGTTCATGACCATGCACGAGAATATTGATCTCATCATCCTTGAGGACGCCTAGATTCATCTCGGCGACCAGCGGACTCGGCGTACCAAAAAGGATATCTGAGAGGGCTGTCGCGACCATCGAGCCGCCCCAGCCATCGGACATCCCTGCTCGGAGGGTTTGATCCAATATGTGGACTGGATCCTGGTCATCACCCATATGTGTCCTGTGTAAGATATCGACGACTTCCCGATCGATGCCCCGTGGGATGAGGTCGAGCTCTCGCCAGAGCTTCTTTCGTTTCTCTGGGGCGCGTTCGGCAAAGGGGAGTTCGCCAGTTTGCTGACCGAACATGGCAAGACATGCTTCACCTACCTCAAGTGCTAGCTCACCAATGTCGCGACCCTCAGCCTCGATGCCTAATTCTTCTGCGAGCTTCTTCAGTTTAAAGGGATCTCGGATTTTGTAACCCTGGGCTTCACCTTTTCCAACTGCGATGATAGTGAATGCCAGGTCACGGCCATGATCGGAGTGTGCGGCTGCGCCGGCTGCTACAGCCCGGGCGAAATTTCTTGCTGCCACGGTGTCAATATCTGCACCACAGACACCTGTCTGACCTTCCTTTACCAGTCGGCAGGGTCCCATATAGCAAACTTTGCAGCAAGAACTGTTCGCGCCAATTGGGCAAGGGGCCATTTGATCGGCACGATCAAAGGCAGTTTCCAATCCGAGCTCATCAGCCCAGATAAGCATTTCTTGCGCTGCTGGATCAATCGACTTCTCTTCTGGGGTGCGGCCTTTCTTCTTCTTTTTCTCTGCAGGCATGTCGTGATCTCCTTCCTTACCTACGCATCATCCATAGTGGGTTCAAATCCCGGGCAGGGCCATAAAGGTCGGCCCTCCCAGCCTGGTGCGGTTTCAGCAAATGCGAGCGTATCTCCGGTTCCGGTATACGCAGAGGTATGTCGAGTTGTCGATTCACCCACCGGAAGCGCTTCAGCAGGTAGTATCGGATCGGTGTCCTCACCGTAGCCTTTCTCGGCGAGTGCACTGCGAATCTGTTCCGGCTTAACGACCTTGGGATCATAGGAAAGTGAGATCTGATTGAAGGCAGAGCTCACATAAAGATCGTCAATGCCCTTTATGCCATCAAGCATCTTCTTCACTTCTGTCGTATGATGATCGCCGTACAGTGTGGGTATCGTGAGTACAAGCTTTTCCATGGATCGTTCTCCTCACTCCTCTTTTGAAAGTCCACCTGGTCGCAGGTAAACAACGGTTAAGTGTGACCTGATCTCATCTTTGAGTGCATCTTGGATAATATTTCCCGAGACATGCATGAGCGTGTCTCGATAATCGGTGTCCTTATTCATGCTTGCAAGGCAGGGGAAATGATGGTGGAGCATGCCGGCTTCCTCAACGGCCGCATCGACATCCGTGCCCACGATTTTCTCAGCAACATCGGCGACACATCCGCACGCGGCATCACGGACGACCTCGGCCTCGATAATTTTCTTGTCTTCGACAGTGATGCGAAATTCCGGCTTGCCGTAGTGGGTGGCGAACCTGCGGATGAGTGGGTCATTATATTCCCTGACAAGCGGGGTTCGGTTGTAAGTCGTCTCCGTGAGGGAGCAGAAAGGCTTCGGCAGTACAACAGGAATGCCCATATCCCCCAGCCAGCCCTCAAGCTGACGAGCGAGACCGGTTGGTACAGCCTCATTACGATCAATGGGCGCAATTACCGCCTGCGCTTCACACATCCTCACAACATCAGGGATTAATTGTATGAGACCACCTACCTCGCCAAGAGAAAGAATCAGATCATAAGGGCGAAAAGATTCCGGCAGAAATTCTTCAGGGTCATCAATGATAGGGGGAAGAAGGCGCGGCGCTGCCCAGGTCTCAACAATCCAATCAGAAGGAGCGGTTGCGGTTATATTTTCAGCAATACGCTCCCCCCAGAGACCTTGGGTAATAGCTAATATGCGGAAGGGTGAATCAGAATATTCGGCACCCCTCACAGGTCGTCACCTCCGAATCACAAGATCTGGAACTGATTATGATGATCGTATTTGGGTTAGATTCTCTCTAGTGGGGAAAGTCACCCATTTCCACGGTAAGTTGTCCATAATAGAAATGAGCATAGAAAAAGAACGTTAGAGCAGGCAATCATCATCTTGTTGCTCAGCCCGTGAGATCTCCTGAAGGATAAGAAAACTCGGAGGTGTACAACCTCCGAGTTTAGGTTTTCCACGATACGTGGGTGCAAAGCATACCCATCTCAATCTTTTACGAGCGTTTACCCATGGGTACATAATGTCGTTCGCCCTTGCCCATATATATCTGGCGTGGTCGGGCGATGGCTTGTTCGGGATCCTCGAGCAATTCTTGCCATTGAGACAGCCAGCCGACTGTTCGGCCGATGGCAAAAAGCACCGGGAAAAATTGAACAGGCAAGCCCATAGCCTGGTAGATGAGTCCAGAATAGAAATCGACGTTCGGGTAAAGCTTCCGAGAGACGAAATACTCATCCTCGAGCGCAATCCTCTCCAGTTCGATGGCGACATCCAGGCACGCATTGCGTCCCGTGACCTCGAAAACCTCATCAGCGACCTGTTTGATGATGCGTGCGCGTGGATCGTAGTTTTTGTAGACACGATGACCAAAACCCATTAAACGGAAATCACCATCTTTGACGCGTTTGACGTATTCTGGGACGCTCTTCACATCCCCAATATCATAGAGCATACGAAGGACAGCTTCGTTCGCACCGCCATGCAGCGGTCCATAAAGTGCGGCTGAAGCGCCTGCAAGTGCACTGTAAGGATCAGCTTTTGATGATCCTATGTTGCGCATCACGCTTGTGCTGCAGTTCTGTTCGTGGTCGGCGTGTAAGATGAAGAGCACATCGAGGGCGTGTTCCAAGACAGGATTTGGCTCATATTTCGACTCGGACATCTTAAACATCATACTGAGGAAGTTGCCCGTATAGCTGAGGTCATTATCAGGATACACGTAGGGCAAGCCGCGAATATGTCGGTATGAGAAGGCTGCGATTGTGGGGACTTTGGCGATCATTCTCTTAATCTGGCGTAGCCTTACGGCGGGATCCTCCACATTGCGGGCGTTGGGATAAAAAGTTGAGAGTGCGGCCAGGGAGGTGATGAACATCCCCATTGGATGTGCATCGTAGCGGAATGCCTGGATCAAGGTTCTTAAATTTTCATGCAGCATGGTGTGATGCGTAATCTCGTTAACCCACGGGTCTAATTCATCCGATCCAGGGAGTTCACCGAAGAGAAGGAGATAAGCTACTTCGAGAAAGCTGCTCTTCTCAGCGAGCTGTTCGATCGGGTAACCGCGATAGCGAAGGATGCCTTTGTCACCATCGATGTACGTAATCGTGCTTTTTGTAGACGCTGTGTTTTTAAACGCCGGATCATAGCTCATCATTCCGAAATCATCGGCGACTACCTTGATCTGCCGTAAATCCATCGCGCGGATGGTTCCATCCTCCACTGGGAGCTCATAAGTCTTGCCAGTTCTATGGTCGGTAAGTGACACACTTTCCTCGGTCATGCAATACTCCTTAGCAGTCTAATATTTAAGATGTGCTGACTCCATCTCGAATTACCCGCGATCGTGAGATTGCAACCAAACGATCTGATTCTTTTGAGTCCCGAAGGGGACGTCGCACGGGGAGATCGGGCTTCATTATAACTTTATTTTTGGGTGTTTTCACGGGTTGCGGATACGGTGTCTGACGAGTGAACTATACGTGTCCAAGAATTTTAATCGAGCTGATGAGATCGCGGAGATCGCTCCAGGTATATTGGTAGACACGGATCCCCTCTGTGAAGATGACCGAACCCCTGAACAGCTTGACAGTGCCAGGATTCAAGCTTATATTAGTTGCGAACATTTGCAAGTACAAGGAGTTGCATATGTCGTGTGAAATTGAGCTTACGGAAGAACTTCGCCAGCAAGGAATCAGGGTGACGCCCCAAAGAGCCATCATCTTAGAGACGATTGCACATCAAGGTGGACATCTTAGTGTGCAGCAAGTTTATGATGAAGCCAGGCAGCGGTTGCCCGGACTTAATCTGGCAACAGTCTACAGGGCCGTTGAATCGCTTCATGATGCCGGTCTCGTGGATATGTACTCCACCGGAAACGATCCAGTGAGGTTCTCTTTGAGAGACCCCGAGAATCTTCATGGGCACATGGTCTGCCGATGCTGTGGCGACGATTATCGGTTGGAGTCAACGACACTGGGTGTGATCCGAGAACATATCCAATCGAACTATGATTTTGAGGTGGATATCCATCATTTGCTGCTCGAAGGATATTGTCCCGCTTGCCTGGAGAAGGGTTAGCGCATCGCAGGAGGCATCATGCTACTGAGACCAGAACCACTTCATATTCCAGATGGATTTCTCTCCCCAGTTGTTGCTGTTGCGGGATGGATATTGGCAATGATTTTTATCTCGATTGCTATCCGTCAAACCAAGAACCAACTTGGCGAGAGGCAAGTCCCGTTAATGGGAATCCTCGCCGCGTTTATTTTCGCCGCCCAGGCTATTAATTTTCCTGTAGCCGGTGGCACCTCCGGTCATCTGCTCGGAGGCGCCTTAGCCGCGATCGTGGTGGGACCCTGGGCTGCCACGTTGATCATGTCTGCAGTCATCGGCGTGCAGGCGTTGTTGTTTCAGGATGGTGGGTTGCTCGTCATGGGGTGGAACATCGTAAACATGGGGGTTATCACGGCTTTCACTGGCTACGCGATTTACAAATTATTGTTGCGAATTATCGGCCAGGGTCGGGGGGCGAGAATTGGAGCTGCATTCGCAGCCGGGTGGTTCTCAGTGCAGATTGCAGCGATGGCAACATCAGTAGAATTGGCGGCCTCCGGAACTTCACCTCTCAAATTCGTCCTCCCGGTGATGGTGGGCGTTCATCTCGTGATCGGGATAGGCGAGGGGTTGATCACCGCGGCTGCAGTCGGAGTCATTCAGGCGAGTCGACCTGATGTCCTCATCGCTGGTGAACGTGCACCTGGGCGGAGGTTGGCGGTGTTCACCGCAGTGGGTCTTGCATTTGCGCTGCTTGTCGCCTTATTTTCCCCGCTCGCCTCGTCCTCCCCAGATGGTCTTGAAAGAGTTGCTGCGGAAATGGGGTTTCTCGCGTTAGGCCAGGATCCAACTTATGAAATCTTCCCTGGCTACACACTCCCATTCATCGGGGGTGAGGCGTTGACGACTATCCTGGCCGTCACGGTGGGAACTATGATCGTATTTGGGATTGCCTGGTTAATAGCCAGAACCTCAGCGGTCCGAGAAGCGGCAGGAGATTAATCGTTGCACTTCGACCTGACGGATCAATATCAAGACAGACCCAGCTCGATCCACGATCTTGACCCTCGGGTGAAGGTGGTTTTGACGATCCTCTACATTCTTGGGCTTAGTCTGACACCGGAAGCTGCCTGGTTTGTCTTCCTGGTTTTTTTCGTCATGCTTTTACTGGTGGTTGGGTGGGCCCAATTAGGTCTGACATACACCATTCGTCGTTCGTACATCGCTGCGCCCTTTATCCTGGCGGCACTCCCCATTTTCTTCATGTTGGATGGTCCTACTTTAATTACGCTTCCAGGGTTGGGATGGACAGTCAGCGCAGCCGGATTTGATCGTTTCTTTACAATCTTGATACGTACATGGATTGGCGTTCAAGCTGGGATCCTGTTGACAGTAAGTACGAGATTTCCAGACTTAATCTGGGCATTGGACGAATTGCACGTGCCCAAAGTCCTCGTGGCCATCGTAAGTTTCATGTACCGTTATCTCTTTGTCCTTATTGACCAATCGATGAGGATGCGGCAGGCCCGTGCATCGCGAAGCGCAGTAACCCAGGAAAGCCGGCGTCCCAGCGCAATCTGGCATGCAAAAGTGGTGGGGATGATGGTAGGGAGCTTGTTCTTGAGGTCGCTTGAAAGAAGCGAGCGTGTATACGCTGCGATGGCATCGAGAGGATACGAAGGGGAAATGCGCATCTTGAATTCATTTCACATGCGTCCGCAGGACTGGTTTGGATTAACCATGGGCTCCATCGTCCTCTTAATTCCGCTTTTTATCCAATTCATATTCATAAGGTAGAGAGATGCATCATACGATCGAAATTAAAGATCTTCGATTTGCTTACCCTGATGGGCAACAAGTCCTCCATGGTGTGGATCTCCACATCTCTCCAGGGGAAAAAGCAGCGCTTGTCGGTCCGAATGGATCAGGGAAGTCCACGCTCCTTCTTCACTTAAATGGTGTTCTCCGGGGCGAGGGTGATATTCGGGTCTGTGGGAAGAATATCTCCGATGAGTATCTTGGAGAAGTCCGATCGGCTGTCGGGTTGGTGTTCCAGGATCCCGATGATCAGTTGTTTTCTCATTCTGTCTTTGAGGACGTGGCATTTGGACCTATGTATATGGGGAAAGATGAAACCGAAGTTCGTGAGCGAGTAACTCGAGCGCTCGAGGCTGTGGGTATGCAGGGATCAGAATCCCGTGTTCCGCATCACCTCAGTGGGGGAGAGAAGAAGCGGGCTGCTATCGCGACAGTGCTCTCGATGGACCCCGAGATTCTTGTCCTGGACGAACCTACGGCAGGTCTCGATCCACGTGGACGTCGGGAATTGATCCATCTACTACAGGGGTTGCCCCAGACCATGCTCGTCGCGACACATGATATGCGGTTGGTCGGGGAGTTGTTCTCCCGCGTCATCGTGATCGATGGAGGCATGGTCGTCGCGGACGGTCCCACAGAGCGCATACTGCAGGATGAGCTACTCCTCGAAGCCCATGGCCTTGAAGCCCCTTGATATTCAACGGGGGAGAAACGCTCCTGTTTAGGATGATGAGGTGCGATTCAATGGCTTCGGTGACCACTCCTACATAAAAAATCTTGCAGTCAGGATATAAATTTCGATAGATATGGACAGGTTTGTTGGCATCTTGCGAGATTCAAAAAGCTGGGCGGGGATCACCCTTGTGATCCTGGTGATAGGCATTGGTTGGATTGGCATAAGCGCGGTGCCTGCGTACTCTACGACGGGTGGGCTCATCCCGAGTCCAAAAGAAGGTTTTCTCACACCTGATTTTACCCTCGAGACGTTAGACGGCGGCGAGATCACCTTATCGGAATTGCGTGGACAGCCCGTCATACTTAATCTCTGGGCATCGTGGTGCCCACCTTGTCGCGCCGAAATGCCTGCGCTGCAGAGGGTCTATGAAGCGAATCGCGAGCGTGGGCTCGAAATACTCGCCGTCAACATGACATCACAGGATAGCCAATCTTCAGCAAAGAATTTTGTTGACCAGAATGGGCTTACCTTCACTATCCCCCTGGACCGGCTAGGATTGGTCAGCAATATCTATCAATCACGAGCGCTTCCCTCAACATTCTTCGTGGATCGCCAGGGGGTCATCCAGAAAGTTGTCATCGGAGGGCCCATGAGCAAGGTCCTTATTGAGAGCTTAGTTGAGATGCTCTTGAGTGAGGGAGAATAGTGTTCCCTGTATTGCAGATTGGACCAGCAGCCATCCAGATGCCAGGCCTACTTATCATCCTGGGTGTGTGGGTGGCTTTCCTCATAACTGAGCGAGAAGCAAAGAGATTGCAGCTTGAGGCCAACATCATCTCCAACGCCTTTTTCTACAGCCTTATCGCTGCGCTCATCGGTGCGCGACTGGGTTATGCGGTCCAATTTCTCGATCTATACTTGAATGAGCCTATTGAGTTTGTGGCGCTGAATATGAATACCCTTTCCCTTCCAGAGGGACTTCTTGCTGGCGCTCTCGTGGGATTCATCTATGGACACCGCAAGGGGCTGCCGCTGCTGCCCACGCTTGATGCATTTACACCTGGGTTGGCCGTTTTCCTGATTTTCCTTGGTATCGCACACCTGTCTAGCGGGGATGCGTTTGGGAGCGCATCGACGGCTCCATGGGCTATCGAATTATGGGGTGCGCGCAGGCACCCCTCACAAATATATGAAATAGCTGCTTCCTTGATCATTCTCCTGCTCCTGCTACGGATAAGGCGAGAGACTCCATTTCCGGGATTTATATTTCTCCTCTTCATCATCCTGACATCAGCAAGTAGACTGTTTTTAGAAATTTTCCGCGGTGACAGTGTGCTCCTCATGGAGACCCTCCGCAGGGATCAAATTCTCTACCTATCCATACTCGCAGCTGGCTTGATAGGTTTGGGTATGCTTGCGCGGCGTGTTTCCGAGCAACGTTCACAATAGTTTCAGGAACGCGAACTTCCAATCATCCTACCGAATCAAAGTATGATTCCATCTCATCATGCCCGACATGGTTTAATGTTCGACATTGGTGCGAACGAGGATCACTCGATACGATTTCTATTCACAAGAACCTCTGTAGGGGAACTGTAAGGGGTGAATTTGTTGTGTTCGGTGCATACTAAGAGGGAGTTCGAATCCGCGCCATTCGAGTGGTTCGAACCGTGACCCGGGTTGGTTGTAGTCCAGATCGATTTGTTCATCATCGGGTCACAGCGAGTATGGAATAAAAGGAGGTTTGAAGCGTTGTGCTGAGCACGGGTTTATTCGAATGGCTTGAGGAAAGTTCATTGAGGGTTCGGCACATGCGTAGGAATCGCTTCTCACAACTGTCTCACTTGTGATCCCGATCATGTCATGGTTTACTGATCGTTTCAGTCGAGATGAAGAGCTTAATACGATGGTCCAATCAGGTGGAAATTCTAAAGCGATGAAGGATTTTGAATCACTCGAACGAGAGGTTATTCGACTCCGCTCCTTGCTTCGGATGACGGCGACGCTCAACGCGACCCTCAATTATGAGCGTGTACTTGAGATGACCCTCGATATGGCAAATAGTGCCCTGACGGACGCCCAGGATACGCAGCTCATAAGCGTACTGATGATGTTCAATCATGAAGACTTATATATCGCTGCCGCGCGCGGTCTGCCTCACGCAGACATGCGCGTCACATTCCCGGGTGAGCGTGGCATTCTTGGTGAATCCTTATCGACCGTTCAAACACGCATATCCAATACGCCATCGGGCGACTCAGAGCTCAAGCGTCTAACCGCATTGCATAACTGCAAGCTGGTGGTGTGTATTCCTCTGGTCGTGGGTTTGGAGATCTATGGCGTCCTGCTCTTCGCTCATCCTAAGGATGGGTTCTTCACCCAGGATCGTATCGAGCTTTTAGAAGCCATCAGCCACCAGGCTATGATCGCCCTGCAGAATGCTCGCCTGTATCAGGATTTGGAACAGGAGAAGGAACGTATTGGTGAAATTCAAGAGGAAGCTCGCAAGAAGCTTGCTCGTGATCTCCACGATGGGCCGACCCAATCGATCGGGGCAATTGCGATGCGTGTCAATTTTGCCCGGAGACTCTTGACACGCGATCCAGAGCAGGCTGCAGGAGAACTCTTCCAGATTGAAGAATTAGCCCGACGAACAACGAAGGAAATTCGCCAGATGCTCTTTACGCTGCGACCGCTGATTCTCGAATCAGAAGGGCTGATACCAGCTTTGAATCAGCTTTCCGAGAAGATGCGGGAGAACCACAATCAGAACGTCATCATTGAGGCAGATGAAAGCGTGCTCGAAGATATGGAGGTAGGAAAGCTTGGTGTGATTTTCTTCATTGTTGAAGAAGCGGTCAACAATGCTCGTAAGCACGCTCGGGCAAAGCATATCTGGGTTAGGTTAACCAGGAATGGGGATCTCATTCACCTCGAGATTGAGGATGATGGCGTTGGATTTGATGTCTCGAGCATCCAGTCCAATTACGAGCAGCGTGATAGCCTGGGTATGGTGAATTTGCATGAGAGGGCAGAGATCGTAAACGGCATATTGAAGATTGACTCATCTCCCGGGGGAGGCACGCGAATCTTGGTTACTGTTCCTGGAACGATTGAAGCAGCCGAACGCCTTCATCGTCCCGGTTTTGTCGCATAGGCCCATCTATCCACGACGTAAAAAAAACCACATTTCACATAATTCAGATTCATCCTACCGGAGCTGATCGTCAGCTCCTGCTTGTTTTCATAGACTGATATTTATACGGAAGCTCGAAAGTCCATCATCATTTATCCTCCCCGTTGAACGAACGGCGTGGATGTTTGGTATAGTTGATGACTGGCTTGCAGCAAAACCACTACGATGAGGTCATTATGATTGCAGAAGTAGCTAAAAGATTACAAGAAAATGTTCAACGCGTAATCGTCGGGAAAGATGAAGCGATAAAGCTGGCACTTGTAGCCGTCCTATGTGAAGGGCATGTACTTATCGAGGATGTCCCTGGAATTGGCAAGACCACGCTTGCGAAAGCGCTTTCAACATCTTTGGGCTGCACCTTCCGGCGGATCCAATTTACCCCAGACCTGCTCCCGATGGATGTTACCGGTCTTAATTGGTTTAACCAGAAGGAGCAGGCGTTTCAGTTTCGACCCGGCCCGATTATGAGTCAGATTGTTCTGGCGGATGAAATAAATCGCGCCACTCCCCGGACGCAATCCGCATTGTTAGAGGCCATGCAGGAACGTCAGCTTACTGTGGATGGTGTCAGCCGTCAGTTGGAACGACCCTTCCTGGTTCTTGCCACTCAAAATCCTGTCGAGCTGGAGGGCACCTTTCCTTTGCCTGAGGCTCAGATCGATCGTTTCATGCTGCGGATCGTCCTTGGCTATCCGAGCGAGGATGAAGAGAATCAAATCTTAGAACGGTTCCGTCATGGTGATCCCCTCGCAGAACTTCATGCAGTGACTTCGCCGGAAGAACTTCTGGAGCTGCAGAAGCTGCGGAGCGAGATTCGAGTTGAAGAAAGTGTCCGTGGTTATATTGTCCGGGTAGGTCGAGAGACGCGGGCGCACGCGGAGATCGCTCTCGGGGCAAGCCCGCGAGCGACGCTGGCTCTCTATCAGACTGCACAAGCTTGGGCTGCTCTCCAGGATCGTGACTTTGTTCTCCCTGATGATGTCAAGCAGATGTCCCCACATGTGCTAACGCATCGTCTCATGATTTCCCCCCAGGCACAGCTCCGCGGTCGACTCCCTGAAGAGCTTATCGCGGACATCGTTGATTCTGTTCCCGTGCCAGTAGAGGAGTAGGTTTGTTTACAGAGCGCTGGTTCCCCATCTTAGCCGGCACCTTTCTTGTGGGAGCCCTTTTTGATGTCCTATCCCTTACCACCTTTGCGGCTGCTTTATTCACACTCCTTCTGGTGACTTCATGGTGGCGCTGGCACGCGCTTGATGGTGTCATTTACAGCAGGAAGCCATTTTATCGACGGGCATTTCCTGGTGAATCGGTGGCACTCGAGCTTGAGGTTGAAAATCGAAAGATACTGCCCCTCTCGTGGCTGCGCATCGATGATCCCTGGCCCAGATCTGTCGGACCTGAGGATGAGGACCAGCTCGCACCATCACATCTACTAGAGCAGGGCTTGCTCACCAATGTCTTCAGTCTACGCTGGTTCGAACGAGCCAAACGCGCTTATCAACTACGGTTTCGTAAGCGGGGGGTATACAAGATAGGTCCAGCGAGGATGCAGTCCGGCGACGTTTTCGGAATGCACGACCTCTCTCGACAAGTTGGTACGAGTGAGCTGCTGACTGTTTTCCCCGAACTGCTTCCCATCGAGAGCCTGGATCTGCCTACGGAAGATCCGTTTGGTGATCGCAGGACCCGTCGCAGGTTGTTCGAAGACCCAACCCAGACAATCGGCGTGCGTGATTATCAACCGGAGGATAGCTTCCGAAGAGTTCATTGGCCCGCGACGGCAAGAACAGGACGCCTGCAGGTCAAGGAGTTCCAACCTACATCTGCAAGGATTGTTGTCGTATGTCTTAATGTGAGCACTTTTGAGCGTCACTGGGAGGGCGTTTACCCAGAATTATTGGAGCGGCTTGTGAGTGTCGCGGCCACACTTTCGCATGACTATATTAGAAAAGGATTCCAGGTGGGGTTAATGTCCAATGGATGTCTTGCACACTCGGATCGGACATTCCGAATCCCACCTGGCAGATCTCCAAAACAGCTTGGTTACCTCCTGGAAGCGCTTGCAGGAGTTACGCCGATGGTCATGAAACCTTTCGATCGTTTCTTGATGCGCGAGATGCCCAAGACCTACTATGGCGCGAGCCTTCTTGTGGTAACCGCAGTACACCCACCTGAGCTGATTGAGACTCTGAACACATTAAAACTAAAGGGTCGTAGGATCACGTTGTATTCAATCGCTGAAGAACCACCGCCATTCCTCTCTGGAATACTATCGGTACATCAACCCTTTATCGAAGAAGCATCTGAGATGAAAGAGTGAAAAACGACTATATCTCGGCATCCTTTAATAGGGACATGACCTCTGCGAAGGTCCCTCAACGCTTGAGTATCGCCAGTTGGAGCTTGTGGCAGCTTGTCACGATCTTTGCGGTGATGGTGATGAACATCAGCTGGGTTTCTCTCATCTATAAGCTTCTGGTAAAAGAATCTGGTATGCTGAGCATCCTTTTCCTTTTCAGCGGCACTCTTCTGGCTGCATACTTGGCTACTCGAGTTGTGGAGTTTTTACGATTAGATCCACCCGTTCCCCAGCTTACCCTCTTCGCGATATTAGTCCTGGCTGAACTCCTGAGCATTTCGCTTCTTCTTCAAGCGATGAATGGGTATTTGGCTGAGCCGGAAACCGTCCTCCACTTCTCCGATCTCTCATCCATTGCTACACCGTTGATTATCACCCTGACGATGGTGGTGTTGCTCTGGAGAAGGGGCATGAACCTGGCTCGTCATCCTATCGGCCCGCTTGCAGTTCAACGTGATTTTCGGCTAGGAATAGCGGTTTTCATTATCATCGGCCTCATCAGTACGATGTTGGATTTCCAACTTCCCACCTTTGAGGTGATGCTTTTCCTTGTTTTTGGTCTACTCGCAATGAGCGGAGCAAGACTATCGGCGATCAGCCACTTGCGAGGCGGCGTTGGGGTGCCGTTTAATCATCGTTGGCTTTTTGGTATCGCGGCTATGGCGATAGCGACGATTCTCGTTATCGGAGCGGCGGCAGTTTTTGCAGGAAATGTGCTCGCAAAATTGGTAGCCGCACTTTTTACCGGTTTGGTAGCACTCTTTGTCTATCTCGTCCTGCTCCTGATGTGGCCCCTTATTCTCTTACTAATGCGGCCACTCATGGCCTTACTTGAGAGGTTAACTTTCCTCATCCAGGGTATGCCCATGGATGAGTACGAGTTTGGTAATGTAGAGGCGCTTATCGAATCGTTTGCCGAAGAGACCGTCCGACCTGCCTGGATTGATGATTTAAACTCGGTACTCAGCGGAATTTTGATTCTTGGCGTGTTTATAGTCATCCTTGCCTTCGTCCTCACCGGATTGCGTCGTATGTCTGCCAGAATGAAACAACCTGACGCGCTCCACCCGGATGATGTCTCAAGCGTCGGCTCCCTGGGGTCTGCTCTGCGAGATTCATTTAAAATCCGAGCGGAGCAGATCGCAGCAGGTTTATCGAGATTGCGCTCGGGGTCTAGGATGCTGGCCGCATTTCGCATCCGACGCATCTATGGGAAACTGATGAACCTGAGCGAAGATCTGGGGTTTCCGCGGCATCCATCATGCACGCCCCGAGAATTCTTGCCCGTGCTTGAAGGGCATTTCCCTTCGCTGCAAACGGAACTTGCACTCATCACGGACTCCTATGTGCGTGTGCGCTATGGCGAATTTCCTGAGACTCATGAGGAAGTCGAAGATGTAGAAACTGCCTGGTCGCGCATCCAGGCGGAGGGTAAGCAGCTCAAACGGTCGCGTTGAGAGAAATTAAAAAAAATATCCCGGATACGTGGGGTATCCGGGATGCTAATCTATCTAACGGTAAAATCAGGCAC
>Ga0255055_10001299_pt1 | contig 18557 bp, 12 predicted proteins | sample JV7_2_27_MG_FD_188633 | JGI IMG/M metagenome (GOLD analysis project Ga0255055, IMG submission 188633) | Seawater microbial communities from Jervis Inlet, British Columbia, Canada - JV7_2_27 | ecosystem: Environmental > Aquatic > Marine > Inlet | place: Canada: British Columbia | collected... | reverse complement strand
ATCCTTCGAATCCAGGCCGGCCATTAACACCATCCCCAGCATGCCATAATGCAGTGGTCGTCGCCAGCCGATATCCGATGAAATGCGAATCATCCCATCGCCTTCACGTTTGTCGACATAAACCAGCTGCTCCTCCATCGAGACACCTAAAAGAACCGTCGCACCGGTTTCGCTTTGTAGCTGGGTCATCGGATAGGCCGCAGCCTGGCGTAAGGAAAATGAAGAAAAAACAATCCCGCCCATTTCAAATAACTGCATTCCAAGCTTATATTTTTTGGATTGTGGATCCCGCTGGAGATAACCGCGAGCGGTAAGGTTGGAAATCAGCCGCTTGACGGTTGTTTTATTCAAACCGGTACGGTTGACAAAGTCGGTCAGGCTCAATTCTCTGATTTGAAAACTGAAACACTCGAGAATATCCAAAGCTCTTTCAAGCGCCTGGACCCGGTATATGACTTTATTTCGCTCAGTTAGTTTCATATTGTGAAGCTAAAGTGTAGGATATGAAACCAATATCATTTATTTAAAAAAGGTCAATATAAAAAAGGTTCAGGGTTCAAAGGTTCCCTCCTGCGCCTTTGAGGCTTCGGCGGGCAAGCAAGGGTTCAAATGTTACCTAACAGAGGAAAGATACCAGAGGGCAGAGAACAGCGACTATGACCCGAAGTCAGCAAACTGCCTTCTGAATTCTGACTTCTGTCTTCTGACTTCTGTTCTCTGAACCTATATCAGGCCATCATCTTTTTGAGCGTCTTGCCGATTGACCGCAGATCATTGAGATTGCCCAGGGGCAGGAAGTAATCCACGTAGGGTAGGGCAGCACTCATCCCCTGGCAGATCGGCTCGTAATTCCGGGTTCCCATCAGTGGATTTAACCATACAATTTTATAGGCTTTGCGTTTAAGGAAGGCCATTTGGCTCTCGAGCACATCGGTTTCCCCTCTGTCCCAGCCGTCACTGAAAATCATGACGATATCTTTGTGGGAAAGCTGTCTTGCCCCGAAGGTTTCATTAAACAGCTTCAGGCAATGACCGATGCGGGTGCCTCCACCCCAGTCATCGATAATTCCCGGGATTTGTGTGATAACAGAGGTAAAATCGCCTGCATCGAATTGATGGGTTCCTCTGGAAAGATCCGTCGAAAAAAAGAAGATTTCAGTCCTTCGATCCATTCGTTTGAGGGCATGGATGAACTGCAGAATCATAAGAGTATAAATATCCATTGAACCGCTGACGTCGCAAAAAAATATGACGCGACGCTTTTTTAATTTTTTTTTTCTAAAATCAAGCAGGATCAGCTCGCCGCCAAATTGCATATTTTTTCTTAATATCTTGCGCAAACTGATCTCTTTGCCGCGAATGGTGTACTGAAACCGTCGGCTGACCCGATTTGCCAGGGGCTGAAGTATTCTGTTAATCGCTTCGTATACATCCTGGGAGCCGTCAAAAAGGAGCTCTTGGATTTCACCTGTTTCGGCAAGGGCCTGCGGGCTGTAACGCAGGGCCCATCGTTTGATGCCTTTGTCTTCAGCATCCCGGGTGGTTTTAAGATAGGAAATTTTTTCCTTTAAAGAAGTGAGGTTGTCCTGTTCTTCTTCGCGCTCGCCGATGCCTTCTGCCGGAATCTTAAGGGTGGTTCGGTCCTTGGACAGCCAGTAATCATAAAATAAGGTATCAAACTTGGACAGATCTTCTTTGCAGCTTGTGAAATTTATACGAAGCAGACAATGGAAAGCATCAAGGCGGGAAATGTCAATCAGGGGCAAACCCGCGATGACGTCTAAAACTGCGGGCAGAGAAACCGACATACCGTTATCTCTTAAAAGATACGAAAATCGAACTATATTTTCGATCAACCCTGCGCCTGAGTTGCGAGCGCTATCGGTTTTTTTTAAATGTGAAACGCTCATTTTAAGTTTGGGTATTGGCTAGAAGATGGGTGCGTTTTTCCGGATTGGGCCAAATATTCGATCGGAACTTTTGAAGGTCCTCGCGGTATTTGAGAATGCATCCCAGTGTCTGCTCAACCGTTTCTTCATCTAAAACGTTGTGGTGAAGTTTTAGAAGGGCTTCGGCCCAATCAAGGGTTTCGGATACACCGGGTTTTTTCAGCAGATCTTCTTTGCGGATATTCTGCATGAAAATGGCAATCTGATGGACAAGAGATTTTTCCAGTTTCGGCACCCGGGCATGGATGATTTTCATTTCTTTGTCCAGGTCGGGATAATCAATCCAGTGATAAAAACACCTGCGCTTGAGCGCATCGTGGATGTCGCGGGTTCGATTGGATGTAATCACCACCATGGGTTTCTGGGTGGCTTTTAAGGTGCCGATTTCCGGAATCGACACCTGAAAATCGGAGAGTATTTCAAGCAGAAAAGCTTCAAATTCTTCATCGGCGCGGTCCAGTTCATCGATTAACAATACCGGTGTATAACCCTGCGAGTTTTGAATGGCTTCCAGCAAGGGTCTTTTGATCAAATAGGGTTCACTGTAAATCACATGACCCATTTCTTCCGGTGATCGGCCGCATTGTTCGTCCATTTTGATGCGCAACAGTTGTTTGGGATAGTTCCATTCATACAGGGCTGAATTGGCATCCAGGCCCTCGTAGCATTGAAGTCGGATAAGCTTGGTGGAGAGGATGTCCGCCAGGACCAGGGCAACCTCTGTTTTTCCCACCCCGGGCTCACCTTCAAGAAATATCGGTTTGCTGAGGTGGTATGAAAGATAAAGGACCGTCGCCAGGGATTGATCCGATATATAGCGATGCCGGGTCAGTTGTTTGCGGATAATATCAATGGAAGAAAAACTTTTTTTGGCGCCCATAAAAGTACCTTCTTTATTTTGAGCCTACATACGCTTTAAGCGATCCTCTCTGACGGGGAAACCTAATTCTATTATTATGCAGTTTCTTGGAAGGTCAATAGCTATGTTTGTCGTCGCTGGAGGTGTAAACCTGGTGTGATGTTTTGCAAAGGCGTCAGGTTTCAGTGTTCACGTGTCAGATAACAGAGAACAGAGGTCAGATGACAGAAGACAGAAAACAGCCTGCCCCTTATCCTCTGTCATCTGTTTTCTGTGCTCTGTCCACTGTATCTTACATCCCGCGCCGGTACTGCCCCCCCACATCATAAAGCGCCTGGGTGATTTGTCCGAGGCTGCATACCCGCACGACATTCATCAGTTCACCAAAAATGTTCTCGCCGGACAGAGCAACCTTCTGCAGGCGTTCCAGTGCTGCCGGTGCCTCTTTTTCATGAAGCTTTTTAAAATCGGCCAGACGCTTCAGTTGAGATTGTTTTTCTTTTTCGGTTGCCCGGGACAGCTCAACGCTCTCGTTCAACTGATCCTGGTCGGCATCCGGATCCCGGAACGTGTTCACGCCGATTATAGGGAGTCCCCCGGTATGTTTTAAGGTTTCTGAATAAATAGATTCCTCCTGAATTCTACTGCGCTGGTAGCCTGTTTCCATGGCACCCAGGACACCGCCACGCTTCGTGATTTGATCAAATTCATCCAATACCGCCTGCTCCACAAGCTGGGTCAATTCTTCAAAGATAAAGCTTCCCTGGTTCATATTTTCATTTTTCGTCAATCCCCATTCACGGTTTATGATAAGCTGAATGGCCAGGGCACGTCTGACCGACTCGGCACTCGGTGTGGTAATGGCCTCATCAAAAGCGTTGGTATGCAGGCTATTGCAATTGTCATAGATAGCACAAAGCGCTTGCAGGGTTGTGCGGACGTCATTAAATTGGATGTCCTGGCTGTGTAAGGATCTTCCGGATGTCTGGCAATGATATTTGAGCATCTGGGAACGAACAGATCCGCCGTATAGCTGATGCATGGCGATGGCCCATATGCGTCGTGCGACTCTTCCGATGACGGTATATTCAGGATCCATTCCGTTTGAAAAGAAAAATGATAAATTCGGCGCAAAGCTCTCAAGAGGCATACCACGGGACAAGTAATATTCAACATAAGTAAACCCGTTGGCCAGGGTGAGCGCCAGCTGAGTGATCGGATTGGCGCCGGCCTCGGCGATATGATACCCGGAGATAGAGACGCTGTAGAAATTACGGACGTTGTGATCAATAAAGTATTGCTGGATATCCCCCATTACCCTCAACGCAAATTCAATCGAAAAAATGCAGGTGTTCTGTCCCTGATCCTCCTTAAGGATGTCGGCTTGTATGGTACCCCGCACATTGGAAAGTACCTCGCCTCGGATATTTTGATACTGCTCTTTGGAGGGTTCTTTTCCGTTCTCGGCCGTGAACTTGTCCATTTGCTGGTCAATGGCGGTATTAAAAAACATCGCCAGCATCATGGGCGCCGGCCCATTTATGGTCATGGAAACAGAAGTGCCGGGGGCGCAGAGTTCAAAACCTTCATATAGAACTTTGACATCATCGAGGGTGCAGATGCTGACGCCCGAAGTGCCGATTTTTCCATAGATATCCGGCCGTTTATCCGGATCACATCCATACAGGGTGACGGAATCATAGGCGGTTGAAAGCCGTTTGGCTTCATAATCTGCCGACAGCATTTTGAATCGTCGATTGGTGCGGGAGGGATCTCCTTCGCCGGCAAACATGCGGGTGGGCTCTTCGTCTGCGCGCTTTAACGGGAAGACGCCGGCCGTAAATGGAAATTTTCCGGAGACGTTTTCTGCCCTCATCCAGCGGTATATCTCAGCGGGATCTTTAAATTTGGGAAGGACAATCTTGGGGATGCGGGTGTGGGATAATGATTCGGTGTATAAGGGTACCCTGATTTCGCGATCCCGAACCTTGTACACCAGCTCGTCTTTATTGTAGGATTCCTTGATTTTTTCCCATTCCGCGATGGAATCCAGTGTCTCTTTTTTCAGAGCAGCTTCGGCTTTTTTAATTTCATCTTTGAGCTTTGAAAACAGCTCCGCAGAATCCTCTTGGCCATCACTTGCGCCGATGGTTGCATGCGTTTCTTTGAGGTGCCAGACCTTTCTCAGATTTTGGGCCTGTTCTTCGGTTTGCCTGTGGTATTTTCTGACGGTATCCGCTATCTCCGAGAGATAGCGGGTGCGTTCCGGCGGAATGATAATGGTTTTGGAAGATGAGGTCTTGGTTTGCGGTCTTGGCAAACCGGCTTTGAATTTCACACCGGACTTTTCGGCAACCTTATCGAGAACCGCATGATACAAGGATGTGACTCCATCGTCATTAAATTTGGAAGCGATGGTTCCAAATACCGGCATCTCTTCAGGATCGCTATCCCATAATTTTTGATTGCGCTGGACCTGCTTGCGAACATCGCGCACCGCATCCTCTCCGCCGCGCTTTTCAAATTTGTTGACCACCACCAGGTCTGCAAAATCAAGCATATCGATCTTTTCAAGCTGGGTGGCGGCACCAAACTCGCTGGTCATCGCGTAGATGGATAAGTCAACCAAATCGGTAATACTCGAATCTCCCTGTCCAATGCCGGCGGTTTCCGCAATGATCAGGTCATAGCCGGCTGCCCGGGTCACTTCGATGGCTTCAGTTAGCACCGCCGGCAATTCTATCTGGGACCGTCGCGTCGCCAGAGAACGCAAATAAACACGCGGATTACTGATCGCGTTCATCCGTATCCGATCACCTAAAAGCGCTCCGCCGGTTTTTCGTCGGGATGGGTCACAGCTGATGACGGCAATATGAATATCTTTAAGATCACGCAGCATCCTTAAGATCAGCTCATCGGTCAAAGAGGATTTGCCGGCGCCGCCTGTTCCGGTAATACCGATAACCGGGGCTTTGCGATTTTCGATCTTTTTTAAAAGCTGAGCTCGAATAGTGGCGAAATTCCCGTTTCCCCGAGCCTTCGCCTGCTCAGCAGCGCTAATCAGTTTGGCTACCAAAAGCGGGTTGGTCGGGTTCAGAGCACTTAAATCAAAATCGTCGTTTTCGACAGTCGCAAAATCGATCAGAGCAACCATATGGTTAATCATTCCCTGGAGTCCCGTGCGGGCGCCGTCTTCCGGCGAATAAACCTTGGCAACGCCGTATGCTTCCAGCTCTTTGATCTCATCGGGTATAATCACACCGCCGCCCCCGCCAAATACCTTGATGTTACGAGCGCCTTTTTCTTTTAAAAGATCGACCATATATTTGAAAAATTCTACATGTCCGCCCTGATAACTCGATACGGCCACACCCTGGACATCCTCCTCGATGGCGGCCTCCACAATCTCCTGAACCGATCGATTATGTCCTAAATGAACAACCTCTACGCCGGTATCCTGGAGTATTCTGCGCATAATATTTATGGCTGCATCATGGCCATCAAAAAGAGACGTTGCGGTAATGACTCTGACATTATGTTCAGGTTTATAAACTTCAACTTCAGGACTCATGCCGCCTCCTTCGCATCAAATTAGATTTTCATTTTCATACTTTTTTCGAACACATTCCAAGGATTAACTTTGTCTGAAGGTTAATATAGTCTTCAATACTGTAATGACGGGTCAAGAACCATCGCCGGAATGTCCACATATGCCCCAGGACCACAATATTATGCGCCGTGAGTTCAAGGGAGCGTTCATCCAGATTCGGCAGTTCTCCGGTTGAGGCAATCCGCGCCAGCGCTTCTATAAACAGGCCCGTAATGCGCAGCTCGTTTTCCAAGACTCGCTTTTGCCATTGAATTGGCAGCGATTGCGTTTCCTGGTAAATCAGTAGGATAAAATCACTCATACGTTCGCAAACCCTAAAATATTCGCGGATTACAGCCCCAAGAGCGTCCTGTCCGCCAGTGGCTTTCGACATGACCATGGTTACACCCCGTTCAACTTCAGCATGGATGGATTCGCACACGAGATATAAAATATCCTCTTTGGATGCGAAGTATTCATACAATGAGCCAATCGAAAATCCTGCCGCGCCGGCAATCTGTCGGGTGGTCGTTTTATGGAATCCCTTTTCGATAAACAGCTGTACAGCCGCATCGGCTATCTGGCGTCGCCTGCGCTCCACCAGCTCGGGATTTTTCACCTGGGTGGGTATATCTTTGGTTCTATTGAGTTGTCCCATTGTAACCTCATGATATTATGTAGAATTTATAAATAAAGAAAAAAACATCCGGTATCTGAACGAGCGCTCAATCATTAAAGTAACATGTCTATTTTTGACTTGTCAAGTTTTTCAGGCGTATGATTTTTGAATATACTTAACATATAGATATTATTATATTAACCGATTTTATGAAATGTTTATCGACACCATCAACAACAGTTTGCCAACTGTCTCAAGTTAAACTAAATAATGCCCTGTGACTGAGCGCTCGTTCAGGGATGGGTCCGATGAATATCGGTGATGATGTTTAGATTTTAGCAGGAAAGAATTTAGGTGGGTGCATGCCTGCTTCACGCTTGTGCGTGGGGCAGGCATGCACGCGACGCGGTTTTACTTGTTTATAAACCAGCCTCCATCTTTTATTTCTGCCACAAAAATCGGTTTGTCGGCATCGCCATCGGCATTGAAAGCCACCGGTCCGACAAGACCCTTAAAGTCTTTAATCGTGCTGAGCCCTTTCATGATTTTTTCGCGGTCTTGCGCAAGCGCTTCGGGTTTGTTGGTAACCCCCATCTGTTCCATTGCACGTTTTAGAAAATAAATCGCATCATAGACATTGTGGTCATACATAATCGGTTCGGGAGGCGCAAAGCCTTTGGCTTTTGCAAGCTTGACGAACTTATCCACAAATCCCTTTGGGGCAATGGAGTAATGGAAGGTGCAGGGCGCAAAGGTTCCTTCTACATCCTTGCCGCCTTTTTGCGGAAAATATTCGTTGATAAAAGGGCTTCCGCCGACCATATTTTGCTTAAATCCCTGGCGCCGCAGTTCCTTGCTAAACGTAATGGCATCGAAATAGACGCCGCCAAAGGCGATGCCCTGGAAATCATAAGTCTTCAACTTGGTGACCTGGGGCCGCATATCAAAGTCATTGGTCTGATAGGTGACAAATGCGCCGTCGTTGACGACCGTCGCACCCATTTTTTTAAAAACAGTCGGCAATACCATTGTACCCAGAATCCGTCCAATGGCATCTTTGACATCGTGGACCACCACGACGTTTTTTACATTATATCGTTTGATAAAGCCATTTACGGCCACCTTACCCATTTTGATTTCATCGATCGTGTTCCGGAATGTATAGGGTCGATGCTTTTTGGCCAGACCCGGCTTGGATGAGGCCTGTGAGATCATGGGGATGCCAATTTTATTGCCCACCGGAAAAGCGACTTCGCACTCGCCGCTTGAAAAAGGCCCCAGGATAGCCAGAACCTTATCATCTTCAGCCAGCTTACGAACCATGCGCGTGGCTTCCATGGGCTTGCTGCTGGTGTCGTAGGTGACCAGCCGCAGCGGAACCCCTCCGATACCACCGGCGGCATTGATCTCTTCAATCGCAATCTGGGCCGCAATTTCGTTCTTTTTTGTCCAGTCGCGCCACATCCCGGACAGGCCCCAGGCAGCGCCGATTTTAATCTCTTTGCCGGCCATCTTGGACTCCGCCCAGGTAACCTGAACAGGGCCGAGACAAAAGCTTGTTACGACGAGAACCAAAAAAGTTATCCCTAAAAGCGGTTTCCAGATCTTTTTTGAACGTGCTGTCGATTTAGCCATAAAGTTTTTCTCCTTTCGTTTTTAGTCGCTGTTTTGATGGCAAAAACGCCATACGGTATGCAATAAAGAACAGTGAGCTAAAGTTACAAGTGATCTAAAGTGACTAAAGTTAAGGAATTCTGTCATTTATATAATAGATGGAGCGTAGCGACACCATAACTTTAGGCACTTTAGCTCATTTTAGGCATTTTAGGCACTTTTAAAATCCTTAAGGGATTTATCCTAATTTTTGGTCTGGTTGCGAATCAGATCCAGAACTGATTTGGCCCTGCGGCCGCCTTCTCGATAATCCAGCCACTTCACCACGGGTCTGGGACGTTTGCCACGGATGACATCATCAAGCCAGAGGAGGAATTTGCGTGCCAGATGGGAATGCTTGTTGGATTTTACAGCGAGTCTGTGATGCAGCACATTCGGCCGATTCCAGGGGCACACGGCCACACAGCGGGCACAATCATTCCATCTTTTGGGGTTCGAGCACCAAAATCGCTGGCAGGCTTCATCGTCAAGCTGCCACTTTTCTACACCACGGACCATAACTTTGTGGCCATGAGGGATGGCCTGTGAAGGACAATTCTGAGCACATTTTCCGCAAATCTCGCAAAACTTGACCACGCCGATATCTACAGGTGAATCCACCGCAAGGGGAAGATCGGTGGTGACGGTGGAGAGTCGCTGTCGGGGGCCGAATTCACGCGACATCAGAAGGCCCAGTCGGCCCAGCTCTCCCAATCCGGCGGCCTCGGCAATGGGAACATGCTGGACCCACTCATTGATAAAAAAATGGGCCCTGGCCGGGTATCCGAGCTCCCGGATATAGGCCGCGAGGGACACCGCGACCTTGGCGGCATTCAGATAACCCAGGCCGACTTCGGCATTATCGATCCAGCCGGGAGCATAGCGCATTCTTTTGTAATCCATTTCCACTGCGAGGGAGACGGCATATCTGTGGGGCAGATTGATCTCCTGGCCGTCCACGCCCTTGGCAAAATCAATGCGCAGGCCGGTGTGGCTGTAAACATACGCCTGGTTTAACTCACAAATACCGGCCAGGTCAGCCCCCAGAAAAAGGGCCGCGCCCTTGATGATTTTCGCCATATGTTTAGGATCGTTAACCTCTATTTTATTCGGATTCAGTGGTCCATCAGCCACCTTGCGCCAGGATCGCATGGGCACATTCATGGCCCTTAATTCAGGGTAAAAGATGCGCCTGAACGGATCGATGGATTCCCGGGTCCAGCGTTCCTTAACTTTTTCACCCAATCCGCCGATGGCCGCCTGGGTGTGCATCTGGTTTCTTTGGTCAAATTTTTCCTGAAGACCCACAATACGGGTTGTCGAAGGTGCCTGTGTTTTCATTCTTCTCCTTTACTATCGCTCCGCTTCAAGTGTCATGTCCCACAAAGATGCTACAAACGTCGTGTGGTATATTTTAGTGCTGTTGAGTTTTTTAATTGGGAAAATTCCAAGCATCATAATTCTTAAATCTCAAATCACAAAACACAAATATCAAACAAATCACAATTACCGAAATTCAAAATATCAAACCTGTTTTGGTCATTGAAAAATTGAGATTTGAGATTTATTTGTAATTTGGTGCTTGGAACTCGGAATTTAATCAACTTTATTTTTGAAAAAGAAGATTGATAAAATCAATCCGTATTTTGTAAATTATGTGCGCGACGTAAGCCTAGAAAGGTATATCCTTTCTCTCATCCACAAAGCGTTTGGCTTTGTGATCCCAGCGGGGGAGCGTGCCGTGTTCGAGCATTTCCACATCGGCGCGGATGTTCAGACCCAGCTGCAGGGATTTGGCAATTTTATCGCGGAACGCGTTCGATGAGCCTGAATCCAGTTGCGGTACAGGATCTATCTTGACAACGATCTCGTCGAGATCATCTTCTCTTTTAAATATCACTTGAAATTCATCAACGTCTTCAAACTCCCTGACGATCTCTTCTATTTTACTCGGGTATACAATGATGCCTCTGATTTTTTTCATGTCATCCAGTCTGCCCAGGACACTGCCCTCCAAAGCGAAGAGGGTGCGTCCGCATGGGCATGTTCGGTCGCATACGGTCACAATATCCCGTGTTCGATACCGGATAAAAGGCGTGGCCCGTCTTTCCAGGTTGGTCAATACCAGCTCGCCGGTTCCACCGGGGCCCACGGGCTCATCGGTTTCAAAGTCCAAAACCTCCGGGTAGGCCCAATCTTCGTTTACATGCGTTACGCCCGATTGAAATTCACAATTGTAGCCCCAGGGACCGATTTCGGTGGAACCCAGAAAGTCGAATGCTTTGCAGCCATAGGAACCTTCGATCTTATCTTTTACACCGGGGATCACAGCACCGGGTTCTCCCGTATGCCAGGAGAGCCTGATCCGGGCTTTCTTGGAAAGATCGATGTCGTTTTTGCGGGCCACATCAGCCATATGAATGGCATAGGAGGGGGTGGAGCCGATGACCGTGATCGGGTAGGAAGCCAGGGCATTGATGCGCTGTTCGGTCTTCATGCCGCCTGATGCGAAAAGCAAACAGCCAATCTCCTGACAGGCATACCAGCCCGCCCAGAAACCGATCCAGGGACCAAAGCTGAATACCGGCATGACCATGTCGGTCTTGCGAATACCGTAAGCGTAAAGCATGCGGGCATATATATGGCAGAATTTTGACCAATCCGCCGGGGTATCGAGGATCTTAATGGGGGTGCCGGTGGTCCCGGAGGTCATGTGAACCCTCTGGGTTTCTTCGATGGGTAGCGCCAGCATACTGCCCCAGGGCGCATTGGCTTCCTGGTCTTTACGCAGGTCCTCTTTGGTCAGAAAAGGTAGCTTGGAGATATCCTCCAGCGAACGAATCTTATCCGGGGTGATGTTTGCCTCTTCGAATTTCCTTTTATAAAATGGGCTCCGATCCCAGGCGTGTCGAACGATGGTTTTGAGTTTGCGCTCTTGCAAGCCCCTGAGCTCGTCGCGTGATGCAGCCTCTATTTCAGGATCATAGTAGCGGCTTTCCATAGTTCCTCCTTAATTTTCATGCGAGATATACCTTATAATTTTAACAACCGGGCTGCATTTTCACCCAGGATCATTCGTTTGGCCTCTGCATTTATATTTAAGCCCTGCAAGGCTTCTATATTCTCTTTGAAGGTGGGCACTCCCGGCCAGTCGGAGCCGTAGATTATCTTATGGGCAATGCGCTCCAATTCCGGAAAATAGGTCAATAACTTTTGCGGCGGCAGGCCGGAAATTTCCATATAAACATTTTCATGAATGCGGGAGAGAGCAAAAGCTTTTTCATACCAGAATGGACGTCCGCTATGGGCCTGGATCACAGTCAGCCCCGGAAAATCCACGGCCACATCATCGATGTAGATCGGATCTCCGTATTTCAGTTTGGCGCCGGTAAAAATGGATGAACCGATATGCAGTAACACGGGGATTTCCAGTTCCCGGGCTTTGGCGTACAGCGGGTAGATTTTGGCGTCGTTGGGGTAGTAATGCTGGTAGGTCGGATAAAGTTTTAGCCCTTTGAAGCCCGCCTCGCGGACCCATCTTTCCAGCTCATCTGCAGGATTTTCGGCGGTGTTGGGGTCAATGCTGGCAAAGGGGATCAGGCGTGGGCTATGGGAGCAGAATTGGGCGACATCCTCATTTGCAGCTATTCCTGAAGTGATCGGTGCCAGTTCTGCCAGTATGACCGCATAATCGATACCGGCCTCATCCATAAGCCCCACAAAGGCTTCCGGGGAAGAATAGGTCTCAAGCATCCAGTCCATACGCTCGCCCCATGCCCGGCGTAACAACTCCATGTAAGCAGGTGTACGGCTGCGGTAATAGGCGGTATGGACATGAAAATCGATAATCATAATTAAAGGCGTGTTTTGGAATCAATTCTGGCGCAGGCGTAATTGCAATTCTGGCAAATTCCAGCGTGATGCTGACGGAATTGGAGATGGCCTGTGTTCAGTTTGTTTCTGTAAAAATAATGACGATTGCATACGCGACAGTAACCTCTCAGGTAACTCAGATCCTGCTCTTTTTTCTTTGCTTCCTCAAGATTGTTCTTTTCAAAGTCTTTCATATTTCTTCTTGGTTTCGGGTGTCAGGTTTCAGATGTCAGATGTCAGATGTCGGAGAACAGAGGTCAGATGACAGAAAATGGTTTGCCCCTTGTCCTCTGTCATCTGTTTTCTGTGCTCTGTCCTCTGTCTTGATGTAACAGAGCGAGGGCATCGACAGCCTTGACACCCCGGCCATCTTCTAAAACGATCAACGGGTTAATATCCAGTTCTGCGATTTGGCCTTTTAACTCATCCGTGAGACAGGCGGTTTTAAGGAGCACCTCGGCCAGCGCCGCCACATCAGCAGGTTTGCGGCCCCGGGCGCCTTGAAGTATGCTGAAACCTTGAATCTGTTGAATCATATCCTGTACATCTTTTGCGGATACCGGCAATACGCGTATGGCCACATCCTTCAATATTTCCACAAAGATGCCGCCCAGTCCAAACATAATGGCCGGGCCAAAGGGATCTTCCCGGGAGACGCCCACAATGGTTTCTACACCCTGAGACGCTACCATTTCCTGAATCAGAACGCCTTCCAAGACAGCATCGGGCCGATCGGCCTTGGCTTTTTTTAATATCTGATTGTAGGCCTGGTGCAATGCGTCCTGGGAATTAATATTGAGCGCCACAACCCCGGCTTCGGTTTTATGCGGGATATCCGCTGAGATGACCTTGGCAACCACAGGATATCCGATCCGGCCGGCAGCCTCAAGCGCCTCATCAAGGGAACCTACCAGCGCCTCCTTTGCAACGGGGACGCCATAAGCGGTCAGGAGCTTTTTAGCTTCATATTCACTCAGGCGGTTTGCACCTTTTTGTTTGACCTGATTAATAATCTCGAATGCCTTTTCTTTGCGATCCACAGGAAAATTCGGTAGTCTGCTTGGCGCTACTGATTTGGAGCTCTCATAGTGGCTGAGGAATTCAGCATATGTCACCAGGGCATTTAAAGTGTGCGCACAGCGGGTCGGTGTGACCGCAACATGAATACCCCTGTCCATGAGCCACTGGATCCACTGCTTGGGGCCCTCGGGCCAGCAAACCATGACCGATTTTTTACTGGCTTTGCTTTGGTTTACGATCTTCAGCAGATCACGGGCCTTTTGCTCTGCAGTGGCTTTGGACATCAGCAGCAGGGGGACCAGCATGTCAAAATCCGGGGCTGCAAGCATGACCTCAACAGCCCCCTTTACCAGGGCCGGGTTGCTTAAGCTCTGCCCGGTCAAATCCACCGGGTTTTTTACGGAGCCCAGCGCTGGGACCACCGCCATCAGCTTTTCACGCGTCGAACCGCGGATCTCGGATACCTCCAATCCCAACTGCGCACATCTTTCAGTCAACAGCACCCCGCCGCCACCCGATTCGGTCATGATCCCCACTTTTTTACCCCGGGGTAATGCGGTAGAGGCCAGCGCCATGGAAAAATCAATCAGCTGGCCGATGTCCTTGGCAACAACGACCCCTTTTTGTCTAAAGGCGGCTTCGTAAGCTTTAGACGATCCAACTATGGCGCCGGTATGAGAGTAGGCCGCCCTTTTTCCGGCTTCGGTGCCCCCGACTTTGAGCAAGACCACCGGTTTGCCTTTTTGGGCGGCCCGGTCCAGCGCGCTCAAAAGTTTTTGGCCGTCTTCGACACCGGCCAAAAAACCGGCAATGACTTTGGTGTCGGGGTCATCGACCATGTATTCCAGGAAATCACAGAATTCCAGATCGGCCTCATTGCCGGTAGCAGCCCAGTGGCTGAGCCCCAGGCCGACCCGTACGGCACGAACGAAGATGGCTGCTCCAAATGCGCCGCTTTGGGTAATCAAACCCGTTTTTCCCGGGATCATATCATCGATGACTTCCAGAGATTGGGAAAAGGTTGCCACCGTACGGTTTACCAGGCTGAGAAATCCGGTGGTGTTGGGCCCATATATGAGCATCCCGGATTCACGGGCAAAGGCGCTCAATTCTTCCTGCAGTTTGCGGCCTTTTTCTCCGGTTTCGGCAAAACCGCCGCTGATGATAACAGCAGCCTTGACCCCTTTTTGCAGCCCGATTTCCAAATTGGGCAGTATCGCTTTTGACGGAATGATGGCCATCAGAATATCGACGTCAGCGGGAACTTCGCTCAGATTGGGGTAGCATCGAACGCCGGCGATCTCTTCATATTTCGGGTTGATGGGATAGATTTTTCCGGGATAGGCGAAGCGCAGCATGTATGCAAGCGGTCTGCCGCTGACTTTATTTAAATCCGAAGATGCGCCCAGGATTCCGATGGAACGGGGCTTAAAAAGATATTGAAGATTTTTTCTTCTAGTTTGATCCATCCGGCCTGTTCCTCTATTCTTCCTTGGGCGTCGTATAGCGCTTTTCTGGATCCAGTTCCCTCAGGATGCGCATTTCTTCCGCAGTCGGCGGCTCCGTGAAGGGCAGGTCGTCCGGAATGATCAATTCGAAGCCGGTTCTTTCCTTGACCTCTTCCAGAGTTGCTCCGGGGTGCAGGGATTCGACTTGCATCCGGCGGGTTTTTTTATCAAAGCCGAAAATGCCTAAATGGGTAATCACCTGGTAGACACCGCCCACGAGCAAACCGGCTTTTTCGCGACTGTCTGCGCCCTGCAGGTAGCCGGGGGTCGTAATGAAATCCACTTTTTCGACAAAGCGTTTTTTCTCATGATGCATGGCGACCAGGATTTTAGATGCCAGGCTGGCGATATCGTTGGCGCCACCGGTTCCGGGAAGCCGCACCTTCGGTTTGTCGGGATCTCCGATAAAAGAACTATTCAGGTTCCCATATTGGTCGATTTGGGCACCGCCAAGGAATCCATAATCCACATAACCCCTTTGCTGAAGCAGCAGAACATCGGTGATCGACAGCAGCATGTTGGCCCTGCGTGCGCAACGCTGTTCATTGGTTGAGGGCGGCAATTTGCCCGCTTCAACATGAGGGCCAATCACGCCGCCCTCAAAAAGAATCGTCAATGTCGGTGCATGGGTTTTTTGGGCCAGGATGCAGGAAACCAGCGGCATGCCTGCCCCTCCGAAAACGATTTTTCCGTCATCGAGGGCTCTGGCGCTCATGACCGTCACTAACTCGGCGGTATTGTAATCTGTTTTAGTCATTGTAAATCCCCCTTCCATTGATGGTTGCCTCGAGGATATTTTTAAAGTCCATCATCTGCAGATAGTCATTCCAGGTGTCCGGGCCGTACACATATTGATCCAAATATTCTTTGACGCCATCGGGCCCTTTGCCCATCATGATTTTGACATACGTATCCATATGGCTGTAATCGGGCTCATACTGTCCGTAGCATTCGTGCGGCAAGCAACCATAAGGGACCTCTACCACCGCATCGACGCAAAAGAAGGGGATGGTGGTTTGGTCGGGCGCTCTTCGAATTTGATCATTGCTGACGACTCTTTCGGTTGTAATGATGACCTTGTTTGCGGCCATGGCAATGTCGGCATCCATAAAAGGGATACCTTCACTTTGGACATTGCCGTAGGCATCGCAGCGCTGGGTATGGAGAATGGCAACATCCGGATTGAGGGCCGGCACTAAAGAAAGCTTCTCGCCGGTGTAGGGGCAGGTCATTTCCTTGATATCGGACAGACGTGGATAAAGATCTGATCCCATCATGACCCGGGTGGGCATAAAGGGGATACCCATGGCGCCGGCACGGTAGCGAAGGCCCAGGGACATATGGCTCCATTCCTCAAATTTGGCAAGCCCCGCCTGCATGTAATGTCGCATTACCCGTGAAACTCCCCAGGTAACACCCGGGCTGAACCAGCTGGTGACGATATGTTTCGTCGCGCCGCCAACCAGCAGGAGATCACCTTCCGTTGAGGTGATACTGCGGGAGTAGACCAGATCCTTTTTCTTTTGGCGGATGATTTCCCAGATAACCGCCATGGGGGTCCGGGAGTAATGGCAGCCGCCTGAGGCGACCTGATCACCATCTTTGATTATCCCCACGGCTTCTTCCAGAGACATCACTTTTTCGCGCAACCCTCTGTCCTTGTTTTCAATTATTTGTCTTAATTCCTGATACGGTTTCACCATTAATTCTTTCCTCCCTTGATAAAAAGCTGGCCACCGACCGCAACCATTTCAAATGCACTTCTGAACCCGGGTCGATGGCCAACCCATTTAGCTTTAATTCAATTAAGATGCGGTTTTACTTGACTATGAATTTCCCATTTTCGACGACCAGGCTTCCTACGCCTCCGACGCCGTCACCATTTTTGTCCATCGTGGTCACGCCGGAGATGCCATCGAAGTTTTTAAGCTTTTCCCAGCCCATGCGGATTTTATCGCGATCTTTGGCCAGGTCTGCAGGTTTGTTGGTAACCCCTTCTTCTTCCATGATCTTCTTGATGATATAAATATTGTCATATGAGCGCGGTCCGCCGTATGGTGGCGCTTTGCCCCCCGGAGAACGTGCTTTGAATTTCTGAAGATATTTGACCATTCTGGGGTCGGGGTTGCCGCCGATCCAGGCGGCGGTTGAACCATAATAGCCTTCGACAGCTTCCCCGCCAATTTCGATCAGTCCGGGAGTGCTGTTGCAGGCCCCGCCCAGCATGGGCGCTTTGAGGCCCTGTTTTTTGGCTTCGATCGCAATTTTGGCGCCGGCTTCGTAGCAGCTGCCAACCGCAATGCCGTCCGGATTCAGCGATTTGACCTCGGTTATAAAAGGAGCAAAATCAACGGTTTGAGTCTGGAACGTGAACATCTTCTTGAGCTCTATACCGTGTTTTTTGAATAGAACCGGCATGATTTTTTTGCCTTCGACCGTGGAAACGGCATCTTCCGAGTTGTAAAGGATAACTGCCGATTTGATACCATATTTTTCTTTCCATTTTGTTATAGCCGGATCAAGCTGCTTATCGCTGGTCAAAGTGTTTCTGAATGCCCAGGGACTCAGGGCGGACAGACCCGGTTTAGATGAACAAAATGAAATCATCGGCATCTTTATTCGATTCAGTTTCGGGAAGATGACCTCACAGACCGAGCTCTGGCAGGGCCCATTGACCACCAGGACCTTATCCTGTTTGGCCAGTTTTTCGACCACCGGGATGGCAGGTGGTGCTTTGCAGCCCACGTCGTACCACACCATCTCGATTGAAACACCGCCGATTCCACCGGCTGCATTGATTTCTTCCACCGCAATTTCGGCTGAAATTTTTGCGGCCGTGCCCCACTCGGCACAGACCCCTGAAACTGAATAAATACCTCCGATTTTAACGCTGTCACCGGAAAGCTTTCCGGCCTCAGCGGACGGTGCTAAGGACAAGCTAATTACCATAAAAAATGTAACAATAACGATTGGCAAAATTCTTTTTAGTTTTAACATGGTAGCCTCCTTTTTAAGTTGAAGTGATACGCTAAGGACCCGTTGGGGCCCCTGCCTCATTTTGTTTTACCACCTCCCTTTTCATGCCCGACGATTTTCTTTAAATCTGCCTTCTTTATGGTCTCCTTAATTCAATTTAAATTTAAGTTGAGCATTTCAAATTTTAAAAAGCCATAATTTTGTTTTACTGAGCCTGTATACTTCTGCTTGCTTTTCCCAGATACGCTTTTTGAACGTCTTCATTATCCCGCAACGCCTGGCTGTCGCCTTCCAGGACAATGCGACCGGTTTCCATGACATAACCGCGATCCGCCACGGTTAGCGCCTGGTTGGCATTTTGCTCAACCAGCAAAATGGTATAGCCGTCCTTGGCACGAAGCTCATGGATCGTCTCGATGATAAATTCTACTAAAACCGGTGCCAGTCCCAGCGAGGGTTCATCCATGAGCAGCAGCTGCGGTTTTGCCATCAAGGCGCGGCCGATGGCCAA
>Ga0255055_10001298_pt1 | contig 18558 bp, 21 predicted proteins | sample JV7_2_27_MG_FD_188633 | JGI IMG/M metagenome (GOLD analysis project Ga0255055, IMG submission 188633) | Seawater microbial communities from Jervis Inlet, British Columbia, Canada - JV7_2_27 | ecosystem: Environmental > Aquatic > Marine > Inlet | place: Canada: British Columbia | collected... | reverse complement strand
AGTGGGATATCGTTTCTAAATCCCGATGATATCTTTGTTATCAAAAATAAGTATAATAAATTCTAAATAGATTTCCTTTTCTCTAAACTTAATAAAGTCATTTTTTCACAAATTAAATCATTCAATACTTCATATAATCTTTCTAGTTTTATGGAATTTATATCTAATATGTCGCTTTTATATTCGTAAGCCTTCAAGACTGTTAAAATCTGGTTTTCAGAAAACTCAAAATACTTTCTGACGATATTAAACTTATCGATAGATAAATTTTCTAAATTTAAACTTACATCTTGAGATTGTAAATAGCTATTAATTTCGATATTCACTTGCTGAATATTATCCTTTTGAGAGATGATACAAAAACTTATTCTTTTATCTTGTAAATTATTATCATTTACCCCAAAACATTCGAGGCTTAGTTTTATTTGTCTTTTAGCAGCTAAGTATAGAAGTAATTCAAGATTCTTCTTATTTGAAATATTAGTTTTAGTAGAGAAAGCTTTTTGGACGAAGTAACAAGCACGTAATATATGCTCTGAGTTTAGAATATATTGATCGTTGAAGAATTGTAAAAGAGTATCTTTATAATGGTTTTGGATTACTTCAATTAATTCCACTAATTTGTTTATTTGAACTTCTTTGGGATCAATCTCAATCTGGTTGATTCCAACATTATAATTAGAAACTCCAATTAAATTAGAAATAGAATAGATTTTCATAACGGTAAACCCCATCTAAACCAGAATGGCATTAACATGAAGTTTATTCTAATGCAAATTAAAAAAGTCAATAAAAGAATCAAATATAGTGAAAATATCCAATCTTTTAAGGAATAACTAATCGTATAATAAAAGGTCCGATCTTTTTTATTACCAAAAGATCGTGATTCTAAGGCTTCTGCTACGTTAAAGGCTCTTTTTATAGAACTAACAATAAGAGGAACTAAGAGAGGAAATAAGTTTTTTATTTGATTTATAATTCCTTTTTTTTGCATTTCATACCCTCGACTCTGTTGAGCGTCAATGATATTTTGTGTTTCTATAGCAATTGTTGGAACAAATCTAAATGCTAACGAGAAAGAAAAGGCATACTCGTATGGGATTTTCATCGTGATTAGGGAAAGAGCTAAATCGTTTGGATCTACAGTTAAAAAAAACAAAGAGAAGGCTGAAATCATTATAGAAATCCTTAAGATCATAGCAATGGCAAACGATAATCCATTTTCATTAATAAATAGCGTATTAAGAACAATAATAAAAATGTAGAGAAAAGACATTCCTTTGACGCTCTTCAACCATTTTTTAAACAACCTTCCTATAATTATTATTGGGAGTAGGGTTATTAAGATTAGTAATAAGGGGATTATTTCTTGAAATAAAAGAGCGCTAATTGTGTATGTGATTGCTAGTAATAATTTACTTCTTGGATCTAAACGGTGGAGAAAAGTCTCTTTTTTTATGAATTTGAACGCGCTCAGAAACTCTAAAGACATTTAATATTATTCCTCCTTTAATTTGTGGATTTGCTTTCCAAATAATTATCCAGAAAATTTACTACTTCACTTTCTTTAATAAATTCTTTAGGAATAGTAATACCTATTTTTTGAAGTTCTTTTTTGAATAGATATATTTGTGGCATAATTAATGAAGATTTTGATATTAAAAACTCGTTCGTAAAAATATTCTGCGTTGGACCATCCGCAATAATTTGTCCCCCGCCCATCAAAATTGTCCTTGGAACATGTTCCACTGTAAATTCTATGTTATGTGTGACCATAATTATTGTTTTTCCTCTTTCTAACTCGTTTTTTATTAATCCAAGGAAGAAATTAATTTCCTTTGCGTCTTGCCCTAATGTTGGCTCGTCAAAAACTAGAATGTCCGGGTTTCGACATAGAATAGAAGCTGTAGCTAATTTTTTTGATTCTCCACCAGATAAGTTAAATGGGGATCTTTTTCGATACTTTTCGAGATTAAATTCTTCTAGTATTTGATCGACTTTTGATTGAATTTCTTCTTTATCTAAATTTAGATTTTTCAAGGAAAATTTAATTTCGTCCTCTAACGTATTAGAAAATAGTTGATGCATAGGATTTTGGAAGATAACTCCAACTTTTTTCGATATAGTAGCAATAGTTTTTGAATCAATATTATCTCCCTCTAAAAAAATACTTCCCTTAGTTGGTCGGATTAAACCATTAAAAGTGCGAATTAAAGTCGTTTTTCCTGCGCCATTTTGCCCCATTATTGCAATAAATTCACCTTTCTTAATATTTAATGAAACTTGCTTTAACGCAATTGTTCCATTTGAATACACATAATCAACATCGTGTACCATTATTAAAGGGAGCGAATCTTTATCTTTCATGAGTATTTCTAGTTATTTAATCATTTTTAATGAACTTATGGCATCTTGAATAGAAACTGGAATATTGTGTTGAAATTGGTTTCTATTTTTTAATTCATTGAAAATTGAATATATTTTTGGCTTATTTATATTCAAATTTTCAAATGTGTTAGAGTTTATGACTTCATCCTTAACACCATGAGCTAGGATCTCACTTTCTTTCATTAAAATTATGTCGTCTACTAATGGGAGAATTAAATCCATTCTGTGTTCACTGATTAGGACAGTCATTTTCTTTTCGACTTGAATTTTTTTTAATAAGGTCAAAATTTTTTTTGCAAATAATGGGTCCAAATTAGCTGTTGGTTCGTCCAAAACGATAACCCTAGGTTCTAGTACTAAAATTGAAGCGATTGCGACTCGTTGTTGTTCACCACCACTTATCTCGAAAGGTGCTTTATCTAATATATTTTCAATTTCAGTTATCTCTACAACGTCCTTAATTTTTTCTTTAATTTCCTCCCTTGGAATTCCTAGATTTTCCAAACCGAAAGCAATCTCATGTTCTACATTCATTGCAATTAGTTGGTTTTCAGGATTTTGGAATACGATTCCAACATCACTAGATAATTCAGATATTGTTGTTTCAGTTGTGTTTTTTCCTGAAATTTCTACATCTCCTTTATAATAACCAGCATAAAATTGGGGGATTAATCCATTCATGCATCTAATTAATGAAGTTTTCCCAGATCCCGTCTCCCCAGCTAATAAAACAAATCTATTTGATTCTATTTCCAAATCAATATTTTTAAGCGCATACTCATCGTTTCCTTTATATCGAAAATGAAAGTTATTAAATTTAATTAAGCTCATGAAAGGGGATATCCATAATTCTTTTTGCTTTATAAGGATAGTTAATTAATTAAAGTTTCTTTTATTTTATCGATTAATTGATTAAGAGTTTCCTCTTTGTTGTTCTTACCATTCAAAGTAGCAGCACCATCATGTCCACCACCATTCACATTATTTATTTCACTAATAATTTTCCCGAGATGTAAGCCTGTTTTTAGGCAAACTTGTTTTTTTGCTCGAGTGCTGATTCTATAATCAGATTTATCTTCAGATACGACAATTCCAATGTCAAAGCCCACTTTTGTTAAAATTGAAGCAGCAGAAGCGCTAAAGCTACTTAGATGTGATAGTCCTATTAACCAATTGTTGATTCGAATTAATTTAACTCTTTGAAGAGCTTTAATTCGTGCAATTTTCTCTGAGATGTCTATGTCTCTTTCCAGTAAGGGTAATAAATTCTGAATTTCTACCTGATCCTGTAAGATATTATGTAAATTTTTTATGGTTCCGGTATTTCCATACTTGAGAAATCCAGAATCGGTCAATATTGCAGATACAAGGAGATACTTGTATGGCATTGGAAGTTTTACATTGCAAAAATCAAATACTTCTAATACCATTTCTGATGTCGAGGAATAATTATCAAAAATTAAATTAAGCGAAGTAACATTACCGGAATAATTTTTCTGCAAATTTAAATGATGATCTATAAAAATAAAAGGAATTTCCGTATCTATATTATTAAATAACTTTACATTATCTAGATTATTAGAGTCAACTATTACAATAACATCAAAATCTGACAATTCAACTTGCTGTTGAAAAGTTAAGTTAAAGTTTGGAAATTTTGTACTAAACTTGTTTATAAAACTTTTTGTATGCTTAGATAGTCCAGAAAAAGTTATTTGTATGTTTTGGTGAGGGAAATAATTTTCAAAACAATATTTTAAGGCTATTCCCGAGATAAAACCATCAAGGTCTGCTAAATCATGGGTTGTAATTAAGAGATTTTTTCCTTTAAAAAAGTTTAAAAAAACCTCTTTTTTAGAATTAAGCATGAATCTTTCATTACTTTATTGATTCTGAAGATCTGCTTGAAGAGATTTTTGCATATTTTCAAAAGTGCTCTTTGTTCTTTCAATTTTTTGAGCAAGCGTAGTTGAACGCATATTTAAAGTTTCTTTATCAGATTTTTTTTCTGCCAAAAGCTTATCTCTATCGCTTCTAACCATAATACCGCCGATTTGCTTATAAACTGTTGTATCGGGGGTTGCTTTTTCTAACTCTCCCAGTGCAAGTTCTGTTTCTCTAATAGAACTATCAATTTGAATCTTCTGTTGTGTTAGGAGTTCTAAAGTCTGCCCAATCTGAGTTAAATTTTGAAATTTTTTTTTTGTTTCTTCATCTAATTGGTCTAAGTTAATCGTCAACGAAAATCACAATACTTGTTTTGTAATATGAAATGTAATGTGGAATTTGAAATTTACGAATTATTTAATCTAAGGCTTATTGCGTGTTATTTACAATATTTAAAACTCCATCAAATATCCGACCAAAACTGATAATCTCGTTAATTGATGCCCTAAATGCGGTAATATCTCTACTTTCTATTAAAAAGATTAAGGAATTTTCCTCTTTTTTTAAAGATATGGTGGATCTTTTTGATTTCTGAACTTTAAATTCAGGTAAAATTGAGTTATACGAAAAATCACATAAATCAGATGTTTTAAATTGAAACTCTACGGTAGAATTAATAATAAGTAAGTTATTTTTATTCATTATTCTTCTATAGTTTCTAACTCTCGTTGTTTTCGCTTCGCTATTCTAAACGATTCCGCACCACGAGGCGTTTGAGTGTTATAAGCACCACCAGTAAACTTTGCATCACATTTTTTACAATGCCATATACCTGTAGAGATTCTATTAATAGTTCCTTTTGTTTCGCACCGTGGGCATTTTAAATTACCCCCTTTTTGGATCTCCATTACTAATCGCCATTTTTTTCTAACATTAGCACCATAACGCGCTCCAAAGGTTGCGGATATTCCAGTTTTTTTAGTTTTACCCATATCGTTCACTAGTTTCTTTTTTAATAATGTATTTAAATAAAAACTAGTATAAACTTTAAATTTTTCTAATGAGGAGATAAGAATTCCTCTTGAAACCAATTGTCAACCGTATTATCTAAATTAACCTTTAAAAAAAGCTATAAACAAAGATATAGTAACATTTTTATCATTAAACTTTTTCAATTATATTTCAAGAATTTTAGGGGTTTCAATTGAAAGTAGAATATCCTTTTATTATCGACATAACTCAGGTAAAAGAAGAAGACGCAATCTATATTGGGAACAAAGCTCTGAATCTTAATATATTATTAAAAAATGATTACAGCATACCAGATGGGCATGTAATTAAAACTTCAGGTTACAAACTATTTCTAAATCAGAATGGGATCGATACATTTATCCAAAAATCGTTAGAAACCATTAATTATAATAACTACAGCTCAATTGTAGAAATATCAGAATTAATCCGAAGAAAAATCCTTGAGAGTCCACTCCCTGACGGACTAATTAAAGAGTTATCAACCAACCATAATTTATATAATAACTTTAGTTTTGCAGTTAGATCATCTGCTACTGCTGAAGACTTACCAGCAAGTTCGTTTGCGGGACAATATGATACATTTTTAAATATAATAGGTCTTGAAAATATTACACTTAATATAAAAAAATGTTATGCATCACTCTGGACTGGAAGAGCAATTTCTTATAGAGAGAAAAATAAAATCCCTCACAGCAGCGTAAATATCGCCGTTTTAATTCAGAAAATGATTGAAGTGAAGTCTTCAGGTGTTTTATTTACAGCCAATCCGATAACAAATAGCTATACGGAATACCTCATTGAATCAAATTTCGGATTAGGAGAATCCTTAGTGTCGGGTCAGATTAATCCCGATCAATATGTCGTTCAAAACTTGATTAAAAAAGGGAAGGAACGATTTAAAATAATTAGTAAGAAAATCGGCAATAAACTTTATGCAACATATCCCAAAGATCGCCACAAGGGAGGCGGTGTTAACTCTGTTCTTCTGGCTGAACATGAAAGGACAGAGACTTCACTCTCAGACGATGTTATTTTTAAGCTTGCTAAAATTGGGGAGCGTGTTGAAAATCTATTTGGTAATAAGCCCCAAGACATTGAATGGGCTATAAATTCAGACGATCAAATATGGCTGCTTCAAACTCGGCCTATAACAACCTTAAAAAATAAAACAGAAGACCACAATGTGCTTTGGAGTCGAGGATATAGCGACGATTATTGGAATGATCCTGTAACTCCTCTTTTTTTTGACCTACTCGGTAGTCATTTAACAAATATTGTCAATATCGAACTCAATAGCATAATGGGCTACACAAGTATGGATAAAAAACTTCTAAAACTTCACAATGGCCATGTTTATTTTAATTTAAAAGTTCTAAAGCAAAAAGTTGAAAATGAAATACCATCAATAATGCGAAATGAGGATATTTTAAACTATTTTCCAACGGGTTATGGTCACTACGGTAAGGAGACAATAAAAAACCTACATTTTCGCGCCAAAAGTCGCATTATCGCAGAACTTCGAATAATGTTTCACGATCCAGATGGAAGTATTACTAAAACAGCTAAAAAATACGAAGAATGGGCGAACGGAACCTTCATACCTTTTTGTAATAAATTTGACAAATTAACTGAAACCGAAAAAAACCGTGATGGCTTCCTATCTCTAATTGAACAACTTGATCGTGTAATGATTACTCACTTTCGTTTGGTTAGGTATGGGATAGCTGTTCACAATATAGGGATGAACTTGTTAACGCAATACCTTCTTACTCGTTTTCTGGGGAAAGAAGCAACGTATAAATATTATCCTATTTTAATCTCTGGACTAAAACACAAACTAACTGAAACTAATGAAGGGGTCTTTTTATTAGCTGATTTGATCCAAAAAACTCCTGTCCTCAAAATCTTAGTTGAAGATAATCCTTCGGAAGATATATACAATCTTTTAGTAGCTCGCAAAGATGATCCGATTCAAGATTTTTTAACTGAGCTAAACAAATTTTTAAAAAACTTCGGGGATCGTGGATTCACGAGGGAACCCTTTTATCCGCGCTGGAAAGAAAAACCAATGCTGCATCTTTTCAACATCCTGAAATCGCTGATTAAGGATGATGACCACAAACAAGAAAGGAAAAAAAAAATTCAAATCAAAATTATCGTAACCTAATAGAGCACATCGTTGCAAGCAAAATTCGAGCACAACACTTCGGGTTTATTAAATGGAAGATTTATAATACTATTCTAAAAATAAGCAGAGTTTATATTGTTTTTCGAGAAAACCAAAGGTTCATCTTGGATCGTTGGATAACTCGAAACAGAACCGTTTACCTAAAGATAGGAAAATTGCTGAAAAATGAGGATGTTCTTAAGGAGGAAGATGACGTGTTCTTTCTTAAGAAAAAAGAAGTTGAAAATTTATTACGCAATAAATACAAAGATGAGGACATTTTAAGGCTGAAAGCTGAAGTTAACAAAAGAAAAGATGAGTTTCTTAAATTTGAGAACGACCTTCCACCAAAATTTCTTTTAGGCTCTCACGAATATAATGATGTGCTTAAATTTTCTAAAAATAGTGTTAGTTTTGAAGGGATTCCAGCAAGCCAAGGGTTATTTACTGGAAAAATTCATATCATTAATACAATTGATCAAATCTCTACTGTTCAATCAAATGAGATACTTGTAGTTCCTCGAACAGATCCAGGATGGACCCCCGTTTTTTCAAAAATAGGAGGGCTAATTACTGAAACAGGAGGAATTCTCTCTCATGGAGCGGTAGTGTCTCGAGAATATGGAATCCCCGCAGTCACTAATATTCCTAATGCATGTAAATTATTCAGCAATAATCAAATTGTAACGATTAATGGAAATGATGGAACAATTAGTATTAAAAAATAACGGTGGAGTGCCATATAATGGAAAAGATTACACATAATGAAAACATTACAATTCATCCAGACTGGAATGAGAGTTATTATTTTGTTTTTTATAGTAAAGATGATGAATTAGGCGGCATGTCTAGAATTGGTTTCAAACCTAATAAACAAGAAGCAATGACCTTCTTTTTTCTCTTTCTTCCCGATGGATCTGCAGCAGGATATCATCAACAAATTAAGCAAAAGAATTTCACTAGCGATATTAAAGTAAAAGGTATGGAGCATAGTTGGAAGTCTAGTGGCAAATGGACGTACAAATTTAATGGAAAAATGATTTTCGTAAAAAATTCATTAGACATCGCGAAAGTAAGGGAAAACCCAAAGCTGATTTCGGATATTCAATTTGTAAGTATGGACTTGTCGTATGAACCTATAAATGATCCATATGAATATAGCGAATTTATGACTCCAGAATCACTGGAAATTGGTAAAAAATCTGGAGATAAACATTGGGAACAAATAGGTGTTGTTTCAGGAAAAATAAATTTCAATAGTAAAGAATACCTTTTAAAACAAGTAATAGCGCAACGAGATCACACATATGGTGTTAGAGATTGGACTGGAGTTGGAGATTGGTTTTATTACGTGGTATGGTTCAATAAAAATCTAGCTATTAATCCCGCGGCAATAATTACAAACGATGGACGCGTTTCTACTGGAGGTTTTATATTTAAAAATGGAAAAAATATTCCTCTGAAGACACTTCGAGTACTAAACCAAACATTTCAGGATGATAATGTTTTCCCTATAAGTTCTGAATTAGAAATAATTGATGCTCAGAATGATATTCACATACTTAAGGCCAAAGTAGGGCCAATTATTCCTGTCAATTTTCAGGATAGTGAAGGAAACCACTCAATTTTAGTTCAATCCTTTGGAACATTCGAGCTCGATGGAATAAAAGGAGGATATGGTACTTTTGAAACTCTGAGAAAAGTAAGAAAACTAACTTAAATTAATATATGAATTCGTTATGTTCTACAAATTAAAAATAAAATTAAAAAAATTTTAATTATCTAATAAATTTAGTCTTAAAGCTTGTATTGCCAGAGATCTAAATCCTTTCTAGTTTTCTTGCCAAACTCCATAGATTTTTTACCTAACATCTCAACTTCTTCTACAGTAAAAGTAGCAGATCCACTTTTTTGTATAGATGTTATTTTATCTTCGGTTACCGAAATTGAAATTCTTCCATCGCATACTAATTCTTCTGGTAAACTCGGATCAGAAAAAATTATATCTCCAATCTTTCCATACGTTGAAACTATAGGTAATTCGTTCACAAGAGTATCTCCGGTCAAATATTTTCCTGTCCATACAACTTCATCGTTCTCCCATTTTCCTTCTGGGATTTTGCTTGAAATTAACGCAGTTAAAGAACCTATGCCACCAGCATCAATTAAATTTCCTGAATAATTAATGACATAAATATCCACGAATATAATATAAACTGCTTTCTTTTCCTTTATACACAACTTTTTCGTTTGCACACAGTCTGCATGGCGAATTCCCCTATCAACAACGCGCGCTAATTCTATAGATTGTTCGTTAGGAGGACCTCTCTCAAACAAAGGAGATGCTAAAGGTAATAGTTCGGCCATAAATGTACAAACTCCCTCGTTAGGAAGATCTGGAAATGGCGTACCTACATCGTACTTTACTCCCGTGATCACCTTTGTTTTTCCTAAAGATACTTCAGCAGATCCCTCCGCTGAAGCGATTACATTACTCTTAATACTCCAGTCTCTATATTGCCAAAGATCTCTTCCATCTATTCTTTCTCCTTTTTTCAGATTAGAGAGAATATAATTCTTTTCTATAGTCGATATTACTCGCTTTATATTCATCATTCTTATTTCTCTCCTCCGCTGTATTTCTCTTGAATTTCTATATATTTCTTTTTCAAAGCAGTCAACTGAATTTCATAGATTTTAGAGAGTGCTTCTTTAGCAAGTGTTAAACTTTGGCTAAATTCTTCTAAATCCATATTGCCATCAAATTGAAGTAATGATAGTTCTTCATTAAACCATGTCATAGCGCAAGGTAAATCTGCATCACCAGCTTTATCTTCTATCCCTGAAAGATCAGTTATTAATTCTCCATCAATTTTACCTATAGCAACGGCGGTTACTAAACTTCTCATAGGAATGCCTGCATCTGCAAGTGCTAATGCTGCAACGGTGGTACAAGCACATCGTGTTCCACCATCTGCGTCTATAACGTTGATAAAAACCTCGAAGGATGTTCCAGGGTAAAGTTCTAAAAATAGAACGGGTTTCAAGCAGTCCTTTATTACCATTGAAACTTCTTTCTCTCGGCGACCAGGAGCAGGGCGTTTTCTTTCAAATACCGAAAAAGTTGCCATCCGATAAAAAACGCGTAGGATTCCTCTGTCCGGTTTTGCTAAATGATGAGGATGTACTTCTCTAGGTCCATAAACGGCACAATATATTTTGTTATTGCCCCATTCTAAGTAAGCTGAACCGTCAGCGTTTTCTAAGACTCCTACTTCCATTTTAATCGGTCTCAACTCGTTCTTCTCTCGACCGTCTAGTCTCTTACCATCTTCGCGAAATAACTTCTCCGGATACTCATCTTTAATAATTAACGGCATTTAATTCATACCTCTTATCTTTTTTTCATTTTCAATATATTCAGACATTCGGTCTGTTAGCCCAACAGTATGGGCTTCATTTTCTATTTTACGTATTGCATCAATTAATAATCTTTCATGATCTAAATTTTCGCCTTTTAACCAAATACGACCATTTTGGGTCACAAAAATATTACTTTTAGTTAGATTTTTTAACATTTTAATCATCGAACCACTACGGCCTATAATGCGGGGTATTTTTGGAGGGTCAATTGTGATTACTAATCCATCACGTCTCTTACCTAAATATTTACCAACAGTCGTTAGTTCCGGTTTATTTAACCTATCTGCCGAAAGTACTTTAACTATTAAAATATCTCCTATATCATACTTTTCCGTAGAATTATCATGACGATCAGGTGCCCCGCCTCTATAACCTCTAGGTTTTCCTCTTGGTACGGTGTTTTTAGGTTTTAAAATGCCTCTGTCTTTCGCGTTTATATCACATATATATTTGACAGGATTTTTATCAGTCACTAATGCAATTACTTTGTCTCCTGGACGAGGTGTATAAAATCCTCTAAGTGGAATTACATTAATATAATTTCTCTTAACTTGTTTTAATCCAATATTTAGGGAAATAATCTTAGATCTATCTTTATTAAATATAGTTCCACGTCCCGGTAGATAATTTTTCGTATCCTCAGTTAAAATTTCTCCAGGTACTACAAGATCGCGGGAAGTTTCCTCGTCATCAAACTCATCGATATCTACATCCTCAGAATTGTCCGTTGTAGGTTCTTCAATAGGTTCATCTTTCTCGTGTTCCATTCTTAAAATCACTTTTTCTTATTATTTATGTTTTTTCTTAACCAATGTAGTAAAAAAAAATTATATATATAAAATTAGTCAAAATTTATTCAGTTAAGATTTCATAATTTTAGTTTGAACTCTTCCATGAGTAAGTTTATTTAACTTATCTACTAGTTCCATCTGCAACCCAGCCGGCAAACTAACAACTGATACCCATGATCCATCCGATTGCCACTCCTCTTTCTTAATTTGTGCCAATTGTGCTACGATATTATACCCTTTCGCTGTAAATGAAGAAGGTATTTTAAGCGCCAGTTCTACTTGTTCCATCCTAATAGGTATAATTGCCCGTATTTGTTTGAGAACATCGTCTACCTGTTCTTCTGCGTTTTTCATCAAGTCAACTTTAACGTTAGCTTCTTCTATTGCTTTCTCAATTCTCTGATAAGGATGTGGCTTCTTATTTTGAGGATTTATCGCATTTTTAGTAATTATTGTTATAATTTGTTTTAATTTCTTTTCTCTCTCTTCATCTCTTTGAGAGCGAGTCCATTGAATCTCCCCATCAAGTAAAATATGGGCTGCTATAATTCTTCCTTCTGAAGTGTTAAATACAGCCTCCATATCACCATCGGTAGCTTTTTTTCCTCGCTTTAAATCCTCAAATACAATAAAACTTTCGAAAATTAATTCAATTGTTATCTTAGGGTTTTTTAGAAGTTCGTCCACAGAAACGCGAGATTTATCCTTTCCCTCTACAAGACGCTTATTGATTTCTTCTCGAATCAATTTCTTTGCTTCCCAAGCTTGATCTGGGGCTAATAACATTTCAAATGTTCGACCCTCTTTTTGAATGCGTCCGATTATAAAACCACCTAAATCTATCCGCGCTCTGCCTGTTAATGCATTTTTCATTATGGAAATATCTCGTTCCTGTATGTTTTTTGCCTTCTATTATTAGATAAACGTTAATTTGAGATACCCTGAATCAGATATAATTGGAAGAAGATTATATTTTTGCTAATAATTCTTCCTTTTCTTGATCATTTAATAGCTTAAATTTTAAATCGTCCTTCATAATGAAAGCTACATCACAAGTATCTTTGTTTAAATTTTCACCCATTAGTTCTTTCAAGGTCCTTAAAGGTAACAACTTTAGGTCCTCATCACTTATATCTTCTTTATAGTTTTCTTCAAGGTAAGCTCTTGCTTCGCTCGCTCCTGACCCAATCGCAAAGGCTTTATAGCCCCACATAGCGCCAGAGGGATCAGTTAAGTACAAAGAAGCTTCTCCATTGGAATCAATCCCAGCTATAAGGAAACTTACTCCAAAAGGCCTTACGCCTGCATTCTGGGTAAACAGTTGAAGGTACTCGCAAATGTTTAAAGTGCTATCTTTAACAGAAATTGTTTCATCATAATTTAAAATATTTACCTGTGCTTGGACGCGAGCTCTATCAACTAAAACTCTTGCGTCAGCTGTTAAACCGGCAATGGCTACTCCAATGTGGTCGTCAACTTTAAAAATTTTCTCAGAGCCAATAATCTCTTGAAGCTCGGAACTCTTTTTTTCTACTGTAAATACAACAGAATTACTATTTCTACATACAATAGATGTTGTCCCTCTTCTCACAGCTTCTATGGCATATTCAACCTGAAAAAGACGACCCTCAGGGGAAAACTGAGTTATAGCCATGTCATAGCCCCTTCCTGCTTGTTGGAACATGAATCTCTCCTAATAGAATTTTTAATTAATTTTTATTACATTTTTTTTTTACTATTTGAATAATCAAATAATCAATAAAATTTATAATTTGTCTAAATAAACTATAACCTTTCTTGTAATTTGTATCTGAAAATTGAGATAAAAATCTTAATAGAAAACAAGAAAAAAAAAATATGAAATCTCAATCCTTAAAATAATCTATCAATTTTTTTGAACTATTATCTCTTACGATTTACTGAGTTAATTTCTCAATTCAATTTTGTCTTTAAATCCTAAGTTAGTTAGTAAAGTTTGCACTTCGCTAATATCTGGCTCTGAAACTGCGGGTAACCCTAATTCTTGTCGCCTACGTTCGATAGCTGGCTGAGAGGGAATAGCTTTCGCATTGTCAAAAATCGTTTTGGCTTGTTCAATAATATAATCTGGTCCTTTACCTAAAGCAATACTTTGGTTCTTCAAGGATACGAATAAATTTGTCAGGTCGATACCTTGAGGACATACTTCCTCACATGTATGACAATCGGTACAACCCCAGATTACTAAATCGTCCCCATTTAGAAGCAAATCTTTATACCCTAAAAGAGTGGTCAAGATATTCCTTCTTGGGTTATAGTTTCCCTTTGTAACAATGGAAACAGGACATTCAAACGTACACGTTCCACATTGCAAACATGGATAGAGCGAAGGGTTTTGCTTTAATGAACGCATTGCCCACTTTCTATACTTTTTTGAGACGCCATCCAAGCCTACATCGTCCCAAGAGCTTTTACGATACACATAGGGGTCACTTGTTGATCGAAACCTTCGAATCACCTTGTGATAAAACCATCCGATAAATGTAATGCCAAAGAAAAAGTAGTATACACCAAGCATATACAACGAACTTACTGATGTGAACGATATTATCGAGTGGTAAAAAATGAGAACCAAACCTACCATCATAACATTATGAAGGATTTTATTGATACCATATTTAAACCTCATAATGTATGCAGACAATCTCAGTTTTCCAATTGCTTTGTACTTCACTAAATTATTTGACATGAAGATTTTTGCCAGTATCATCAGAATAACAAAAGAAGCCCAACCAAAATTTCCTGTACGTAATTGAGTTGGGTCAATGGCTCCTCCTATACGTATTAATGGATAATGGAGTGAGCCAAGTGTTATTGCAATAACAGCCGTCCACATGTGAAATTTGTTTAACCAATCCAAGCTATAATTTGTTTCTATGACTCTAATCTTTATCATGAGGATAATGTTAAAACACATCCAAATAAAAGCGAAAATTCCAAATATACTACCAATTCTATGAATTAAATCATCGGATCCAATATAAGGTATTGGTTCTTCAATCAAATAGATTATTGAAGCAATTATAGGGAATATTGTATATATCAATAACAAGTATATCTTATTTGCCTTAGTTTCCATCTTAATTTATCCTTTTAATTCAATTTTTAGTATCAATTTTAATATTCCAGAGATTTTCTAGCAAGTAGATTACATATGATGTAAATATCTCAATCTCTGAAACTTTATATTAAGTATTATAGAAGGATTATTTTTTTATAAAATTTGAACTTTTTTGATTAACAATTATTAATAGATCGAGTTTAAAAAATAAAAAAAAGTTTTTCTAGACTAACTCCAAGCAACTTTATTGATAAAAATCGACCATTCAAGCACGATAAGGCCCTCATCTTGCGTATGGGCTATGATATAGTCTCCCTCCCTCGTAATGGACCCTACTATATTGCCTTTTCCTCCAACTATATTCTTTGCCGCTAGTTGTATCTCATCGTTTTTTAAAATGGCATATCTATAACTCTGGAACATTAAAGCTTGTTCGTGTTCTTTCCACGCTTGTAAGATCGCTTTTGCTTCCTCATTTGATAATTGGAATTCTTCAGATTTAAAAAGGATTTCACCTTCAGGACTCAACACGAAAATCTCTTCCATCCCCTTATATCCCCTTAATTCTTCCACTAAATATTTAAACCGTTGTAGTTCCATATCTCCACCATAATTCTCTAATATAGTATTTAATGAATCATAAAACCGCACTAATATAAATTTTGTTAGAACGAAAGAAAATATTGATATAATGCAAGAAAATGAGAAATTTTAGATTTAACCAATTCTTTATAATAATATTCATAACACTAATTTTAGGGAATTTTTATGGTAAAAACACTGGTTCTTTACGATCAAATATATAATATCCCCAAAAAAGGCAATGTCAAAGATATAACGATAAGGTACCTTAAATACTTAAAAGAAGTAAGCCAGAGCTTTCCAGGCACTAAAATACGTATTAAGAAATTACGACAATTTGATAAAAGGTTTGAAATTCTAATTTCAGGTGCCGAAGAAGTATTCATTTTAAACCTGCTAAAGAAAAAGATTGGGGCTATACATGAGTTCGAAGATGTTAAGACAAACGATGTCTTTAAAGGAGTCTTAATGGATGTAGGAAAAGTAGGTTTTGGAATTTTTGTAGACTGTGCCATTGTAAATCCTAAGGTAGATGTATTATTAAACCTGCATGACTTGAGAACTCAATTGTGTAATGGAAAAACTGTATCATTGACAGAAATTATCAGAACCTATGATTTTATTAACAGATTCCCTGTTTATGTAAAAATTGTTGCAATAAATAAAGAAAAACAACAAATCCAAGGCATTTTGGATCAAAAAACGTTAGACTTTTACGAAAAGCTGATTTCTGAGAATCTCGAGGCGGTGTTTGTCAGTGGTGAAACTAAAGGCCAATTTAAAAAAGCACTTGTGAAAACCGGACATTATCGGGACATTGCATCAATTGAACGATTCGGTTTTTTAGAAAACATAGTCACATTAAGAGAATCTACTACAGCTCCAGGAATTATTGCAGATATAGGTAAATTTCTAAAAAACTGCAAATTAAATGCGATTCGACCTGAAAGAATTAAGAAATTATATGAATCGATAGTATAAAGAATGGGCCCAGGGAGGTTTTCGTTTAAGCGATAATTTCGCTTTAAAATCGAACTCCCGACCTTCTCGGTGTAAGCGAGACGTCATAACCACTAGACCATGGGCCCATACTATTTGAAGACTATTTGAGCGCAATCGGAGGGATTCGAACCCTCGAGTCCGTTGGACACTGGATTAGCAATCCAGCGCTTTTAGCACGCTTGAGCGTTCTACCAAGCTAAGCGACGATTGCTTAATGTTGATATAATCTTCAAGTGGTATATTTTGTATATAAAAATTTAAAATTTTAATACTTTTTCATTGTATAGAGTGATTATGCCAAAGAAAATTAATATATTATTAATAAATACAAAAGCTGAGGGCTAATTCCTCCTTGCTTATAGATTGTTTCTAAGTTTTACGTATTTTAATAACTCCTCATCAATAAAGTGCCAAAAAACTCCACACGGAATGCATATCACCCAGTTGATTATCAAATAACCATAGATGGTTAAGTCATATCCCGTATTAATTCCAAAAATACTGGACCCATAATGATCCCCATAAATCAAATAGGCAACCGCAAAATAGAGTATCTGCGTTAATAGGATGTGATATGTGGATTTTGCTATTGTAGAAATAGCTTTACCAAACCAATTATCACATCTTTTAGGTAGTAATTTGATTCCCAATAAGACTAAAAACGCCGAATAGGGAAAAACGAATAAATTGTAATCACCTATTATAAACTCAAAATCCAAGCCAAAGAATGTGTATTGAATTAAGTAAAACAAACTTAATGGTAATAGAATCCAAATAAGTAAGTTTTGCTTAGCAAATAGGTTAGGTTTTTTTGAAAACCACATCCCTAATCCAATAGCGGAAAGCATGAAAAATGGCGTTGTATAAATAAATCCAAATGTGTGTCTGAACTCATAATACGCACCCCAAGTTGAGAATGAAAAAGGACTGTATCTAAAAAATATCGCAAATTGAAGCAAGATTTCAACAGCATAACACAATATTAGTGATAAAATTCTCCATAAAAGCTTACCCGAAAAAATTTTGTATACTAGTGGCATAATTAAAATTGTCCAGAATATTACAGGTATAAACCAATTCCCTGGTCCCCAAAACGGTAAGATTCCAATAAATAGATGAAAAAAATTCCAATTTGGTTGATACTGGGTTAAAGCAAAGTCACCATTTATTGATAAACCGATCAAAGAAGATACAAGCCATAAGACTAAAAAAGGATAAATATAACGCCAGAATTTCCCTTTAAAATATTTTTCAGAATACAAATTTCGTAGCGCTGGATCCTCTATCTTTCGAAAAGATAATCCCATATTAAATCCCATTATTACTAAGAATACTGGAATTGAAATTCTTTCCCAGAAAGGAACTGCAAGTCCATCTTTTATAGGATTCCATGGAATTGTATGGTCGAAGATAACTAAGAAAATCATTACGGCTTTTAAAAAATCCACTTGAAAGAAATGCTTGCTGGTAACACTTATCTCTTCAAGATTATCTGAGTTTTGTTCTTCAGTTTCCACAATATAAAACCCTAATTCCTCCTTAACGAAAATTGAAAACTAATAGGTTTATATTGTTCAGAGCACGTATCAATATAAGCTTTTCTCTAACCTAATAAAAGAAGGAAAAAAAATAAAAAGGAAAATCGCTAACGAGAATTAATTTTATTCTTGGATGATCTCAAAAACCATTTTCTCGATCATCGGTTTTTTTGTATAGCGCTTATCGTAATACCAACCCACCATATGCCCTTCTAACTCTTTTTCTGGTATGTGAGGTATAATAATAATCATAACCCCGTTTGAAAGATATTTAAGTATTCTCTTATCAATTTGGTGTAGTTTATCGTTTCCCGATGGATGTGTATGTGCTTGCCAGACTATATCTACGTTTAGTTCCTGTTTAAACTTACGCATGTTATAAATTTTTGACTTTTTATACCTCATCCAACTTCTTGGTTTGACGTGGGTTTTTGATTTTCTTAAATCTGGATTTACGATAAATTTATTAACAATTCCAAAGTTTTCTTTACGATCAGCAAAAATCCAATAGTGTTCGATGTTTGGATGAACATCTGCGGCTTTCTGGGTAAGTTCTTTAAATAATCGATCTGGTATTAAATACCTAAAATTTTTTGCCCCACTCATTTTTACATCATCTCAATTATGAGTCAATGTAGCATAAAATTT
>Ga0255055_10001297_pt1 | contig 18567 bp, 14 predicted proteins | sample JV7_2_27_MG_FD_188633 | JGI IMG/M metagenome (GOLD analysis project Ga0255055, IMG submission 188633) | Seawater microbial communities from Jervis Inlet, British Columbia, Canada - JV7_2_27 | ecosystem: Environmental > Aquatic > Marine > Inlet | place: Canada: British Columbia | collected... | reverse complement strand
TGATCTACCAGAATCAGATTTGAAAAAACCAGAAGTGAACGAAGTGTTAGAATTAGATTTGTACAATGAAGATCGTAGAGCCCTCATGAATGATTCTAACGATCAAATCGAAAAGGTAGTAAAAGCTCTCTCTTCACAAACAAGGCGCCTGATCCTTCTCCAAATACAAAGCTCAAATGAAGGGATGGATGTTTCTAACATTGCCTCAATTTTAAAGATGACAGAAGCCAATATATCGGCGCAAATTAAAAAACTTCAAGAAGCAGGATTAATTTATTGCGAATATTGTTCTGGTAATCACGGAGTAAGGAAAATAAGTAAATTAAAATTCGACAAAATAATCATAAATTTATAAAACTTAAACTTTATTCTGTCGAGATTTCAACAAGAAGTAAGGCTATCCCTGTTGAAAGTTAGAAATTAAAACATTTTTAATTTTTTCAAAGTGCCCTAAATTAACTGATAAGAGGTCGTTTAATGCGTCGCTTAATCCTGCTTTTTCGATCTTTTCAACTATTTTAAAATATGGACTTTTCTTAAGAGTTTTTACAAGTGTTTTGTTTTCTTCTAGTTCACTTAACAAATAATCGCTACATTCTATTTCCTCGAGATTCAAAATTCTTTGGATAATCGATAGTAACATCGTGTCAAAAGTAACTCTTAATATTATTTCTCTATCAAAATCTTTTCCAAACTGAAAAAGATAATCCTTAAGCAGAGATATTGATTCTTTGAATAACTTCATGGAATCGAGCCCAAGACTTTCAATTCTGTCCTTAAATTCTAAATTTCCAGTAGCAGTTAAGCATATTGCCGATACGGTTTGATATTCCGCTACGAAATGAAGGAATCTAGCCCTCGCGTTTATTATAGTATCTTTAGATTCTGCGTCTTTTAATAAATCATCAAGGTTATTTAACGACTTTTTAAAATATGTGGAAATAGTGTAAAATTTTTCAGCAGCTGCTTCAAATTTTTTATCAGTAAGTAAATGTTTGGCCTTCTTTTCATCTTGTACATAAAGTTCGTCGAATTTATTTAGGATCATAACTGCTTTCAAAATCAATTGTTTTCCTGTATCTTTTGTTATTGGGGACTTTTCAAACGCTTGACCCGCCTCTAATAAAAGAATTGAGGCTAAACTGTTATATTCTTCTGGATCAGATAGTATCAAATAATCCGAAGCTTTTTTCCAACTTTCTCCAGCAGTCTCCCAATCTCTCATTCTAAAAGAAATGTTTCCTAGCTGAATTAATAATTTTGCCGATATCTCGTATAATTTTAATTCTTCTGTTTTCCGAATTATCGATTTTAATCGATATGTTGCTTGAATATTGTTTCTAAATTGAGAAATAATGCGAGTTATTCTAATATATAATTCATCTAATTTAAGATAACTACCTAAGTCGAGATAAATTTGCGCTGCTTTCTCATATTCCTTTATAGCGTCATCTCCTTCTCCTTTATCGGCTAATGTTTCAGCATAATCAATTATTTTGATCGCTTCAACTTCTTTTTCTTCTTTTTCGTCGTTGTTATACATGATTAGAGTCACTCTTTTAGTTAGAGATTAATGTGATCTAATTAATTAGGCAACTTAATTAAGTAATCTTTAAGCTATGTTACTTTAGTTATTTTATGCAATTAACCTTATTTAAATTTTGATAATAAATCATAGTTTCAAATTTAACTTCTATAAATTATCAAAGAGTCTAATATTGTTTTTTTTCATCACATTTTTGAGCTCTATAGCTTGATAAACTGACGCGAAACATTCCTTTGCATCTTCTATCGCTCCATAAAATATAAAGTTAGAGTACCAAGAAGCGATAAACATTACACTTGCTTTTCGATATTTAGTGTGAAATTTTTGATTCAGTCTAGGTGAAGAATATTTAAAAAGAAAAAGCGTAGGCGCCGTACCAACAGGGAGTTTAAGAGATTTACTAACTATTTGTTGTGTGTCAAGAATATGGGAAAAGCTTTCAATATCGATAACGCCTCCATCGATCCAGATCTTATCTATTCCAATTTGTTTCAATCCGTCTATAATACTAACATTTCCAGGTTGGTTCTTTCCTGTAATATAGCTATACTTTTGGGTTGAACTCATGTGGTTTGAACCCAGAATTAAAACAACAACAGATGTTATTTTATTTTTCTTTAGGAGCTCAATTTCCTTTTTATTTTTGAGATTTGATATGGAATTATAAATATAATCATCTGATTTGATACCATTTTCATTTAAATATTCAATTCCGGCAATTTTTGCATCGAAACTACCACCTAAAACAAATGGGGGATCGTAGTATTCAAAATAGAAATCTAGGTATTTAACCATAGCTTCGGGTGTAACGGCCGATATTTCAACTAGATCTGAGAGCTTATATTGATTTGCTAAACTTTTTTGAGCGTCAATTCTTTTCTTCGCCTTACTCACATCAAACTGGTGCTCATCCTTCCTATCAACGAGTGTTTGGCCTTGATAAAACATTGTTCCGATCAAAATAGGGGGAATTCTAAAATTACCAAACCCTAATTTAGCGTTACCATATAAAAAATAATCTTCATTCATACTATGTTCACTAACAAACTTTTCGTTAAGATTTATAGATACTATTAGTAAGAGCGATTCAAAAAAGAAGATTGCGATTAGTATTGATGCAGTTTTACTCCACAATTTTTGCAGCGACTATTGGTTAAATCTTTAAAACAGTTCTCATGGTAAAGGGTTTCGCAATTTCCGCACCTTAAAATGTTTTGCCCTGGCTCAAATATAAAATGACACACCGGGCACGAGCTGAACATCGCATCAGAATCTAACTCACTAAATTTGACTTGATCAACATGAGAAAGTTCGGGTGGTTCGGGCTCTTTTTTAGCTTTTATTATTGGTTTGGCAAGAGAGGTGAGCTTTTGAACTTGAGACACTTCAGTTGGAATTTTTAACAAATAAAAGCAATGAGGGCATCGAACTGCTCCAGCTTGTTTCATTTTTTTGTCTTTTTGGGAATTAGCCCAAGAAGATAAACAATGAATATGATATGGGGTTTGACAATGGGGACAATAACGACCGCTAACATAAAACGAACTTTTCGTATAGGGATTTACATCAGAAAAACATATAGAGCACTTTTTATAATCTGCTAATCCCCTAATCTGTAATAAGCGCTGTTCTTGGTCTCTGGTTAAATCTTGGACACGTAAGAGATCAGCCGCTATTTTTCTAAGAAAAGCAGGATTTTCGATTATTGAACTAGCCCCATCACCATATGTTTTTATATTTGAGACTGCTAAATCGTGTGCTGCCTGTAATAACGATTGTTCGTCGTTATTGTAATAGTAATTGCCCCCTGTGAGATCACTCATTCTTTTTAATATATTAAGAGTAGAAAGTTCGCCTAAACGAAATGAATCTATTTTTATATTTAAACCTTGAGCCAAACGAGCCATTTTTAAAGGATCAATTGACATCTTAGTGAAGTTTCCATCAGAAATAACAAGAATACGAGGAGTTTTAGCCGAGATTTTACGTAATTCTGAAATAATCAATTTAATTGAAAGTCCTAAAGCTTCTCCCATTGCTGACTTCCCAGAGACTTCCAAAGAATTAAGAGCTTCGAAAATTTTACTCGTGCTATTTGTAAAATCAATAATTTTTTTTGGTTTATCTGAAAAATTAACCACCGCAAAAGCACTTGAAGAATCTTCAGCAAACCTTTCGTTTATTAGCTTTTTAACGGCATTTATGCTACTTTTCAAGCGGTTTGGTTTATAATCTGCGCGGTACATAGATCTGGATGTGTCAATACAGATAACTATATTTTCTGGGTGCCGTTCAGACAAGATTAACTACCCTTTATGCTTTTACAAAAGCCCTTATTTATTTCTAAAATTTATATGATACAATAACAATAAATAATTATGTTTTTACACAAAACTAAAATTTTATATAAACTAAAATTTACTATAAAATAAAGTTATACTAGAATTAAAGTAAAATTGATATTAAATCCGATGTACCATGTCTGAAGAGGAGACAAAAAGCGTTGTGATTAAAGATTTTTTCAAACGTTCAGTTATTATTAATGAATTAGATGAAGCATTAAAATTCAAGCCAGATACGCTAATTGGGATAGATAAAATTTCTTCTGAAAAATTAAAAGATAACAATGTTAACAATATAGAGGAGTTAGCACATTTATCTTTGGAAAGCCTTCCTAGTATTAAAGAAATACCAAATAAGATCCTTATAAAATGGGTTAAGATTGCTCAAGTATTAGAAAAAGCAATAAAGGAAAAAACAAGAACACACAAAAAAATATTAATGATTGGTTTGGACAATGGAGGAAAAACCAGCATCTTAGCTGTTCTTCAAGATAAATTTTCAATAATCAAGTCTCTTCTGCCAACAAGGGGAGTAAAACGGGAAAAGTTAGATTTTTTTGGTTATCCGATACTTTCTTGGGATTTAGGAGGACAAGTCCAATATAGAGAAAAACTATACTTCAACAGGCCTGAACTATTCTTTACTGAAGCGGATTTAATTTTATATGTTATTGATACGCAAGATAGTGATAGATTCGCAGAAACAGCAAATTATTTCCGCCAAGTTTTAAAAGTCCTAAAAGAGTTAAACGAGTTTCCTCCAATATTAGTCGTGTTATCAAAAAGTGATCAGGACATTCGCACATCTCTCGAATGGCAGAACAATGTGTCTGCTATAAAAAATAAGTTTAATAATATCGTAAGAGAACACGAAAATAAAACTATCAAATACTCTGACACAACAATATATCAAAGAGAAACCATATTGCAAATGTTCAGCGAAGCGTTAAAATTAGTATCTGAAACATCTGAAATTATCGAAAATATCCTAGAGGATTTCACAAATACGATAGAAGGAAAGGCTACAAGTTTAATTTCAATGGATGGTTTAAATTTTGGAACCTATACAAGTTCGGACATTGATGAAGCCTTGTTAAATAATACAGCCTTAATCATGCTAACTCTTTCCAACTTCCATAATTCAATAGGCTTAACTAGAGAACCTTCCATGACTCTCGATTTTCCTCTGAATGGATTTACCATTCAAGGCGAAAAATTATTTGAATACTCAGAACTAAAAATACCTGTTTACTTATGGCTTCTATCCGAAAATGTCGAACTTCTTTACGAGAAAATCGATTACTTCAAACAGCAGCTATTACCTTTGATTAATTTATTTCTTTAACCAAAAATTTATTCGTGAACTATTATTTGCTCTTTAATCACTCAAATCTCCTTTCATATATTTATTAAATAGAGACAAAAATATTTAGAGTGTAAAAAAGAAAAACACTTTCATAATGAAGCGAAGAAAAACGGGAGCATATGAGCATTTTTGTGTTCTTATTTTTGCACAAGGAACTTGGAAAGAAACTGATAGGGATAGTGTGAGAAATTTGATTAAAGATAAAGTTAAAACCATGAGAGAAATGCCCTATAATATATACTATAAATTAACCTATCGAGATCAGATGCCTATTTATTCGGATTGCCACTTATGCCAACCCATCTATAAAACCTTTGAGGAATTTAAGGGGAATAATGATGGAATTCTATATCAAGGCCACCATTATCTTATTCCAGAAGATGATTTTGATGACATGAAATGTCTCGCAAACTTGATTATTTCTCATAACAAAGTTAAGAAATTTTATTTATTATACCTCGATAGCTTCAGAGAGATTAAGAGAACGATTCTAGAGAAAATGAATTTAGAAGAATTTAAAGAAAAATTAAAATTCAAAAAATGCAATATTAATGATTTTATCTTGCTAATTGATAATAATAAATTTAAGAACAGAACCGTTTATGAAATATCTAAAAGTAGAGGTATGTTTAATTGAGTGAAGAGGAAAGTCAAGAAAAAAATAATCAGAGTATTCTTAAGTAATTCTACTTACATTTCAATATCTTTTCTTGCTGAAAGTAAAAATTCGGTGCTTTTGTCCATCATCTCAATTGCCTTATTAATTTTTTCAGCTACTGAATTTAAACCTTTTTCTTCTGCGATATCTCTCCATTTTATATAACTTTCTTTATGAGAGTTGTTATGTGCCGCCCAATGCTCACATAATTTGAGAAGTTTTAATACTTGTTTTTCTACCATTTTTATCACTATTCAATTAGATTCTTTTGGTTATTCTACACTTGATTTATGTTTTCAATCGATGTATTAAATCGTTTCAGATAAGGAAAAATAGAGAGAACTTAAAAAAAATTACAACGAGGCTAAAAAATCCGACGCTGCTAAACTAGAGACATCGGCATCAACTAAATTGCTATCAATTTCATCTACGAGGAGATTAAATTTATAGGAGCATTTTTCTCCTCCGGTTAGAACACACTCAACTTCTTCACCGTCTACATCGATACCTAGTACATCGAAAAAACTGTTGAATATTCCAAGATATAGTAAGCATAAGTTTTTAGCCATTATATTTCCCTTTTCTTGAGTAGCTAATGATTCATATACGTTTAGAATAATGTGATCTTTTTTGAACATTCCAGTTAGTACGCCATACCCCATTAGCATCATTACTTCAAGAGTGCCCAGTAAAACTTCCTTTTTAGTAGCCATAACCTCACTGCTCCAATCTTTATTATAAAAAAACTTTTCCAAAAAGATTTTACCGAGAGATTTTCCAACCCATATAAGGATATCTTCAGCATTTGTTCCCGCGAATTCACAAAACTCCATGATTTCATTAGGACGAAGCATAACGAGCCTCATGTTTTTACTTTTATCTCCTAAAAATAATTGTCCTTCCTTTTCTTCAATATTTATTTGTAATTCTTTTTTTAATCGTTTGATCATGAGTATAACCTTAAACCTTAATAGTAAATCTTAACAACAACTTCTTTGAAAGTACTTAATATAATAGATTTAAACGGCTAGCTATATAAATTTATTGATGAAAGAAATTTTGGTTTTATATTCTACTCTGAGACTAACGTGAAAATCGTGTTTAATGCCTTTTCAATATTATATATAGTTTTAACAGAAGTAAATACAAACTTCCAATTACTATTATCTAATTTTTCAAATTCAAAAAACTCAATAATTTCATTCCTTGTTCTTTCAAGGGATTCATTACTGCCGTGAATGTTATGGTCAATTAAATCAATTTTATTACCTAAGATAAGAAGTGGAATATCCTTAAATTCATTTTGAGTAAAAATTTTCCAAAATTCTCTTTTTGATTCTTCAAACCGTAATTGGTTAGCAACATCAATCATATATATAATTATATTCGAATCTTGAAGCCCTAGTAACCATCTTTCTCGAAATGTACTCTGTCCAGGACTATCCCATATTGACAAGAATCCATCTTCTCTTTGGATATACTCAATGTTAAATCTTCTGCTTGGCGTAAAAAAATTATCGCTGTATTGACCTGTCTTAATCCTTCTAGTTAAGGATGTCTTTCCAACATCGTCAATTCCAAATAAAAAAACTTTTGTAAATAATCCTGAGGGCTGAAAAGAAGCATCAGGAGCTTTTTCAAGGGTTTCGTCTCCGAACCTTTTTATGTCAATAAATAAAGTTATTAAGAAGTTCTCAATCTCTATTTCGTCTTTAAAAGAACAAGATCTTTCTGTGTTGAGTAATTCATTGGATAAATCTTCAAATATTTCTTTATAATCGAGAGGATTATCTTCTTTTTCAAATATTAATCCAATAAGCATTTCAGAGTTAACGCATACAGTAAATATGTTTTGGTCTCCAATAACTTGCGAAATAGGACTACTAATTACGAAAGGGTTAGTGTAATGGTTTTCTCTATAGAGATTTTTTTGAATTTCTGTTTTTTCACCACTTGGTTCTATTAGGGAGCCATGATCATGACCGTGAATTATTTTCAAAACGATTTCATTGTTTTCCTTTTTATCTATATCTTCGGGATAACTATAGATATCAAGATTGTTTAAATCGTGAGAATTTTTGCGTTTTAACAAAAATATTTTAGATAACACAGAATTTTCCTAATCATTTTGATTAATTTTCAATCGTTTATGTAAATAAAAAATGCTTAAAAAAAGTTTGGAATTGGAGGATTAACCCCTCTTATAAACTTTACGCTATTGAGTCATTAATAAACTAACAGAAAATTATCCAAATTTCCTCACCTAAGAATTAAGAAAAAAATTTATGAATCTGTCTCTTCTTTACTATCAACTTCTTGTTCTGAGACTTTATCTTGAGGATCTTCAGAGGATTCCTTGGGCTCTTCTTTTACATCTTCAGAGGCTTCCTTGGGCTCTTCTTTTACATCTCCAGAGGCTTTTTCTCCAACAGGAGTATCACACACAGGGCATTTCGCCCAACCAGGTCTTAAACCATATCCACAGCTAGCACATTCACCCATATCTTGATCAGGTTGCCATTCAGGAATATTCAATCCCCCTCTTCTTCTTTTCTCCGCTAAATCTTGCAAATCTTCTTCTTTCCAAACTTCCATTCCTTCAGGTATTCCTGAACCTCGCTCTTCAGCGAATTTTGTTAAATCTTCCTCTTTCCAAGTTGGAAGATTTGGTTGCGTTGCTAACCTTTTTTGAGCTTCACTGGCGAGTTCTTCTGCAGTCCAGGATTTCAATTCTTGTCCTCCAGGAGTTCTGATCCCTCCTCCCGTAGGTGCTGAAACTGGTGCACCTTGAGTAGGTGGTTGTTGACTTTGGGAAGGAACTTGACAATATGAAGCAGATAATTTTAATATAGCTTCAAAACAATTTCCATATCGAGAATCTTCTTGATTTTCATCAGTAATTAAGACAAGACTTTTTTTATCGGATGGAAGAGGAACTGCAATACTACATACAGCGATATCTGATTGTATTCTTCCCGAATCTAAGGCAGTAATAACATTTTTCATAGAGTTAACAATATCCGACTCATTTAGGAAATCACAGATTGGATCACCGTGGCTTTCAAATTCTTCGTGATATTTTGCTAATTGATTTTTAGTTATTGCCGAATCTAATGAATCAATTATTGCACTAACGTAAGGGAATAGATGAGATTTAGGTTCTTTGTTAGTGGCGTCTAATTTATAACCTTTTAAATCTAAATTCCCTGTGAAAGGCGCAAATAAAGGTTCTTGATCTTTAATTTTCCCATATATAGTTGTTCTGCCAATAAAACATTTAATTTCTCCGTAGTAGGCAATTGAACTATCCAAAAGTTGGACTTTATCGTCGTATATTATGCGTGGGATAGTTTGAAAGACCACATCGACCCACGGCATTTCTTTTACGGGAATTATTGCTACACAAGTTTTAATTATTAATTCTGATAGTTTTTTAAGGTAATCTTTTAATTTTTTTTTGATTTCTTTATACTTTTCTTTCTCAAGTTCAGTTTCAGCTTGTTTCATAAATTCCTTGAACTTTTCCTCGTTTTTTTTTACTGATCCCCCAAAAGATTTTAATTCTCCTACGATGTTATCTTTTAGAATGAATGTAGCGTCATTTATGATATCCTTTTGAAGCTCTGTGAGTTCCTCAACCAAATATTCGCTTACTTCAAAATTAAGACTATTTCTAAAGATTTCAAACAGTTTTGCTTCAGACAATTTCTAAACCTTACTCTATTGAATAATTTCTTTTTATAAATATAGCAACGAAATGAATATAAAAATTTATTTAAAACATAGTCATTTCACTAGTAGTTATTACACATCATATATTTAAGATTAATGTGAAGATAAATTGAAAGTAAATAATATTACTGTTTGTTTTATTTCTCATGTTTCTGAAGAAGTTCAAAATTACTTAACTGAGAATTTACAAAACCTCTCAAATGTTAAGATTATATTTCCTAAACACACTTCCGAAGAATATTTAGAAAAAATTGTTCCAGATGCACAAGTTTTAATTGGGTGGAGACCTTCGAAAAGCATCTTAAATCACGCAACTAATCTAAAAGTATTCATTAATCCCGGTGCTGGTGTAAACCATCTTTTAGATTTATTTATTGGCTTAAATAAAACAAGAAAGATTTCACTGATTAATGGTCATGGAAATTCCTATTTTGTTGCTCAACATGCTGTTGCTTTACTTTTAACTCTTATGAATAAAACAATCCCCCATCATAATTGGATGAAAAAAGGAAGATGGCGGACTGGTGATGACGATGCGATGTCAATTCCCTTGCGTTTTAGGGAAGTAGGACTTTTGGGTTATGGTGCGATTAATCGGAAGGTACATCGATTTCTCTCGGGTTTTAATGTAAAATTCCACATCTTAAGAAATAATTGGAATAATCAAAAGGATGAGTTACCAACTCTAGCAAAGAAGTATAAATATGACCAACTTCATGAATTTTTAAAAGAAATTGATACTTTAATAATAGCTGTTCCAGTAACTTCTTTAACGTTTGGATTCATAAAAACCAAAGAGATAAGTTTATTGGGGGTAAATGGGCTGATTGTCAATGTAGCAAGAGGAAACATTATTAACCAGGAGGATCTTTACAATGCTTTGAAAAATAGAATAATTTCAGGTGCTGCTATAGATGTTTGGTATAATTATCATCCAAATCCAGATAAAGACGGCGTTAAGCGCCCTTATAAATTTCCTTTTCATACACTTGATAACATCATTTTATCTCCACATAGGGGATACTCTCCTTTCAGTGATCTGCTAAGATGGAATGAAGTAGTAGAAAATATTACTCGTATAGCTAAGGGACAAGAAAGATTAATTAATGTTGTTAATCTTGAGCAGGGATATTAATTTTAATGTTATTTGAGAACTAAATATGCTTATTCCCTCCCCAATGCTTATATAACTTGTTTTTTATATATAAAAATATGAAATTAGATAGACGATAAGGTTTTTTATCATACTACCTGAATAAATGATTATTCTAAAAGAATATCAAATTGTAGTTCTGCCAGTTGGTAATTATGTTCACAAAAATTAATTGTTTGTTTATTTCTGATTTTTCTCGTGAAAAACATGACATTAAAAAATTTTTTCCAAATTTAAAAGTCCGACATTTTTTGTATTTTATTTTTATTACTCTTTTTAAAAAAATTTTAATTCCCTTAAAAAATTCTCAAAAATATTTTCATAAATAATAATAAAAACGAGACGCATAAATTAGTTTCAAATCTATATTCCAAAATGAGAGAAACGGGAAGATTTTAATCTGGTTAAGATTTTTGGTAAAAATTATTTTATGAAAATATATTAACCCACTAAAAAAGAATGTTTATATATTATTTTTGCATAAATAATTATATATAGAATAATCAAAAAAAAGATATGGTTAAGGCGATTTGATGAAGATAGTTACCGTTAATGTACCTGAAAGTTATATAGATGCTATAAATAAATTAATAGGGCGAGATGGATTGTATCCCAGTCGATCAGAACTAATAAGATGTGCAGTCCGGGAGTTCCTTATAAAAGAACTTAAATTAGCTAATAATATGGCAAAATATAATGAAGTAGAGATAGAAGATTTTGACGATAAAAATTTTGTTAGAGTACCAATTGAAAGGTTAAATGAAAACTCCGAACCGGTACGAGATTTTAAAACTTACAAAATTTTAAAGAGGTTAGAATACTAAAGACTTCTACGAACGCATTCAATGATATTTTGCGATTAGTTTATTAGTAAAATTGATTTTTGGCTCTTTTTTCTTTTTTTCTTTCTAAATTTCCAAGAAAAATTATAGAATTAGCTTGCACGACATTATTGTAAGATTGAACAAATCTTTATTTTTTGTTATTATCCTAAAAAAAATTTTAATTTGTCTAGATGATTCTTTAAGTATAAACTAAAAATAGTATGATATCTATGAATGTTTAAGTTAAATATTTATTAGTGGTATTTTCTATTAAGATACTATCGCAAATTAAAGGGTGTAATATAATTTCGAACAAAAAACCGTTTCCCGATTTTATGGAATGGGGTATTATAAATAAGGAAAATTTTCTTGGAAAAACATCATATGATGTTCCTATTAAGAGATGGGACCCATTATCAACAGTAAACATAAAATCGAAGGACTTTGGTTTTAGAAAAGAGCGTAAAAGATACTATGGTCATTTCGCTTACATTTCGCCCATCAGAAGTGCTAGACCAAAAGGATTTAAGACTAACGACGAGGAAAAGCAATTCTATGACTGCTCAAAGAAAATTGCGTTCAAGCATAAAGATGTTTTTACCTCGATTACAGAGGGGAAGCCAATTTACGATGGCTGGGGAAAACAATTAGGTGACGGTTTTACAATAATTATTACTGAAGACGAGAAAAGGAAAGACAATCCCTTTTTAGAAATACCTCATCAAAGCAAGGGAATCTCAGACGAAAGTAAAGCTTTAACATTAATTAATAGGTATCCTTCGATGGCTCGAATTGTTGATCCTGATATTGAAAAATTAATTTCAGATAAATTACCTTCACATTTGAAACTTTCGAGGGGGATAAATTTAGTAACAATTTCGAGGAAATTCTATCCCTCATTGTGTTTTAATTTGATTCCAGAAGATATCTTAGCGAGTATTTTTTTATCAATGAAAGCTGCAATTCTATATTGTATTGAAGAAGCTATTGAAAGAGATTTTTATGATATTCCTATTTCGCCATTTTTTAATATAGGGCTCAAAGTAGGGGGTTCACAACCCCGCATACATAGCCAAGTTTATATAGATTTGAATATGGACGGTCATGGAGGCCGATTAGAGGGATATCTTGAAGCATTTAAAGAAATGGAGGCCAAATGTCATCTTTGCCAGACATCTCATGGAAATAGCGATCGAGTTATCATAAAGACGAGATTTTGGACATTTTATACCACAGGAAGTCCTGTAAGGAATTATCACATTCGGTTTCATCCAAATGAACATTTGCGGAGGTTTTCTCAACTAAAAGTCAATCAAATCAGCGACCTTGCTAAAACATTAAAGGTTATCTTCCAAGGTTTGGATGACATTTCAATCGATAAAAATCGAAATATTTTATTTAACTGTTGTCCTTTTCACTACGATGCGAATTTCCATTTATTTGGAGATATTATTCCTCATGAAATTATAGGAGGAGCTGAAATGGCGGATGATATGAGAGTTGCGAGAAAATTACCTCACATAGCTGCTAACGAAATTCAAAAATCAATTGAAAAATATGTTAACGAGGTAGAATGAAAATAGATTTATATCGATTATTCACCATATAAATAATGTAAAATTTTTTGAGAGGTTCAATTTGAAAGAATGGTCTGCTATAATACTTGCCGGAGGTAGAGGAAATAGGCTTTTACCTTTAACTTCGCTAATCCCTAAACCATTAGTGAAGGTAACAAATAAACCAATGGTAGACTATTCAATATCTCACCTAATTTATGCTAATATCAAGCATATTGTTCTTGCTTTAGCTTATATGGGTAAGGAATTAAAAGAATATATAGAAAAAACGTGGACGCCCGACAAATTAGGTGATGTTGAGTTAGAATGTTTCATTCATGAAAGTAAGGGTACAGCAGATGCTTACAGATTATTAACCGAAAGAATAGATTCTACTAACATTGTTGTGAGTATGGCAGACATCGTTACGAACCTTCCAATGAGGGATTTTATGGACTTTCACATAGAGAAGGGGGGAATAAGTACTATTTCTATGAAAACTAGTGAAAGTCATACGAGTCAGTATGGTGTTGTTCTTTTAGATAATAATAGAAAGATATATCTATTTTTAGAAAAACCTGCTCCCATGGAACTATATTTAAGTAGCATGTCTCAAAGAACAGATTTATTTTTGCATACAAACATTATAAATACAGGAATCTATTGTTTTAAAAAGGAAATTGATGTAATGTTACAAGAAACTGGTTTAATGGATTTTGGCAGTGAAGTCTTTCCTTACCTCCTCGAAAATTATCATGATTTATATGGTTATGTAAAGAATTATTATTGGCTTGACTGTGGCAACGCTGAAACTTATTTGTGGGCAAATTGGGATTTATTGAGAAAATACTCTTGGCCAATTACTCCGAATGGCGAAGAATACGATGGAGTTTTTGTCATGGGAATTATTGATTCTGGTCAAAATGCAAGCATAGAAAAACCTACTTGCTTTGGGGAATCTGTTGAACTATTAAATAGAGTGAAAATAAAACCCCTTAGTTCTATAGGAAACCGCGTCAAAATAGGTGAAGATACAATAGTAGAGAAAAGCGTTATTTGGGATGATGTAAATATTGGAGCAGGGTGTCACATTGATAATTCTATAGTATGTAATAACTGCGAAATTGGGGATAATGTCGTTTTACATAATGCAATAGTTGCACCAAATAGTAAAATTAGCAATGATACTCAAATAAGAGATGAAACTCTGGAGCTTGGCACAAATATTTAAAAATCTTCATAGATGGGAGCTTGTTTTATGCCATATTTTGTAAATCTTCTAAAAATTTATTGACTTGGAATTTTGAATTCTTCGCTATTTCAGTAATTCTCTGAAAATAAACTAATAGTTCTTCTATTTCATTACTTACTTTTTCATTAGGTTTTGCTATTCTATCAATTATAGCAGTTAGCCAAATCCACCTCGTAAAGTCATTAAATCTCTCTGCACTATACCATAGAAGGTTATGATATCTGTTAACTTTTAAATATAATTGTATTTCAGGATCCCTAAAAAAGGATTGAAAGATTGAATAAAAGTTTTTTTCCCTATATTCTATTGATTTAGACCAGTTATGTAGAGAAACTATGAGCTTTATAATAGCCCCCACTTCTTTTGATTTCTCTTCCTCTGTAATTGATAATTCTTTCAAGGTATTTTTTATATATTTTGATAGTCGCCACTCATCAAACCAACTACGACTTTGTATTTCGTAGTTCTCATCTGATATTACCCTTCCTAATTGATGTATAAAGAGCCAAGAAAAGAGTATCCCCCATTCAAATTCAGATTTAGGAAGAAGAAGAGTAAAAATTTTCCTTAAATCAGAAGGAATATCTATCTGCAGTAAGCCTTGATGTAATTGCAAAGTTGCCCTTAATTTTGATTGGATTACTTTATCTATTATGACTACATCTTTTTCACTTGAAGAATATTTTTTTACTTCCCACAAAAATGTATTGAGTTTTTTGCTAATGTCTTCTACAATTGTTCCTGTTTTCTGTGAATCTAATAGGTTTTTAAAATTATGAATATTAACTATTTTCTTAAAAGAATCGAGTAATGGTTGATAAATTATTTCGTGGAGGGTCTCATTAATACCATGTACTCCTTTTCCCCCTAGAAGATCGTACAATTGAGCGTAATGAAAGAATTCATTATCATTAACTAATTGGAAATCCATAAACAAAAAACATTGAAATGCATGTAGTTCTAAATATAATCCTTGGTCGTGAAGATCTCGATTTCGTCTTATATATTCTAATCCCGTTAGGTAATCCTTAAAGATACAATATCCTTCATTTGGTAGTTTTAAACCTTCAGCTAAGGTTTTTTGAGTTTGAACTTTATCATCTTTATGTTTAACGGCAAAACCAACAGAATTTTTAATAAATCCTTTTGATTCAGCATATTTATTATGGTAAATAATCAAAGCGCGTTCATTATTAACTTGATTTGAATACGCAAACACATCTTCATTAACGGTGTTCCCACTCCAAAAATCATATAGTAAAAAATTATCTGCATTAGCAAATAAGTAACGTTTTTTCATTATAGGAAATATTAACTTTTCATGGTGTTGAAGCAAATCTAAATTGATTTCCTCATCCCAATATGCGCGTCTATATTCCATACCGTATTTTTCGTGAAAACCTTCTATTTGACCGTGTCCAAACATAGGTAAACCAGGCATAGTTATCATCATTAAACAAACTCCAAAATATTTCCCACTATCTCCAAATTGTTTAATAGCAGTTTCTTCATCCGGGTTGTTCATGAAATTTACAAATCTTTTAAGTATTTCAGGATCAAATTGTAAAGTATTTTTTAATACTAATCGATACATAGCGTTATCTTCGTCCCGGAGCATATTCATAAAGGCTGAATTATATACACGATGCATCCCTAAAGTTCTTACAAAAAATCCTTCAAGTAGCCAGAATGCTTCTGCTAATAATAAGGTATCCGGATTTTCTTTATTGATCCGATCTACAACTTCACGCCAAAACTCTTTTGGCATTACTTTATAAAATTCATCTTTTGAAATACCATGTTCTGCTCTTGATGGAATTGCACCTCCAGTTCCGGGTTCTGGAAACCACAAACGTTGATAATGTTTTCTCGTTAGAGTCATAGCTGCATCAAAACGAATGATGGGAAACATTTTAGAAACGTGTACTATTTTTTGTATAACTGCTTCCCGAACTTCAGGATTTAGAAAATTTAATTGAGCCGTGTCATTCCAAGGAAAACTCGTTCCATCATTTCCGTGGTAGATATGTTTTGTTTCTCCTGCTCGAAAATCCACATACTTAAATGTTACGGCTGCGTCTGTTCTTGAAAAATACTTATCCTCTAAATAAATACCTATATTTGGATCACCGGATAAATTTTCACCTAAAAAAGAATAAGATGGAAACGGGGAATAAGGTAGGGAAACGTACCAATCAGGATGTTCCATCACCCACTTTGAAACAATTCCCGTATGATTGGGGACCATATCACAAGCAAGACGAATTCCTCTCTTCATTGCACTCTCTTTTAAATTTTTATAAGCTTCATATCCGCCCAGATCATAAGCAATAGTATAATCATATGTTGAATAAGCACTTGCTTCCGCTTCTGGATTCCCACACCATCTTTTAATGGTTTTCGATGCTTGACTTCTTTCCCATAAACCAATAAGCCACAATCCAGTAAACCCCCATTCTTTTAGTTGATCTAATTCTTCATCGGGTATTTCGTTTAGTGTGGATATGGTTCTCTGATACTTTACAGATAATTGATCCATCCAGACATATATATTTTTAGCAATCATTACAACTTTAGGCATCCAATCTTTATCAAGTGTGTAATTTTCAATCTCAAATGCATCATAATCATAAGCTTCTGACTTTCCTGGTCCTAATCCTCTCAGAGTCTCTTCTTCTCGAATGATATCAATAGCAATTAAGATTTTGAATAGGTATTTCCCTATTAGTTCCCCCCAATTCTCATGAATATATTCTAATTGTTCGCGTATTGAGTGGGGATATTTAACAGCTGGTTCATTTAACATCTCTATTAGGTTGAGATTATTTGGGCCGAACTTAGTTCTATCATCGAAGAATATTGTAATTTCATCAATTATTTCCCTATACGCAGTCCGCTTTTCAAGGGATTCATCGTCAAATAATTCAATAAAAGGAGAATAAGACGGATTACTATTTCCAAGCCATAAATTTATGAATTCGTTAATAAACTGGATGTTATTTCCAATTCCTTGAACTTCTTCTTTCAAAAATTCTTCTACATTGACGTCTCCTTGATATATTTTTTCAGGAGGAAATTCTTCAATCAAAGAATAAATAGCCTTATTCAGCCGTAAATCTCCAATTTTTTCGTTTAAATGATCAAAAAGCTCTACGGATAGAATTTTATTCTCAGTTTGTTCTCTGTACAAATCTAGTAAGTATTTTTTTACTTCGTACATTAGTGCCATTCCATTGAATTCTCCTATCCGAACAGCTAATTCCGGGTAGTTAATTAAGTCTCTTTTTTGATTTAATTTTTGTACAAATAATCTAACTAAATGGATATCGCCTTCAAACTCAATATTTCCTCTTTCAGAAAGTTTGAAGTCATTTAATTCATATCTATTTCTTGCATCTCTCGAAATTTTCATAAGGAATTCACTCTATTGTTTAAAATCTTATAATTAATTATGCCCGATTTATTATTAAATGATTGATTTTTTAAACAAAGTTATTAATGTAAAACAAGCTATAATAATTATATTTTACAATTCGAAAACTCCAAATTAAATGGTTTAAATTGTTCCCGCGTATCCAAAATTTAGATGAACTCAACAAAAACGGTCGAATAGTAGGAAGGGCAAATTACATTTTTACACCCGAGATTGCAAGCTCAATCGGCTCTATTCATGGAAGTTCATTTAAATTAGACGAATCTATTGTTATTGGTCGAGATTATCATAACGATAGTCGCATGTTGAAAAGAGGATATACTTCAGGGGTAATGAGTACCGGAATAAATGTCTTAAATCTTGCGGATTGCACATTTCCACTATTAGAATTCACTATTAGAAGATTTGGGGCGAGTGGAGGGGCATATTTTTCAGGAGGGCATCTATATAGTGAAGATGTTGGAGTAAGATTTGCCGATGCTGGAGGAATCGAATTAGCTCCCTTAGAAATAAAAAAAATCATTGAATCGTATAATACTTATCCAGCACAAATTAGACGTGTTGACCCAAGGAGGATTGGACGCATAATAGCAATACCTCAAACTCAAGATGTATACATTAAATCCTTAGAGCAGTTTGTGAATAAAAAACAAATCAGAGATGCTAATATAAAAATAGTAGTAGATTGCTCTTTCAGTCCAACGG
>Ga0255055_10001295_pt1 | contig 18629 bp, 13 predicted proteins | sample JV7_2_27_MG_FD_188633 | JGI IMG/M metagenome (GOLD analysis project Ga0255055, IMG submission 188633) | Seawater microbial communities from Jervis Inlet, British Columbia, Canada - JV7_2_27 | ecosystem: Environmental > Aquatic > Marine > Inlet | place: Canada: British Columbia | collected... | reverse complement strand
TCCCAAATGCTTGGTGATCGCCGCCGTCAGCGTCGTCTTGCCATGATCAATGTGGCCGATCGTGCCCACGTTTACATGCGGCTTGGTTCGCTCAAACTTCTCCTTCGCCATCTTCTCATCCTCCCATGGTTTTTAAATTAATAAATTTTTAACATGTTATTTGATGAAAAACCCATTTAAGACCGTGCCCAGCAAACACGCCCCAAAATGGCAAAATTCTTAATGGAGCCCACGATCGGAATCGAACCGATGAACCTCTTCCTTACCAAGGAAGCGCTCTACCGACTGAGCTACGTGGGCAACCGCTAGATAGCAATTCCGCGTGTTTGCATTGTTGTTCACAAATTAAAGCACAAACACGGTTTGTTTGGAGCGGGAGACGAGACTCGAACTCGCGACATCCAGCTTGGAAGGCTGAAGCTCTACCAACTGAGCTACTCCCGCGCAGCCATCTGGTTACCTATATTCGTTGTGCGAATTTACAAAATGGAGATTAAACCCGTTCTCCTTAAATAACTGAAATCATATATCTGCAGGAAGCCATGTAGTACGAATCGATCCATAGGTTAAACCGAAATCTCCTACATACGACTCAGTTAAGGTTGGTGGTGGGGGGAGGATTCGAACCTCCGAAGGCTTCGCCGACAGATTTACAGTCTGTTCCCTTTGACCACTCGGGAACCCCACCCTAATTCAAAGAAAACTGTATACGGACAGGGTATTCAGGTTGCGGTATGCACCCCACGTTAAAAAATCATTCATGGAGCCAGCGGAGGGATTCGAACCCCCGGCCCACTGATTACAAATCAGTTGCTCTACCAGCTGAGCTACGCCGGCCTAACAACTTAACCCTCTAAATTTATTTTAAAAATGCTTGAAAAAAGACGCGACAATACTCGGTACCTAAAACTAGTCTTTTTAGTTTTCTTTTTCAAAAATATCAACATGAATTATAAACGATTATTAATAGTTATTATGGATTAAACCTAAATATTCATTGAATGTATCTATATTTCTTCTATTTTTTCCTATTATTAAAAAATATCTTAGATTTTTGTAACTCCATTCAAGGCCTGACAGGATTACAGGATAAACATGGTTTTTAACGATAGCATGTAATCCGGCCTAAAATATTAACTTTATCCTGTTAACCCGGTTATCCTGTCTAAAATGTTTTAGCTATAATCGTAAAAAGCCAGGGGGAACGATCGAAAATATAAAATGAATCCAATTTTAACAGCGGTTATTCTTTCTATTTAAAAACAAATGTAGCAAAATAGGATTCTATAATTAATTCTTAGTGTTTTCAAGTATTTTCCTTTCAAACCGTAAAAAATAAGGCATTGATTCGGAAGCCCTAATCCATCGGCACCACCCCATCCGACGGCAGCGCTGCGGTTGGCGGTTCTTTTTAGATCAAGTTTTTATTAAAATTGACGATATTGAAATACATCAGCGGACCGAAAACAAGAATTTATTTAGGCCCTATCAATTTGAATTGACAATCCGAAGTATTTATAAAATTACTTGAAATCAATTTGAGCCCTGTTGCCCGCTGGGGCCATTATGCATGTATTGAATACATGAGTACCTGTTCTTTAATCACTTTTTTAAAAAAGTAAAGACCGCAAATTTTTTTGCATATTATTTTACTAACCCAAGGAATAATGCTATATAATAGAAAAAATTCGATAATGGGGACTGAACTGATGAATTTACGCTTGATTTTTCTTCTCTGCTTGTGGCTTTTTTTTATGGGTTGTGGACATTTAATTCAAAACCCGCCCTTACCCCAAGAGGAGAGTGCCCAAACCACCGAATCATCGACGACTGCCGATAATCAACCTACCCAGGACACCGATTTTCACAACCAAGATACCGCGCAAGCAGATGCATTAAATATCACCGATTCTATTCCAGAAGAAATTGAACTTGAATCGATCGAGCCCAATGCAACAATCGCAATTGAAAATAATGAAAATCCAGCCGAAAAAAACGCGCCGTCTGCAAAAAACGCCCAAACTTTACTGGATGAGGCCCTTGATTTGTGCCAGGTGTCCCAGGATTTTTGGCAAAACGGAGAACTCGAAAACGCGCTGGACGCTTTAGACCAGGCCTACGCCTTAATTTTGAGTGCCGATACATCCGATCACACCAAATTGATCCAGCAAAAAGAAGACCTGCGCTTTATGATATCAAAGCGCATCCTGGAAATTTACGCCTCGCGCAATATCGTTGTAAACGGCAGCCACAATGCGATTCCGAGGATAATGAACAAACATGTCCAGGCTGAAATTAATCTCTTTACAAAGGGTGGCGAAAGAAATTTTTTCATCGAATCATACAAGCGTTCGGGAAGATACCGACCGCACATTGTCGCGGCTTTAAAAGACGCCGGTCTTCCGGAAGAACTATCCTGGTTGCCGCTAATCGAAAGCGGTTTTAAAGTCAAGGCACTTTCACGTTCAAGAGCTTTAGGCCTATGGCAATTTATCCCCTCTACCGGTTACAAGTTCGGACTCAAACGAGATAAATTGATAGATGAGCGCATGGATCCCATGAAATCCACGCGCGCCGCTATCGATTATCTAAAGGAACTGCATGCGATTTTCGGCGACTGGACAACTGTTTTAGCTGCTTATAATTGCGGAGAAGGAAGGGTCCTAAATGTCATTCGTCGCCAGAATGTTAACTATCTGGACAACTTCTGGGATCTTTACGAACGCTTGCCCCGCGAGACCGCGCGCTATGTTCCCAGATTTTTAGCCACCCTTCATATTCTGGATCAGCCGGAAATGTTCGGTTTAAATCTGACCGAAGTTGATATGCCGCCGCAACATGAAACGGTAACAATTTCCAAGCAGGTGCATTTAAAGGATGTGGCAAGATCAATTGGAGTTGAGGAAAAAGTGCTCAGCGAACTGAATCCGGAATTGCGCTATAAAATCAGCCCGGAGGATAGCTACCCACTCAAAGTTCCCGCGTATAAAAGTGAAGTCCTGTTGGCTCAACTCGATCAAATAAGGGTTTCTTCACCGCCGACACGCGCTTATGTTTATCATCGTGTACGTTCGGGCGAAAGCCTCTCGCTTATTGCTAAAAAATACCGAAGCAGCGTTGCGAGGATCATGCGGGCAAATAATTTGCGCCGTTCGAATTATATCGTTGCCGGCCGATTACTCAAAATACCGCAAAGTGGCTATCGATATCAGCCCCCTAGGATCCCCAAACCCAAATCCGGCCGCAGCGTTGTCCATGTGGTCAAAAAAGGCGACTCGCTCTGGACGATCGCCAAACAATATGGGACCACGACCAAAAAGATCCAGCGTCTCAATCGTCTTACCCGAACCAACCTGCACAGGGGGCAGATCCTGACCATATTTAAAGGCAAACCATCTTCTCCGAAAACTGAAGGCCTCAGCACCTATCAGGTAAAACGAGGGGACAGTCCCTTTTTGATTGCTAAACGGCACAACATGGCCTTGAAACGCTTTCTCTACTTAAACCAACTATGGTCGAGTGATACGATTTATCCCGGACAAAGAATGTATGTTGAATAGAAATTGAGTCAATAATAGAACGCGCTGAATATATTTTACAACGACTTTAACAGTTCATCTTTTTCCTTTGCCGCCAGATGCCTCCAGCGGCCCGGAGCTAAACTCGCCAGCTCGATATTTGCAATTCGGATCCGTTTTAAATCAACAACCTGGTTGCCCACTTTTCGAACCATCCGTCTGATTTGTTTATTTTTCCCTTCCTGTAAAACAATCCGAAATCGTCTGGAGGAAATCCGTTTAACGCGTGCCGGTCGGGTTCGCGTCCCCATCATCGGCAAACCTTTCGCCAGTTTTCGTAGCGCCCCCTCGGGCAACGGTCTGGCTACCGTGACTTCATACTCCTTCTCGTGATTAAAAGACGGATGCGAAAGCCGGTGGTGCAGATGACCGTCATTGGTCAGCAGCAGAAGCCCGGTTGAATCCTTGTCCAGCCGTCCGACGGGATAGACTCTCTCGGAAATATCCAATAGATCCAGCACAATCTTTTCATTTTGCTGATGACAGCTTGAGACATAACCTCTGGGTTTGTTTAGCGCGATATAGGTTGGCGCGCTATCGCACCGAATGGCATCACGGTCGACTTCAACAGCGTCCCGCTCCGGATCAACTTTTACGCCCAGCTCGGTGACGATCTTTCCGTTAACCTTTACCCAACCGGCTTTAATATATTCTTCGCCCTTGCGTCGGGAACATATGCCCGCTCTGGAAAGAAATTTCTGCAGCCGCATCTCAGCCATAATCAATCTAATCTATCATCTCGTAATTTATCCAATTTATAGGAAATATAGATTATTTATGTCTATGCCCCTTTTAATCCGGATGGAATATTGGAAAAGCGGAAAACGACTTTTGCATTACATAATGTTGAATTTACATTATTTAATGATAGACGATAGACACCCATTTTCTGCTTTCACTCCATAAGTTATTCCATCATAACAATAAAATCAAAACAACAATTCGGCATTGTTTTTAAGCCTTAAAATTGCTTTTAAAACCTTCATCTTTTGTTCGAAGACAAGGCGCGGCCCGATTCAGAAGCGGAGCGTACACGAAGTACGTGAGCATTCTGAATCGGGCCGCAACGCAGTATTCGGACAAAAGATGAAGGTTTTAAAAGCAATTTTAGGAGCGGTAAGAGGCATTAATCTTTACATAGTCTATGGAAAAATCACAGGTAAATACCGAAGCCTTTCCCGCGCCGGCTTTTAGATCGATCGTCAGGGTATACTCGGGCTGTTTGAGAATTTGGGTGGCTTGGGCCTCTGCTCTTTTTCCGCAACCCAAACCGCTTTTCACCATCAATACATCTGCAAAATACACATCGATTGTACCGGGATCAATCGGCACACCAGCCCTGCCGGCTGCCGCAAGAATCCTTCCCCAGTTGGCATCTTCGCCGAATAGCGCGGTTTTCAATAAACTAGAATGCGCGATGGTATCGGCAACCCGATGCGCATCGGCATCAGATTCGGCGCCTTTGACCGCAATCTCGACCAGCTTGGTAGCGCCTTCTGCATCCTTGATAAGCTGTTTTCCCAGTGACATCAATACCTCATCAAGGATGGGTTGAAATTGCCGGCTTTGAGCCTCGCTGTTAATTACGGCCCCGGATAGGCCGTTTGCGATCAAAAGGGCCGTATCATTGGTACTGGTATCGCCGTCCACCGTGATGCGGTTTAACGTGCGTTTTATTGACTTCAACAGCAGCTCCTGGAGCATATCTGACGGGCAGGCGGCATCGGTCATCACAAAACAAAGCAGGGTGGCCATATCCGGGCGAATCATTCCGGCCCCCTTGGCAACACCGGTCACCGTAAAGGCTTTTCCATCCAGATTTCCCTTTTTGCTGACGACTTTGGGCACCGTATCGGTGGTCATGATGGCCTCGGCAAAATCGGATATCCGATCGGGCTCAAGGACATCGACAAGATCCGGAAGCGCCTTTTGAATCTTTTCAACCGAAAGGGGTTCCCCGATAACACCGGTGGAAGCCACCAATACCTGTTCTTCGAGCAAATCGAGTTCTTTAGCAGTCCATCGCGCCATTAAAATGGCATCCTGCATCCCCTTTTCTCCCGTACAGCAATTGGCATTGCCGCTGTTGGCAATAACCGCCTGACAGGTTCCTGAAACGATGCGCTGCATGTCCAGGATAACAGGTGCGGCCTTAACTTCATTGCGCGTAAATACGCCGGCGACTTTAGCAGGCATTTCCGAGTAAATCAGTCCAAGGTCCTTTTGGCCATTCTTTTTTAATCCTGAAGCAATGCCTGCATATTTAAAGCCCTGACACATATTTTCCTCACTATTCATAAATGGTTTACATTTTGAACACTTGCCGTCAACTGGGTGTCAATCATATATAAAAACGAGGAGCCTGTCCATCTAGTATCTTGCCCCCAGAAATGTTAAAAAAGTCGTTTGGTATATTTAAGCCAGATCAGTATTCAATTGTCAGTCTCCTGGTTCAAAGGTTCAAGGTTCAAGCTTCAGAGGTTAGATAGCAGCAGAAAAAGGCGAAAAATCAGAACTATGAAACAACTAAACCCTGAACCCTGAACCTCTGAACCCTGAACCCAAAAACTGACACCTAAATTTTTAAATTACTTGCAGAGCGCAATATTAGATCTGAAAATACATGGCAACCTGTTGGCAATTATAAGCATCGTTTGACAGCCCGATTTCTTTTCGCTCTGTGTATCTGCCTACAAACAATTTCCAATAAAATCAGCACTTAGATTAATATCAACAATTTGGGCGATTCCTGTAATAAGATGGTTTTAAACAGTATAGATGCACTATTAGTAAGACTTTAAGCAGATTTTGTGCCGTTTTTGTACAGTTAAAATAATAATATCTGCAATTTTGACAAACTAATAAACAATTAAAAAAGATAGTGAATAAAACTTATACTTGATATTTTTATAATCAATTGTTATGATTGAGGATCTATAAAATTCTTTTGTTGATTGATATGCCCCAATGCCCAAATATTATGAATCTGCTTGACCTTATATTATTAATATCAATACCGGGAGCCTTCGGTGGTTTAGTGGCCGGTTTGATAGAAATTGACAAAGAAGAAAACGGAAAAATAGCATGGAAATTAGTAAGCAGGTCCCTGATCGGTATCGCAGGCGCCTTTGGAGTCGTTCTGCTGGGGTTTTTTGTCGGCAAAGTATCCGCTGATGTTAAAGTGTTGAATAAACTCTTTTTAATTAGTTTTAGCTTAGTTGGAGGCACAATCAGCTATAGGCTTCTTCCGAGGATAGGAACTAAACTTGAGGAGCAGTTACAGTTGAAAATTGAGGAAACAAAAAAAGAGGTAGCTGATGTTGTAGATAAGAAATCCGCTGAAACAAGAAGTTATACCGCTGCAATCGCAAGTGCTGAAGCCGCATTAGCCAGAGATGTTACAGCTGATGTGGAACTCGCAATAGAGATGTTAACTCATCTCAAGAAAAAATTTCCTATCGATAGAACACTCCATATTAAATTAGGAGTGTTATTTAAAAAATTAGAGGATTACGATAAGGCTGTTTTGACACTTCGTGATTTTATTTCAGAGCTTGATAAGGAGCATTCCTCAATACGGAAAAATCCCCATTATAAACATGATACAGCAGATGCATATTTCAATATTTCATGTTACCTTGTATTGAAGGCCGAAAAATTAGATAAAAGCAAGGGAAATGAGGTAGAGATTAATCGGTTAATTCAGAAGGCTATAGAAGCTCTTGAAACTTCGATTGATCTGCGACCAGAAAACCTTGTCGATGCGAAAAAGGATAGGGAGCTTGATTTTATTAAAGGTCGTGAAGATTATAAAAAATTAATTGAAACCAAAAGTGCATAATGTTATTGACAACAATTGCTTCATTCTTATATTCTTAACACCGCCAAATAGGGCTAAAGTATTCGGAACAATATGCCGATAAAAACGTGGTAACCCAAAAACAAGGAGATATTAATCATGGAGGATAAACAAGTTTAAAATCTAAATGTTTCCACCAGACATATGGTTGATAGACCTATCAATATGCTAGGTCTATTTTTTTTGGGGGGGGATACGATCCTCCAACCTAAAATGCTATGAAACATCCTAACATCACACTTTTGAGCCCCTAAAAAATTTTTGATATAAGTCTACTAAAATCGCCATTTCAGAGCCCGATTCATTACTCCTAACAAGAGTCATTACAGCAACAGGATCAAGTTTCACATAATTCCGATATGCTTTTAAATCTTTATGACCGCTTGCCCGTCTGATGATTTCATCTGAGTAAGCCATTCCATAAGTCTTGTCCAGCTGAATCTCACAGATCTTTTGCCGATCCTCGAATACGGAATTTGATTACTGACAACCAAATATTCGATGGTTTTCGGATTTATTTTTAAAAATTCAGCCGCCTCATTTTTAGTTAATACTTCGTCCATAATTAACTCCTTGTTCAGTTTGGTATTTACACAACTAAAATTTCAAAAAAAATCAGTCCTTTTCGTAGGCATCAATTTTACGCAATATTTCATAAAAATTTATTACTGCACAATCTGCCATTTTTTTATTTAATTTAAATTTGTCAATAATTGTAATTAGGCTTGCATGCTCATTTTCGATTTCTAAAAGAATAAAATTAGGTTCTTTGCGATGATTTTTGACATAACCAACACGCAGATTGTGAAATGCTATCATATGGGCGCGCGCATGTTCCCGATTAACTCCAAAATCTACAAGTCTTTTGAACACGGCAATCATGCATAAACCACTCCGGTTAAATAATTTAATCCAGCTTTTATTTCTTGGCCCCTCCGTGGCCCGTATCGGCCTGATAAATTCTTTTCTAAACCATTAGTGTATCCCATTTTATACCGTTTTGGCATATTTAAACAAAAAAAGCACTTGTGTCGACTTGACATAAATGTCTGAGAATACTATCAGAATTAAATCCAATAAATCCTAAGGAAACTAATTAAACGATGGTTTTAAATAATCTATTTCCGGTATTTGCGCTGCTGTTATTTGGCCATTTGCTTAAACGCTTCGGCTTGACCCATGATGCTTTTTTAAAAACAGCTGATAAGCTTATATACTATATCTTTTTCCCGGTACTACTTTTTTGGAAAATTGGTGCCGCCGCATCGGATCTTATTGGCGACCCGGGTCTTTATAAAGCAGCCATCTGCGCAGTGGTTAGCGTTTATATATTAAGCAGTCTATACATTAAACTTTTTAGGGTACCGGCCTATCAAGCCGGCTCCTTCTCACAAAGCTGTTATCGCTTTAATACCTACATCGGAATGGCAGTTATGCTAAATGCATTGGGCGAAGATGGTGCCCGCCAGTTTAGCATCTTAATCGGCTTGATTATCCCCATCATCAATATCCTGGCCGTGAGCACTTTGTCCTGGTATTCCGAAAAAAAAGTATCGTTGCCCCAACGGGTGGGGTTAACCGCTAAAGCGCTGATTTCCAATCCATTGATCATCGCCTGCATCGCCGGCATCGTGTATTGGAAACTTATTGGCGGATTTCCGGTATTCATCGACAATACCTTTCGCCTGGCTTCATTTGTCACCCTGCCTTTAGCCCTGTTTTCCATCGGAGGAGCTCTAACGTTGAGCACTATGAAAAATTATTTTAAATTGTCCCTGGTCGCCAGCGTGTTCAAGCTGGTAATTCTACCGCTGAGCGGATATCTATTTTTAAATGCTTTCAATGCAACCGGAATTTCTTTTAAAGTTGGCATGCTCTATTTCACATTGCCGACCTCAACGGCATTGTACGTTTTATCTTCCCAGCTTAACAGTGATACCCAGCTGGCATCAGCAGCGATCGCGCTTTCAACGCTATTATCGGTTATCTCATTATCGGTGGCGCTGCTGATCTAAGGCAGATAAAATGCAGGTCTGGACATAATCCCCATGGCCAAAAACTTTAAACTGATTATCGAATACGACGGCAGTCGATATCATGGCTGGCAGCGTCAGAAAAATGACCCTAGCATTCAGGCAGAAATTGAAAAAGCGCTGAAAACGATGACGGCCAAAAGTGTAACGGTTATCGGTTCCGGGCGCACCGATAGCGGTGTCCATGCCAAAGGCCAGGTGGCCAATTTTGAATGTGAGACCCGGCTAAAACCGGAAGCGCTGATGAACGGGCTCAACAGCTTATTAGCTGAGGACATTAAAATTAAGGTTTGCGAGCAGGTGGACGCATCCTTTCATGCCCGTTATGATGCCAAAAGCAAAATTTATCATTACAGGATTCTAAACCGACCTACACCAGCCGCAATTGGCCGCCAGTATCAATGGTTTATTCGCAAAGCCTTAAATCGGGAGGCCATGCGAGCGGCCATTTCACACATCATCGGCCGCCATGACTTCAAAGCGTTTGAAGGCAGCGGTAGCCCCAGACAGAGTTCGAGCCGCCACGTCCAGTCAGCAGACCTTGTCGCGCATGAAAACGGATTGTTGCTTTTTCATATCGAAGCCGATGGATTTTTGCGTTACATGGTTCGCAACATCGTCGGAACTCTGGTGGATGTGGGTCTGGAAAAACTAACGCCGCACGATTTTAAACGCATCCTGGATTGCAAAGATCGCTCTCAGGCCAGTGCGACGGCCCCGGCACAGGGGCTAACTTTAGTAAAAGTAAATTACTAACAAGCATCTCAAAATATCGTTTCCGAGGACGAGGACGAGCACGAGGACGAGATTAAGCAACATTCCACCGCCTCGTACTCGTCCTCGTACTCGTCCTCGCTATGCGCTAATAACAATGTTTTAAAAAATGGTATCTGACCAATATCAGGCTTGATGATGCAAATGGGCAGTGGTATAGAGGCGGTTGTTAAATATAGGGCAGGTAAGAGCATATTTAATATCAGCAAAAGGACTTTGAAAATGACGGATTTTAGACAACTGAGCGAACAGGTACGCCGGGAAATGAAAGCGCAGTTGATGGAGCGCTATCATCAATTTCAGGAACGCCGGATCACACTGGACATGACCCGTGGGAAGCCGTGCCCCGAACAGCTGGATCTGTCTTTGGGGATGATAGAAGGCGATACAGGTAAAGCCTACCGGACAAAAGAGGGGCTGGATTGCCGCAATTATGGCGGACTCGATGGCATTCCGGCGGCAAAGACCTTATTTTCCGAGTACATGGAAGTTGAACCTGATGAATTGATCCTTGGCGGCAATTCAAGCCTCAATATGATGCACGACACGATTTTGCGCGCCATGGTAAAAGGAATGATGGACGGTGCCGCCCCCTGGGGCCAACTTCCGAAGGTTAAGTTTCTGTGCCCGAGTCCCGGTTACGACCGGCATTTTTTTATATGCGAATACCTCGGCATCGAAATGATCCCGACAGACATGTTAGACGATGGCCCCGATATGAATCAAATTGAAAAACGGGTTGCCAACGACGAACGCGTCAAGGGTATCTGGTGTGTTCCGAAGCACAGCAATCCGGGCGGAGTGGTCTATTCCGATGAAGTCGTCGAGTGTCTGGCCAATATGAAGACCAAAGCAAATGATTTCCGCATCTTTTGGGATAACGCTTATGCCGTTCACCATCTGGTGGAAACACCACCCCCCTTAAAGAACATCCTGACAGCCTGCAAACAGGCCGGTAACCCGGATCGCGTTTTGATGTTCGGATCAACATCAAAGATCTCCTTTGCCGGCGCCGGTTTGGCAATCATGGCAGGAAGTCAAACGAATATGGAATGGGTAAAAAATCAGATGGCCTTTCAAACCATCGGCCCGGATAAATTGAATCAGCTGCGCCATGTACTTTTTTTTAAAAATATGGGCGGTATCCAAGCCCATATGAAAAAACACGCCGCGATTTTAAAGCCGAAGTTTGAGGCTGTCCAAAACATTCTGGATGCTGAATTGAAGGGCAAAAATATCGCCGGCTGGAGCAAACCGCAGGGGGGCTATTTTGTAAGCATTGACACCCTTAAAGGCTGTGCCGCCGCAGTAGTGAAGATGGCCGCCGATGCCGGTATTAAGCTGACTCCGGCCGGTTCAGCTTATCCATATAAAAATGATCCTTTGGATCGAAATATACGGATAGCGCCGTCTTTTCCGCCATTGGAAGATATTCAGGCGGCAATGGAACTGGTAGCAATCTGCATCCAAATTGTCAGCATTGATAAATACTCATAATAAACTATAGTTGTCCAAAATATTTGGCCCTAGCTTTTATAACCTAATTAAATTAAGGCTGTACCTGATTCGGTTAACTTTGGAGTGGTGGAGTATAGGAGTATTGGAGTGATGGGAAAAAATAAAATACTCCAGCACTCCAACGCTCCATTACTCCATTGCTCCGGCTTTTATCAGTCGCAGACAAAAAAACCCCGACCTAAAAAGAGACGGGGTTTTTTAAACAGGACAAACCTGTTTATCTGTTCCGCTTGGAAGCTTTCAACGGGTTAATTTTTGCTTTTGCTTTGGTAGATTCAACAGCCATATGGGTGGCCAGGTTGCAGTTTCCGTTTTTCCATTTAACGGAAGGATCCGGACAAGCGGTGCAGTACCATCCGGACGAAAGTTCGGAGCCGCGATTACAGCCATTGCACTGCTCGACGACCTGATGACAAATTCCACCATTATAGGCGCATCCTTTTGCAGTCATAAAAGAACACTCCATACCTTTTTTAATTGTTGCGCAATTCATTGGAATCACCCCCTTCCAGCGCTAATTTGTAAAGAAAACTAAAAAATATGCGGTAAATCTTCAGCAATATTTATGCCAATTTAAACTGTCCACAAAAAAAGTTTCCGGAATATAATGGGCCATGGATTGCTTGTCAATAAAAATTTAAAAAAAATTGAACCAATTGTGATAATATAACCGATAGTGCAAAGACTATGGTTTCAGGTGCCAGTGTTCAGGTGTCAGCGTTTTGGCCGTCATTGGCTACTGGCATCTGGCTGCTGGCTGCTGGCCATTCACTGGCAACTTGCTTCTGGCTGCTGGCCACTGGCTAAACCGATTCGGCGACATTCAAAAAAAGCCAGTGACCAGCAGCAAGGAGCCAGCGGCCAGTAACAAGAAGCCAGTAGCCAGAGGCCTGACACCCGAAACCTGAAACCTATCGTGTCTTGTAAATTACATGCCAGACGCAACACTGTTAACTTACTAATATAGTTTGAGGAGGCTATGGATTCGACATCTGTCGATACGGAAATACCGACGCTGGGTGAAGCCAAAATTCCTTCACCGGTTCAAAACCTAACTAAAGGGGCGAACCGGATCACATTTGTGCCGGATAATGAACGCGTTCTAATTGATGTCAGGGAGCATAGCCTTGTCCGGCAGGTCAAAGAAGGACAGGCGCCGTCAAGTTTTCAACTGGCTGGGCCCAGAAGCAACATTTTTTTTGATCCCAGCAAACTGCGTTGCGCCCTGGTGACCTGCGGAGGATTATGCCCCGGATTGAACGATATTATCCGTTCAGTGGTTTTAGAACTCCACTGGGGCTATGGCGTTCGTAATATATATGGAATCCGATATGGGCTGCAGGGATTTATTCCTAAATTCGGCCACGATGTCATCGACCTAATCCCGGACTATGTAGCCAATATCCACGAAAGAGGAGGATCCGTTGTGGGATCCTCCAGGGGACCGCAGGATGTTGAGGAAATTGTCGATTGTTTAGAACGAATGAATATTGGCATCTTATTTATGATTGGGGGGGACGGAACCCTGATGGCCGCAACCCGGATTGCCGACGCGATCCTGGAACGAAACCTGAAAATCAGCGTGGTCGGAGTTCCCAAAACAATCGACAATGACATTTACATGGTATCGCGCTCATTTGGTTTCGATACAGCCGTCGATGTCGCCACCCGTGCAATTATGAGCGCGCATAATGAAGCTCAGGGTTATCCCAACGGTATCGGCCTTTTAAAGTTGATGGGCCGCCACTCCGGATTTATTGCAGCAACGGCCGCCCTGGCTCAGCAGGATGTTAATTTTGTTTTAATCCCTGAAGTCGATTTCGATCTGGTCGGACCGAATGGTTTGCTGGTTGCTTTGGAAGCGCGTCTGGCGGACAGAGGACATGCGGTCATCGTTGCGGCGGAAGGTGCAGGACAAAAATTTTTTGAAGATGCACAAACCGAACGCGATGCCTCCGGCAACATTAAGCTTAAAGATATCGGGGGATATCTTAAAGAGGCCATCAAATCTTATTTCGATGCTAACGGAACCGATGTATCCATAAAATATATCGATCCAAGTTATATGATCAGAAGTTTGCCGGCCAACGCCAACGATCGTGTATTTTGCAATTTCCTAGGACGCAATGCCGTCCATGCCGGCATGGCCGGCAAAACAAACCTGTTAATCGGGCACTGGAACAACAATTTTGTGCATGTGCCTATGAAGACGGTCGCCGGGCAGCGCAAACAGATGGATCCGAAAGGCCGACTGTGGCGCAGTGCATTGGAGGCTACGGGGCAGGGATCTCTGAAGAACGATTAGTATTGGTGTTTGGTGTTTGATTTTCTAAACGAAATCAAAAGACTCATAAAAAGAAGTGAACTAAAGTGCCTAAAGTGAGCTAAAATGCCTAAAGTTAAGGTATTCTGTCCATTTTATAAAAAAGATGGAGCCCAGCGACACCTTAACTTTAGGCACTTTAGTCATTTTAGGCATTTTAGGCACTATCTTGTTGTTATCGCTCCAGCTCGACGAATCTCCTTCCCTTAACCTTCAAAAGGTAAAGCTGTTTTTGCGCCTCTCCATTTTCATCAAAATAGGTAGGTCCGGTGATACCCGAAAAATCGACGAGATTCAAAAGCTCATTTTTCAGCTCACTTTTAAACCGAAGATCGGGTTGAATAAGCACGCTGAATAGCATCATGGCCGAATCGTAGACAATCGCCTCAATAAATCCGGGTTTCTCCTCGTAAGTTTCCTCGAATGTTTTGACAAAATCTTGAACCGCGGGCGCCGCGCTTCCAGCAAAAAAGCCATCGGGCATAATGGCGCCTTGGACATATTTAGGTGCCATTTTAATCAAGACATTCGAATGCCATAGATTCGTACCGAGAAGATAGACATCTTTGACATCATAAAAAGCCAGCTGCGGAATAATCATGCCGACCGTCTTGGGTGAATCCGGTATGAATATCGCATCAAAATCGACAATTGCTTCCGGTTCTTCTTCCTTCGCATTTTTGTGTTCCCGATTTTCATTCTCACTATCCTGATCAAAGGGTTGGTCCGAATCCGCCTGTGTTTCCTGCAGGCTGTCGCCTTCTTCTTCAGCGCTCAATTCAACAACCTCCTTTAGATCCCCAGGAATATTATAGTAAAGCCCGACAAGTTTTTTAATGGGATCAGCGAAATCCGTATGCTCCGGGTTGTAAGATTCAAGGCCGACTACTTTGCCCCCATTCTCAATTAACCGATCCCAAAACAGATTCATGAATGTAATGCCGTAAGTTTCATCCGGATAAAGAATGGCAAAGCGATTCAAACCGAGTGATGCGGTGGTGTAATCTGCAATGGCTTTTACCTGCATTTCAGGGGTAATAAAATTCCTAAAAACATAATCGCCGATAGAGGTAATGTTGTCTTTCTGAGTTAACGTAATGATCGGAATTTTATTTTCTTGAGCCTCAACCGCGGCGACCTCGGCAGTAACAATGGGCCCGATTATGGCGGCGATCTTCGCGTTGATCAATTCTTGCATTGCCATACGTGTCTGATCGGGGCTGCCACCTGAATCTTTAACAATGATATTCATTTGAGGGCCACCGGTCTGCGTGCTAAACCGATCCAAAGCAAGTTCAATACCTTTCAAAGCCCGATAGCCTACGGACTGATACGGGCCGCTAAGCGGCAGCAGGCAACCGATGGTATAGCGGTTATACAGCGCGCTCTGTTTGATCTGTTCAACCAGATCTTCAGCCCAGGATGTATTTTCGTGTTCGGGGAATCGATCTAAAAAGTTTTCCAGGGCAACTAGAGCATCATCATATTTTTCATCCATGGCGTAGTTTAACCCTAGCTGAAACATCAGGTATGCCCGGGGCTCTTCTGCATCCATCTCATCTATCAGCCTCAAAATTTTTTCCGAATCCAGCTGGGTAATGGAAGCCTTGATTTTCTGAGTTATGGACTCTTGTTCAAATTCCGTAGCCCTTTGCCGGGCTTCCATATAATATTTGAGAGCATCCGCCGGCGATTCCAGTGCCATATAGGCATCACCCACCAGGGCATAGGTTTGGAAGACGTGAAAGTCCGAATCAACACTCCTCAAAACATCGGAAGCCCGTTCAATAACTTCCGCATAATTTGCCTCTTGATAATAGGTATACAGTATCCCGACCCGGGCATCCGGATTAAACGAACTCCGGGGGTATTCTGAGATCAGGCGCATATAAGCCCGGCGCGCTTCATCATATTTCCCCAGAATTGAATTGATTTGTGCGATTTTCATCAAAGCCGCCGGCGCCAAAGGTCTCTCCGGATACTGATTCACATAACCACGATAAGCATCCAGGGCCTCGGGGTAGTCCTCGGCCGCAAACAATTTCTCAGCAGCTAAAAAAAGATCATACTCAACACCAACCGCAGGAGGTTCGGTAGGAACAGGGGGCTTCGGCACGCAAGCGCCCAAAACCAGAAAAAAACAAAAAAGCACGATTACACGGTTTGCCTTCATAGACAGTTGCTTTATCCTTAAATTATGACGATAACCCCGATTGGCGTTATTCGTTATGGGTTCCTGGTTAATGGTGTTGCGGAGCAAAACTGGTTCTAATATATCATCATCCAGTGAATAATTAAATATGGCAAGTATTAATTTTTTATCAGCAACATAACAATAGAACCTATCTCAAAAATAGTGGCTAAGGGTTCAGGGCAAGGCGTCCCGTGAATTGAAAACGGAGCGTACACGCAGTACGTGAGTATTTCAATTCACGGGACAACGCGGCCCTGGGCACTTAGACGCATTTTTGGGATAGGTTCTAATTTTCATCCCGATACCTTTGCTGTACCGCGCGCAGGACATCGACGCTGGAAAAAAATATTTCCACCAGTTCCGGATCAAAATGGCGGCCGGACTCTTCCTCGATCTTGGCGAGTACTTCGGATTCATCCCAGGCTTCTTTGTACACGCGCGCGGATGAAAGCGCATCGTACACATCTGCCAGTGCGACAATTCGCCCGTAAAGCGGGATCTCATCTGTTTTTTTCCCAACCGGCCGACCGTCTGATTGTTCAAAACCTGCCAGCGCTATTCCGGTTTGAACGTCCACATGGCCTGGATAACCTTCTCCGTCCCAGCGTTCATGGTGATTTAAGGCGACTTGGCCTGCGGCCTCGTCAAAATCCGACTGCAGATCTGAAAACAACTGGGCCCCCAGCACCGTATGCTGTTTCATGATTTCATATTCTTCTTCGTTAAAACGGCTGGGCTTTTTAAGGATCAGATCCGAGATGGCAATTTTGCCGACATCATGAAGCATCGCCGCCATCCGCAGGACATCCCGATGTTTATCAATCTCCTTCTGATTTAAATTCCGCCTTTTAGCCCATTTTTCATACAGTTCCACTGCATAACCGCCGACGCGGTTTACATGCGCTCCGGTTTCTTTAGGATCACGCATCTCTGCCATCCGGATCATTCGCAGCAAAATAGCGCGGGTCATTTGAGCGCGCTCCAGTGCAACCGCTGCGATACTGGCAAAGTGGAGCATCATCTTCTCATCATTTTGAGAAAAGGCAATCACATCTTTAGCCTCATCTTCGGCATTAATGATTTGAAGAATACCGATGATATCATTATTATGATTTTCCAGGGGAATCGTTAAAACCGACCGGGTGGTATAGCGCGTTTTTTTATCGAACCCCTTGCCGAAATGATATGGACAGGCGGGGTCGATCGAATAAACGTCGGGCAAGTTAAGCGGTTTGCCGGTAGCGGCTACGTAGCCGGCAATGCTTTCCTCATTTATCGGTATGTGAAACGTGGAATAGATAAGTTTTTCCCCGTCGGCAAGACGTTGTTGAAGGGTGTCATTTTGAGTATAGCTGAAGTGAAGCAAGTCTTTTTCCCGGATATAAATGGAACCCGCATCCGCATTGACAAAACGCCGGGCCTCGGTAAGAATTCTTTCCATCAGAATATCCAGGTCCTGGACCCTGCTGAGATCAATTCCCAGAGTTGCTAAGGTATCTACCTTATCCTTTTCGCTTAACATTGCGGCTCCTTATTCTTTAAGGATGGTTGCCTTCACATCGAGTTGAGACGACACATCGGGTGTTAATCCGCCGGCGGATTGAGATAGCTTCTAATAATATATAACCAGAGCCGATACAATACGAAAGAACAAACCGGAGAAAAAAGAATCAAAATTTCTTTAAAGTAAATCTCATTTTGGTCGAAACTTAAATTAGAACCGGATCAAAATTTACAGATTGTGAATTGAAGGTCCCGAGTTTGCATTCTCAAATTTGCAATCGGACGACATATGTGATAAATATTTATAATATCAACGAAAAAATCATCTTAGCGGCAAAAAATTCATAGCCGGGGAGAATCCATCGATGAAGTATTTAAAAATTTTTGTATTGATCAGCTTCCTTTTGTTTTCAGTAAGTGCCTCTGCTGAATTCTATAAATATACCGATGAAGACGGAAATATTCGCTTCACCGATGATATTAATCAGGTACCGGAAGAACAGCGTTCCAGAATCCGCAGTTACGTGGAATCGCAAAGTGTAGAGGTCCCCGAGCAAGAAGCAACCCAGGAAAATCCAGAAAAATCCGATCAACAGGCAAATTTCCCGGATTTATCAGAGGATGTGGCCGAGGAAGTTAGCCCTGAAGAGCTTAAAAGCCGAATCGATGAAATTAAGCAGGAAATCGACCAAGAGTATGCGGGATTGTTGAAAGAAAAGAAGCAGCTAGGCGCAGACAAAAAACAGGCTAAAACCCGCGCGCAGATCGAGAGCTACAATAAAAGAATTGAAAGCTATAATACACGGGGCCAGGACTTCATGAAAAAACAAAAGGAAAGAGACGCGCT
>Ga0255055_10001293_pt1 | contig 18639 bp, 14 predicted proteins | sample JV7_2_27_MG_FD_188633 | JGI IMG/M metagenome (GOLD analysis project Ga0255055, IMG submission 188633) | Seawater microbial communities from Jervis Inlet, British Columbia, Canada - JV7_2_27 | ecosystem: Environmental > Aquatic > Marine > Inlet | place: Canada: British Columbia | collected... | reverse complement strand
TTTTTTCAACACTCCAATACTCCATCACTCCAGTACTCCAGGACCGAGACTTTCAAGAACTTTTGGCATCCCTAAAATTACCTTTTTATTGGTCATAGTTCCGTAAAAATATAATTTTAATCTTAGTGCCCTAGAGGAAAATCATGAACAGCTCACTTATTTTAACCCTCATCACTTTCGTATACGGACTGGCCGGTTTTTTATACGTCTTTGCATGGGTATTTAAAAAACCGTCCGCCGGCAAGCTGGCAACCTGGGTGGCCCTGATCGGATTGATCGGCAACACCGCCGGTATTTTAATGCGCTGGGTGGAGTCCTACCGTATGGGTATCGGTCATGCGCCGTTTTCCAATTTATTCGAGTCTCTGGTCTTTTTTGCCTGGACAATTACCTTGATCTATCTGGTCGTCGAGCGCAGGGCCAACAATCGCATTATCGGTGTATTTGCGATGCCGATTGCCTTTCTGGCAATGGCCTACGCATCCTTAAAACCCGGTATATCCAATGAAATCCAACCTCTGCTTCCGGCCTTAAAGAGTAACTGGCTGATCGCGCATGTGATTACCTGTTTTATCGGTTACGCCGCCTTTGCCCTGGCATTCGGCCTCAGCGCAATGTATCTGATAAAACAGGGCCGCGATGAGGAAGAGGTTACCTGGATGAATTTTGCCAAACCGTTGACATTGTTTGTATTCGTTTTGCTGTTTAGCAGGGTTCTTCTGGTGGGCAACTGGACGATGTCGGTCGTTGTTGCGGTACCGATCTGTGTCCTATTTTATATCTGCGTTTTACTTGTGCATCGGTTACCCGGGGATCTTAAAAACCGGTTGCTGGCCATGTTTCCGGAGCCCCCTATTTTAGATGAACTCGGTTATCAGATGACCTTGTTTGGCTTCCTGTTTTTATCGGTGGGCATTATCAGCGGCGCCGTCTGGGCCAATTCGGCCTGGGGCCGGTATTGGGGCTGGGACCCCAAGGAAACCTGGTCGCTGATCACATGGTTTGTTTATGCCACTTTGCTGCACGCAAGGTTTACGCGCGGCTGGCGCGGCAAGCGTATTGCCTATTTATCTCTTATCGGATTTGCTGCGGTTATATTTACTTATTTTGGCGTCAATTTGCTGCCCGGCCTGCACAGTTACGGGGCCGTGGGCCAATGATTTTTTCTTGACAAAAACCAGATCGATAAGGTACACAACCGCAGGCTTAATTCCTGTATCCAGACCCGTAGAATAACAATAACCTTTTGAAAATATTTGTTTTTTTTAGCAGCGTCGGCTTTAATACGTTCTTGGATTCTGCCAGCGTGCGTCCAATATGGGCATCAGGCTATCCTAATCCTATAATCTTCAAGTTAACGGAGTTTCCATGAGTACCGATGAGAAAGCCAACGAGGTTTCAGCAGAAGCAGCGGATCAACAACCGATAACCCCCTCCTCTAAAACAGCAGGTCCAGACAATGATGCTGAAAATGGAGCCGGAGTCCCGATTGTTCTGTTTTTTTCGCTCGGATTAATTGCCAGTCTTGTTCTCGGCTGGGTGATTTTCCCTCAAATTCTCTACTCACAGAAAAAACAGCCCGTCGCTTTCAACCATGCCCTGCACGAAGATGAGGTTGATGATAGTTGTGACAGCTGTCATTTTTTCAGGGAAGACGGCACTTATTCCGGGGTCCCGAAACTGGCCCAGTGCATCGATTGCCATGAAGAGGTCAACGGTGAAGATCCTGGGGAAGAAAAATTCGTAAACGAATATGTCGTCAAAGGTCGGGAGGTTCCCTGGCTGATCTATTCCCGGCAGCCGCAAAACGTATTTTTTTCGCATGTCGCCCATGTGAAACTGGGGCAAATGGAATGTGTCACCTGCCATGGACATATCGGCGAATCCGAAAGCTTAAAAATCTATGAAGAAAACCGTATTTCCGGTTACAGCCGGGATATCTGGGGCAGAAATATCGCCGGTTTTAAGCGCAACTCATGGGATCGCATGAAGATGAATGACTGCGCGGAGTGTCATCAGATAGAAAACGTAAATCAAAACAGCGTCCAGACCCACAAGGGGGGCTGTTTTGTGTGTCATAAATAATAAATGCATGCCCGTACCGCAACAAAATCCGTTGAAACAATTATTCTCAATTTATAAATGTGTTTAGGTTTACGGGGAAAATTATATGAAAGTAGATCGAAGAAGTTTTTTAGCATTCGTTATCGGAGGTGCCGCCGGAACCGCATTGACACCCTTGCCCTGGAAACTTACTGATGATTTTGCAATCTGGAGTCAGAATTGGCCCTGGACGCCGGTTCCGGAGAGGGGTGAAATCAGCTATGTCACCTCCGCCTGTACGCTGTGTCCGGGCGGCTGCGGGATTTCGGTCAAAAAAGCGGCTGAACGGGTGATCAAAATAGCGGGACTGCAAGGGCACCCCGTAAACGATGGCGGCCTGTGTATTTTAGGGGCCGCCGGTGCGCAGTTTCTGTATGGCCCGACGCGCATCCAGACACCTGTCAAAAAGATCAATGGCCGCTGGCAAAAAATATCATGGGAAGAAGCCATTACTGAAATAGCGGCCAGGTTAAAAGAATTGCGCGCCAACGGTTCGGCGCACACCGTGGCCTGTGTGGCCGGATCCGACCGGGGCACCGTTGCGGAGCTTTTAAACCGCTTTTTAACGGTTTACGGTTCACCCAATTTTTTCCGAACTCCATCGATTTGGGACTCCTATGAACTGGCACTATACCTGACCCAGGGTACCCGGTCCCTGGTCGGGTTCGATATCGAAAATGCCGACTTTGTCTTGAGTTTCGGCAGCGGTCTGATCGAAGGCTGGGGATCCCCCGGGTATATGTTTCGCGCCAAGGCCATGTTGCGGAAAAATGGCGGTCGCATGGATCAAGTCGAGCTGCGGCTGTCCAAAACTGCGGCCAAATCCGATCACTGGATTGCAATCAATCCCGGCACCGAAGGCGCTCTGGCATTCGGCCTGGCCCATGTGATTATCAAAAACAAACTTTATAATCCAAAATTTGTTGATGGTTACACCACGGGGTTGTCCGCGCGCTATCAACGCCTAATTGACGGTTTCCCACCGGAAATTGTTTCCAAGATGACCGGTATCAGTAGCGGCACGATTGTGGCTTTAGCCAGAGATTTTGCGCGCGCCCGTAAGCCGCTGGCGATTTGCGGACAGGGACAGGGCCATCAGCCCGGCAGCTTACAGGAGTTTTTGGCGGTGCATATGTTAAATGCCCTGGTGGGCAATATCAACCAACCGGGTGGTGTCCGGGCGGTACCCGAGCCGGATTATATCGAATGGCCGGAGCTGGAAATGGACGGTGTCGCCTCGGAAGGGATGCAACAGCCGCGCGTGGATGGTGCCGGCAGCCACCGATATCCGAATGCCCGGTATTTATTGCATCGCCTGCCGCAAGTCGTAAACGCCAGGGCCGCGTCACCGCTTGAGGTGCTCTTTGTTGCCGGTGCCAATCCGGGGTATTCTTTGCCGGATACCGAATCGGTCAAAAAAGCGTTTGAGAAGATTCCGTTTATCGTTAGTTTTTCATCCTATATGGATGAAACCACGGAATTGGCGGATATGGTGCTTCCAAACCATGTTTTTTTGGAACGTTACGAAGATGTCCCGGCGGCTGTGGGTTTCCCCAAACCCATCATCGGATTAGTGCAGCCGGCCATCGAGCCGCTGTATAACACCCGGCATACCGGCGATGTGGTTATTCAACTGGCCAAAGCCCTGGGCCACACCATCGGCGCAGCCTTTCCCTGGGATGATTACGTCACCTGTCTGGAAGAAACCCTGGGCGATAAGTGGGATGCCCTGGTTGAAGAGGGTTACTGGGTGGATGCCGAATTTAGCGGCGCGGATTGGGCCGATGCATTTGAAACCGACTCAGCAAAATTTGAATTTAGCAATAACGAAATAAACATGCTGGCCGGCTACAGTCCGCTAAAACTCGAAGGGGATGAAATACTCTATCCGCTGACGCTGGTGCCGTATGATACGATGCGGCTTGCCAGTGGTTATGTGGGATCACCGCCGTTTCTGATCAAAGCGCTTGAAGACACGATTTTGCAGGGCAAAGACGTTTTGGTGGAGCTCAACCCGGAGACGGCCAAACAACTGGGACTCGCAGAAGGAAGGGCTGTCAATCTGACGACTCTCAAGGGCTCTGCGCGGGTTAAGATCCATCTTTCCAACGGGATTATGCCCGGCCTTATCGCCCTTCCCCGGGGTCTGGGCCATACGGCCTATGACAGATTTTTGGCCGGCCGGGGTGTCAATTACAACCAGCTCAGCAGCGCGATAGAGGACCCCGCATCGGGCCACAATGCGGCCTGGGGAATACGAGCCAAGCTCAGTAAAGCCTAAGTTGATTGAATATTGAATATTGACGATTGAATATTTGAGGAATTCTGTCATTTTATTCTTTAGCTGAATAGTTTGCGAATCTCAAATTAAATTGTACCTAAATTGAGCGTTTCAAATTGTAAAAAAGGGATTATTACCAAGGGGTGCAGATGGAAAGCGAAAATGCCAAGAAGTTTGGAATGGTCATTGATCTGGATAAATGCACAGGTTGCGGCGCATGCATGGTTGCCTGTATGGCAGAGAACAATGTTCCCTTTCGGGAAGATGAAACCGACAAGCTGATCAGTGTTTCGTGGATGCGCGTTTACAGGTTGACGAACCGCAAACCTTTTCCGGACACTGAGGAATGCTTTCTTCCAAGACCCTGCCAGCATTGTGAAGCAGATCATGGACATTCTCCCTGTGTATCTGTTTGTCCGGCGACCGCCACGGACTATGATATGGCTACCGGAATCGTCAGCCAGATTTATCCGCGCTGTTTCGGGTGCCGCTACTGTATGGCGGCCTGTCCTTACCATGTGCGCCAATTTAACTGGTGGGATCCGATCTGGCCGGATGGAATGGAAAAAATGTTGAACCCGGGCGTATCGGTGCGCATGCGGGGGGTTGTGGAAAAATGCAGCTTCTGTATCCAGCGTTATCAGTCGGCCAAGGAGCAGGCCTATATGGAAGACCGCCGGGAAATAGGAGAGGATGAATATCAAACCGCCTGCACCGAGGCATGCCCGGCCGGCGCGATTACATTTGGTGATTTGAATAATCCCGAACATACGGTTCATCAAATGGCCCAACCGGATGCCAAACACGCAGGCCGGTCGAAGAATCCCAAGGCTTTTCGTCTCTTGGAACGATTGGGGACCAACACGAAGATCTACTATCTCTCCAGGCGTGAGTGGGTCAGAAAGGCCGGCGACAATTATCTGAAGGACGAATTTAAAAACAAAACACACAGCTGATTTGAGAACAGCTGTTTTTATTTCAATTCCGGCAATCTTTTCAATCTAGGAGCACGGAACTTATGGATTCTGCATTAATTCCCAAAGGGGTTAAACGCTGCCCGATCTGGCAATTTCTCCTGTGGATTGGCGCCAATGGCGCGGTTCTGGCCTGGGGTGTCTTTGCCATGTTGCTTATTTACATTAAAGGGCTCAATCAGACCAACATGAACAACGCTTACGGGTTCGCGTTGTGGATCTGGGCTGATCTCGCAGTGATCGCCCTGGGGGGCGGGGCCTTTTTTACCGGTTTTTTAAGATACATCGTCGGTAAGGGTGAAATCAAAAATATCATTAATTTCGCCGTGCTGATCGGGGTCATCTGTTACACTTCGGCCTTGCTGATTTTAGGCTTCGATGTCGGACAGCCCCTGCGGGGATGGTTTATCTTCTGGCATGCCAATGTTCATTCCATGCTGACCGAAGTGGCGTTCTGTCTCTCGGCTTACCTGATTGTTCTGATCATCGAGTATGTCCCGGTTGCTTTAGAGAATCGCCAGGTTGACAAGATACCTTTTTTCCACAAGCTGGGCCACAACATGCACGAAGTCATGGCGCTGTTTGCGGCCACCGGTGTTTTTCTCTCCTTTTTCCACCAGGGATCTTTAGGCGGCGTTCCGGGCGTTCTTTTTGGCCGCCCTTTTGGCTTTCGCGAAGGCGTTTTTATCTGGCCCTGGACATTTTTTCTGTTCACCTGGTCAGCGGCCGCCTGTGGACCCTGCTTTACCATCTTGATTACCAAGCTGACTGAAAAAATAACCCGCAAAAAACTCGTCAAAGACAATGTGATTGAGCTCTTAGCCAAAATCTCCGGCTGGATGATCTTTTTCTATATTATCGCCAAGATCGTGGACACCCTCTACTGGGCCAACGTTACGGCGCCGTCCAAAGGGTTTACCTTCATGCAATTTTACACCAACAATACTGGGTCATGGTACGGTCTTTGGATCCTGATTTTAGAAATTGGCATCTGCGGTGTCCTGCCGGCGCTTATTCTGATTACCGACAAAGGTCGCAAAACCCAGGCAACCCTGTTGCTGGCGGTCTTTTTAGCGGTGCTGGGGGTCGGCCTCAACCGCTGGGTGATGGTGCTGCAGGTCCTGGCCATTCCGGTGCTGAGCTTCGAGAGCTGGGCGACATATTTCCCAAGCTGGCAGGAAATCGCCACCACCATTTTGCCGGTGGCATACGGCGTTATTATGATTTCGATATCGTTTCGGTATTTACCGATTTTTCCCCAGGAACGGGAATTGAATCCCATTGATGAACCAACAGCTGCGGCTCCAGTTGCCGGGCCGGAGCCGGAAACAACCGCTGCCGGTCCCGAACCGGAATTGAGTCCGGCGGAATCATAGTAAGTCTAAGCGTCCAATCGGCAAGCCGTGTAACCGGATCTGCGGCTTGGCTCTTTTGGAAAAATATTTATTACCACGAAGAACACGAAGTTCACAAAGATTTAGAAAAAATGGAGGAAATACATGTTTCCATTTAGTTTTGAATGGATTTGGGATCCAAGCCATATGGTGTTTCATGGAGGACTTTGGTATGCATTGACGATCATCGGCCTTGGGGTGACCTATTGTGTCATCAAGACAGTTCTTGATATCAGAAAAGGTAAAGGCGATCATACCCACTGATCTCAAAACCGATAAATGTCAAAAAGCGCTTCCGTCACCATTCTCGGGGAGCGCTTTTTTGTTTTGATGAGGAGTTCGGATGGACAAGATTCTAGTCGAAGGCGGACGCCAGCTAAAAGGGCAGGTGCGCATCAGCGGTGCAAAAAATGCCGCGCTGCCGATTCTGGTATCTTCCCTGCTAACCGAGGGGTTGAATACGTATTCAAACGTCCCGGATTTAAAGGACATTGCAAGCATTAAAGAGCTGCTCTCTAATCTAGGCGCCCACGCGGAAACCCAGCGTAATACGGTGTACGTTGATACGGGGCGTATCCTCAGCTATGAGGCACCTTATGACGTAGTGCGCAAGATGCGGGCGTCCATCCTGGTTTTAGGGCCCATGGTTGCCCGATTGCAAAAGGCCCGAGTTTCCCTGCCGGGCGGATGTGCCATCGGTGCGCGCCCGATTAACCTTCATCTGAAAGGATTGGCCCAACTCGGCGCCGATATTAAATTGGAACACGGTTATGTCCAGGCCGAAGCCAAAAAGTTAAAAGGCGCCGAGATTTACTTCGATACCGTGACGGTCACCGGCACTGAAAATCTGATGATGGCGGCTGTTTTAGCCGAAGGCACCACCATTTTGCGCAATGCCGCCCGGGAGCCCGAAATCGTCGCGCTGGCTGAGGTCCTCGATAAGATGGGGGCCGATATTGAGGGAGCCGGAACCGCGGTTATTACCATAAAAGGCGTAACATCGTTAAGGCCGGTATCCGTTAAGATCATTCCGGATCGAATCGAAACCGGCACATTTATGATTGCCGCTGCGCTGACCCACGGCGAAGTTACCCTGGTGGATTGCGAGCCGGATCATGTCGGGGCTTGTGTTGATAAATTGAAGCGCGCGGGTGTCAAAATCAGCATCCATGAAAAAACCATCCATGTTCACGGGAATGATGAAATTATCAGCGTAGATGTTAAAACCCAGCCATATCCGGGATTTGCGACGGATATGCAGGCCCAATTCATGGTGCTGATGAGCGTCGCCAACGGCACCAGCATCATTTCTGAAACGATATTTGAAAACCGCTTTATTCATGTCAGCGAATTAAAGCGTATGGGTGCGGATATTAAAATTTCAGGCAATACCGCCATGGTTAAAGGTGTACCCGGCTTATCTGCCGCCCCTGTGATGGCTACCGACCTTAGAGCCAGCGCATCGTTGATCCTGGCCGGTCTGGTGGCTGAAGGCAAAACCGAAATCAATCGCGTCTACCATCTGGATCGGGGTTATGAGGCCATCGAGCAGAAGTTCTCCGAATTGGGAGCCGCCATCAAGCGCGTCAAATAAACGTGCTGGCATCAAAACCACTTCTAAACAACGACGACTGGTAACGGACAAAACCATGCTGAGGCAGGTTTATTCACGCCCGATTGTGCCGCTGCTGATATCGCTGATAAGCGGTATCATTTTGGGGAGTCGATTTCCGGGTCATAAAACAGGGTTGCTGGTGCTCGTTGTTTGCGGTGCCGTTTTAACCGGGATCAGCATCAGACGCAACCAAGCGGCCGCATGGGCCCCGATTATTCTTTTTGCCCTCCTGGGATATGCTTCCGTCCAGCCCTGGGTGTCACCGAACTTTTCTCCCAATCACATTCAACATTTTTCAGATGAAAGCCGCTGGCAGATTGCCGGTGTGGTGGGCTCCGATCCGGTCGAATTTAAATATTTAAAAAGATTTGTTTTGCGTGCAGATACCTTGAGCCGCAAAAAAGAGTCTCATCGGGTCACCGGCAAGATTCGGGTTACGGTAAGAGGTCCGAGCCCGGCGTTTGCCAAAGGAGATCGAGTTGTGTTTCGCAGCCGATTACGGGCAATCCGCAACTTCAAGAACCCGGGAGGATTTGACTACCAACGCTATATGGCCTTTCAGGGCACATGGCGCACCGCATACACCCAGGGCAATCGACTGGAGGTTGTCCAAAAAAAAATATCAAGGGACCTGCCGCAACAGCTCTACGACGCCCGTCGCGCCCTGGGGGCGCTGATCGAGCGGGCCGGCAATCGATCTTCCGCCGCAGTGCTAAAGGCCTTGATTATCGGTGATCGTGCGGCGATCTCATCGAAATTACGCGATACTTTTAATCGAGCCGGCGTCGGCCATATCCTTGCGATTTCAGGACTTCATATCGGCATCGTCGCCACGGTCGCTTTTTTCTTTTTTGAAAAACTGTTATGCTTTTTTAAGCCGTTTCTCTGGCGGGCATGGACTCGCAAGGGGGCTGCTATTTTTTCATTAGTCCCGGTTTGTATTTATGGCCTCATTTCCGGAATGTCGCCCTCAACCCAGCGGGCGGTTATCATGGTCACCGCATTTCTAATGACGTTTCTGGTCGAACGCGAGCGCGATGGCATCAATATTCTGGCCCTGGCCGCCTTTATCATCCTGATCGTTTATCCGCCTTCAGTTTTTTCCATCTCATTTCAACTTTCGTTTATGGCCGTGTTGTCCATCCTTTACGGACTGTCTCGTACCCTGCAGGCTCGGCCGATTCGTAAGCTAAGCACCAAAAGCGGGTTTCGTTTTCAACTGTCCCGAAAATTGTTCACATTTTTTCTGGTGTCCTTTTTTGCGATTTGCGGAACCCTGCCGCTGGTTATGTTTTATTTTAATCAGATATCGGTCGTTGGACTCTTGGCAAATGCCGTCATTGTACCGCTGGTGGGTTTTTTTGTGATACCATGCGGGCTTCTGGCCCTGTTTATATATCCGATCAGCAGCCAGATTGCCTACGGCTTTGTGCAAATCTGCATCTTTGTGCTGGATTATGGGCTGGCTGTTATAAAGTTTTTTGCCGATCTGCCGTTTGCCGCCTTTAAAACAATTACGCCCAGCGTCTTTGAAATCGTGTGCTACTATATACTGGGCGCGGTCCTGCTCAACCTTTTAAGGGCAAAACTGAATCCGACTGATCTCCAGAGTGATTTAAGTGCCCGGCCGGATCAGGTTGCGACCCGTACCCGGTTTTTTTCTTCCATTTCCATAACAACCCGGGGTATGACGGCGGGGTTTCGAAAAAAACGAGACGTAATTGTGGCAATTGTGGTGATTCTGGCCCTTGCCGGAGATGCCGGCTATTGGCTTTATCAGCGCTTTCGGCATGCTGACCTCCGCGTTACCTATCTTGATGTCGGTCAGGGCAATGCAGCGCTTTTAGAGTTGCCGGGCGGCCATACGGCTTTGATCGATGGTGGCGGTTTCTCGGATAATTCTGTCTTTGATATGGGCGCGCGGGTGATTGCGCCTTTTTTGTGGCGGAATAAAATTCGGACCATTGATACGCTGATCCTTTCGCATCCCAACAGCGACCATCTTAATGGTCTTATCTTTATTGCCCAACATTTCAATGTAAAAACAATATGGACCAACGGCGAATCCCGAACCACATTGGGTTATAAACGCCTTCGCCAGATTGTTGCCGAAAAGCATCTAAACCTGTCGGCTTTCAAACAAATACCCCGCAAACAACAGATTAACGGGGTCGAATTTTTATTCCTATACCCCCCGGCCGATTTTCTGGATAAAAAAAGGACCGGGCAGAAGTGGCGCAGCACGAATAACAATTCCCTGGTCATAAAGGTGTCCTTTGGCAGGGTTTCATTTCTTTTCCCGGGGGACATAACGGCTGAAGCTGAAAAGGAACTGGTTCGTCTATCCGGTGCGGATTTGGCTTGCGATGTGTTGCTGGTCCCCCATCACGGTAGCCGAACTTCAAGCAGCCGAATCTTTTTATCTGAAGTAAAACCGGATGTTGCCGTGATCTCGGCGGGCTGGAAAAACAGATTTGGATTTCCGCATGCAACCGTACTGGAAGCTTACCGGAAAAGAGGATGCCGGATATTGCGCACCGATCGCAACGGCGCCATTGAGCTAAAGACCGATGGAGATCGTCTGATCGCACAACCATTCACTACGGATTGAGCGTTTTACGCTCAATCCGTTTGCCTTACTCTAACTATTTGTATTATAATAAAAAATATAAAGTTTAACCGGAACTTGCCGATATTATGTTCAGGCGGGCCCAGGGTCGGGTCTGAAAATCCCGTCAGACCGGGATCACATTTGGAGGCATTTTTATCATGAGCACAAAAGCGATTGAAATTCTAGGCGATGCCATCAAGGAATACTATGGCAACTATGAGCTCGAGGAGCTTTGCAACCAGTTTAATGTCGATGTGGACTATCTAGGCGTAAATCTCAATCATGGCAAGCTTGCAGATAAGCTGGTCAAAAAAAATGATTACAGCCATCAAAAATTGTTATCGAAGCTGCTTGAGGATCTATTAGAGCGCTGCAATCATCGGATTTTAAACACAACCTGGGAAAGCAATGTCTTTGACGAGCAAATGCAACCCCAGCTTAAGAAGCTCCAAATTCTTTTAGCCAAAGAAGAGGGGCCGGTTAAAGTCGCAGAGCCTAAAAACTATCAATTTAAAGCCAAATCAGAGACCATAAAATTTTTTAGCATCGCCAAAACCGCGATTACCCTGGTGGATACTCAGTTCGGCAGCGCTACCTTCGAATGCCTTAAAACGATAAAGACGCCTCTTCGTCTGCTGACCAGTCGGGAGCCGCAGGCGTTGGTCAATGGATTCGATGAAATTTTAAGGGGCTATTGCGCCACTTGCCCGGATGTCGAAATCCGGCGCCATGTCATGATTCATGATCGCTACATTTTCTTCAATGGTCGCTGCTGGCTTGCGAGCACATCGCTGAACCTGATCGACAGCAAACCGCTAAACGTTATTGAGTGCGTCGATGCCAAATCTGCGATTGCCAGGGAAATCGAGCGAAAATGGCGAGAGGCTGAAAAATATCTGGTTTGAAAATTAGAAGTAGATTCAAAACTTCAGATTGTGTTCGAGGGCAAGGCGCAAGCCGAGTCAAAAGCGCAGCATACACGGTAGTATGTGAGCATTTTGAGTCGGTTTGCAACGCAGCCATCGGACACTAGATGGGGTTTTGAATCCACTTCTAGTCCATTGCGGCTATAACTTCAAAGCGTTCGTTTTCTAAGGCTTTTTTAATGAAATGCGTTTTGCACGCCGACAGTCTAAAATAGTAGACCCGTTTACCCTTTCGTTGAGGCGTCATGCTGACGTTAATAATATCGCCGCCGTTGTCGTTAATAATCTGCATGGCCTTCTTAAAAGCGGCGGGCTTATCCCCCAAGACCACATCGATGCGCGATGTCGTCGATAAAATACCCATCATATCGATAAAGGTTCGCAACATATCCGTAGCGGTAATTATACCAACCAGTCGACCACCTTTAACCACCGGCATGCCGCCGATCTTATGTTTATAAATCAGTTGGGCCGCAAATTCGATATCGTCATCGGGGCCTACCGTGATGGGCGCTTTGATCATTAAATCGTCAAGAGAGATATCGCTCAGCATGGAAGGGATCAATCCCTGTTTCAGGTCGGCCAGGGTTAAGAATCCATAGAGCTTTTTGCCTTTTGTAACCACCGGTAGATGTCGGATGGAGTTGGTTTTCATTAACTCAATGGCTTCACTGACGGAAGCACGGGGCCCGATGGTGATGGGATTTTTAATCATCAGCGATTGGATTTTCATAGCGTCTCCACTTTAAGGTAAGCTACTAAAATAATATCAGCATTGGGAAAAAAGTAAAGGGTTTCGTTATCGCTTTTAGAATGATGCTTTAAAGGATGGTTACTTTTTTGGACGGGGCTGATAGCTGCAAAGGGGTTCTGCATTCATAAAATCGCCGGTGGCCTCGTAAGCTCTTGCGCGGCAGCCCCCGCAGACCCTTTTAAATTCGCAGGGCCCGCACTTGCCCTTCAGTTTGTCGTAATTACGCAACTCTAAAAAAATATCTGAATGGTTCCATATTTCGGCAAATGAAGATTGCCGAACATCACCACTATTTAGATCCAGGTATCCGCAGGGTTGTACGATGCCGCGGTGGGATATGAAGCAGAAACCGATACCGCCCAGACAGCCGCGGGTGACGGCATCGAGTCCGTGAGTTTGAAAGCTGACGGACAGGCCGTCTTTTTTGGCCCGCTGTCTGAGGATGCGGTAATAGTGAGGTGCGCAGGTTGCTTTTAGCTGCAACGGCGTTATTGCTCTCTGGTCATAAAACCAGTTGAGGGTACTTTCATATTCGGCGGCATCGATTTCTTGATCGACAATATATTTGCCCCGGCCGGTGGGCACCAAAAGAAAGATGTGATGCGCAACGGCACCGAGATCGATGGCCAGTTCCTGTATTTTGGGGATTTGTTCAAGATTGGTTTTGGTTATGGTCGTGTTGATCTGAAATTCCATGCCAACCTTTTTAAGCAGGTCAATGCCCCGCAGCGTGCCTTCAAAGGCGCCCTCGACCTGTCTAAAACGGTCATGGGTTTCAGCGCTCGAACCGTCCAGGCTGACGCTGATGCGTTGAATGCCGGCATCGACCAACTGCCGGGCCACCGTTTCGGTAATGAGGGTGCCGTTTAAGGCCATGACCATTCGCATCCCCAGATCCGTACCATAGCGGGCAATATCAAAGATGTCGGAGCGCAGCAGGGGTTCGCCACCGGTAAGAATGATAATCGGCTTTCCCACTTCGGCAATCTGGTCCAAAAGGCGCAAGGCTTCGGCGCTACCCAGCTCGCCCTCGTGGGGACCCATGGTTGCTGAAGCCCGGCAATGCACGCAAGCCAGGTTACAGTTGCGTGTGGTTTCCCAGGCCACCAGGCGCAACTCGTTTGGCTTGTTTGGGGTGTGGGCCTGAGGATGTTTCGCATTCATGTTATGTTATGAAGTCCTTAGCGCTTTAGCTGCTTCTAATGCAAAATAGGTCAGAATCATATCGGCACCGGCACGCTTGATGGCGGTGAGCGTTTCCAGCATCACCTTTTTACCGTCGATCCAGCCCATTTTTTCGGCCGCTTTTATCATCGAAAATTCGCCGCTGACGTTATAAGCTGCCACCGGCAGGTCGATTTCCTCCCTTACGCGGCAGATGATATCCAGATATGCGAGCGCGGGTTTGACCATAATGATATCGGCCCCTTCTTCAATATCCATCGAAACTTCGCGGATGGCCTCGATGGCATTGGCAGGATCCATTTGATAGGTGCGCCGATCGCCAAACTGTGGGGCCGACTCAGCGGCACTTCGAAAGGGCCCGTAATACGCCGAGCAGTATTTGGCCGCATAGGACATGATCGGCACATGACTGAAGTTGTTTTCATCAAGGCTATCGCGGATTTCAGCCACGCGGCCATCCATCATGTCCGAGGGGGCTACCATATCGGCACCGGCATTCGCATGCGACAGGGCCGTGCGCGCTAAAAGATCCAGGCTGGCGTCATTATCGATCGTTTGTCCTTCGACAACTCCACAATGGCCGTGGTCGGTATACTGGCACAGACACACATCGGTGATGACAACCAAATCCGGCAATTTCTCTTTTACGGCCCGGGTTGCTTTTTGGACAATCCCATCAGCGGCGTAAGCGTGGGTTCCCAGGGGATCCTTGGCCTCCGGTATCCCGAATAACATGACCGCCGGAATACCCAGTTCAACTGCGGAAGTGGCTGTTTTTAACAAATTATCAATGGATAATTGAAAATGTCCGGGCATGGACGCAATCGGATTTTGAACATCGCTGCCGTTAATTGCAAACAAAGGTAAAATAAAATCATCGACCGACAAATTGGTTTCACGGATCATGCGGCGGAAGGCTTCATTCTGCCGCAGTCGCCTGGGCCGGTAGTCTGGAAATAACATTTAGTCTCCTTTTTGTTTTAGAAGTGACTAAAGTGAACTAAAGTTTGAAGTGACTAAAGTTAATGAGTCGCTGCGCTCCATCTTTTATTATAAAAACGGTAAAATTCCTTAACTTTAGGCACTTTAGCTCACTTTAGTCACTTTAGTTCACTTGATTTTGTTGGGAATTTTTACTCCAGGCTACCCATTCGACAGGCCAATTTCCTCGTCCGTTAAATAACAGGCCGGGTCCGGAGCCCATAGGTCTCCGGTGGTGGCCTCAGCGCGGACTCTAAAATTGCCGCCACAAATATCCAGCCAGCGGCAGTCAGCGCATCGGCCTTTGACATGCTTTTTCTTCTCTCTGAGTTTTTCTAGCAACGGATTGGAGAGGTCGGCCCAGATCTCGGAAAATGGTCGTTGGCGGACGTTGCCGAGGCTGCAGTGGCGCCAGAATTGATCCGGATGAACCTCACCATCCCAGCTGACACAGCCGATGCCTCGCCCGGAGTTGTTGCCTTCATTCCACTGCAGCAGTTCTAATACCTCTTTGGCCCGTTGCGGGTCTTTTTTGCGCAGCTTTAAATAAAGGTAGGGTCCATCCGCATGATTGTCGACCGTTAAAACTTCTTTGGGTTTGCCGATGTCGTGCAGGCGTTTGGTTTCAGCGATGATCAGATCGACAGCGGAACGGGTTGCCGCATGGGCCAGATCTTCTTTAACCAGTTCGGTTCCGCGGCCGGCATAAACAAGGTGGTAGAAGCACACCCGGGGGATATCCATTTCTTCGACGAGGTTAAAAATGTGGGGGATCTCATCAACGTTAAACTTGTTGATCGTAAAGCGCAGCCCCACTTTTATTCCGGCATCCTGACAATTTTTAATGCCGGCCATCGCCGACTGAAATGCACCGCTAACACCTCTAAAGCGATCGTTGATTTCCTGCATGCCGTCCAGACTGATGCCGACGTAAGACAACCCGATGCGTTTCAGGGTTCGGGCCAGTTTGGCTTTGATCAGGGTGCCATTGGTTGAAATCACCGCCCGCATACCCTTATCGACCGCATAGCCTGCCAGTTCGGGAAGATCTTTGCGGACCAGCGGTTCACCGCCGGAAAAAAGAATTACCGGTGCACCGTACCCGGCAAGGTCATCAATCAGTTCCTTGCCTTCGCGGGTGCTCAGCTCATTATCATTGGCCAAAGCTTTGGCATGTGCATAACAGTGCACGCATTTGAGGTTGCAGCGTTGGGTCGCATTCCAGACGACCACCGGCCGCTTATCTTTGGAAAATTGTAACAGATGCGACGGCAGTTTGCCCGAATGACGCCCGTAGCGCAGGGCATCGGAAGGCTCAACCGTGCCGCAGTAAAGTTTGGATATTCCGATCATGTTATGTTTGACCTTCAGCTGAATCAGGGTCGAATTTACCCTGGATCATCCGGCGGATGTAATCTTCCGGATTCAGTAGTGCTTGACGGGTAATAAAAAAACGGCTGCGGCCGGTCTTTTCGCGGACCAACTTAAGGCCGTGCTCAAAATCCGTATTCACCTTATGATAAATGTCTTTCAAACCGATGGGCGCTTCGATCAATTGCTCCATAATAAAATCGATCGCATCTTCTTCCAGGACAATGTTAATATCATGATTCTTAAAAAAGTACAGTTCTATCTGTTTTATTTCATCATAATTGGCCTTAATATGTTTCACAAGGTGTTCAATATCCATGATGTTTTTGGCATAGGACAGGGCCACGATGTTCATCCTGGAGGGCGTCATGGTAAGGTTGTATTTATCTGCTAAATGCTTCTGATTTAATTTCAAGTATTGCTCGATTCGCTGCCGTTCTTCCTGGACCAGTTTTTCAAATTTGTCACTGATACCGCTATCATTCGGGGCGGCCGCCATTTTTTCGATGGATTTTTCGGGGTTATCGATAATGGCCTTTGTGGCCGGAAATTTTTTTATCCGGGTGGAAGGCAGCCTTTTTTCAAATTCGAGCAATGTTTTTTCAACGGCACTTACCAACCCTCTGGCACCGGTGTTTTCAGCAAATGCCAGCTCGGCCAGCATTTGGAGCACCTGGTCTTCAAACTTGATCTCGATGCCGTAAGCCGCAAAATCCAGTTTTTTGCCAAGCAGGATGGGATTGTTGGGATTCTTCAAAATATGATATAAATCCTGCTCGCTTAAATGTTCAAGTACCGCGTGCACCGGCAGCCGCCCGACAAATTCGGACTCAAACCCAAATTGAATTAAATCTTCGGATTTGATCTGATTGAGGATATCGATTTGTTCCTGTGAGTCTTTAATGCGCGCACCGAAACCGATTTCCTGTTTGGTCAGGCGCTTTTGAATGATGGGCACCAGATCCGTAAAGGCGCCGCTCATGATAAAGAGAATATTGGCGGTATTGACCGATTGTTTTTCGCGTTTTCCGGTTTTACGAAATCTTTCGATTTCCTGCATCATGGAAATCGGATCATGGGGGACTTTCAGATCTACTTCTGTTTCTTCCATGGGTTTGAGCAGAGCGCGCTGCACACCGGTGCGCGATACATCGGCGCCAATGATATTGCGACTCGAAGAGATCTTATCAATTTCATCGATATAGATGATGCCGTTTTCGGCTGATTCGATATTATTGTCTGCTTCCCTGACCAGATCCCGCACCAGATCTTCGACATCACCGCCCACATAGCCGGTTTCGCTAAATTTGGTGGCATCGCCTTTAACAAACGGCACACCGATTTTATTGGCAATCAGTTTGATGATGTAAGTTTTGCCCACACCGGTCGGTCCGATCATCAGCACGTTATTCTTAATATTGCCGACCCGGGTCGCCGGAGCTGCATCTTCACGCCCGTCCTGTCCCCGTCTGACACGATTGAAGTGCGTACAAATTTTTGTGGCCAAAATCGCCTTGGCGCTGTCCTGTTTGACGACGAATTGATCCAGATAGGCGATTAACTCCTCGGGTTTAAGATCAAAGTTAATTTCTTGCTTGCGTTTGAGCGGCGCTTTGACCTTATCAATGGCGCCTTCTTTGGGCAAAACCATGGGGGTTACGATTTTGACATTATCGCCGAATTTTTTGGATAAAAATTCGCCGATTTCTTTTTCCAGTTCTTTGGGATCCGGTATGTTTTCGTCATGTGCTTTCATAATGTTAAATTATAACCATGCCCGTTAACAAATGCAAGAAAGACAGACCGGCGCAGAAATGCGGCGGCACTGTTGATGTCCTGTTGCGCGGCTTGCATGATCCGGTATGCGGCTTTAAACCCTGCAAATCGATAAATTCCCAAACAGGGACGCCAAACCCCAAAATACCGCCAAAACCTGAAATCTTATAAAATCGTAAAAATGAATAAAAATCATATTGACAAACACATGCAAAGCGATATAAAAAGCTAAAAATTTTATAACCAACCACAAGTCTTTTAGCAAAGAGCAATTTTTATAATATATTTAAATTTTTCAATAAACTATAATAAATAAATTTTATTCATTTGCGTATTCCTGATTTCGCCTGCTCTGTAAATTCTAAGCCTGTAGACACCTTTTGGGTTATTACATATCAAAGAAATATAAAAGAAAGGGGGATTTTATGGCAGAAAAAGAGGTTGTCGAAACTTCCGAAGCTGAGATTGCGGTACACTGGGGTGAAGAAGAATTTTACCATCCGTCCACTAAATTTATTGCCCAGGCCAATTTGACCGATTCCGGCATATTTGAACGGTTCAGCCTGGACAACTTCCCGAATTGCTTTAAAGAATACGCCGATCTTCTGGACTGGTATGAATACTGGGACGAAATCCTGGATACCAGCGATGCACCCTGCTGGAAATGG
>Ga0255055_10001291_pt1 | contig 18652 bp, 17 predicted proteins | sample JV7_2_27_MG_FD_188633 | JGI IMG/M metagenome (GOLD analysis project Ga0255055, IMG submission 188633) | Seawater microbial communities from Jervis Inlet, British Columbia, Canada - JV7_2_27 | ecosystem: Environmental > Aquatic > Marine > Inlet | place: Canada: British Columbia | collected... | reverse complement strand
AGGACTCTAGAACCCTTGGTCGATGGTTCGAATCCATTCGTCGCCACTCAGGCATGCTCTCACAGATATATCCTCACTAACCGCAGGATCGGGTCTGCATTAACTCGATCCTGCCCTTATATTTATCCCCCAAACGGGAATTCATCCTCGGGCAATTGGTCGATCAGTACAAAACCGTAATAATCATTGAATGTCCTTCGGTCATTCCAATTAACTTGAGTCATGATGCATTCGGTTTCTACGTTTATATCTCGAAAGATCTATACCATCGTTTATCTTATTTGATTACTGATAACATGATTGCCGAATAACTTTGAGAAATGCTTGTATTGGTCTGTCGAACGCCCTGAAATTTTTGAGGTCCACCTGTCTCAACAACAAGAAATTGAACATCTGATCTCCTCTAGGGTACTATATCGACAACGTTGCTTTACATAATCCTTCCGTAATATAGTACCCAAAATGATTGACTTGACCTGTTTTCAGAAAGTTTTACCTTGTTAGTCTTTGTATGGTTCCTTAAATCCAGGCTTATTTTCCTCTGTCTCACCTCACAAATATACTAAACATAACTACAAGTGTGCTTCTGAAATAGGTTTTCCCGGTTGCCCTCCCAAAGTTTTTTTAACAATAAGGAAGGGCGAAAACGCCTCGATCACCAGAATAATGAAATTAGTGCGTCATACATTATTCTGCCCTGTTTGCATTGATCATAAAAGTAACCTAGGGTACAATTATTGGATGGACACCAAACGCAAAACCCAAACTGAGATGGCGAGGGAATTGAATGTTTCCCGAATGACTATCTGGCGCGCTCAAAAGGTCAAAGCCCTCGCCCCTGAACTGGTTGACGATGTAAGTGCTGGTGAGATTTCAACACGCAAAGCACTTGCAATTGCCCGTAATGACACAAGGGTACAGATGAACATTGATGTTGAACCTTGGGTTCGGGATGCTTTCAAGGCATTAGCGCATAATTCAGGTTTCACGTTATCAGAATTCATTTCATCGGTTGCCCTTTCCCTTACCGATAGGCACATTAAACTCAAGTAATCCACCCTCGGTATGGTCCAAACAGGGAAGATGATGTGGCAACTGCCGATCGCATGGGCGTCACTGGGTCGAATGTAATATTTGTATCTCGTTGAAAAGAAAGCTAACATGAAGATAAGATGGTTCAGAGGGGATGGAGGATCTCAAAATGGTTGATGAGAATATGCAAGGGCAAGAACAAACGGAGGATGAAAGGCGAAGTGGCAAAGACCGTCGATCTGGTGAGGATCGCAGGAAGTCAGAGCAAGAAAGCTACGAAGGTGAAGAGCAAAGAAGCGGGGAAGAACGACGCTCCGGGAATGATCGGCGAGAAAGGTCGTAATCCTGCATCATCACAGCAGAGATTGTAACTCTCCTATATAACCTTCGCCCTCTCTAACCGTTTGAGCTGAACCTCAACACCGATGCGCATCCCTTCAGGGACGGCGATGGTGGAATCCGGTCCCAGGTAGAAGGCTGGCTCTGTAATATCTTCGTCGAAATAGCGATCCGTCGCAGAGATATCACTGGGCAGCGTCACTCCTGGAAATGAGGCAAAAGCAAGATTTGCGGCTCGACCCACACCGGTCTCCAGCATCCCTCCAATCCATAAGGGCAAGTCCCGTTTTACACAAATTCTATAAATCCTGAGGCTTTCCGTGAAACCCCCCACTCGGGCAGGTTTTAGATTCAAGATGCGACATGCCCCAATTTCCAGCGCAAGTTCTAAATCATGGGTGGATTTGACGCTTTCATCGAGGCACAAAGACGTGGTCATTTGTCTTTGGAGGAGACTATGTTCGAGAATATCCTCATGGTTGAGGGGCTGCTCGATCATGAGAAGATTGTACCTGTCCAGCTTTGCGAGATGATCAAAATCATCCCGGGAATAAGCGCTGTTAGCATCGACCATGAGCGTAATCTCGGGGTACCGTTCGCGAACAGCCTGCACAAGATCAAGATCCCAATTAGGCATAATCTTCAATTTTATGCGTCCATAGCCTTGTGCCAGCCGCTTCTCAATTATCTTAATGGTCTCCTCGATGGATGATTGAATTCCGATGCTCACGCCAACTACTGCGGCATTGCGCGGTTTTTGTCCACCTCCCAGAAAGGTAGCGAACAAGTCGGCTAGTGGAAGCTCATTCTCTTTTGCGTAAGCGTCCCATACGGCTGCCTCAAGACCAGCTTTGGTGTGTTTGTGCCCGCGGATGGAGGCGAGTAACTTGGGAAGATCTGTTGGGTCCTGGATAGTCTCCTTCTGGATGATCGGGATGATGAAGTCTTCAAGGATATGATGGGCGGTTTTCATCGTTTCGGGACCATACCCTGGTGTTGGTCCAACAGATACCTCCCCCCATCCTACAAGGCCCTTCGTCGTGATCAGTTCCACCAGCAGGGCATCTTTATTTTCCTCGACGCCAAAACTCGTCTTGAGCGGTTCCACAAGGGGAATCGAAATTGGATGGAGATAGATCGCCTGAATTGTGATATGCCTCAAGTGAACCTCCTTGTCGACGTTGAAAACACGAACGATCTCGAACACGATACTACGATATTCTCTCGTATGGTTCAAATGATGATTCGGCACATATGATGAAAAGATCGAATTACCAGCTTATCCATTGCAAGGGCTGGTCGATCCGGTCTGATCCGTCCCATGTTAAAATGAAGAGCATCTATCAACGCCTAAAACAATAGGAGAGACCACACCTTTGGCAACTTCTACCAAAATCACGTTTTTAGGACATGCGACTGTACTCATCGAAACCGGGAACGTGCGTCTCCTTACCGACCCTTTGCTTAAAAAATGGGTCATACATCTTCGCCGCCATGCGCCCCAGGTTGACAGCGAACTTTTAAATAACATAGACGCTGTGCTCATTTCCCATCAGCACCTGGATCATCTTCACCTCCCCTCACTGAAGATGCTGGATCGAGGTACCCGCATCATCCTTCCTGAGGGTACGCGAAGCCTGGCCGAAGGGGCGGGATTCGAGCGAATTGAGGAGATCGGAGTAGGTGGGAAGGTACGCGTTGGAGACATCGAGATCCTTGCTACGCCGGCCGAGCATTCCGGGAGGCGCATTCTACCTGGGGAGGATATCGAATGCCTCGGATTTCTCTTCCAGGGGAAATCAAAGATTTACTTTGCGGGTGATACAGACGTTTTCCCGGAGATGGCGAATTACTCTGAGGGGCTTGATCTGGCCTTGCTGCCTGTGTGGGGTTGGGGACCGAAGTTAGGGCCTGGACATATGGACCCCTATCGAGCTGCGCTCGCCCTCCAGCATCTTAAACCTGGTTTGGCAATACCGATCCACTGGGGCACCTACCACCCGATAGGTCTGGGTTGGACGCGACCACCTTTCCTCACGAACCCACCGCGCTTGTTCGCGTCGTTTGCCGCGAAAATCGCGCCAAATATTGGCATTCGAATTTTGGATCCTGGTGAGATGACGGAATTCGAAGATTGAAGTTCGGCACCTGGATTAATTGGTTCTCACGCAACAGTTCCAAAATGGAACTCAATCACTCCGTAGAAGTTTCCCCACCTTTTTCGATGGGGCCCCTTAATTGTTCGGCGATTTCGTCTTTTACTGCCTGGCGGAGGACACTTTCAGCATCATCTTCGACCTCTGCGAGTACTTTATCGACCCAAATGTATTCAATGATAGCAACGATGGCTGAGTTGCCCTCATCCAGCGAACTGGCAAGCTCTTCGATTTGATCATCAGGGATGCCCATGTCGATTTTCTTGGCGGCCACGCCGCCAGTACCTGCACCCGCTGCGGCGCCAATGACCACCCCTGCGGGTCCACCGACTAAACCAATAAGCCCTCCGACGACCGCACCAAACAAGGCGCCTTGCTTTGCCCCAGGGTCAGCAGTTTCCTTCGCGTGGACTTTGCCTTTATCGTCTTTCACGATCACTGCAGCGTTGACGATATCGATAAGGCCATCCTTTTTCAATTTCTTGAGTTTATCGAGCGCTTCATCTGCCGAGGATTCATCAGGATAGGCAAAGACAAGTAATTCAAGCTGGTCGGACATGGGGAGTCTCCTTTAGCCAGTTTCTCTCTGATTGATTTTCCGAATAGATGGCTTCCCTCTCATGTTTTATGGAACAGTCTGCTCTTCAACTGGAGGAAACGTGCGACCAATTATAGCATTTGCTATGGTTCCCCTTCTACCTTTCAATGCATAATCCGTCAGATGAGGACGGTTGTCGACCACCGCAATGGTTGAGAAGGATAGTACGAGATGAGTGAAATATTTGCAGGTGATGTTAGAATCCTTTACACTTGGTATTCTGATCGATGATATGGGATAAATTTTCCTGAAACTGTTGGGAAACTATTCCCCATAAATGACGGAGGTTTGGATGTCTGAAGTCGGTACACAAGACGTGCCTTCACAAGAGGAGACGAACTCAAGACCACAACACAACAAGTTGCTAGGTTTCATCGTCATACTCCTGGGAGTTGCCGCAATTGCGGCTCCGCTACTTTTGCAGTTATCCATGACCGTGATCGCGGGGTGGATTCTCATTTTGGCAGGGGTTACACGTGGAATATCGGCAATCCTTGATCGGAAAGAAGGAGGCTTGTTACTAGGGTTGATTGTGGCTGTATTAACGCTGATCGTCGGTGTCTTCCTACTGACGAACCCCATCCCCAGTGTGCTCACAATTACATTGCTCCTGGCAGTATTGTTCCTGGTAGAAGGATTTATCCTGATGGTAAGAGGTTTCACCAAGCGTTGGGAGATCCTTAATTGGAGTACGTTGGTCGTAAATGGCTTCGTCTCAGGATTATTAGGCGTATTTATTCTGGTGAACTTCCCGAGTTCAGCTGCGTGGGCCATTGGATTGCTGCTAGGTATTTACCTCATACTGGCAGGGTATCGAATGATGTCGAGCGGTACCAGTAATATTGGACCTGAACAGGAGTAGCTTACGAGTAAAAGGTAAAATTTAGGTTCGAGGAGTGTCCAGACGAGTATGGGAGGGACAAAGCTTAACAAAAGATACTGACCGAAAGGCGATACCTTTACTTACAAGCCACTACTTTGACATGGAACAATCCTAGCCGCTTTCGAATGCTAGAATGACGAAAGCTATAGCCTTTAACTGTTGATAACCAAACAGTTATGCAACTCGCATTGTATGAGAGGAGAATTGCGATGCCAAATTCGAACATAGTTGTAATCGTTTTTAAAGATATGGAAGAAGCTGAAAAAGTCCATCATGCACTCCAGAGTGTTGAACATGAAGGGCGTATAAGCCTTGATGATTCCGCCGTTATAGTTAAGGACGAAGAGGGTAAAGTCCACGTTAAAAATCAAACAGATCGCGGTGTGAAAGTTGGTGCAGTTGGTGGTGGTCTATTAGGATTGCTCATTGGGGGTTTAATTTTTCCAGGTGTGGGGCTGCTGCTGGGAGCACTTGGTGGAGCCGCCATCGGCAAATTCGCCGGCCTTGGTGTTGACAAGAAATTCATTACTGAGGTGAGTGAAGCCATCGAGTCTGGGAATTCAGCGCTATTCGTCGTGGCGCATGACGGCGATCCCAACGCAGCACTCGCCGCTCTGCGCCCCTATAAGGGCGAGCTTTATCACACATCACTAGATCCTGAGACTCAGGAAGAGCTCCGTAGAATCTTAAGCGATCGCATCGAGTAATAGATATTTGCTGGAACCATCTGGTAGGAAGCTCTTAAGTTAGTCTCTCTTGATTGATCACCATGTTTTGCATGTGGTTGCCCTACTAGGTCAGGTTCGCAAATCGAAGCTGTAAGTGTGTGAGAAGAGCAAAAATCGTGTAAAATAAGCGTATCTGGTTGCGGGTTATCTTATTCCCGTGATTTCCAATAATCCCTTTTCTCAATTAGGAGGAGAAAAAATGACCGCAGAAACCATGCAACAAGAAGGTGAGGCTGTTGGCTTCCCCTGGTGGCTGGTGCTTCTTGAGGGTGTTGCAGCCGTAATTCTCGGATTGCTATTACTCTCGAATCCCAAATCGACGATGCTCGTCCTCGTCCAGGTTTTAGGTATCTACTGGCTCATTAAGGGCGTCTTCGCCATCGTGAGCATCTTCATTGACAGCTCGCAGTGGGGATGGAAGCTCTTTGTGGGAGTCTTGGGCATCGTTGCAGGTATCATTGTGCTCCAGAATCCAATTTGGAGCTCGGTTCTGGTACCCACGGTGCTCGTGATAATTCTCGGCATTGAAGGTATCATCATCGGCGTCGTCAACATCGTCCAGGCGTTCCAGGGCGCGGGTTGGGGTGCTGGGATCCTCGGAGTTTTAAGCATTCTCCTGGGTCTCGTCCTTCTCACCAATGCCTTTATTGCATCGTTCGCTTTGGCGTACGTACTGGGAATCTTCATGATCATCGGCGGCATCGCCGCAGTGGTCATGGCATTTCGCCTCAAGTAATACCAAACTGGTCGTTCTGATCAGTCTTAGTCACGATCAGGGAGCCCAATCGTTGGGCTCCCTTTTTTCTTTGGTCGATGGATCCAATTAGATAAAATTTCACCATCTTATAAGTGCTATTTGTGCCATAATCTCTGGGATAGAATAAAGCGTGCAGTAATTTCAGGAGGGAAGCGATGGCTTCAGAATCTGAATCCCCCGCAAGATCATCAGTCCGCTATACACGTGTATTGGAGGTACGGCATGCTGTCGCGATTGGAGCGACCATCACAGTAGGTTTGGGCGTTTTCGCACTTCTTGGATTACTCAACCAGAACGCCGGTGGCGAGTCAATGGTTACAACCTACTTGATAGCCGCTGTCATCGCATTTCCGCTCATCTTGACGTATAGCGAGCGACTTGGAGTTATCGCTGGAAACTATGGGATTTACAACATCGCCAGGGCAGGTCGGAATATCGATGTGGCCTATTCGAGTGGATGGGTCCTTGTGGGTGGATACATCGCACTGGCAGCCATCCTCAGCTGGGGGGCGGCACTGCATGTGAATATACTTCTGCAACTTTTTTATCCCATACAAATTCAACTGGGATGGATCGGAGCTGGAGTCCTGCTGCTCATTGGAGGGCTGCGACTCGTCGGGCGAGGGACCACCTGGAGGACACGTGCAACCATCGTATTTATCAGTTGTGTAGTCCTTCTTTGGATTTCTCTGCGGAATTTTGTCGTGACGGCGGAGGTGGATGAGGCGGGAATATTTCTATTCGAGAGTTTCGGCACAACGAAATTGATTGCACTGCTGGCAAGCACGTACTGGGGACTTGCCTTTATCCTTTCCGACCGTGATCAAATCAAAAGACCCACAAGAAGATTATTTACTTCCTTACTCGCTACCGTCATTATCGGAGCAGTCCTCGGAGCCCTGGCGGCAGCTTCTCTGCATAATTATCCAGGCTCTCTGTCTTACAGCTTAACACCCCTCGTACAAATACCAGCCGGATTTGGTCTCATTCCGGATGCAGTCATTGAAGTCACGTACGCGGTGCTCGGGATTGCCATTTTAACCATAGCTCTCTACCAGGCCTTAAATTACACAGAACGCCAGGTGAGGGCCATGATCCGAGATGGTTTCTTCCCTGAGGTATTACAGGCGAGAAGGGCATCCATAGGTGGGGTTCCGGTACAGTTTGCGTTGCTTTTACTACTTGGATTATTGCTCGTCTTATTTATCTCTCCTATCACAATAACGGGTCTTGCAGCCATGATGTTCCTCTGGGCGACAGCCTTGGTTCATTTTCCTGATGTCTTCAGAGGTAAACCTAATCTCCCTGAGAACCGCCGACCAAAGCTTCCCTTTCACCCTCTTTTCCCGGTGTTAACCATCGCTATAGGCCTCCTGCTCCCTACCGGACTTAGCCTCACGACGTGGATCATTGGGATCGGATGGATACTAGCTGGATTGGCGTTGTATATTCTCTATTCTCGTCAGCATGGCATTGAGGTACGGCGTCAAATCATCGTGGTGTCAGAGCATGAAGAAGAGCATCGAGATGAGCCGTGTGTCATGATCTGTGTATCTGGAATGGAGGAAGTGCCAGATCTGCTTCGAGCAGGTCGTGTTCTGGCTCTTGGTGACCAAGAAGGCAGAGCCTCGATTAAGGTACTCAAGACAGTCGTGCATTCTGAAGGCTCCACCGATCGTCAACGACGTCAGATCGCTCAAGTAGCATGGCAGGAACTGTCTGATGCAGTAGATGCCGTCGGGTTCTCGGACGTCGAAATCGAACCGCTTGTCCGTCTTGCGACGGTCGAAAGTGATGGCATCCTGGAGGCGACCACCGAGGAACATGCCGATTTGCTCTTGATGGGTATGGACAAAGAAGATCTTCATCGTCATGTGCGACCGGATTCCATGATCAACGATATTTACCGCAATGCGGTCTGCGATGTCGGTGTCTTGCTAGGTGAATTTCCCTCTGCCATCGATGATGCCGTCGTGGCCACCTCTGGTGGCCCCCATGCTCCATTGGCGCTAGATTTAGGGGAAGCGCTCTTGGGTGAAGATGGTGGCAAATTAGAGTTGATCTATACGGTATCTGGTGAGATCTCCGAAGAGGATAGGATTCTTGGGGAAGAGAGGATCGCTGCGACTATCGCGGCAAGCAAGGTTGCGGTAGATGTCCAACAACGTGTCGTTACTGCCCCTTCTATCAAGGATGGCATCATTCGAGAGGCAAGAGATGCTGATCTGCTCATTATCGGTGCCTCAAGAGAGGGTATCTTCGAACGATCTTTCTTCGGCGGGTTGCCATTCCAGGTGGGGCGAGCTGTTGAGACCCCAACATTCTTCGTACGAGGAAGCGAGACTCCAAGGTTCCGACTTCTCCAACAGCTATGGGGTTTGCTGACAGATTTTCTTCCAAAACTCACACCACGGCAGCACGATGACATCATCGAGGATATGCGGGCGGCCGTTGTTCCTACAGTAGACTTCTACGTCCTGAATGGACTGGCAGCAGCTATCGCAAGCCTGGGACTCATGCAAAATAGCACTGCCGTGATTATCGGAGCGATGCTCATTGCGCCTCTAATGAGTCCAATTCTAGGGATGGCCATGGGGATGGTCATTGGCAATTTGCGCACGGTTGGGATAGGATTTGAGGCAGTAGTGAAGGGGGCAACATTGGCCATCCTGGTGGGTGTCGTGATGGTGCTCATCTCCCCGATCGATGATCCTACGACTGAGATCCTCTCTCGCACCCAGCCCAATATCCTGGACCTCCTCGTAGCCATATTTTCCGGCCTTGCTGCGGGCTATTCTGTATCTCGCAAGGAAGTGTCTGGTGCGCTTCCAGGTGTAGCGATCGCGGCTGCATTGATTCCGCCCCTGTGCGTGGTCGGATATGGGATTGGCATTGCCGATTTTGACATAGCACTTGGGGCATTGCTTCTCTTTATTACCAACCTCATTGCCATCATTCTCGCTGCTGCTGTGATATTCTTGGCACTTGGTTTCCAGCCTGCGCGCACTGCAAAAGGAGAACTCCTCAAGAACCTGCGCCTCACCCTCATTTCCCTTTTTGGAATTTCAGGCATCTTACTGGTGATCACCGCCATCACGGTTCGGCAGGCAAATATTCAGAATGAAATCGATGCCATTTTTAGGAGTACTGTCGTGAGCAACGCGGCGGTGGTCCAGACAAATGACGTGCGCAGGGAGGGGGGAGAATACGTCGTGGATACGGTTATTCTCAACTATGTGGACAGTCATCTCACCGGACCTGAACTAGAGGCCATTGAACAAGCCCTGGAGGACGCAGCCAGAGGCCCAGTCACCATCAATGCCACCATCATCGATGCGGAACGCACAATTCGTGGGACCGATGATTTTTTTACCCTCACTCAGCTAGAGAACCGGTTGCGAGAATTACTCGAGGCTGAAGGTGTCATCGTGATTGACCCGGTTGCGAGCAGGGACGGAGAAGGCTTCCTGCTTCGGGTGACCTACGTCAATCTTACCGATATCTCAGATGATGATGTTGACCTAATCCGTGTCCAGCTAGAAGATGAGTTCAGCGCTCCTGTGATCATCGAGAGTGTTATTCTCGTGGGGAATGAGACACTTATTGAGTAAGTTAATCGTTTTTGAGTTGTTGGGCTCGATCCTTGATAGACCGAGCTAGCTATTTTATCATTGTCGTTAGTTATGCCAGAAACAAACACGCAATCTCCAGAATGCCATGCGAATCTACGGTAGAATTGGGGAATTCAGAGGAGAAGTGTTCATGAGTGAGAAGAAGAAAGTACAACATCAGCGCGGATGTGGGTTGACGGGATTTCTCATTATCGTTATCGTTCTGGGCGTAGGTCGTTCGCTTCTATATTTCTATATGCTCAAGCAAGATTATGAACGTGATCTCGTGTGGGTGCTCCCCGTCCTCTTCATTCTATCCCTGGCAACCCTGATTTCGGGATTTGGGATGTGGAATTGGAAGCGATGGGGGCTCTACCTGTACGCAGGCGCTACGCTTGTCTCGGTTGCAGTAGGTCTCATTTTGACAGGGGCAATATTTGTGGTGTTCTTCGAGTTCATCCCCATAGCCATCCTTGGTTCAATCTTGGGAAAAACATCGAGATATTTCGATTGATAGTCTCCAATAAAGACTAGAAATCCGGTTTGAAATTGGATGAATATCCGGGGAAGTGATCATTCCCCGACAAAAACAGATAAATACCCATGATCTTGATCATGGGTATTTATGTTTCTTGAGCTTGATAATTCCGATCAGACTCGGTGATATCTGTTGATCTTGAGTTGAGATCAACCCGGGAAATTAGCTTTACAATTTCTCAGTTGGTGCCTCTGTGGAAGTCAGTTCCATCATCGTTTCGATTAGGTTTGCTCATTCGAATTGCCGATCACGGTGATTTTTGACTCTCCAGGTATTCTTCAATTGCCTCCCCGAGTTCGGTTGGGCTGAACCCCCAAGGTCCTAACCCACCTGCGTAAGTCACACACCCATCCAACCCAATCAGATAGAGGCGAGTAGGCAACGCTGCATAGGTCTTGCTGACCGTATCATCCATGTCGTCGACATGGGTGCGAATCCCATATTGGAGAGATTCTTCGCACTGCATGGCGACTCCTTGCCTTTCCTCAAAAGAAGTTGGGTCGTAGATATCCATGGAAGCTTTGGGGTATCGTCTCCTCATGATTTTTCCGACGATTCCTTCACCAAACCACCAACCATCTACTGGATGAGCCTCGCGAATGTAAATCATAATGAACTGCACTTGATCATGATATTGCCGATAGAAATCGCGGAGACCTACGGTCCCCTGGGTGAACGGAGGTCAGGTAAAACTGCCGAATACGAGTGCGACAGGTTTCTTGCCCTTGTAGTCGGAAAGCTTAACGGTGTGTTCCATTGAGACATCGGTGAGTATAAAATCAGGAGCCTGGTCGCCCTTCTTGGGCGCCAGGGCATCATACTTCAGTTGCCATGCATTGAATGTCTTCCGATAGTGGGCTGTTTTCCTGAAGAAATCCAGGGTCATCAATAGGTCCTTGTGATCAACTAAGGGATGGTCTACACAGAAGATGATACCTCTATCCAACATCAACCGGACGTTAACTTGCTCCTTTATTCGGCAGTCGATGTTCTCAGATGACGATGGAAACTTTTCAAACCTCGCGTACAATTACCGTATTCATGTTCTATCGAGGAAATTCGATTGATAAAAATGTTGATGCCAAGATTGAGGTCCAGCAAGACGGAAATCCAAGAGGTCCTTGATATATGAAACGATACAGCAGTCCCTATGAAATCTTCATCCTGATCCTTTCGATCCTCTCATTTATCACCGTCTTCCTTTTGATGGCCACTCAAATAGGAATCTACCCCTCAGTCTTTTCAATCCTCATTGTTGCCGATACTCTATTTTGCGTTATTTTTATATTTGATTTTTTCCGCAGTTTGTACTTGGCTGAACATAAGATGAGTTTTATAAAATGGGGTTGGATGGATTTGGTTGGAAGCATTCCTTTCCTCTTCGGACTGCGGATATTCAGGCTACGTAGAGTTGTCGATGCGACAAATCATCTTCGAGGTATGGAACCAGGTGAGATCTCAGAGAAGTTTCGTGATAACCCAGCTCGTAGCACACTGTTCTTGGCTATCGTTCTTACCATTGTCATCGTATTTGCTGCGAGCACCCTCATTGTAGGATTTGAGGCGAATGGGCCTAATCCCATGATCGATAACGGTATGGATGCACTCTGGTGGACCCTGGTTACCATAACAACAGTGGGATATGGAGACCTGGTACCTGTCACCCTTGCGGGTCGGGCCCTGGCGGTTGTGCTCATGTTTCTGGGTGTTGGTCTTTTTGGTGTGCTGACGAGTTATCTGGCATCTTCGTTCGCTGCGCCAATCCGTGAACAGCGCGATCAAGACCTTGCATCTATCCAGCAGGATTTGGACGAAATTAAGGGATTACTCAATGATCTAAAGTCCGATCGCAAGTAAATGAATTTCGGTAATGACGGAATGAGCGTTTTTGTTATCAATGCGAATTGGATTCGATTGACGATGGAAATTAAAGGAGATCTTTGTGTCCCGAAGGAGTGATTTTATCCGTCGCTATTATTATGTCTGGGTGGCCGAACAGCCCTTTCACCATGCTCCTGGGCTGGCATATTATGCGATTTTCTCCATCATTCCGATCATTTACATCTCCCTCAGCATCATAGGTTTCTTTCTCGATGAGATCAAGGCACAAAATGCTTTGATAACCAGGGTTAGCGAAGTTCTCGGCGAGGAGGCTGCTATCCTTCTCCAGGAATCCTTGTTGCGCTTGGGAGAGGGTGTCAGCGGTGGTTCAATACTTTTCAACGTTATTTCGATCATCGCTCTCATCCTCACGGCGTCGCTTTTCTTCTTCCAGCTCCAATACGTTCTAAATTCAATCTGGAAGGTACCACCACCCCAGAGAGAGGGAACCAAGCTTTTCTTTCAAGGTCGATTATTGGCATTCTTGATCGTGCTGGGCATCGGGGGAGCCTTAACCATCATCATCGTTCTTCAGCTCCTGCTCGTGTGGCTAGGTGGAATTGTGCCAGTGGATTTCAGCCTCCCATTTACGTCTGAACTTTTCCTGTTCGTCCTTGCGATGATGACTTTTTCCATGATATATAAGGTCCTCCCCAATGCAGATATAAGCTGGCGAGATGTTTGGGTTGGTTCTTTCGTCACGGCATTGCTCTTCTGGGCGGGTGCGAGGCTCCTTCTGTGGTATTTCTCAAGCAGAAATTTATCTTCCCCCGAAGAGGCCGTGGGTGCTATTTTGGTTTTTCTACTCGCTTTTTACTTCCTATCTCTAATCTTTGTTTTTGGTGCGGTTTTTACAAGGGTCTTTGCCTCGATGTATGGATCAAAAATTGTCCCGCAGGTCTATGAAAGGCCGACTCATAGAAAATGAACCTTGCATGTTACAGGCTGGATGGCCTCCGAATAACTCCCGAGTATTCGTCTTCCGAATAAGGAAGGAACCGGGAACTTCCAGAGATTTGGAAACCGAGAATGCAGCAATTGCACCAATTTACTGAAAGGGATCAATAAATATCCCCATGTCACAAACTGCGAGATACAATCTTTGAGGCAAGATATTCCGAAGGAAGGAAACTGATGACTCGAAAAATATTTCTGTTGATCGTTATCGCAATCGCTGTTATGTTGGTAGCGATAGGATGTTCGTCTCAGAGCGAGATAGAACCTGTCGATGAACCATCTGTCGATATCCAACCTTCAAGTGATCCTATCCTTGTTGTCGAGAGCGAACAACTCGTAACCGACATCCTTGGCGTCGATCGTGCTCTCCTTGCCATGCTCTCACCTGATGGTTCGTCGATTGCTTATTTGAAGCAGATTGGCAGTGGGGTCTCATCTCTTGAGCTTTGTCTATATACCTTCTCGGATAGCTCTACGAATTGCCATTCTTTGCCTGAAGGGTACCTGAGTGTTCCATACCAATTCTACTGGTCGCCTGATTCGACGGAGATTGCGTTCACGGAAAATCCAATCTCATTGGGTCACGAGAGCGATATCTGGGTTTTCGACTCTGTCACTGGGGAATATGAGAATCGGACGGATGATGGAGCCATGGGGGCATGGCGCGGATTGAATGCAGACGAGTTTGTGCTTGATTATCTGCCCATGTGGAACAAAGCTGATGGTGATTTATATTTCCTCAGAAGTGCACCAACGATGAATCTGGAGTTCACCTTGGAGGTGTTCCGGCTGAGTAGTGATGTAGAGCCAGAGAAAGTAGCTGATTTTACGGATTCATTCTCGTTGCAGCTACCGTATTTCAATGAAGAGTTTTTCTACATGGAAGGCGTTGCTTCTATATCGCCGGATGGAGAGAGAATCGCCTTTTTGATGTCATCTTTCGAAAATGTTCCTGATGTTCCTGAGAACGGCCTCTGGGTAGCGGATCTTGAGGTTGGGAGCAACAACCCAACACAGTTTGCAGATACCATGGATTTCCAGACAGCCCTTCCGGTCTGGCAGACTGCCCCGGCATCTCCGGTCGGACTTGCATGGTCAGCTGATAGTGCAGGGATCGTGGTTCTGGCTAAAAGTACAAACATCAATCTTACAATCACACCGATCTATTATTTTGATAGCGTGAGTGGGGACATGACTCCCGTTGTAGATTTCAGCGCCTATGAGGATGTAGACTCGTATCTTACCGACCCCGGTGTTGCTGAACTATCGGGGGCATATTATTCCCCGTTCACGACTGCCATTGCTCCTGAAAAGGCACGTATTATGTTGTACAACAATTACGCGGGTGTCTCGGGTTTTTTTGTGGATGAGCTTCCCCCCGATGATATGCCCCCTCAGTTTACGTACAAGACGACACTGCCTGGTGTGGTCACAGCAACCCGAACGAGCACAAGCACCGATGGGAAAGTTCTTATCGCGGGTTTGATGCTCAAGGTCACCGAGCCATAGTTTCGTGGATCTTCCCTATAGTCTATGAATTGGTATAACGAATCTACTGACTCAATCATTGATGCCCTTGGAAGCAATTCAGAAAAAGGGTTGACCGATTCTGCTGTTAATTCTCTCCAGTTGGAGCACGGTCCCAATGAAATCGTAGAGCGCGGCAAAAAAAGTCCCTGGCTCATCTTTTTTGATCAATTTAAAAATGTGATGGTGATCATCCTCATCGTCGCTGCCATCATCTCTCTCCTGTTGGGTGAGTTCATCGAGGCTATCGTCATCCTGGCGATCGTAATTCTCAACGCCATTCTGGGATTTACGCAGGAGAATCGAGCCGAAGAATCCATGGCGGCTCTGAAAAGACTCGCTGTGCCGACGGTCCGAGCCCTCCGCGGGGGGCATATCATCGAAATTCCTTCGACGGAGCTTGTGCCGGGTGATGTCGTTTTGATCGAAGCAGGAAATTTGATCCCGGCAGACGGACGAGTGTTGGATAGCGTGAACTTGCAGGTCCAGGAGTCTGCATTGACCGGGGAATCGGATGCGGTGGAGAAAATTTCCGAAGTGCTTGAGGGGGATGAATTACCTCTTGGTGACCGCCGTAACATGCTCTATATGGGGACCATTGTGACCTATGGACGTGGTTCGATGATCATCACAGAGACGGGGATGAATACTGAACTCGGGCATATTGCCGAGTTGATTCAGGATGTCGAAGATGACCTGACACCATTGCAGCGCAGGCTGAATGATCTAGGAAAAATCCTGGCATACGTTGCAGTACTGATTATTGCGATCGTTGTGGTGATGGGTTGGTTCCAGGGAGTCGAATTCGAGATTTTATTCCTTACCGGGGTGAGCCTCGCAGTTGCCGTGATCCCTGAAAGTCTTCCGGCTGTTGTCACCATCACGCTAGCTATGGGCGCTCAACGATTACTTAAAAGGAACGCCCTCATTCGGAATCTACCCGCAGTTGAGACGCTCGGCTCGGTTACTGTGATTTGTTCGGATAAGACTGGAACGCTCACCGAAAACCGTATGACGGTGACCATCCTCGATGTCGCTGGTCACACACAGGACCTCAACACGCTGGTTGATAACAGAGGGGATTTGATCCGCGCTCGACTTACCGCTGATACCCCTCCTGAACTTAACGCCCTTAGCGTTCTCGTGCGAGCCGGGGCATTGGCAAATGACGCTGTGCTCGAGATCGATGAAGCGGGAGTTCTGAACGCCATCGGCGATCCGACGGAAGGAGCCCTCGTCTTGGCTGCAGAACTCCTGGGATTCGAGAAATCCGATCTTGAGGAAGAGTGGCCCAGAGTGCAGGAGATCCCATTCACCTCGGAACGTAAAAGAATGACGACCGTACATAGGATGAGCGACGAGGTCCAAGGGAGCGATTTGCCATGGCGGGATGCACCCTATGTTGTGCTTACCAAGGGAGGCGTTGACAGCTTACTCGAGATCACCACACAGGTTCTTGTAGATAATCAACCCGTTCCTCTGAATGCGGAATTGTTAGATCGGATCAACGATGCGAATGAAGAATTTGCAGTCCAGGGGCAACGTGTACTGGCTGTCGGATATCGGGGTTGGGATGAAGCCGAGCTGTCTGATGAGATCATGACCCTGGAGTCTGAACTGGTCTTCGTCGGTCTTGTTGCGATGATGGACCCTCCCAGACCTGAAGTGCGCGATGCAGTAGCTACTGCTAGAACTGCAGGAATTCGCCCCGTCATGATCACGGGAGATCATCCGTTAACCGCCTTGCAAATCGCAAAGGATCTCGGCATCGCTGAGAATGACAAATACATCGCGGGTCGAGAATTAGGAAGGATGTCCGTAAGTGAGCTGGAGGATCGTGTCGAAGAAGTCTCCGTTTATGCACGCGTTTCACCAGAACACAAGATTAACATCGTTGACGCCTGGCAGAATAAGGGTGAGATCGTCTCTATGACGGGGGATGGAGTAAATGACGCGCCAGCGCTGAAAGGTGCAGATATCGGTGTCGCGATGGGGATCACGGGCTCGGATGTTTCGAAAGAAGCGTCGGATATGATCCTGTTGGATGATAATTTCACGACAATCGTACGAGCGGTAGAACAGGGAAGGGTAATCTACGATAACATCCGAAAGTTCATTCAATACACACTCTCGAGCAACACGGGTGAATTGTTCATAATGTTGGCAGGACCCCTCATCGGAATGCCGCTGCCCTTACTGCCCCTTCAAATCCTCTGGGTGAACCTGGTTACGGATGGGTTACCCGGGCTTGCTTTATCTCAGGAAACCGGAGAGAGGGGGGTAATGGAGCGCGCGCCCTTCCGTCCGCAGGAAAGCATTTTCAGCCGTGGAATTGGGCGAGACATTATCTGGATCGGGATCACGTTAGGGGTTATATCTCTCGGAGTGGGCTTCGCCTCATGGTGGGATAACCCAGATGGGCACTGGCAGTCTCTCATCTTCACAACGTTGGTGTTCGCCCAAATGGCTAATGTGCTCGCCCTGCGTTCCAGTACCGACTCGCTATTTCGGATTGGGATTTTTTCAAACCGTTTGATGGTCGGGGCTGTGCTCTCTGGCATCCTGCTCCAGTTGGTTTTGCTTTACGTACCTTTTTTCCAGAATGTTTTTTCAACAGACCCACTTACAATAACTGAACTTTCCGTTTGTTTCGCGGCGAGCTTGTTGGTTTTCTTAATTGTGGAGTTTTATAAGCTGTTGAAGCGTTTGAGAACCAGGCGACAACACGCGCAAGCTACAGCCTGAGGGATCTCCCTGAGATAATGTAATTTGAGGTCGACTCGCGCACCCCTTTTTGAAACTCCCTCGAGGGTTACCGCTCTCCATCATGAAACAAAACTTAGTTTTCAAGAATTTCACTCCCTTCACCGGGCTAACCTTGTTTATAATTGTGTTAGGCTCCAGGAGGGAAGCAAATCATGTTCTGGTACATTGACCCGCTCTACTTGACGATATTCTTTGTCACGCTTCTCATTTCGATCGGCGCACAATTATTTGTGAGTTCCACTTATAAGAAGTGGAGTAAGATTCGAAATGGATCGGGCTTGACGGGCGCTCAGATCGGCGATCAGATACTTCGCAAAACCGGTTTGGGCACGACGGGTTATTATCCGGACCCCGCGCCGCAAAGTGCACAGATTACGAAGCTTGCCGAATTGCAGCGTAAAGGCGTTATCAACACCGAGGAATTTGAAGCAAAAAAGCGGCAGCTTGAACTCGAAATGAGCACCGCAAGAACCTCCAGCTCGAGTATTAATTTCCAGTTAGTTCCTGGTAAATTGACGGACCACTATGACCCTCGCAGCCATACTGTGCGTATGTCCGAGGGAACTGCGAAAAATCCCTCCATTGCATCGATGGCCATCGTCGCTCATGAACTTGGTCATGCTCAGCAGCACGAGCAGAACTCGATTTTTATCAAGATGAGGAATGTGCTGCTGCCAGCTGTAAAGATCAGCCCTCAAATAGCCTTCTTCTGCATCTTCATAGGTTTATTCTTTAACATACTTGGGTTGTTCTACGTCGGCATTATCTTCTATGGCTTGATGGTCATCTTCGCGTTCGTTACCCTGCCTGTGGAGATCGATGCAAGTCGCCGAGCGATCGTATTGCTGCGGGAGAGCGGCTTGATGGTCATCCCTGAGG
>Ga0255055_10001289_pt1 | contig 18661 bp, 20 predicted proteins | sample JV7_2_27_MG_FD_188633 | JGI IMG/M metagenome (GOLD analysis project Ga0255055, IMG submission 188633) | Seawater microbial communities from Jervis Inlet, British Columbia, Canada - JV7_2_27 | ecosystem: Environmental > Aquatic > Marine > Inlet | place: Canada: British Columbia | collected... | reverse complement strand
AACGACAAGCGCCTCCCCAACTACTGCCATCAAAAAAGTTAAACCCGCTTTTCACCATCTTTTCCCAGAATGCTGCGTGACCCGTCCAGCGACAGATGAAACGTCCCAGTGTCGTAGCACTTTTAGCAATTGCCAGGAAAGCCCGGTGACCGTCCCCAGCAGCCCCTGAACCGTGATGTCCGGGGATCATTCAAAGCCGCATACTTTGTTCGGCTCTCATTCATCCTTTGGTCCAGGCCAAAAATGCGGATTCCACGCAACTTCCCATAAATGCCCATCGGGATCCGAAAAGTAGCCGGAATATCCTCCCCAAAATACGTCTTGTGCAGGCTTAACCAGAGTGGCACCAGCTTCAACAGCTTGATTCAGTGCTTGATCAACTTGTTCTTTGCTTGAGACCGCATGAGCCAGTGTCACTCCTCGAAACCCATCCCCTTGACAATCAACTGTTGCATCTTCGGCGAGAGCATCCCAGGGATATAGTGCCAGCCATGAACCCTTTAATTCGAAAAACGCCACATTACCTTCAAATGGTTTTCGGGGTAGTCCAAGTCCTTCCTCGTAAAAACTGATTGCTCGTTCAAGATCCTGGACACCCAGAGTAACCATATTTATCTTTGGTTTCATTATAGCTCCCTTCTATAACCAGAACTCGGGGTATTTACGGTTTTTGGGGATGTTATTTACTAACAGTGCGACAACAAGCATTGCGATTGGTCCGACTCCTCCTGGGATGAGAGCGTACATATATCCAAGATTGTGGATTTTTTGACTGCCAATAACAGCAATTAAAGCCGTAGCGCCGCCCGGAGGATGAAGTGTTTTTGTGGCATGCATAGCTGCTATGGAGGTGGCCACCGCAATTGGTGCAGCCAGCATTAAATGTGCGGGAAGTAGTTTATAGGTGGTGACGCCGATAACAGCTGAGATTATATGGCCCCCGATCAGGTTTCTCGGTTGCGCCAGTGGGCTTCGAACTGCTCCGTAAATTAACACTGCCGAAGCACCAAAGGAGCCAATGATCATCACTAGATCGGTTTTATCAACGATAGCATAGTTTAAATAAGCCACGACTATGATACCTGTGAATGATCCGATCCACGACCAAAAAATTTCAGATAAACCGACAGCGGGGGGGCTTTTTGTAGTCCCTTTCATTTTGCTGAAATAATCCATTCAGATTTCCTCTTACTCGTAGTAAATATACTTCCTGAATCTTGCATATGAAAGCGTCCGACTCGTGCAAAATCCAGGTTGATAGTTGCATTTACAGGACGCACATAGTCTGGAATATATCAGCTCTTGCAACAATTCCCACCAGGTGACTATTCTTATCGAGTACCGGCACTCGATTAATATTTTTTTCTGCGAAAATGGAAGCTATCTCAAATACAGGAGTGTCTTCAAAGACCATGTGGGCCGGAGCCGTCATTATGTCTTTGGCGTAACCGGTGCGCATTGAAATGGCAACGCACCCTTGGCTGGTTAGACACCGGGCAATAACATTCATGATAGAAGGCGTCCTTTTTTCTCCCATGTGAAATAGAAAATCTTTCTCGGAAATAACCCCAACAACCGTTTCCCGGTCGTCTATGACAGGAATTCCAGATATGCCATTAGCCGCCATTTTTGCTGCTGTTTCTTTTAGCGAGGTAGTCGCGGTTACGAATATCACCTTTACCGTCATGACATCTTTGGCCAGCAAGGATTTCGCAATCCGTTCTACAGCGTGACGATAGGCATAACCAAATATCTCCTTAAAATCGCCGGGCGTGATGTCAAGATATCCGGGGATGGATTTCATCGCATCCAATATATCTTCATCTGACATATTCACAGGGCAGGAGCCAAAAGCGGTGTTGAGAACTTCTCTTTTCAATGGTTTACATCCTTTCGTGCAATATTCTTCTATACATAATTAATCCGCCCTGAAAAATAGCACATTTAGGGTTGCAAATTATTCCTTGAAAACTGAGGAAAGTTGTTAGATCGAAGGTCCGGCGGATTAATTATTTTATGCTGCGCATTTTTTTATACTTTTTTTGACTTTTTAATTTCATCTCAGATGCCGATGATTAATTAATCCGCCCGGATCAACATTAAAATATTTTCATCAGATTTTAAAGACAACTATGTTTTATCCACACCTGCTATCGTTATTTTTCAAGGCGGAGTAATTAGGTGCTCGACACATTAATAACAACAATTATCCTTTATAGCCTTTGTAGACCAAAATGTGTTTTTTAACTTTGACTTAAGTCAACGTATCGAACCTTTTGTCAAAAAAATTAGCAATAGATCATTCCTACTTTTGTAAATTACATTTGGGACATAAAACTACTTTGCAGGCCTATTGGTTAGATAGACTCCCGATGAAACCAGAACCGTGCCGATTAATAAGGATATGGTTACCGGCTCCCCCAAAAATAAAAATGCCAGCAGAATCGCGCTGATCGGCACGAAATTGATAAACAAACCCGCCCGGGTCGGTCCAATTTTCCGGATGCCCTGATAGTACCAAAGAAATCCCAGCACCGTTCCAAAAAATCCCAGATAAAAAATATTGGCCCACTCCAAAAGTGAGTAATGCAAAAAACTGAAACCGCTTTCTAAAAACGCAGGCACTGCAAGAAAGAGGGTTCCCGCAATCGAACTGTAGGCAACCGAACGCAACGGCGACAGGTCTTCCATGACGGCTTTGCCGATCAACGAAAACGCCACCCAGCTGGCCACACATCCAAATATGTATAATTCTCCCAACCCCAAACCGCTTTGAAGAACTTCGAAAACCTTGCCGCGGGAAATAACGATGATGGCTCCCCCCACAGAGATAATTATACCGATAACCTTTACCAGATTCAGATGTTCCTTGAAGAAGTAAGCCGAAAACAAGGCGATAAAAATCGGGTTATTGGCAATAATCACCGAAGCCCGTCCAGCTTCAATCATCTTAAGGCCTTTCAGAAAAAAGAAATTGTACAGCAAGGCGCCGGTCAGGCCGAGAAAGATGACCGGAATAATTTGACGTTTTTCAGGCCAGGTCAGCCTACCCTCGGCTCTCCTCAATAAAAAGACCAAAAATACGGACGCAATAGCAAACCTGAAAAAAGCCGCCGCAAAGGGGCCGACCGTTTGGGCCAGACTGCGACCGGCCACAAAGGTGCCGCCCCAGAGAATGGCCATCAATAATAATTTGAGATAAATGATCATAACTGCATATCGGAAAAGATAGACGCAATACCATGACGGATAAACAAAGTCCAGTCATGATGAAGTTAAAAAAGGCACATGCTGCCGGCCTGATCAACGGTGATATACCCAAAAAATATGGCGGGAAAGGTCGGGGATTGATCGAAAGTGTAATTTTTTTATTGAAAAAAAATCTAGACTTTTACGCAACAATGTGCCATATTTCAATCAATGTCTGTAAAAATGAAGAAAAATTATTAGAGCGTTTGGATCAGGCCATATTGGGGGTTATCGACAAACCGGAGAAGACCCAACAGACCACCGCTATTGGAACGTTATTCTGACAAACGCTCTAACTGTTATTGGTTACTCGTTATTAGTATCCGACTTCGACGCTTACGGCGAACTAATTCATGAAATATAAGAAGGGATTCTATTCCAATTTAACTTATCAATTAACCAATTAACAGATAACAAATAACGTCAACGTTGCGTTGACGTTATTCGGCTTTGCGTTTGGGGCTGCTGCGCAAGAGCCAGCCAATCACAATACCGATCAAAAGCACCAGAAAAATCAACACCGAGCGCGAAATAAAAAAAGTCCAGAAGAGAAAGTTGATGTTTATGACTGCAATGTTTTGAAGGATGAAAAGGATGGTCAGCGCCGCCAGTACCAGACTGATGATTTTCTTGTAATTCAATTTTTTCATTTTTTCACCACGCGATAAATAATCAATAGCAGCACGGCACCGCCGACGGCGATCACCAGACTGCGAATATCAAAACCGGTCACACTGCCAAAGCCGAGGCTGGAAGCAATAAATCCCCCGACAAACGCACCGACCATGCCGAGAATGATTGTTATCACAAATCCCCCCGGGTCTTTGCCGGGCATAATTAATTTAGCAATAACCCCAACGACAAGGCCTAAAATTATCCAGGCTAAAATTCCCATTTTGACCTCCTTGCATATTGCAATTCAATGCCGTTAACTTAACAGACTATAATCCATTCGAATTTTCGATTCAAGTCGTATCGTTTTTAGATCTTTTATCAACAAATATCAATCGATTTGTGGTATTATGTGAGTACCTGGATCGACATTCTGTAAAAAGATGGATCCAGTATTTTTTTATTTGCGATGGGCGATGTCGTTAGGAACGAGTTGATGAATAAAGAATATTCGATTGAAGTTTACCGAGATCTCGAAAATAATTTTAAACGCCTGGCCTTGCACCGGCCGATGCGTCTGGAACGCTATGAAGCAGGCACCGAACTGGCCTATGATATAACCGTTGTCGGCCAGACCGGCCAGGCCCGGGTTCGTCTGGTGATCGAAAAGTTTGTGGGCGGAGGTTTCGCCGGGCAGGTCTATCAGGTGCGAATACTCGAAATTGATTCTCAGGAGGAAGCGGTCAATAACCTCAAGATCGGGGGGATGTATGCCATAAAGATTTTGATTCCCCCGAGCGGCTTTTCCCTGCTGTTTCGTAACCTGCTTTACTGGGTTGGCTTTCAGGGACCGTTTCAACTGCAGGTCAATCCTGCCGCGGCCAGAGCCGGGGCGTTGTGGCAAAAATTTATCCGCCGGGGAGCGAAGGTGCAGTTCGGCGACGAGAGCGCTGTGGTGGATATTCATGCAACCTTTGTGGATGAGACCCTGGGCAGTTGCGGCGAGTTGAGTGAATGGGTGGATGGCCGTACCTGGCACCTGGAAGTGGATGACCACCTGGATGTGTTGAAACGCTGGCGCAAGGGCCAAAAGACTGATTCTCAGAAATTAGGATCTCCGGAATACAGGGCCAAATATGAGTTTATGGGCCAATTCGTCAAGCTCTTGCATCGGATGGGTGCCCATGAATTTGCGCGACAGTATGAATGGTCGACCTGGAAGAGTCAACCGAATTGTCTGAAGCGCAGCGGTACTGAGGATTCACCATCCAAAGGGTTGACAGCCGTAGATTTCCGGGCCGGGCTGGCCCTTTTGCCCTTTTTACCCATGAGCCCCGGTGATTTTAAGTTGATTGTCACCGGTCTGATGCGCGGCAGCCTGGTACAGTTTGACCGGGGCGATACCAAGAAACTTAAGCACTTTATCAAGGCTCACAAAAATGAATTTACCGGCACGGACAAAATGCTGGAAGAATTGGAATCTGCCGAACAAACCTATCGCAATTCAGTGCCGGATATCACGCACAACCACATTCGTCTATTTTACAGTCCGAGGTTATGGTCGACCATGCTGCAAAGCGCAATTACCGGTTGGCGCGTCAAAAATTTAATCAACCGCCGCTGTCGGGATCAATTGCAGAACAATACGGTTCTGACATTGCTGTTTCTTGTGCTGGGCTTGATTCCCTTGATCGGCCGTTTTTTCAGACGAATTTGGGGACAACCTTTTTGGCGGACACATTACCGGATGATCCTGACCAATACCGGCTATCTGCGCCGAGCCATCCGAGCTAAATTCCTCGAAAAGCTGATCAGCTGGCATCGATCCGGCCGGGTGGATGATAATAAGGCGCTGACAATTGCAAAACAAATCTGGCGCTGTTCATACCATTGGCCCCTGTCTCTACTGCCGGCAGGGATTCATAAGATATTAACAGACTGGCCATATGCCAAAGAACGCCTCGATTATTATTTGTTACGACCGGTCCGCTTGTATTTCAACAACGATCTGCGTAAGCAGTGGCTCCGTGATATGGTAACGGAGGGCAAGCAAAAGCATCTGCTCAGCAATAAAGATGCCGCTGTGATCCTCTCTCAAGTTGATGAACCGTTTATTCAAAAGTATTTGAAAAGCCTGGCGGTTCATGTGTGCACATTACCGGTGACTCAAGTTGTCTCTTTAATTGTAGCGATTGTTTATGTTGTCACCCACCCGGAAATGCCCCGCACCCAGGCTTACGCCATCGGGCTGGGGATCATCGCGCTGTTTCAGGTGGTGCCGATCTCACCCGGCTCGCTGGTTCGCGGACTATACGTTTTATACCTGGTCATCAGGGAAAGAAATTTCAAGGACTATAACATCGCGGTGTTTCTGGGGTTCTTTAAATACATCGGGTATCTGGCCTTTCCGATCCAAATGGCCTATCGCTATCCGGCCCTGGCCAGGTTTATGGCCGGACACTGGTCCACCGAAGCCGTTCATGTCGTTCCTGTTTTCGGGGAAAGGGGAGCGTTGCTGGAACACAAGGTATTCAGCCTGTTTTACAACTGGCCTTTGACGATTCGGCGCCGGATGCGCAGGCGAAACGAAATTCGAGCTGACCTGCAGCCCCGTTACTGGCATATAGCCCTGTGCGCGATTGCCGGGACAGGCATCTTTGTCATCGCCGATTGGCTATATATGGATAAGTTTGGTGCCCTTCCGGGTTTAAAGGTCATCTGGGGTTTTGCTGTAATTGTACCGCTGCTGATCGGGACCGCTGTCACCCTGGGCGCCGGGGGCGCCGCGTTCTGGAAGCGCATTGCCGGAGCCGCACTATGCGGGGTAGCCGTCGGGGTATTAAGTGCAGTTATCTCGGGGTTGTTGGGGACCAATGGCCCTATCGGGGTATCCGCCATAGCAATTATTGGTATATGGCGGGCCTTTGTTTTTACAATGATATCCGTACTGGGTGTGTTGTTGACCGAGATTAAAATGCCGGAACCCCGAAGAATGAATAATGAAAATTGACAAATGATGAATGAATTCGGTTTTTTTCGAATTCATCAAATTTCATTGTTTTTGTTTTTTTTCAGGGCATCGATGATCTGAGGTAAATAGGTATCCGCTTTGCTTGATTCAAAGCGGGTGGACGCCGCGCCGCGATGCCCTCCCCCTCCGAAATCGGCAAGCAACAGGCCGGCATTCACGTTGCAACGGTGATTAAAAATGCTGTGCCCGATGCTGACGGCTATCATCTCTTTGTTCTTCGTCTCATAGCGGATTCTCATATTGACAACCGATTCAGGAAATAATGAATAAACCAGGAAGCGATTGCCGGCCGGAATGTTTTCCAAATTGCGGAAATCTGTAATGGAGACGTGTTTGTCAAGACGGGTATTCTTTTTTAAATAGACCGTATATTTATCATCTTGCTCGATCACATGACGGCAGCGCTGTTTTACCTCCGGGTCATCAAGGATGCGCTGAAGGTCATATTGGCGGAGAAGGCCAATCAGTTTTTCCCAATAGGGTTCATCGGGTTCGCCACCGTTTACCACGGTCATGGAAAGCATAACATAACCATATTTTTCGGGGTGTAGAACTTCATCCAATGAAAGATCGGCCGAATCAATTCTGTCAGTGGCGGTAACAAGCTCACTGTAATCGCGCTTGAACCTGTCTTTGTAATGTTCATATATAACTCCTGCCGCCGACGGTGCAATTTTGAAAACGCCTTTAAAGGATCGGTATATTCGATTGGTATAGTGATGGTCAAACCAGAATGAACATCTGTCATCATACGGCAGGTTGGCAATGATATCACCTTTGCAAATCTCAACCAGTCCCCGCTGGACTGCATTGGGCTCCACCCACTTCACCGGCTGACTGATGTCCAGGGCTTCGTGCAGCAGGACGGCGCAAACAATCCCGTCAAAATCCGGTCTGGTTACAATCCGCATATAATGTTCCCATTAATAGGCAATAATCAAAATTTTGTGACTTTCACCAATTGATCTAATCTTAAAGTACTATCAGAGTATAAAATCCGAAGCACGCCTAATCTTATAAAATTGGTCGAAATACGAAACAAATCCAAAATCCTAAATTCTAATGCTCAAAACAGTTGTTTGGGATTTTGATCATTCGGAATTCTGATTTGTTTCGAATTTCGGCCTGCCTGCCATCGCGAGCCGCTCAGGCGAGGCGGGTATTCGAATTTCATATTTTTAACCTATGTTTATAGCCAAGATTCAAAGGTGTTTTTCCGAAATATGGAAATATAACTTATATTTTAGAAAAAACCATTGATGTTTTGAAATCATTGGCATATCTAGCCGGCAAGCCCCTTGCATATTTTTAAACATTCAAATTTACAAGGAGGATTAACGCCATGGCACTGTACCTGGTTCAACACGGCCAAAGCCTGCCAAAGGATGTTGATCCCGATCAGGATCTCTCCGAAAAAGGTGTCGCAGAAACCGAACGCATCGCAGGCGTTGCCAAAAACTATCAGATAAAAGTCGGGCAAATTATGCACAGCGTCAAGACCCGGGCGCGAAAAACAGCTGACATTTTTGCATCCGCCTTAAATCCCACCGGAGGTGTAAAAGAAGTAGAGGGATTAAAGCCGATGGATGATGTGGCCGCCTTCGCTGCCTCCATTAACCCTGATACCCATACCATGTTAGTCGGTCATCTGCCTTATATGGAACGAATGACCTCCTATCTGGTCACCGGATCCATTGATAAACCGGTGTTTAAATTTCAAAACAGCGGCATTGTATGTCTGGCCAAAGACCCTGAAACCGGTTCGTGGGTGATTGTCTGGACTTTAATGCCGAATATTGGTTGAACAAAAGGGGCTCCTATTGGGTGGTTTAATTCCTTTTTACCCCTAATATGAGTAGAAATCAGCTGGCAGTTATCTGTTATTAGTTAGTTGTTAATCGTATAAGCGGATTTATGTCGTTTTTAATTGAAACAACCACGAAATCGATACAAAAGATGTTCATAGACCACTAATAACAAATAACCAATAACTATTAACTAAATTCGGCCGATTATCATATTATCGGCATTCTGGAGAAAAAAATGAATTTTGAGTGCATTATTTATGAAAAAGACCAGGGCATTGCGACGATAAAATTGAACCGCCCCAAAGTGTTAAACGCCATGAACAAACAGTTGTGGCTCGATTTTCAGGCGGCTCTGGAGGATGCCGGAAAGGATTCGGACATTAAAGTGCTGGTGGTCACCGGCGAAGGAAGGGCCTTTTCAACCGGAGCGGATCTAAAAGAGTCCAAGACCCGAACCCTGGAAGCATACCGGGAATATCTGGAGGAACTCCAGGAAGCGTCCCGTAAAATTATTCGTTTTGAGAAGCCGACCATTGCGGCCGTTAACGGATATGCCATCGGTTCCGGCTATGAACTGGCCCTGGCCTGTGATATCCGCATCGCGGCTAAAGAAGCCCAGATCGGTTCGCCGGAAGTCAAGGTAACCTCCTCTGTGACCGGCGGTGCTTTTCGATTGGTCCAGGACTTAATCGGACCCGGCAAAGCCAAGGAACTGCTTTTTACCGGTGAGTACATCGATGGCAATGAAGCACAACGCATCGGCCTGGTAAACAAAGCGGTTCCCCTGGAGCAGCTTAACACGGAAGTCCGGACTATGGCCGAAAAGATTGCCGCCAATTCTGCCATTTCTCTTAAAATGATCAAAAAGGGCTTGCAAATGGCCTGCGGTGAGGTCAGTCTCGATGCCTTAATGGATTTCGAAATTGAAGCCTGCCTGACCTGCGTGTCTACCAAAGAAAGGCAGGCGTCGTTGCAGGAGTTTGAGGAGAGAAAGAAGAAATAGCCACTGGTTGCTGGTTACTGGTCACTGCTAACACAAAAAGGTAGAGGGTGGAAGGTATAAGGTAGAGGGTTTAAGGCATAAGGCGTACGGCACAGGAATTGCTGATTATCCGTTTTTCCTTTCCGCATTCCGCATTCCGAAATCCGAATTCGTTAGTCTCTGTCATCTGTCTTCTTAAAAAAATGAGGAAAAAAGAACAATGTCACTAGAACAAATCCTGAACGCCGAATCAGTTGCCATTGTCGGTGCATCCAAAAACGAAACCAAGCGCGGATACCAGACGATCCGGACGCTGCTGGATGAAAAATACGAGGGAAAAATCTATCCGGTAAACCCCAAAGAGAAAAGTATCCTGGGATTTAAATGTTATAAAAAGGTTGCTGATATCGAAGGTCCGGTGGATGTGGCCCTGGTAGCCACCCCTGCCGGATCCCTGCCGGCCGTGCTGGAAGATTGCGGCCAAAAAGGGGTCAAGGGTGCGGTCGTTCTGGCGGGCGGATTCGGGGAAACGGGCCTGGACGGCAGGAATCTGGAAGACGAAATGGTAAAAGTGGCCAGGAAACACAACATTCGTCTCATCGGTCCCAACACCTCCGGCATGCTGAACCTGCATGACAGATTAAACCTGGTGGGATTAAAGGATACGCCCAAGGGCGACATTGCCCTGCTCACCCAGAGCGGCAACATGGCACTGACCCTGATCACCGAAGGAAAAATCAAAAGCCGCAAGGGGTTTTCTTATTATGTCGGCGTGGGTAACGAAGCCGATATTAAATTTCATGAATACCTGGAATTTTTCCGCCAGGATCCGAATACCAGGGCCATATTGATGTATGTGGAGGGCTTGCGCAATGGCCGTGAGTTCGTCCAGCAGGCGCAAAAAACAGCTTTGGAAAAACCAATTATTCTGCTTAAAAGCGGTCGTTCATCCACCGGCAAAAAATCGGCGGGTTCCCATACCGGCGCTTTGGCCGGCATATCAGAGGTTGCCAAGGGGGCATTCCAACGCGCCGGTATTATCGTAATTGAAAACTCCGATGAACTCTTTCCCGCGGCGGAAACCCTTTCAAGCCTGCCGCCGATTAAAAACAACAAGGTTGGCATTCTGGCCGACGGCGGTGGGCATGCCACCATTGCCGCCGATCTTTTAACCGACCTGGGTGTGGAAATACCTGAGTTGGGCGAAAAAACCCAGGCCAATTTAAGAAAAATTTTACCGGCAGCGGCATCCGTCCCCAATCCGGTGGATGTGGCCGGCGGCACGGACGCGGACCCATCGGTTTTCGCCGATTGCGCTAAAATCATTTTGAAGGATCCCAATGTCGGGGGCCTCTTGATTGTGGGACTTTTCGGTGGCTACGGCATCCGGTTTGCCGAAAGCCTGTCCTTGATGGAAGAAGATGCCGCCCATAGAATGGGCAAAATGGTAAAAAAGGGTAAGAAACCGATCGTTTTGCACAGCCTGTTTAATTCCGAAAAGCCTCATGCTTTGGAGTTGTTGCGTTATTATAATATACCGGTATACGACTCACTGGATATCTCAGCAAAATGCATTAGTGTGCTGGCCGAGTATGGAAACTATCTTAAAAGCTATCATCCCAAACACTCATTTGAACTGAACTGGGGGGCGAAGGCCAGACCCGAAGGTCAAAAGATTATTTCGGCTGCCCGTAAAGACAGTCGCAACGCTCTGCTCGAACATGAAGCCAAGGAGATTTTCGCTATCCACGGGGCCCCGGTCACCGAAGACCGTTTGGTCCAGACCGCAGATGAGGCTGTTCGATTCGCACAAAACATTGGTAAAGATGTGGTATTGAAAATAGTGTCACCGGATATTTTGCATAAAAGTGATGCCGGCGGGGTGCGGATAAAACTTAAAACGGAAAAAGAGATCCGAGGTGCTTTCAAAGATATTTCCAAAAACGCGCACAAATATAACCCTAAAGCAGATATCAGGGGAGTATTGGTGTCTCCCATGGCCGACGAGGGCGTTGAAATTATTATCGGAACCAAATACGATGATCAGTTTGGACCGGTGATCATGTATGGTCTGGGCGGTATCATGGTGGAAATCCTTAAGGACGTTTCGTTCCGCGTACTGCCCATCACTCGAGCAGCCCCCCGAAAAATGATCGAGCAGACCAAATCTTTCCCGATTTTAAACGGCGCCAGGGGCAAACCTGCACTGGATCAAAAAGCGATCAGAAAATTACTGATGCTGTGCTCTGAAATTGTCGAGGCCTACCCTGAAATTGAAGAGATGGATCTTAATCCGGTCATCGTGCATGAAAAAGGACTCAGTATTGTGGACGCCAGGGTTATTTTGAAAACAGAGTCTTGAATTGGGAAGTGGGAATGCGGAATGATAGAGCAGAGAGCATGGCGCATAGGGCATGGCGTATTCTGCCACAGCCAACTCCTGACTTTCGGCTTTACACGCTATGCGCTCTGCTCCATGCTCTATGCCCGGTACCGTCGGCTTTGCGCCGTCTTTTTAACAATACTCCATTACTCCAAAACTCCATCACTCCAATCCTAACAAAAAAAGGAGATTCCTATGAAAAAACTTATTTCAACCGATAAAGCACCGGCCGCCATTGGTCCTTACTCCCAGGCCATCCAGTTCAGCGGCCTGCTTTTTGTTTCCGGGCAAATCGCAATAGATCCAAAAACCGGTGAATTCGTCGAGGGCGGTATTGAGGCTCAAACAGAGCAGGCGTTGGAAAACGTCAAGGCTATCATCAAAGAAGCCGGGATGACCCTCAAAAACGTTTTGAAATGTTCATGTTTTCTAAAAAATATGGATGATTTTGTAACGTTTAATTCTATTTATGACAGGTATTTCGGCGAAAATCCCCCTGCCAGGGAAACTATTGAGGTTGCAAGACTTCCCAAAGACGCGATGGTGGAAGTGTCGGCGATCTGTGGGGTCGAGAAGTAAAATGTCCATAGCAACGATTGAAGCTTATGGGATAACCGGTTAGAAGCTTGCGCATCACGTTGGCTATTGGCGTCTTGCCGTTGGATTGGTACTTAATCAATTATTGTAAGGCCAAAATCATGATCGTGCACTCTTTTTATATTTTTTAAATCATCACAAGCTGTTTGATTATCCAGACGACAGGCATCATTCAAAGCCTTTTTCATAAACACCGGCTCATGAAAGATATAATAAACAAGGGCTTTGGCCATATAGACGTCGCCCCAGTTCGGGTATTTTGTTGTTAGATGGTTCAAGTAAACCATCGCGATTCGCCATTTCTTCTCTCGCAGCAGCCGGTATGCTTTGGCGATGTCTCTTCCCGGATCAATTTCTGCAGAAACAGGCTGTTCCATTTCTTCACGAAAAGACTCTTTTGCCTCTTTTTTTTCCTGTTTGGTATCCTCCATCTCTGCTTTGACAAAATCCGAAGCTTGAACTCGGGCTCTTATTCGTACGCGGTATGTTGAGGTCTTCTCAACTGTTTCCCGCTTTTCCTCTAATATCTCTGCCTCGATCTCCCTGGCTGCCAAACTGTATATTTCATCCCTGTTCAGTTCATAGGCCTTAATAAGGCTTTTGCGTGAAAGGTATCTTCCAGCTAAATCCACCGCCTTTCTTTTTGCAGTGAAAAGTGCCATTTTTTTTGCCAAATCAATTGAAGAGCCGGCCTTCATTCGATAACTGCCCTCAGCTTCTATTTCAAAAACATCATCTTCCGCCGCTGAGGCAACGCCGGTAATCGAGAAACACACTAACAAAGCAACCAGAATAAATTTGCACATGATGACCTGATCCCCGCTTTTTCACTTTTCAGGTGTCAAATTTTTTAGACCCTCAATCTCCAACCTCGCAAAGAACTGTGTGAACTCTAACGTCTTTAATTCCATCGATATTTTTTTCCTTAAGAATATCGATGATCTTGTTGATAAGCTCTTGCTCCTGAGATAGCGTGGTCTCAATTGTGATGAAAACAACACCATTTTTGCATTTAACTTGCGCTGAAGGAAACCGGTCGAAAAGAGTTTCCTGTGCTTTGGCAGCTACATGATAATCGTCTATAGTCATTTGAGACTCTCGTGTTGTTTGAAAGCACGGCCGCTTGGCAATATCGGCCAGAATTTCAACTGCGTCATCCACCCCTAAGTTGTCGATATGCAGAACAATATCATAAAGAGCCGGGTCCTTAGTATCAATTCCATAAAGATACATACTCCATTTTCGCCTCTCTTCATCATCTTTTTTCAGGATATGCCGGGCCTCTTTTTCAGAGATATGCTCACGTCTTATTTCTTCTTTGATTCTATCTTCCAAATTTGCGTTGATTCTTACTTTTAAAATGTTTGGAATCCCCTGGCAAAAAAAGTGGCCTGCCAGTCCGTGATAGATTACATTGTCCTTTCGAATATGTTCTAAAAATGCTTCGCGGAGAAAAATGATATACTTTTCTTTACCATGCTTAAAACGTTCAAAAATGGAGGGGGCATCATGAATTGCACGAGTAAGCTTTAATTCATGAATATTGAAATGATCTGAGGTTTCCAAAAGAATTTCTCTCGAGATACATTCATACCCCAAATGCTGAGCAAGCTTTTCGGCAATCTCCTTTCCCTTACTGTATGATCCTCTTGAAATCGTAATTACACCCATTTTATCTTCCTCTCATTTGCTCGTGTATATAACATAGGTTGAGCGGTTCAGGGTTCAACGTTCCGGGTTGAAAAACCCCCCAACAGCTCATATAAAGCCGTTTCACCCAATGGGGTATGTCGGATATTCCGGATTTGGATCAATAGGGTGATCAGTGTCCATCGGTTGTAACCTTCGAACCCCTGGCCCAGACCTGGCATGTCAAAATGTAGTGATTGAAAGCCAAGTCCATAGAATGTTAAAGCAATTTCATAGCCACAGATCACCAAATTACACGCTTATTCACTGCCGGTAAGAATACGTGCAAAATTCAGGTAAGGATTCCCCGAAAATCATAGAGCCGAATCATCTATTTTTCCTTGTCATCCAGCTGGGCCATGGCCCTTAACAACCCCAGGGGCGATGAACTTATCGACAGCTTCTGAATCTCTTCGATCCGCTGCTGATTATGCTCGAATTTCTTTTTAAGTCTGGCCTCGTATGCCTCCTTAATGACCTCGACGAGTTTTTCAAAGACGTAAGGTTTTTCCAGGTATTTAAACGCACCCAATTTTGTACACTCCACTGCCGAATCGACGGTGGCGTGACCGGTCAGCATTATGATTTCAAGATACTTGTGCCTTTCTTTCAATGCCTTTAACACCTGGGCGCCATCCATTCCGGGCATTTGAAAGTCCACTACCGCCACATCGAAAAGGTCTTTCTCGGCCGACGCTATGGCTTCTTCACCGTTTGATGCCGCAATAACATCAAAGTTTTTTAGCGCGAGCCGTTCGGTGATCGACTTTAGAAATTTAATCTCATCATCAACCAAAAGGAGCTTTATTTTGTTGTGACTGCTCATGACACCCTCCATTTCTTAAGATTAAGGTGATTGTTGCCTCAACAAGGTTTCCCAGTCAAAAAACTTTTCATTTCATGGCGGAGCCGTAGCTTGAAAGTTTCGAAGAATTCTACCGCATGCTTTCGATTAAATGAGGCACCAGAATATCCAACGCCTTGGTATCGTCGGTCACGACGATCTCAGCGCTGATTGACGCCGCGATTTGGATTGTTTCTTCGACTGGAAATGTTCGGGCGCTTTTTGTTCCGAGGCCCGAAAAAGCGATTCGGGCGCTGCCGTTTTTTTGTGCATGCAGTGAAACCTGAATCTCTCCGTCCGGACCCACCGATTCAAATGCAAAGACAAGGGCTTGATATATCAAGTTTTGAAGTCGCCAAGGGCATGTTAACACTATCGGCGCAGCTTCCTCCGGAGGATCAAAATTGACCTTGCTGGCAAAGCTTAAAAACCCGGCCAGATTGATCATCAGGCCGAGGTCTTCGATGAGGTTCACTCTTTTTAAGGGATCGTCCATACTATGAGAAAATGTATTCATTCGCTTAATAGTAGCGAATCCCCGCTGAATTTCTTCAATAATATCTTGGCTGCATGTCTTCATCATTTCCAGCTTAAAATCTTGGCCCTTTGTCGCCATTTCCGTCAGATCATTTAAAAGGCCGGCTGCTTCTGAAATTATTGCCAGAATATTCTTCAGTTCATGTGAAATGCTTGCATTGACCTTCCCGAAAAAAGCCAGGTCTTCATTATTTTGAAATTCGATTGCGCTGCTCATGACACCCCCCTTTATTTAAGGATCATTACTGATGGTGGAGAAAAATATCATCCGCTCCGGTCATTCCAGAGATCGATCAGCTATTTGACTGCGGCCGGACAATTTATTCTGTCACCTCATGCAGGATTTCTACTAACTTTTCAATTTGTAACGGTTTCGCGAGATAGTATGCAGCTTCTGCCGATCCGACCTCAAAGTCGGTCTCGGAGCCGTGGCCGGTGAGGAAGATAAATTTCATGCCAGGGGCCAACCCGCTTAATTTCCGCTTTAATTCGATACCCCCGATCCCCGGCATTTTGACATCTAGAATGGCCACGTCGTATCTACTATTCACGGCCATTACCAGGGCCTCTTCACCCGTGTATACATAGTCGACATCAATTTCCCGCAAAGCCAGCCTTTTGGACAGCATCATTGCAAATTTTTTCTCATCATCTACCAATAGGACCTTCATCTTCACTTATCTCCTCATGAATCAGGGTGGGCAAAGTAATCGTAAAAGTAGTGCCTTCCTTTTCTTTGCTTTCAACCGATATGTTTCCGTGAAGCTTTTTGACCAGACCGTAAGTGATGGCAAGCCCCAGACCGGTTCCGGTGCCTCTTTCTTTGGTGGTAAAAAAAGGTTCGAATATTTTTGACAGATTCTCCTGCGGCATGCCGCAGCCGTTATCACTTATGGTGATGTCGACCTTATCAGGTCCGTTATGCGAGGCATGAATATCCAGCCAACAGCCGTTATCAACAGCCTGAAAGACGTTGTTTACCAAATTCAGCAGGATCTGCTGCAGTTTTCCCTGGTCGGTTTCAATTTCGAGATTGTCCTCCGGCACATCCACATGAACCTTGATATTTCGATATTCAGCCTCTTTATTATGAAAATGAAGCACATCCGAAATAACCTCTTTCAAGTTGACCTTTTGAATTTTGACATCAAATTTGCGGGCAAACCCGAGAAGTTGTCTTGTAATCGTGCCGCAGCGTTCGACTGCTTCCAGAATATAATCAATGTTCTCCATCAACTCTTCATCTTTACGGTATTGTTCTTTGATCACAAACAGATCTTTCACATATCCGGCGGTTTCGTTGATCAACGCCAGGGGATTGTTAATCTCATGGGCGACCCCGGCAGCCAGTTGGCCGATTGAAGCCAGTTGGTTGTTCTGTTCCATCAATGCCATGGTTTCAGCCTTGGCCCTGTCCGCCAGATAAAGTTTATTGACCATGAAAGTGCAGGTGATGGTAACAACAAGGATGATGACCATAATGCCGAAGCCCACAAACCAGTTGATTTTAGAGTGCAACTCCTGCCAGGCGCCCATCATCCCGGCCTTTTGTTTGATCACCATGAGAATAAATGGGGTGTCCGCAATTTGGGTGGAAATAAAGGCATAGCCCATAACGATAGATCCCCCCTGACCATCGGTGGATATGACCGTTTGAGTCCTAAGGGAAAAATTCGGTACCGGAAGCGTCATCTTTTCAAATATTTCGCCATAGCGTTTTGAAGAAGTCTGGATGATACCGGATCGGTTGGTGAGAAAAATATCCGCATGGGCACCGGTTTCATATGAGGACAGGGTTTGTATCAACCGTTCCGTTTCAATCGTGGCGCGCAGGATAAAAAACGTGCCATCGGGCCGGAATGATTTTGCGAGAATGATTATATGGGGAAGGTCACGATACCCGCGAAATATTTCACTGACATAAAAATTGCATTTCTGGCACTCAACAAACCAGATCTGATTGCTGTAGTTTTTGCCTTCCAGTTTAAAAGGACCGGCATAAGCGACCAGAATACCCGTATGGTCAATCACGCTAAGATCGGTTAACCCACCGAATCCTAATTTGAGATTCCTTAAAATCTCCGCCAGAAGATCGGGATTCGTCAGCTGGTCATACTCTATTTCATTCACGGTAAATCTCAAGGCATTCAGTCGCTCCTCCAGAAAGAAGGTTACCGCCCTTCTGGCATTGGATGCCACACGTTCGGTACGCAGAACAATCTCCGAATCAACAGACTTTTGTATAAGCTGGAAATGAATGATAGTTACCACAATCAATGGCACCAGGGCGGTGGCAGCCAACAAAAAAACGCCGACCGCCCATATCTTGCGATAATCCATAAATGTAAAGTAGGGGTTCAAGTGTTCACCGGTTCGATGATAAAATTCCGGCCGTAACGAACCTAATAATTTACGGAATTTGTCAATCATGCCGACATCTCCCCGATCTGTGCCAAAATGGACATCAGTTCTTCAATCCCAAGAGGTTTGTGCATAAAAGCGTAAGCCCCCAGCTGCATGCATTCCCGTCGATCTTTTTCCGTCCCATGCCCGGTCAAAATAATAACGGGTGTCCGTGTATCAGTCTCTTTGATGCGGGTCAGGACTTCGCTACCATAAATATCCGGCAAGTGGAGGTCCAATAAAATGAGATCGAAATTTTTTCGCTTTAAAATTTTAAGTGCTTCTCGCCCTCTATAGCATACATCACAGTTGCATCCTCTCAGATTCAACCTCCTGGCCAACATATCTGCAAACCGCTGTTCGTCATCGACAATTAATAGGTTGTATTGTTTCATTTTGATACATATTTTTGTTGACTGTTTAATTATATTGTTTTATAGATCCCATATACATTAATCAGTTTCATTTGTAAACACTTTTTTTGAAAGGGTGATTAAATGTTAAACTCGCGCGTCCGTTCAGCAGG